>Ga0247823_10000094_pt1 | contig 67017 bp, 55 predicted proteins | sample 13C_PalmiticAcid_2_FD_192426 | JGI IMG/M metagenome (GOLD analysis project Ga0247823, IMG submission 192426) | Soil microbial communities from agricultural site in Penn Yan, New York, United States - 13C_PalmiticAcid_Day30 | ecosystem: Environmental > Terrestrial > Soil > Agricultural land... | reverse complement strand
CCCGATGCGCGGATCAAGGAGATCGACCGCGACACGATCTGGGGCGAGGTGATGTACCCGACCTTTGGCCTCGGCTTTTACGGGATCGACGACGCCGAGTTCAAATGGGCGCTGCTGCGCGCGTATAACGACTGGCTGGCGGAGTTCTGCGCGGCGCATCCCAACCGGTTCAAGGGCATCGCGATGCTCGCCAACGACGATCCGGCGCTGGCGGTGCAGGAGCTGGAGCGGGCAAAGAAGCTGGGCTTTGTCGGGGTGATGATCCCGACGGTCGCGGGCGAGGGCGTGCCGCAATATCACGAGCGCGGCATGGACCCTTTGTGGGAGGCGGCGGTCGCCAACGACATGTCGGTCAACATCCATGCCGGCACCGCGCGCGAGCGCAACAAGAAGACCAACCTCATCCAGGCCTCGGGCGGCCGCAATCCGACCAAGTCACCGCTGAAGTACGAAGTGTTCGTGAAGCCGATGCTGAACATGATCTTCGGCGGCGTCTTCGAGCGCCACCCGAAGCTCAAGTTCATCTCGGCGGAGAATGAGGCCGGCTGGGCGACGCACATCCTCGAGCGCGCGGACTTCGAGTGGCAGCGCTACCAGAATGTCCAGGTCAAGGACTTCGAGGGCCGCATCCCCGAAAAGCCGAGCGACTATTTCAAGCGCAACATCAAGCTCACCTTCCTGCGCGACACCGTCGCCATCCGCACCTACGACCTGCTCGGGGCCGAAACGCTGATGTTCCAGACCGACTTCCCGCACGGCATCAGCACCTACCCCAACTCGCGCGCCATGTGCGACGCCATGTTCGAAGGCGTCGACGAAAAAATCCGCGACAAGATCGTCTATCACAACGCCGCCGAACTCTACGGCTTCTAGGGGGGGGCTCCTGTCCGGCAATCTCGGATCTTTAAGCCTGGGGAGGCAAGGGTTCCGGGATTGCCGGCTTGAGACGATGATCAATAAGCCGGGCGCCCGTGGGCCACGGCAAGCTCTGGACGGATGCACATGGATATTGTTGACACTCAGGTGCACCTCGGGCCCGGCGGTGCTGCGGAAAAACTGGCGGCAATGGATGCTCTGGGTATCAAGTCGGTGCTTGTCGACGAATGGTGGGGAGGATGGTGGGGGACCCGGCCCGGCGAGCCGGCCTATCGGGTCGGAGACGGGGGGATCCGAACGACCTCGCCGACGGCCGAACTCGCTTCATGGACCTATCCCGGACGGTTTTCCTATCTGGTCCGTGTCGATCCGAAGGACCCCGAAATTCGCAGTGTCGTTCGGTTTGCGCGCGACAGCAACTTTGCACGAGCGCTTCGGATTGCAACACCGTTGCCGCGTTCGGAACTGACCGCCTTCGCAGAGGGTGGTTATGACGGCGTGTTCGCGGCGGCCGCCGAATTCGGTCTGCCGATTTTCGTATCGCTGCTGGGGCATTCGGAGTTGCTGACCCGCTACCTCGAAAAATTTCCGGGCGTCAAAGTCATCATCGATCACTGCGGCATGCCTCCCAACATGTCGATGGTGCCGATGATTGCGCAGCTTGAAGGCTTGCCCGACAGCAAGCAATATTGGTCGACGCTTGCCGGCGCGCCGCTCGAGGTATCTTTCGAGAAAGTTCTTCGAATGGCAACTTGGGCGAACGTAGCGCTCAAATGGGCTCACGCGCCCTCGCGCCTTGACGCGGCAGGCTATCCGAACAGTGCGGCACGCCCGTTCCTGCGAAAGGCAATCGACGCATTCGGTGCTGAGCGCATCATGTGGGCAAGCGACGTGACGGTCAATCCGACCGGTGAAACATGGGCAGAGCTGCTTTATGCGATAAAGGACAATCCCGATCTCTCGGTCGAAGAGCGCGAAAATATCCTGGGAGCGAGCGCGCGGAAATGGCTGGACTGGCCAGACCTTCCACCGAGCCAATCGGCCGAAAGCTGAGACGATGCGGTTCGATGTATTGATCGTGGGTGCGGGGCATGGCGGCGCACAGGTTGCGGTGATGCTGCGGACGCAGAAGTTCACCGGCAGCATCGCGATCGTCGGCGAGGAGCCCGAACTTCCCTATGAACGTCCGCCGCTGTCGAAGGAATATTTCGCGGGCGAGAAGGAATTCGAACGCATCCAGTTGCGCCCCGCCAGATATTGGGACGAGCGCGAAGTGACGATGCTGCTCGGCAGGCGTGTCGCGAGTGTCGATCCGGCCGCGCACAGCGTCACCACCGATAGCGGCGAGACGATCGGCTATGGCAAGCTCGTCTGGGCCACCGGCGGGCATCCGCGCATGCTGCCGATTCCCGGCGGCGACCTGCCCGGCGTGCAGGGCGTGCGCACGCGCGCCGATGCCGATGCGATGAAGGCCGCTTCTGAAACCGCGAAGCAGATCGTTGTCATAGGGGGCGGCTATATCGGGCTCGAGGCGGCCGCGGTGCTCAACAAGGCCGGCAAGAAGGTCGTGCTGCTGGAAGCGCAGAACCGTGTGCTTGCGCGCGTCGCGGGCGAAGAATTGTCGCGTTTCTATGAAAAGGAACACCGTGACCATGGCGTCGAACTGCATCTCGGCGTCTGTGTCGATGCGATCGAGGGTGACGACCATGTGACCGGCGTCCGCCTGTCCGACGGCGAGGTGATCCCCGCGGACCTGGTCATCGTGGGGATCGGCATTGTGCCGGCGGTTGAACCCCTGATCGCCGCGGGTGCCGACTGTGTGAACGGCGTGCGCGTCGACCGCCTTTGCAAGACGAGCTTGCCCGACGTCTATGCGATCGGCGATTGCGCCGCGCATGTGAATGATTTCGCCGAGGGCGCAGAAATCCGGCTGGAATCGGTCCAGAACGCGAATGATCAGGCGAATGTCGTCGCCAAGGGCATCGTCGGCGACGAAGCGCCCTATCACGCGATCCCCTGGTTCTGGTCGAACCAGTATGACCTCAAGCTCCAGACCGCGGGGCTTTCGACCGGGCACGATCAGGCGGTGCTGCGCGGCGACCCAGCGACGCGCAGCTTTTCGGTCGTCTACCTCAAGGCGCGCAGGGTCATCGCGCTCGACTGCGTCAACGCGACCAGGGACTATGTTCAGGGCCGCATGATTGTCGCCGCCGGGCTCGAGGCAGGCCCTGAACAGCTCGCCGACATCGAGACGCCGCTAAAAGAGCTGCTTTCGGTCTGACTTTACGAGATCCTGCCTCTCAAGATCGTAACAGAACCATCACGGATTGCGCCGTTCGAAATCCTGCTCCGCGTGGATGTCACGCGGCTCGGGCGGGGGGCACGAACGCCGCGTCCTTGTCAAAGCCAGGGTCTCCGTCACCACGACGATCACGCGGGCGAGGGGGGCTCACTCTCGCCATATAGTCGCCTATGAGGCCGAGGCTCGCCGTGTCGAAGACGGCGCCGACATATCCGTCCGGCCGGATAAGCAGACAGCCTCCTTCGGCGAGGCCAAGCTGGTTGGACGGATCGCGCAGTTCCGCGCCCGCGCCGACAGTTACCACTCTCACGCCCTCGCGCGGAGCCGCCGTCGGCCGATAGCGAGAGGTCGACATAAGCCAGGTCCAATGCGTGCCGGTCAAAATGTCGAACAGGCGGCGGGGCTGTCCGGCGGCGCCGGTCAGGGCGGCGTCCGGCATCCGGTCGCCGGCGCGCGGGCCGCGCGTCCGGGCAGTTTCCTGGCGCGAAATCGACGAGTTCGGGTAGCCGATATCGAGTTGATGCGTGTCGCGGCCGCGCCGCATCCCGCCCTGCTCCTGCTGGTCCTTCAGCAACCTCGTTGAAAGGCCGAGCACATCAGCCGCAACCGGGCGCCGCTCCTCCTCATAGGTGTCAAGCAGCGTGGCAGGCGCGCCGGCCAGAACCGCGGCCAGCTTCCAGCCGAGGTTGTAAGCGTCCTGGACGCTGGTGTTCAGGCCCTGTCCGCCGGTCGGTGGGTGGATATGCGCGGCATCGCCGGTCAGGAACACCCGGCCGACCCGGTAGCGCTCGGCCAAGCGCGCATTCATCGCATAAGCCGATGCCCATGCCACCGAGCGAAGCTTGACATCGGTTCGGCCGGCTCGCTCCGCGATCAGCCTTTCGATGCCTTGGGCCGAGAGGTCGGGATCGCCCTCCACTGGAATTGGCGCCTGCACCTGAAACAGGTCGGTGCCGGCGAGCGGGCAGATGGCGACGAGGCGCTCCATGTCACCGTCGTTGAATTGATGCCACGCATCGCGGTCGAGCCCGCTCAGATCGACGTCCGCGACGATCGCGCGGACGCCCAGCGTCTTGCCGGAAAACTCGACCCCGAGCGCGCTCCGGATCGCGCTGCGGCCCCCGTCCGCGCCGACCAGATAGCGGGCAATGATTCGCTCTTCACCTTGCGCCGACACGACGCGGGCGGAAACGCTGTCCTCGCCGGCTTCGAAATCGGACAGCCTGCTGCCGAACTCGACCTGATGTCCCAGTTCGCCGAGCCGCTCACGCATGATAGTCTCGGTAACGAATTGGGGGATCATGAGCGGGATCAGATAAGGCGTGCCAAGCGAGGGATCCTGCGCGTCCAGCATGGTCTTTGCGGCGTAGCTGCCGTCCGCGCTATACACTCGCATCGGCGGATAGATACCGCCCGCCGCCCTGACGCGATCGATAATACCGAGATCTTCGAATATCTCCTGTGTGCGGGGCTGGATGCCCTTTCCGCGCGACCCGCCAAACGGGCGCTCCAGCCGGTCGACGATGCGAAAAGATACGCCGCGCCGTGCCAGTTCGATCGCGAGCGTGAGCCCGGCGGCGCCTGCGCCGCAAATCAGGACGTCGATTTCAGTTCGCTCTTTCATATGGAACTCCTATGTGCATTATGCACATATCTGTAAGGGGCTGCCCAATGTCAACAAAGAAAGTGCATAATACACATATCAGGACGCTGCTGCCCGAACTGCATCGCTCGCTGATCGACATCACCGTCATCATGAATCAGCCCGAGCGTGACGTGGAATTGCTTGCCAAGGCGGGTCTGTCGCTCGAACGGGCGTTGTTCCCGTTGCTGGTGCTTATCGAGCGGTTCGGCCCGATCGGCGTCGTCGACCTCGCGGGCCGGGTTGGCCGCGACTATACGACCGTGAGCCGTCAGGTCGCGCGGCTGGAAGAACTTGGACTGGTCACGCGCCGGCCAGGCTCGGCCGATAAGCGGGTACGTGAAGCGCTTGTCACGGCGGCGGGCAAGGAAGCGACCGGCGCGCTCGACGCGGCGCGGGAGGAGATGGCAATCAGCATGTTCGCGGACTGGGAGCGGAAGGATTTCGACGATCTCGTGCGTCTGATGCGCAAGCTGGTCGAGGCAATGTATTAGCCAGCCACGGCCGTATGCCTTGCCACGGCCGCTGGTGGCCGAACGCGCGATCTGGCGCCTGCCGCGAAGATTATCCCCGATTTTTATTGGAGACATGGTTTCCGTGCCGGGCCCTGGCGGCCAGCTACAGCGCCGCTCGACGGGCGTAACTCGCATTGCGGGCTGATGCCGAGCGATGCGTGAGACCGGCTTTATTCCTGCCGCTTGGCAGGATCGGCGCGCGGCTCTAACCTCCAATGAACGGTAGCATCGATGACGCGGTTGGCAGCTGCGATTGACTTGCCGCGGTTCGTGATGACGATCCAAATCTTGCCGCGTTATCCTGGCGGCACGGTGCTCGCCGCGGCATAGGGACCAAGCCCATGGCGGAACGAGCGCGAAACACGCGTCGTCAATATGCAAGGAAGCAGAGCGAATTTCCCGATTGACGATATGTAATAACGTCTCTTAAGGGCCGCATGCGACGAGTGGGGAGCAACAACATCGTGAAATCATCCAATTTTCGTCAGAGCGCCATCGCGCTTTTGGTAGCGACGTCGGCTGCGCTCAGCGCAATTACTCCCGCCCGGGGCGAGGAGGCAGCGGCCGAGCGCGATGGCCAAGGCAGCAAGACGCGGCCGGAAGATATCGTCATCACCGGCCGGTCGCTCGCTGGCGAACAGTCTTCACCGCTGCCGGTTCAACTGCTTTCAGGCGATGAACTCGCGCACCGCCGACAAGGCGGCCTCGGCGAAACGCTCGCCGGAATGCCGGGCGTGCACCTCGACAATTTCGGCGGGGGTGCGTCGCGCCCGGTCATCCGCGGACAAACCGTTCCGCGTATCGAAATACTCAGCGATGGCGCCAATCTATTTGATGCGTCATCGGTGTCGCCCGACCACGCCATCACCACCGACCCCTTGCTGCTCGACCAGATCGAGGTCCTGCGCGGGCCGGCTGCCACGCGCTACGGCGGCAATGCCGTGAACGGTGCGATCAACCTGATCGACAGCAAGGTGCCAAAGGCTCTGCCCGAAGGCGGGTTGGCTGGCGCGACCGAGGTTCGCTTTGGAACAGGCGACGCGGAGAAAACCGTCGTCGGCCGCGTTACGGCCGGCCTTGGATCCTTTGCTCTTCACGCTGAGGGATCGCGGCGCAGGAGCGGGGATTATGATGTCCCCGGTGCCTATGGGAGCGACAAGCTGCGCGACTCCTTCGCTGACAGTTCAAGCTACAGCCTCGGCGCTTCGTGGATCACATCGAAAGGATATGTCGGCGCCGCCTACACCCGCAACGACAGCGAATATGGATTGCCCGGTCATTCCCACGAAGGCGGCGTATGCCATTTGCACGGCACGGCGCTACACTGCGAATCTCACGACTCGTTCACCGACCCCTTCCTGGGTTCGGACGACACACACACGGCCTTCATCAAGCTGCGCAGCGAACGTGTCGACATCCGCGGCGATTATGACGATTTGCTACCCGGGATCGCACATGCGCGACTCCGTCTGTCCTACACAGACTACGCTCACGACGAGATCGATGGCGACATCCTCTTTTCGCGCTATTCGAACAAGGTGTACGATGGCCGGTTCGAGCTTACACACGCACCCATCCTCGGCTTTTCGGGTTCGCTGGGCGTGCAATATACCCACGGCACCTTTTCGGGGCTCGACTACAATGATGCGCACAAAGGCCATGTGCCTTTGAACTTTATTACCGAGAGCCGCGCGCTGTTTTTGGCAGAGCAGCGTTCCTTCGGCGCGCTCGATGTGGAGGTTTCGGCGCGCAAGGATTGGCGCGAAATCAGGGTTCCATTCCTTCTGGAATATTTCGTCAATCCGGTGTTGCTTGGCACGTTGACGCCGGCCCAGGTCGAAATCGCTACGAAAGCTTATTCGCAGGCTCATTCCCGCAATTGGCCTGGCTCGAAAGCAGCTCCATTTTCCGCTTCGATTGCGGGCACGTTGAAGCTCGGTGAGGGCTATTCGGCCTCCCTGTCGGTGAGCCGCTCGGAACGTATGCCGAGCGTCAGGGAGATTTATGCGTCGAGCAACAGTCTCGCGACGAACAGCTTTGAAACGGGCCTCATCAAAGGCTCGGGGGTTCTTCCGAAATATCCCGAGGTCATCGAGACAACAAAGGCGGTGAATCTTACCCTGCGAAAAACCAACGGGCCCACGCAGGTCGAAATCGGCCTGTTCTATCAGGACATCGATGATTATGTATTTGCCCGCTTCATCGACGAAGAGAGGTTGGGGTCCGGCGGGCTTCATCGTTACCTCGTCTACACGCCGGCCGACGCACGTTTCATCGGGCTTGACGGACAAGTCAGCCATCAGTTCGATCCGGCCTCGCGTCTCACTTTGTTCGGCGACTATGTGCACGCCGACCTCAAAGGCGAGAGCGACAATCTGCCCCGCATTCCGCCGGGCCGGCTCGGCGTCCGCTACGAATTTGCCTCGGGAGCCATATCGGCCGATGCGGAGTATTTCCGGACCTTCGGCCAGGAGCGCATCGCGTCCTACGAGACGCGTACGGCGGGCTATCACATGATTAACGCCACGCTCGCTTACCGCCTCGAATTTGGCGGCGCGAAGAGCGTGGAATTTTATCTGCGCGGAACCAATCTTACCAACGCGTTGGCCTATGCTCATACGTCTTTCGTGAAGGACCAGTCCCCGCTGCGGGGCCGCAGCGTTGCGGTCGGCATGCGCCACTCCTTTTGATCGACGGGAGAGGCCGCGCGAGAATGCCGCGACGGCCGTCTTTCATATTTCGGTTCAGATCACGCCATCAGGGACCGAGGTGCTCCCTCGCTGGCCAGTCGGCGACCGAGGGGCGCAATGAGTTCGAGGGCACTGCGAACTTCTCCGACCTCGCCGGTGAAGGGTATGCGAATGAAGCGTTCGAAAGCGCCATCGATCCCGAAGCTGGGTCCGGCGACGATGCGCACGCCGGCCGCCTCCGCTTCGACGGCGAGGCGGGTCGCGATGGGCTGCGGTAACTCGATCCAGCAGCTGAGACCTCCCGCAGGGCGAGGAAAATTCCACTCGGGCAAGATGGCTTCACCGGCCGTAACCAGCATATCGAGGCGATCGCGCAATTCCCGGCGGCGTTCGGGAAGATGCGTGTCCGCACCGACAAGAAGCCGGGCCGCGGCAAGCTGCTCGACCACAGGCGTACCTGGATCGACCGTTTCGCGAACTCCGGCCAGAGAAGCGATGATCGGACCGGGGGCCCGGATCCAGCCGATCCGGAGCCCGCCCCAGAAGCTTTTGGCGGTCGAGCCCAGCGTGATAATCTGAGCGTCGCGACCATAGGCTGCGAGCGGGGGAGGGGGTTCGCGTTCATACCAAAGATCGACCATCGTCTCGTCCGCGACGATTATCGTCCGGGTGCGCTGCGCTATCGAGACCACAGCAGCACGCGTCTCGGCATCCATGCAGCGTCCGGTCGGGTTGTGATGATCGGGCAATAGATAGGCGAGACGCGGTGCCGTCTGGCCAATTGCCGCCGCCAGGCCGTCGATGTCCCAGCCCGTCGGGGGAAGCGATACGGGCACCGGCCGGCAGGCAGCAGCACGGATCGCGGCGATGGCGAGAGGATATGTCGGATGATCGATGACCACCCGGTCGCCCGGTCCCGTCAGAAGTCGCAGCACGTGGCCAAATCCGGCGAGCGCACCGTTGACCACCATGATTTCGTCGGCGAAGGTCGGTAATCCGCGCGCCGTATAACGGGCAGCAATTTCGATTCGCAGCTCCGAGATGCCGAGCGGATCATAGCCCGTCGAGGACAAATGTGCCGGGAGCGCGGAGAGCGCCTCGACATATGCCTGATGGATCGCGGGTCCGGCTGGACTGGCGGCAACCGAGAAGTCTATTTTTGTTGCCGGCTCTCGTCGAGCCGACAGGCCGGACGGGAGCGTGACAAGCGAGCCCGAGCCGTGGCGGCTTGCCAAGAAGCCGTCGGCGCGCAGTTCGGCGAAGGCGGCCGCGATCGTGCCGCGGCTGAGCCCGAGCGCCGCAGCCAGCTCGCGTTCGCCGGGCAACCGCGTCTCGAGCCCGAGGCTGCCGTCGAGGATCAAACGGCGCAGCGCATTGGCGAGTGACCTGTAAGCGGGGTCGCGCGATCCGTTCAGGCGCCAGTCTCCGAGCAGCCTGAGGAGGGAGGCCGCTCCCGTTCTGCGTGCGATCATTGGTCCAATCCGGAAAAAGTGGCTCTTTATTTATATGCCATTTTTATCGATATCGGTCCAATGTTTCGTCGTCTCGCCCTGCTTTATAGCGGCCTTGTCCTCTACGGCCTCTCATCCGCCATGATGGTGTGCGCCGGTCTCGGCCTCGACCCGTGGAACGCGCTCCACGAAGGTCTTTCGCTGCGCTTGCACGTGAGTTTCGGAACGGTGATCATCGGGGTCGGCGCGCTGCTTATGCTGCTCTGGATTCCCCTCCGCCAACGACCGGGTATCGGGACGATCAGCAATGTGCTCCTCATCGGCCTCGCCGCTGACGCGGCACTGATGTTCCTTCCCGAGCCGGTCTCCCTCGCCGCGCGGGCCGGGATGCTGGTCGCGGCAGTCATTCTCAACGGGATCGCGAGCGGGATGTATATCGGTGCTGGACTGGGTCCGGGACCGCGTGACGGGTTGATGACGGGGCTCGCCGGACGAACCGGCTGGTCGATCCGCCGTGCGCGCACCGGCATCGAAATTCTCGTTCTGGGGTTCGGCTGGTTACTCGGGGGGACGATTGGAGTGGGAACGATATTATACGCCTTGGCCATCGGCACGATCATCGACATGACGCTCCCGCTGTTCCAGACGATGGCACTCGGCTCGGCGAAGGCGTCGGTTCGAGCCTGATCGCTGCAGCAGGGGGCAGATTGACCCCCGCATGCGGGGAAGGGCGCCTCCCGCGGCCGGAAATAATGGCCGATCGGGCGTCGAATGGACTACTCGCCAAGCAGCGCCGGTTCGTCCGGTGTGGGGTCGCTCGCCTGGCTCGGGCCGCATATTTACTACAGTCTCGATAACTGGAGCCACAAGATCGGTTGCTGGCATTTCTCGGCACGCTGTAGCCTGCCCGCGCCCGGCGATCAGAGGTCGGCCTTCCGCCGGAGGCCAGCGAACCTCTGTGGCAAGACCCATGCGGCCAAGCCGCGCCGAATGTCCCGGATCGGACGCTAAAGCCCTATGTCGGACCGATGGACGCATAACAGCTAGAAAGCGAGGCGTCCGACGCCCCGGGGTTATCGGCACCGCAGTGACATTGATCAAGACCGCGGGCCAGCTTCGGTCGAGCAGTAAGGGGGTCATGCTCTATCGATATGAGGCGGACCTTATGGGTAAGGCCCCCGCTCTGCATAGGTGCCGAGGACGACGAAGGTCTTCACCCGTTTGAAACCCTCCATCTGATGCAGCTCGCCGAGAAACTCTTCAAGCGCTCCCGGCGATGTCATCCGGACCTTGAGGATCATGGCGGTGTCGCCCGCAACGGTGTGAATCTCTTCGACGGCGTCCAGAGACGCCATGCCGAGAACGCGCCGCGATGTCTCCCAATTGCTGGTTTCCAGATGCACGAAGGCGAGCAGGTCGCGCCCGACCTTCTCGGCATCTATTATGGCCACGGTCCGCTTGATTGTGCCGTCCCGCTTCATCCGTTTCACACGTTCGTGCACCGCGGGCGGCGATAGATGGAGCAAAGAGCCGAGTTCCGCGAAGCTGCGGTCCGCATTTTCGGCGAGCAAGCCTAATATTTTTCGGTCGACTGGATCAACACCCCGGCCCTTGCGAGCAAGATGCCGATCACCATTCGTTTCTTTCTCTGGCATTCGCGATCTCCCTGTTAATCCTGAATATCATTAGGCACATTACGCATCAAGACGAACTAGATACGGAGTTCTCATGAGCGATTTGCCGATGCGGGATATCAGCGCCCATCCTGATTTCGATGGTCACGAGATGGTTATCTATTGCAACGACACGGCCACCGGACTGCGGGCGTTCATCGCGATCCATAACACGACGCTCGGGCCGGGCCTGGGCGGATGCCGCATGAAACCATACGAAAGCGAGCAGGAGGCTCTAAGCGATGCGTTGCGGTTATCGCGCGCGATGTCGTATAAATATGCCATCAGCGGCCTCGACTATGGCGGCGCGAAGGCCGTCATCATCGATAATCGCGACGCGGGAACGCGGTCCGGGCGGCTGCTCGCTTTCGCCAAATATCTTGAGCGGCTGGGCGGCCTGTATGTAACCGCCGAAGATGCCGGGATCGAAACGGCCGATGTGCGCCTGATGAGTACAGCGACGCGCTATGTTCGCGACCTTCCGATGGACGATACCGGGGAAATCGCGCTTTGCACCGCCGTCGGCGTGTTTCATGGCATGGAGGCCGGGCTTGAGTTTGCGGGTAATCCGGAGGTTCAGGGGCGTGTCATAGCGGTCGAAGGGCTGGGTAAAGTGGGTATGATGCTTTGCCAGCTTGTTCACGAGAGCGGCGGGCGGCTGGTTGTGTGTGATGTGGATCCGGCGCGGGTAGAAGCGGCCCGGCAGCGTTTCGATGCGCAGGCCGCGGAACCGGGTACCATCCACCGGGCGGAAGCGGACGTTTACGCACCATGCGCGCTCGGTGCTGTTCTCAACCCCCGGACGATACCGGAGATCCGTGCCCGCGTGGTCGCGGGGGCTGCCAACAATCAGCTAAGCGTAGCGGGCGAAGATGCGCGCCTTGCCGAGCGTGACATCCTGTACTGTCCGGACTTCGTCGTGAACGCAGGCGGGGTGCTTTGCGTGCCGGATCGCGGATCGGCATTCGAACTCACAGCTGCGCTGGAGCGCGCCCGGAACATCGGAAACACGACCAAGAGCGTTTTGGATTATGCCCGAAAACATCTTATGCCGCCGGGGCGAGCCGCCGACACGCTCGCGCTGCAGCGGCTGTCCCGGTCATAGAGAGAGGCCGGGGGAAGCGGTCGGATGCCGAGGACAGGAGGCTGGGGACGAAGTGCTTTGGCCGCGAGGTCGGGACGACGATGGCGCGATAAGTTTGGCGGCGTTGACGACCGCAAGCTTCGATCATTCTACCTCGACGCCGATGGCGCATCGTTTCGCCCAGAAATTGTGCGCCACTATATAAACGGCCAACACAAAATATGCGTCACGCTTCCGTTTTTCGAAACGAAACGGCTTCGAGGCAATGCGGGCATTCGCCTCGACAACCTGCACTGGCATATTGCGTCAAAAATGCGCCTCGGTATCGGGCTTTCAGGCGGGAGGTTGGCTCGCCTGAAAGCCGACACAGGTGCGGGATTGGTACCGCCCGGAACGGCTACATGCCAGCGGCGGTAGGCCGAACGACGATCTCGTTGATGTCCACGCCGTCGGGTTGCTCCAGCGCAAACCGGATGGCGCGGGCGATCGCATCAGGCGTCAGCGATTTCTCGCGCCATTGCTGAAGCGCGCCCGCAATCTCCTCAACGGAGATGTCGCTGCCGAGCTCGGTCGCGACGACGCCGGGCGAGATGATCGTTGCACGGATATCGTCATGCTCTTGCCGCAGGCCGTCGGTTATCGCCCAGACGGCATATTTGGTGGCGCAATAGACGGCGGCCGTGGGCATCACAAAATGCGCCGCGATCGAGGCCACGTTGACGACATGGCCCGACCGTTGCGCCGTGAAGCGGGGCAGGACGGCGGCGATGCCGTTCAGGACGCCGTGAATATTGACGTCGATCATCTTCTTCCACTCGTCGCGCTTCAGAGCGGCAAGCGGCGACAGCGGCATGACGCCGGCGTTGTTAACGAGCGCGTCAACGCGCCCGAAACGGCTTTCGGCGGCAGCGACGAAGGCTTCGAAGCTGCCGGCATCTATCACGTCCAATTCCTGCCACGCCACTTGCGCACCCAATTCCTTCGCCAGCGCCTGCAGACGGTCGCTGCGGCGGGCCCCGATGAAGAGCCGCGCGCCTGCCCGAGCCAGTTCGCGTACCGTCTCCTCGCCAATCCCGCTCGATGCGCCGGTGACGAGCACTATCTTGTCGGTAACTCCAGTCATGCTTAGCTCCTTTGTTGATCTGACGAGCTGGAGATGGCGCGGCGATGGCCCGGACCGGTAGACCGATCGACCGCGCTTATTGCATGATCCTCCGGAAGTTTACTCGGGCGACTTGCGCAGTCCGAGTTTCTGAAGGAAGAGAAGCGCATGGATAGAATGGCGCAACTGGCCGAAATCATCACCCGGCATGCCCCCGAGACGGGCATGTATGGCACAGATCTCCCTTGCTTGTCGTTGTTTCGGGCGGACCGGCCGACTTTACCGATACCTTCCGTATATGAGGCGTCGCTTTGCCTGATCGCCCAGGGAGCCAAACGCGTATCGATCGGCGACCGCAGCCTCGTCTACGATGCTTCATCTTATCTTGTCGTGTCGCTCGATCTCCCGCTTACCGGACACATCATCGAGGCGAGACCGGACGAGCCCTATCTCTGCTGCAAGGTCGATCTCGATATGGCTGCGCTCGCGGATCTGGTTATCGCGCAAGGCTCGGCGAACACCGACGAACCGCCGTCGCCTGTGCTCGCTGTCTATCCAAGCGATCCGGAGCTTGTGGACGCGGCCTGCCGGCTGGTGAAGCTGCTGGAGCAGCCCCAGAGTATTCCCACGCTCGCGCCCTTGATCGAGCGAGAGATTCTTTATCGGCTACTCACCGGCCCACACCGGTCCACGATGCGACAACTGGCGGCCGTAGATAGCCATCTTGGCCAAGTGAGCCGGGCCGTTGCCCAGATCCGCAGCGGCTTCAGAGGCCAGCTACGCATTCGCGACATTGCCGCGGCGGCAGGCATGAGCGAGTCTTCGCTATACGAGCACTTCAAGGCGATCACGCGCATGACGCCACTCGAATATCAGAAGCAACTCCGGCTCCAGGAAGCGCGGCGCCTGATGTTGGCCGAAGGGGCAAGTGCCGGCGCTGCGGGGTTTGCTGTCGGATATGAGAGCCCCTCGCAGTTCAGCCGGGAGTATCGCCGGCTGTTTGGCGCTCCCCCGCGCCAGGACGTGGATCGCCTACAGGTGGGACAGGATTATCTAAGCGCAGCCTGACCCTCGTCATCGCTCGATACCGTGAGGCGATGTTAGGGACACGTGCTACCGACAACTTTGCGCCTCATCTCGGTCATTGCGATTGTTTGCTCTAGCGTCCGTCAGCGGCCACTATGCCTCACTTTATGGCGGAGCCGTAAGGCTCCCGATGGAAATCAGCTCCGGCGTAGACCAACATGCCGGCTACCCGCAAAGCTTCCGACCGTCTTTTCAACCGAGGGCGCGGGCGGCGCAGGGGGCGCTACGGGCGGAGACGGCGACGGAGGGATTCCCCCATTGCGACGTCGGCGTCCCCAGGTGCGGGCGGATAATCGGGTATCGTATGGGACAGGGCGGGCGGAAGCCCCGGATCACCGTCGGGGTTTCTGTGCCGGTAGCAACCGGCAGAACAGTTAACTGCGATGTCCAGCCTGCTTCCCCTTGACGTTGAATGTATCTCGCAACATATATAGTTGCATGAGAAGAGATAGCCGACTCTCGGGCGTGCTTCACGTCCTGCTGCACATGGCGGAACAACCGGGCCCGGTCACCTCGGAAGCGCTGGCCCGCGCCATGAGCACCAACCCCGTGGTGATCCGCAGAATCTTGGGGGGCTTGCGCGACCGGGGCTATGTCCACTCCGAAAAGGGCCATGGCGGTGGCTGGACGATCGCATGCGATCTCAGCGCGGTCACGCTCCGCGACATCTACGATGCGCTTGGCAGGCCCGAGCTTCTGGCGATCGGCAACCGCACCGAGACGCCGAGCTGCCTTGTCGAGCAGGCGGTCAACGCCGCGCTCGGCGAGACGTTCGATGAAGCCGAAGCGCTTATCCTTCGCCGGTTCGGCGAAATCTCCCTCGCCGCGCTCAGCGCTGACTTTCACATTCGCCTCGCCGAACGCGGCGGGATGCCCACCGTGGAGACCAACCATGCAGCATGACGCCGTCATCGTCGGAGGCGCCTTTGCCGGGCTTGCCGCCGCTACTTATCTGGCGCGCGCGCGGCGGCGCGTCTGCGTCATCGACGCGCGCCAGCCGCGCAACCGCTTCGCCGACACCTCGCACGGCTTTCTCGGCTTCGACGGCGGTGATCCGCTGACGATCCTCGCCACGGCGCGCGATCAGCTCGCCGCCTATCCAACCGTTACCATGATCGAAGCCGAAGCGATCGAGGCGCGCGCCCTCGGCGAGGGCTTCGCCGTTTTGCTGGCGAGCGGCGAGGAGATATCGGCGCGCAAGGCGATCCTCGCCTTCGGGCTGCGCGACATGCTGGAACCGGTCCCCGGCCTGCAAGAGCGCTGGGGCAAGACGGTGCTGCATTGCCCCTATTGCCACGGCTTCGAGTTCGCCGACCGGCCGCTCGGCATGCTGTTCCGCACGCCGATGTCCGCGCACCAGGCATGTCTGATCACGGAGTGGGGGCCAACGACCTTGTTTCTCAACGGAGCGGACCTCGATCCCGAGAGCGCGGACATGCTTGCGAAATACGGCGTGGCTGTCGAGCCTGGCAGGCTGAAACGGCTGGTCGGTGAGGACAGCACCTTGTCCGCCGTCGAGTTCGAGGACGGGCGAGCGAGGCCGGTGGAGGCGCTCTATGTCGCGCCGCAATCCTGCCTGGCGAGTCCGATCGCCGAGCAACTCGGCGCCGCGATCGACGATGGGCCGATGGGGCCGGTGATCAGGACGGACGCCGGCAAGATGACAACCGTTCCCGGTCTTTACGCCGCCGGCGACATTGCCCGCGCACCGCATAGCGTAAGCTGGGCAGTAGCGGACGGCGTCACCGCAGGGACGGCCGCCCATCGCGCGCTCGTGTTCGGTTGAGCGATGGACCTGATGCAACCCTTCTCCGATCCGGCGATGGTCGCAAGCTATGCGGAGAGCACGCCGCGCAGGGTGCCGGGCTTCACCGACCTCCACCGCATGGCGATGCTGCTGCTGGCGGAGCGCGCCCCGGAAACTGCGGACATCCTTGTCGTGGGCGCGGGTGGCGGTCTCGAACTGAAAGCCTTCGCCGAGGCGCAACCGCACTGGACCTTCGTCGGGGTCGACCCTTCGGCCGAGATGCTCGATCTGGCGCGCCGCATCCTTGGGCCGCTGCAATCGCGTGTCGAACTGCAGCAAGGTTATATCGATGCCGCGCCCACGGGGCCGTTTGATGGCGCGACCTGCCTGCTCACCTTGCACTTCGTGACGAAGGATGAGCGTCTGCGCATCTTGCGGGAAATCCACAGGCGGCTGAAGCCCGGCGCGGCGCTTGTCGTCGCCCATCACAGTATTCCTGAGGATGGCGACTTCGCACGCTGGTTCGCGCGGTCGGTGGCGTTCTCCGGAGGTTCGAGCGCTGATATCGCCCGGGCATCCGCGTCGGCCGCGACGATCGCGGAGCAGTTGCCTGTTTTACCGTTCGACGAAGAGGAAGCGATCCTCCGCACCGCAGGCTTTTCCAACGTGGCGCTGTTCTACGCCGGACTGTCGTTTCGCGGATGGGTCGCCGCTGCATAGGCCTTCGTGCCGTCTCGTCGCAGCCGCCGAGACGCTCCGACAAAATTGCCGAACCTGAGACCGCGGCGTGCGGATAGACGCATCTTTGCGACCATTCCAATTGTCGGACATGCTAATGTCGTGAACCTCCTTCAAGGACGGACTCTAATCGCCGCTGGAGGAAAATCGGGGGGTCACGTCAGCGTGCGAAAGGATGTCCGGCGGCGCCCAACAGGCACCCTTCAGGCGCGGCCGTTGCGCAATAACATGGCTGCTGGCGCCCGGCGCCGCCGCCTATAGCGCCTGACCGGCCGGGGTGGGTTCGGCCGCATTTCGAGAATAACACTCGAAATATCATCGCATGCCGAGGTGCAACGAATAGATGAAATAATTTCAATAGAAACCAAATGTCGTTCGAAATCCCTATGCTGGAACTGGCAGTGGCATATTTGTAATGTTGCCACACTCTGACAATAGTTTTGCAATATATTTGATTGATATTGACTTGCGATGTCACTTCTCCAAGTGGGCGCCGCGCTTTGCGCCAACATGATCGGAGAAAATAAGTTGAAAAAAGCAATTCTGATGGCTCTCTCGGCCTGTGCCATGTCCGCTCCCGCCTATGCGCAGAACGATGCGTCGCTTGGCGGTGCCAAGGTCGGCGTCGTCGCCGGCTACGACAGCGTCAAGCTCAGTCTCGATGGCGACAGCGCCTCGAAGGGTGGCTTCGCATACGGCCTGACCGCCGGCTACGACTTTGATCTCGGCAACGCCGTCGTCGGCATCGAGGCCGAACTCGCGGATTCGACCGCAAAGGAGACGGTGACCGATATTCTGGAAGCGGGCGATGAAGCCTCGATCGCAGCCTCGCGTGATTTGTATGTCGGCGCGCGGGTCGGTTTCGCAGCGAGCTCGAACCTCCTCGTTTACGCCAAGGGCGGCTACACCAATGTCCGCGTGAAGGCTCGCTATGCCGACAGCAGCGGTAGCTTCAGCGACAGCGACACGCTCGACGGCTTCCGTGTCGGCGCGGGCGTCGAACTCGTCGGCCAGACGAACTTCGCGCGTCTCGAATATCGTTACTCGGACTATGGCAAATACAGCTACGACGATGTCGATACCGGTATCTCGGCATCGCGCCATCAGGTTGTCGTGACGGGCGGCTTCCGTTTCTGATCAGGTTCGAATCTGGGCGAATCCCGAGGGGCGGAGACGATGTCTTCGCCCCTTTTTTCGTGTTGCCCGACGCGGTGCGTCAAACCGAGGTACAAATTGATCGGCGGACTTGATTGCCGATGCGCTTCCTTCCTAAATATCGTCGGAGGGGAGGGGGCCGATTTTTATGGGAAAATATAGTTTAATAGGAGCGCTGCTGGCTTTCATCGCGGCTCCCGCGATCGTATCGGCGCAGGAGACGACTCCAGAGAAACCCGACCAGCAATATATCGGAGGCGGGTTCAAGGCTCGCGCCGTTTCGGCACGCGTCGAGCAGCTGACGGTCTATGACGAGCGCGGGACAGCGAAAGGGCAGCGCTCGCGATCGGAACTGTTCGGTGCAGGACGGGAAGGGCTCGAGATCCTCGCGGTCAGAAACGGGTTCGTCTTGGTCATCCATGAGCGAAAGCCGGTCTGGCTTGGTCTCGGAGACGTCGTGCTGAGCGGCGACGTCGGCACCTTTCGTTGTGGCGGCATGACTTTGGGACAAAAGCTCTTTGAGGCGAAGGGTTATGCCCTGGACGAAGACGAAAACAGCCGGTGTATGAATTCTCCTGTGCCGCGCGCCACGATCGACGTGCCGTTCCTGCCGTGGCCGCCACCGAGGCCGACCCATCTGGTCGACCTGACCAAGAGCCTCGGCAAGCGTGGGCCGATGGCGGAGGTCTCGACCAGACTCAGTAATCGGCTGCAGGCTCGAGGCTATGACAATCTGCGCTATTTCAGCGTTCCAGGCGGTTTTGCCATTACAACGCTCGTCGAGCGGTTCGGCGAAGATGGCAAGCCGTCGAAACCTCGCTGGGTTCGCGGAAAGGCGCTGCGGGGATCCGGCTTTTCGGATTATTTCCGGGCGCTCATTGCGGGTGAGGAGGGGCGGTTCCGGATGTTTGCGCTCGTCGTTACCAGTTCCGACATGGCCGTATCGCACCTCTACGCGAACCAGTACGACGTCGATCGCTGGGAGGCGCTGGGCCGGCCGGCGCTCAGCCGCGAGCTCGGAGCGCAACGGCTCGCGCCGGCTTCGAGGCTCTGGCTGATGGTTTATGAATTTCATCCATCGGCGGACAGCAAGACGCGGCTCGTGCCAACGAGTGCTTCCTCGATCGCTTCGGCTTCCCACCGCGCCGCGCTCGGATTCTGACATGAGCCGGGAAAAAGCCCTTCAACGGCTGTTCGCACTGTGGATCATCCTGCCGGCGCTGCCGCTTCTCCTGATCACGATGCAGTCGATCGCCGGCAAATATGGTACGAATTCGGGCGCTGCCTGGAGCTGGTTCCTGATCCAGGTGTCGCCGGCCGTGGCCTTGCTCTCGGCCGCGGCATTTTCGAATCCGTCCGCGGCGTGGAAGCGGGGCCTGATCAATCCGTTCAAGTGGCGGCTGGTACTCGCACTCTCGATTCTCCAGCCCGTAGCCATGCTGGGTGTGTTGCTGATCGAGCCGGTTCTCGAGGCGACAATCTATGAACTGTTCGATCGGACGGCGGTCGGCCTCTCGCTGCTTCAAGGCTTCGTCGTCGCGGCGATCGGCGCGGTCGTCTTCGACGGTCGGTAGACGCTGCGGGAGCAATGCCGGTCAATCCTGCATCGGCACTATTTAGGGACTGGCCATCCGGTTCAAGCGGGATTTGGCGCATCGCGTGAAACCTGAGGAACGACGCTCCCGCGGCGCGTGCCCCTTCTTGAGCGTTGGCGTTTTCGCCGGCGGGGCGGAACCAGATCGATGGCATGTCGAGCGATCGCGACGCTCCCGCACCAGGACGAGCGATTACCAGGCTCATCGGCTGCGGCCGAGAGAGCCGCCGTGCATCGCCTTCAGGGACGCGGCGCCAGTAGCCGATCGAGGCCGCCGTCTCCCACACCGATTTTCTCAAGGCGCGGATAACGCAGGCCGCCATGATAGTCGATGACGACGTCCCGGTAGCGCGTGCCGCCTTTCACCAGAAGGCGGATCGGCGTGTCCGTACCCTTTGCCGCCTTGATCGCGGCGAAGAGCCGGTCGTCCGAATATTCGCGGCCATCGACCGCTACCACCGTGTCGGCTACGTCGAGGCCGGCTTCGAACGCCGGCGAGTCCCAGGTAACCGCGCTGATCGATCCGGCCTTGCCCATCACCAGTCCCAGTGAATGGCTGAGGTCGGTCTGGTTGCGGCTTTTCTGCGCACTCTTGAACGCCGCGGTCGGTTCATCCGTATAGATGAGCCGGTAGCCGTTGGCCTCGAGCCCCGTCAGCGGGGCCCGGTCGCTCAGTCCCTCGAGCCGCGCCGTCAGCAGCTGTGCCCAGTCATAGGGCTGGATATCGTTCAGCGTCTCGACCACCTGAGCGAAATCGTAGGTCAGCACCCCCCAGTCCCCGTCGCGCATCCCGAAGAAGGCGGATGCAAAATCGTCGAGCGACTTCCTTCCGCCCGACTGCCTGCGCAGCACGGCATCGACCTCGAGCCAGACCAGAAGCCCTTCATTGTAATAATCTTCCGAGCGCTGCCAGCTGACCCATCCCTTGGGGCGCCGCCGCGTGATGACGGGGTCGTTGGTCGTGTCGATCAGGGGGCGCCAGGTTCGCGCCGGACGGTTGTCGAGGCCGGCGGCGATGCTCGCCAGCATGTCGAGCGTATCCTGCTTGGACACGATCCCCGACCGTGCCTGGAGCACATAGCCCCACAGCTGCGTCTGGCCTTCGTAAACCCAGAGCAGCGAGTCGCGCATCGGCGTCCGGAAATCCGGAGTCCAGGCGTCGGCACCGCGGCGAAACTTGCCGTTCCAGCTATGCGTCAGTTCGTGCGGCAACAGGTTGCGCGACCCGGGCCCGTCGTTCCATTTGGCAAAATAGCCAGGCTTTACGCCGTTTTCGGAGCTGCGGTGATGCTCCAGCCCGATCCCGCCCATCTCGTCGGTGATCGCCAGCAGGAATTCATATTTGTCATAATGCTGCGCGCCGAACAGCTTCACCGCCTGCTCGACGAGCTTGCGGTGCGCGTCGATCTGCTCGGCTTTGGCCTCCAGTTCCTCCGGATCGTCGGCAAAGACGTTCAAATCGACCCGGTCGGACAATTTCCACTCGCGGTAATATCGTCCCGCAAAGGCCGGCGAATCGATCAGCGTTTCGTAGTTCGTCGTCTCGTAGACATAATCGCGGCCGCGCTTCTTCGCGGGAAGGCCGGCGACGGCGGTCCATCCCTCGGGATAGGTCGCGGTTACCTGCACCGGGATACGCCGCGTAAAATAGCCCGCGGGATATAGGCTGACATGGTTCCACTGGAGGTTCAGCATATTTGGTGCAGCGACGATCCGGCCCTGATCGGGATCGGTCGGCGAGGTGAACTGGAACTCGATATCAAGCTGACGGGTGCCTTTCGGCACATCGATGTGGAAGGCCCACATGTCGACCGTATCGCGTGTCCACGGCACGAGCGCGCCGTCCGCGCGGATCTTGAGACCGGTCAGCTTCTCAATCTGTCCCGCCGGCGCATGCACGCCCGGCAGCCACGAAGGCGACAGCAGGACCATGGCCCCGGGCGCCGCCACCGGGATGGTCTGATTCACGCGGAAAATCCCTTGCTGCACATCGGTCGCATCGACCTTCAACGTCATTATCCCCGGGAAACCGACGTCGCGCGCGGCGGGTATCCGGTTCTCGAACGGGACGGGCTGGGGGGCCGAATTCTGCGCAGCCACCGATGTCGTGAGCAGGATGGCCGCGAGCGGTAAGAGATGGCGCATGGTTGCTCCGGAGAAAGGAGGGCGAAAAGGTGACGGGGTGTTCGGCTGTCAGCCGAGCGCGGGTGGCCTCGTTCGCGCAATCCACGGCGAGGCCTGCTCATAGGCGTGGCCGAGCTTCAGGACATCGAGATCGGCGTTGCGCGGACCGATCAGCTGGATGCCGATCGGGAGCCGATGACGACCGCCGAAGCCAGCCGGTATCGCCAGTACCGGGAGCCCCGCCATCGTGGGCGGCAGCGTGACCTCCATCCACCGATGATAGGAATCCATCTGGACCCCCGCGATCTCGCGGGGCCAGTGCTGCTTCGCATCGAAGGGAAAGACTTGCGCGGTCGGGAGCGCAAGAAAGTCGAACGTCTCGAACGCCTTTCGAAATGCCTCGAAGATGCGGGTGCGCCCTTCCGACGCCTTGGTGAGTTCAGTGGGGGTCAGCTTCTTGTAACCCTCCACTTCCCAAATGGCCTCGGGCTTCATCATCTCCCGCTTCGCAGGATTGTCATAAAAGCCTTCGAGATCGGCTCCGACCGACCAGTGGCGCAGCGTCACCGCCGTACGCCACATCGCGCCTGGCTCTTCGACCAGCGCTGCCTCTTCGACCTGCATTCCAATCGTCCGGAAGGCGGCGAGCGCCTTTTCGCATGTCTCGATGATCCCGGGCTCCATCGGCAGCGCGCCGCCGAGGTCGCCGAGCCAGCCGATGCGCTTGCCCTTCCAGTCGCGATCGAGCGGCTGGGCGAAAATCGCAGGATCGTCCGCCTGCGCGAAGGGCGCTCGCGGGTCGGGTCCCGCCTGGACGGAAAGGAGGAAGGCGACGTCGCGCGCGCTGCGCGCCATCGGTCCCGAGGTCGCGAAATTCTGCCAGAACAGATCGCTGTTCGGGATCGACGGGACGCGCCCCCATGAAGGGCGGAAGCCGAAAATATTGTTCCAGCCCGCCGGGTTGCGGAGTGATCCGCCGAAGTCGCTGCCGTCCGCGAGCGGGACCATCCGCAGCGCGAGGGCGACCGCCCCGCCGCCGGTGCTGCCGCCGGCCGATTTACCGGGGTCGAAAGCATTGCCCGTCGTCCCGAAAATCGGATTGTAGGAATGCGAGCCGAGCGCGAACTCGGGTACATTCGTCTTGCCGACGAAGACCGCCCCGGCGCCGCGCATGCGGCTCACCACGAGCGAATCGGCGGCCGGGATGTTATCCTTGAGGATCGGCGAGCCTTGCGTGAATCGGATGCCCCTGGCGGGCGCCGTATCCTTCACCGCGTGCGGGAAGCCGTGGAGCACGCCCCGAAAGCGGCCCGCGGCCGCGTCCTCGTCGCACGCGGCGGCCTCGCCCATCGCGGCCGCGCGGTCGATGCGCGAGACGATCGCATTGAACCGGGGATTGAGCGCATCGACGCGCGCGATATGGGCTGTCATCAGTTCGCGCGCGGAAACGTCCTTTTTCCGGATCGCACCGGCAAGCGACACCGCGCTCATGTCGAGAAGCTCGCTCATGCCGGCTTCACCTTTCACGGCAGCAAATGCAGGAACAGAGACGGCGATCGCCGGGATCGCGGCCAACAGGTCGCGGCGACTGGGCTCGCGGGAAAAATCGGCCGGGGCCATCAGAACTACCTCTCTTCACAAATGATCGTCGAACCATGCCAGAACCCTGCGTTGGATATCGACTTGATGCTGCGGCTCGACAATCCGGTGCGGCTCGCGCGGGTAGCTGACCATCATGGCTTCTTTTCCGAGCAGCCGCAGTCCACGGTAGAAGCCCAGTCCCTGCGTGATCGGCACGCGCCGATCCTCCTGTCCGTGCAGAACAAGAACCGGCGTCGTGACGCGGTCGACCATGCGGAGCGGTGACGATGCGTCCATCCGTGCGTTGCCCGTTGGCGGCACCCCGAAATAGGCGGTGATGAAGTCGGGCGTATCGGTCGAGACGGCTGCGCTCGCCTGGTCGGTCAGCGCGGCGCCGACAACCGCTGCCTTGAACCTCGTGTCGTGCGTCACCGCCCACGCCGACAGGAAACCGCCGTAGCTCCACCCGCCGATGCCGAGCCGCGAAGGGTCCGCGATCCTGCGCGCGACGAGCATATCGACGCCATCGGCGACGTCCTGATAGTCGTTGCTTCCCCAGCCGTCCTTGACCGCGCGTGCAAATTCATTTCCCTGGCCCGCCGATCCGCGCGGGTTGGGAAGCAGCACGGCGTAACCGTGGCTTGCGAGCATTTGCCCCCAGTCGATCCAGCTGCCTTGCCAAGCCGCGGTCCATGTTTCGTGCGGCCCGCCATGCGCCAGCACCACCGTTTTGACCGGGTTGCCGGGGCGATAGGCCGGCGGGGTGATCAGCACGCCGTAAATGGGGCGTCCGTCGCGGCTGCTCGCCCAGCTGACCTCTTCGACCTTGCCAAGCTTCCATTCGCGCATCTGGGGATTGAGTTCGGTGAGCCGTCGCAGCTTGCCGCCGCGATACACAAAGACGTCGGCAGCGCGGTCGGGCTGGCTTCCCGCGATCGCGATGCTGCCGTCATCGGCCTCCGCAAAAGCGCCGATGCGTCCGCCGAACTTCACGAGAGGCCGGAACACACCCGTTACCGCGTCGGCGCTGAAAAGCACATCGCGGCTATGGACGACGACACGCGCCACCAGCCTGCGACTGTCACGCGACCATTCGAGCTGACGGATGGTGCCATCGAGCGTCGTCCCCAGTTCGCGCGCCGCGCCCTTCTCGACATCGGCGACAAAGGCGCGAATGCCGATCGTTCCTTCACCCGGGGCCGTGAACGCCACCTGGCTGCCGTCGGGCGACCAGCTTGCGGTGCTGAACACGCGATCGAACAGCTTGCGTTCGACCGCGCCGCTCGCCACGTCGAGGATCAGCAGTTCGGAATGATAAAAAAGATCGTTGAGGCCCGTCGTCGGCGCGGCCCGCACGGCCAGACGCCTCCCGTCGGGCGACCAGCTGAGGTCGGTGACGTCGCGGTCGGCCACCGCCAGGCGCCGGATATCGCGCGCGCCGAGATCGATGATCCAGATGCGCGATAAATCGCGCGGCGCATCGGCAACGATTCCTTCGCCTTGGGCGGAGCGGTCTTTCTGCGCGTTTGCCGGTGGTCCGTCGGGGGCGAGAAAAGCGATGCTTCGGCCGTCGGGTGACCAGCGAAAACGGCTGACGTCGCGCTGAAGGCTGGTCAGGCGCCGCTCGGCGCTCCCATCGGCCGATACAAGCCATAGCTGCCGCGACGATGCCGGGCGCACCGCGCCGGCGGCCGGTAATTTGCCGCTCGGATCGGATTGATCGGAGCCTGCCGAAACGGGCGACGGGCCGACCCCCGGCGCGCCGGGCGGCGCGGCATCCGCCCGGTTCGAGAGGAAGGCGATGGTGCGCCCGTCCGGCGACCATTGCGGGCTGCCATCGAGCATCGAGGCCTTGGTCAGGCGGCGCGCGGGCGACTTTCCGTCCGCGGCGACGATCCATATCTCCGAGCGGCTCGGCCGGCTCGTGGCGATGGTCGGCTGGGTGACATAGAGGATATGCCGGCCATCGGGCGATATCTCGGTATCGACGACATCGGTAAGGCCCATGATATCGTCAGGCTGGACGGCCTTGTGGCCGCGCGCCTCGGATGTCGCTGCCGCGGGCTGCGCAAAGGCGCCGCCGCCAGCAGAAAGGGCCGCGGCGGCCACCATGCAGCCCGCGAGCATCGCCGCCCGCAGGGCAGGCGCGCGGCGCGGGAGCGAGCCATTGACCATCATCGAGACTCCGTAGCAAGGGAATGAGCAAGGCAACAGACGGGGCCGGGAGGGGCGGGGCCGAATTTCCGGTCCTCGCCCCGCTTCCGGCCCGTCGAGGGCCTGGCCTGGCTGCCCGTCAAAATTCCAGCCGTGCGCCGATCGCCATGTAACGCCCCACCACGTCATAATAGGGCGAGAAACCCGAGCTGATCGGCGGCGCCTTGTCGAACAGGTTCGACACATTGCCGTAGAGCTCGAAATTCTTGCCGTTCCCGATCGGGACCTTCTGGCTCAGCTGCAGATCGACATAGGTATAGGCCGGGATCCGGTTGTTGGTGAGCGTCAGCGTCCCATTATAATAGCCCGACGATATGTAGCGCGCCCGCACCATTCCGCTGAAGCCATCGCTCTTGTAGCCGACCGAGGCATTGGCGCGGATCCGGGGAACGCCGTTGACGAAACCGGTGCCCTGCGATTTCACATAGTCGATCTTGATGTTGCCATCGTCGATGCTGAAGTTGTTCACCCACGTGCCGACCAGACGGAAGATCACCCGCCCGTTCGCTTCATCGTTGACGGGCATGGTGTAGGCCAGCTCCGCATCGATGCCGTCGGTCTTGAATTCGGAGAGATTGGCTCGCGACGAGGCAATGCTCTGAATAAGACCGTTAGGGCCGCGCGTGATATAGCGGCAGAGGCTGTCATTCCCGCCGGCGCAGCGATCGACGATGCCCTGCCCGCCGATCGAGGTGATGGCATCCTTGATCGAAATGTTGAAATAATCGATCGATGCCGTCAATCCGCGCATCGGCGCGGTCGTAATGCCGGCGGTCCAGGTATCTGCCCGCTCGGGGTCCAGCGTCGCGTTGCCGCCCCCGTAGATCGTGGCCACATTGCTGCCGTTTTCCGGAATTTGCCGGTCGAAGATGCTGCTGCTACCGATGGTTGGCGTTGAAAATAGCTCGGTCAGATTGGGCGCCCGAATGTCGCGCGAACGGGTGACGCGCCCGATGACACCGGGGAAAAACTCATTGGTGAGGCCGAGCTTCCACGACCAGATCGTCCCGCTCGTGTTATAGTCGGATGCGCGCACCGCGCCGTTCAGTTCAAGCTTGTGGAGCAGCGGCGCATCCTTGATGACCGGCACGACGATCTCGGCAAAGGCTTCCTTGATGTTGTACTTGCCGCTGAAGCCGCTGAAATAGAAGGTGCTGAACGCCTGGGCGGTGTCGAGTTCGCTGACCTTGGCAGACGTCGAGAGGTTGCGGCCTTCGACGCCGATCGCGATCGACACCGCGCCCGCCGGCAAGTCGAATGGCTCGCCGCGCAGGGACGCGCCATAGGTATCAAGCTTGTCGAGCACATTGGATCTCGGCGTGCCCGTTACATAGTCGATCGCCGCCTGATCGGGGGCGCCCTGGCCGAAGAGATTGATCGGTACGCAGCCGCTGTTCGGATTGGTCAGCGTTACCCGGCAGATCGGATCGCCGGTCACCGGGTCGTTCACCGAGTCGACCGCATTCGCAAAGTTCTGGGTGATCAGGAAGCCCGGGGTGCGTAGCTTGTTGCGATATTCGCCATGGCTGTAATAGAGGCTGTAACGCCAGCGGCCATCGCCGAAGCTGCCGTCGAGCGCGATCGAGCCCTGGATATTGCGTCGGTCGATATCGACATCGGCGAAGGAAAGATCATCGTTGAACCGGGAGAGGGTGAAGCTCGTCTGGCCCGCGCCCGCCAAGGCATCTCTGATGTCGTCATTCAGAAAAGCATTGTCCGACCGGATCGTGATGTTGTCGGTGTGGCTGCCGAACCAGACATAGCGATTATAATAGCGCGAATAGCGCAGATCGGCGCTTAGCTTGAGGGTGTCGGTCAGTTCGTAGGATGCCTTGGCCATCACCGCGTAGCGCCGCTGCGGCGTGATCAATACGCTGATGTCGTCGTTGGACGCGCCTTCGCCGCCGATCATGTTGGAGCCGACGATCGTGCCGAGGTTCGGGGTGCGCAAGCTTCCGTCAGGGTTGAAGCCGAAGCCCCTCAAGACCCCGGAGGTGATGAAGCCGCCCCGCAGCCTCGTCGCGTGGCCGACGTCGGGCGTGAGCGTGCCATTGACATTGGCGAAGCGGGCGGTGTTCCTGCGAGCGGTTTTCGGACGGATGCCGTCATTGTCGAGATATTCGCCGCCGATCACGAAATGGCCGCGTCCGTCGGCAAATTCGGTACCGAACTTGCCTTCAAAACGGATTTGCCGGGCATCGCCGCGCGACGAAATTCCTGCCTCGGCGCCGAGCCGGATGCCTTCATAGTCGCCATCGGTGATCATGCTCACCACGCCGGCGACGGCTTCGGAGCCCCAAGCTGCGGAAGCACCACCGGTCACGATGTCGACGCTTTTGACCATGATCGACGGCACAGTGTTCATATCGTCGCTGACCATGCGGCGGCCATCGAGAAGGAGAAGCGACCGCATCTCGCCAAGGCCGCGGATGTTGATCGGAAAACGGCCGGCTTCGGTGTTCGTGCTCGAAGTCTGCGGCGAGGTCGCCGCCTTGAACTGCGGCAGGTCGGCGAGCGCTGCGCCGATGTTCGTCCGGGTGACGATCTGCAGATCCTCCTGCGTCAGGCGCAGAAGCGGCGTCGGCGATTCAAAGCCGGGCCGGTCGATGCGGCTGCCCGTGACGACGATATCGCCTGCGCCTTCCGCCGCCTGCGGCGACGCGGCATCGTCCGCCGCTGCGCTCGTGGTGGATTGCGCGGTAGCTGTCCCTGGTGCGGCAATAAAGACGAGAGCGGCCGAACAACCAGCGAGCCATCGCGCCTTGGACGCGGCACCAGACTTCCTCTGCAACATAATATTCCCCTTCCCGATGGCCTCTATCGGCTCTGCGATCCCTTGGGGTGCTCGCACCGCTCCGACTCCGGCGGTTCAATATACAAAAATTGCGGCTACTGGCAATCGGAGTATACATTTTTTTCAAAATTGTCATATTTGGTATACATAGAAGAGGGTTGCATCGGCGGCGGCTCATTATTTTGACCGCTTCCCTGTATACAAGGTGCGCGAATTTTCGCCGTTGCACGCACAGAATCTTGCCGCTCGCTCAAAAGATTGTACAATCGGCGGCAGAAAAAAGGGGAGGGCGGATGACGAACGAACACGCAGAAGAGCCGCTGCTCTCGGAGCGTATTCGGCGCTCGCTGGCAGATGAAATCGCGTCTGGCGCCTTGAGCCCGGGAACTGCGCTCGACGAACAGCAAGTCGCCCAGCGCTTCGGGACGTCGCGCACACCCGCCCGCGAGGCTCTGCGGCAACTGGCGATGGACGAACTGGTCGAAGTTCGTCCGCGCCGCGGCGCGGTCGTCGCTGAACTCTCGGTCGAGCGGCTCATCGACATGTTCGAAATGTCCGCCGAGATGGAGGCCCTGTGCGTCCGCCTCGCCAGCTATCGCATGCACCCCCTCGAACGCGTCCGGCTTGCCCGTCTGCACGAGAGTTCCGCGGCGCTTGTGGAGGCGGGTGATGTCGAAGCCTATGCCGCCTTCAATCTCGCCTTTCATGAAGCGATCTACAGCGCGACGCACAATTCCTATATCGCCGAGCAGGCGCTGGCGCTGCGCAATCGCATGGCCGGTTTCCGGCGCGCGCAGATGTTCGAGCCCGAGCGTTTTCGGCGGTCGTTCGAAGAGCATCGCGACATCGTCGACGCGGTGATGAGAGGCGACGGCGAGGAAGCCGCGCGGCGTATGCGCGCGCACCTCATAAAGGCGGCGGGCGCGCTCGAGCGCCATGTCGCATCCCTCAAGGCGGATACCAGGAATGAGGGGGCTAAATCCCCGTCACCGGCAGGCGCAAAGGATTAGGCGCCACCCGCCGGCCACAAGTGAAGGCCGGGGGTGGCTCGGCATTTCGGAAGGTCCGTCAGACCGGCGATCGCTCATGAGGGACAGGGCTGGCGCGTTGGAGCATTCCGAACAGATCGCGCGGCTCGTCGGGGTCGGCCAGAAGATCGAGTTCGTGGAAATAATCGGTGCCTTGCAGCTTCGCATGGACGAAGCGGAGGGCCGAGAAATCCTCGATCGCGAAGCCGACGCTGTCGAACAGGGTGATCTGCCGCGCGCCGGTTCGGCCGGCGGCGTCGCCGCGCACCACCCGGAAAAATTCGGTGACGGGATAATTCTCCGGCATCTGCTGGATTTCGCCTTCGATACGCGTCTGCGGCTCGAATTCGACGAAGGTCGCGGCGCGCGACAATATGTCCTTGTGCAATTCGGTCTTGCCGGGGCAGTCGCCGCCGATCGCGTTGATATGGATACCCTGGCCGACCATATTGTCGCTCAAGATCGTCGCATATGCCTTGTCCGCGGTGCACGTCGTCACAATTTGCGCGCCCTCGATCGCCTCCTCCGCGCTCGTGCAGGAAATGACGCAGAGGCCGCTATCCGCAAGATTGCGCGCGGCCTTCCGCGTTGCCTCGGGGTCGATGTCAAAAAGCCTTACCTCCGTAATACCGATCACCGCCTTCATCGCCAGCGCCTGGAACTCAGCCTGCGCTCCGTTCCCGATCATCGCCATGACCTGTGACCCGGATGGTGCAAGATAGCGAGCGACCATCGCCGACGTGGCCGCCGTTCGAAGCGCGGTCAGCAATGTCATCTCCGAAAGCATGACCGGATAACCCGTATCGACCCGGGCGAGAAGGCCCAGAGCCGCGACCGTCTGATACCCTTTGGCGGTGTTGCTTGGGTGGCCATTGACATATTTGAAGCTGTAGGTTTCCCCGTCCGAAGTCGGCATCAGCTCGATCACGCCCTCGCGCGAATGCGAGGCAAGGCGCGGCGCCTTTTCGAAGATATCCCAGCGGCGGTAATCTTCTTCGACCGCGCCGGCCAGACCCACAAGGAAGGCCTCGATCCCGTGGTGATGCACCAATCGCATCATATTCTCGACGCTGACAAAAGGGACATAGGCGAGCGGCGAGGCGGCGGGTGGCATTGAGGGTCTCCTTGCTGTTGCGAGCAAGGCTAGCCGCCTGTCCTGTCTGGTAAAATCGCAGTTCTGGCTAAAAATATGGTCAAGATCATGATCATTGTGCAAGGGTGTTGTGCAAATCGCTATTTGAAAGCGGGAATTGTCATGAAGGGCGTGAAATTCATTCCGGACGAGCTGGACCGGCGCATCATCGCGCATCTGCGCGCAGATGGCCGTGCACCGCTTGCCAAGCTTGCCGATGCGCTCGGGGTCGCGCGTGGCACGGTTCAAAATCGTCTCGATCGCTTGCTCGAGACGGGGACCTTGTTGGGTTTCACGGTTCGCGTTCGCGAAGATTATGAAGATCACGCGATCCGCGCCGTGATGCTGATCGAAGTGACGGGCAAATCGACGACGCAGGTCATTCAGCGCCTTCGGGGCATCGCCGAAATCGAGACGCTGCATACGACCAACGGCAGCTGGGATCTTGTCGCCGATATTCACGTTTCGAGCCTCGCCGACTTCGACCGCATCCTGCGTGAAGTTCGGACGATCGACGGCGTTGAAAACAGCGAGACGAGCTTGCTGCTGAGCAGCGTCTAGCGGCCGCGGCTTCGCCGCTGCGGGGTCTCGTGGTCAGTCCGCTTTCGCAGGCAGCAGTTTCAGGTTGAATCGCTGCATCCATCGCGTCGTCGCCGTGTCGGGCAGGCGTTCGAGGATCGTGGACAGCACCTCGGGCTGCTCGTCCTGTCCAAGCTTGAACCTCGCGGACAAGCTGGTCACCCGGGCCCGAAATCCGACGATTTGCTCCGCCATCTTGTGATAACGCGGGCCGAGCTCATCTTTGGTCCAAGGCTCGGCGCGTCCGGCTTCCATGGCACCGATCAGAATGTCGAGCGATGTTCCGGTAAAGCTTTCGCCAAACGCGATCTCCGCTCCGATCCGCGCCTGCGCAAAATTCCATGTCGGCGCCCAGTCGCGTTTCCCGGCATGCTCGGGACTGACATAGGCATCGGGGCCCTTGAAAAGGATCGTGGCTTGCGGTCGGCGCTTCAGCAAGGCGTGGAGCGGATTGGAGCGCATCATATGCCCGATCAGTTCGATGAGCATCCCATCCCCGTCGTAGCGCCCCACCAGCGGCAGCAGGCTGGCTTCGATTCCATCGCCGCCCGCAGCGCAGACCCAGGCCAGCGGGTAAGCCTCGATCAGCGCGCGCACATCGCCCGCCTCGAAACGCTCGAACATCGACATATAATCTCTCCGGATGGGGGCTCAGGCCAAAAAGACAAATATGAACCAGGCGACGAGGGGGCCGAGCAGCGCGACGAGGGCGCTGTAGCCCAGAAGCTGGCGGACCAGGCGTTCACGCAGTGCGGCGTCCGCATTGGCAACGACGAGGGCGCCATTTGTTGAAAAGGGCGATGTGTCGACAATCGTCGTCGAGATTGCGATCGCGGCCACCGTGCCGATCGCGCTCACGTCATGATGGTCGAGGAACGGCACCGCGAGCGGCACAACGATGCCCAGCAGCGCCGTGGATGATGCAAATGCCGATACGATCCCGCCGAGATAGCAGAGCAGCAGGACCGCGAGCAGCGGCGATCCGATACCCGCTATGAGTTCACCCGCCGCGCTGACCGTGCCGACGCGCTGGAGGAGCGCGACATAGGTTACGACGCCGGCGATCAAGAGGACGGTGGGCCAGGCCACGCGATCGATCGCGCCTTTTTGCGAGCAAGGCGCGGCGACGGCGAGCAGCGCGGCAGCGACCATGCTGGCGACGCCGATGTCGACTTTGAGCACGATGGTCGCGACCGCCATCGCGGCAAGCGTCAGCAGCGTCAGCAGCCGTTCGCGCGCCATCTCCGGCGACACACTCTCGGGCACATGAGGGGCTTCGGGGACGTCGCGAAGCAGGCGCAGACCGCCGAGGGCAAGAAAAAGCAGGATCGCGACAGCGAGATTGAAGAACAGACTCGCGAAAAACAGCGTGAGCGGCTCGGGCGCGACGCCGTTGATCGCAACGACGCCGTTCGTAATCCCGCCGTAAACGGAGGTCGGCGAAAAGGCCCCGGCCTGCGCGCCGTGGATCGTCATCAGGCCCATCATCAAGGGACTGATCTGGTGCCGGGCGGCAAAGCGAAGCGCGACGGGCGCTACGATCGCGACAGCGGCCGGGCCAAGCGCGCCGAACGAGGTGAGCAGCGCCGACGCAATGAACACCACCCAGGGCATCGCAACCGCGCGGTGCCCGAACAGCCGCGTCAGACCGTGGACGACCCATTCGATCGCGCCATTGCGCTCGGCGATCGCGAACACAAATGTCACCCCGACCAGGATGACGACCAGATCGCCGGGGAAGCCGGCAAGAATTTCCTTTACCGATATGTCGACAAGCGTCGTGCCGACGAGAAACGCAGCCGCGAGCGCCAGGAGCCCCATGTTGACGGGCCTTATCGTCGCGACAAGGAACACAAGCGCGAGCGTTCCGATCAATATCAGGTGGTCCAATTCAGTCTCCCATCGGCAGCGTCTCGCGCGCTCGTTACATTTTTACCGTGACCGGGACAGGTGCCGCGGCAAGGCTGACGCCGCGCGGACGCACTGGAGCGGCCAGCTTCAAAACGCCTCGCGCCAACGCTGTCCGTGTGAGCCTGGTCAATGCCATGAACCTCTCCCGGGCAACTTTGCGTTGCCATATCTCTCGTATACACATATTTCCATTATTGCCTATATGGTATACAACAAAGGCAGTGACGCCGTCTCTCGTATCACGTCTGGAAGAATGATGGATCGGTCCTCCTTATCGGAACTCCTGCAGAAATTCTCGCGGCAGGGGCGCGAACTCGTACGGCGACATCTGCCCTTTGCTGCGAGCGGAGCCGGTGCGGCGCGATCCCGCGCCGAAATGATGACCGATATGGCGCGCGACCTGATTTCGAATCGGGGTGAAGCTTCGGGGGTTGCGATCGCGGCCGATCTGCTTCGGCTGTATGAGACCGCCGCCGAAGGCGATCGGGCCGCGTTCTTTGCCGCCTTGGCGGCAGACTTCAATCCGGACAGGTCAAGGCTCGTCGCCGCGTGGAGCAGGTTCGAGACCGATGGATGGAGCGCCTATCCCGAGCTTACGCGTGCGATCGAGGCGCCGCGGCAGGAACTCTTCCGCCGCCTCAATCTGGCCCCCGGGGGCACTGCTGCGCTCGTACGAATGCGCGAACAGCTGCTCGGCATGCGGGAGGGGCCGGGCGTTGCGCTCGTCGAAGCGGATCTCGCGCATCTGCTTCAATCCTGGTTCAACCGCGGTTTTCTCTCGATGCAGCCGATCAACTGGTCTTCGCCGGCCCGGTTGCTCGAGCGCGTGATCGGCTATGAGGCCGTCCACCATATTCGCGACTGGATGGATCTGCGCAGCCGGCTCGATCCGCCCGATCGGCGCTGTTTTGCTTTCTTTCATCCGGCCATGCCTGACGATCCGCTGATTTTCGTCGAAATCGCGCTCACCGACGCGGTCCCCGCCAGCATTCAGGAATTGCTCGCGCCGGACCGTGTGCCGCTGGCTTCGGAAGACTTCACAACCGCCGCCTTCTATTCGATCAGCAACTGCCAGCCCGGGCTGAAAGGCATTTCGTTCGGGCATTTTCTGATCAAGCAGGTCGCCACCGATTTGCAGCGTGACATCCCGGGTTTGAAGCAATTCGTCACCCTCTCGCCCGTTCCTGGGTTCATGCGCTGGCTACGCACCGATGACCCACGATTGGCGCAGCTGGCGGAGACCGAGGCGGCGTCGCACCGTGACAGACTTCTGGCGCGTGCGCTTGACTATATCCTGAAGGTCAAGGACGCGAAGGGCCGGCCGATCGATCCGGTAGCGCGGTTCCACCTCGGCAACGGAGCGCGCCTCGAACAGCTGAACTGGATGGGTGACAGTTCGGGGAAAGGGCTTCGCGAGAGTGCGGGGTTGATGGTCAATTATCTCTATGACCTCCCCGCCGTCGAGGAACTGCACGAGCGGTTCGCCAATCGCGGCGCGATCCCGGTCGGCAAACCCGTCCGCCAGTTGATGACAAAACTCGAGTCCCACAGCAAGTCGATGGAATTCCAAGGATGAGCAATCTTTACAGCCGTCTCGCAGCAGATTTTTCGGCCGATCTCGATCGGGTGTTTGCCTGGCTGCCCGACGGCCGCGCGCTGCACTATGCCGACGTCGAAATCCAGTCGGCACGCTACGCCCATACGCTTCGCGACCTTGGCGTCGGGATCGGCGACCGTGTCGCGGTGCAAGTCGAGAAGAGCGCCGAGATGCTGATGCTCTATCTTGGATGCTTGCGCGCGGGTGCCATTTTCCTGCCGCTTAACCCGGCCTATACGATCGGCGAGCTCGAATATTTTATCGGCGACGCCGAGCCGAGCCTGTTCGTTGCCGATCCCGCGGTGGCCGAAAAGGTCGGCGCGATCAAAAGTGCGGCCGGCCCGGTCAGGGTCGAGACGCTGGGCGCGGCAGGCGAGGGCACGCTCGCCGCGCTGGTGCATCGGGCGCCGTCGCGCTTCGAGACGACCGCGAGGGAGGAAGACGATCTCGCCGCCATCCTCTACACATCGGGAACGACCGGCCGCTCGAAGGGAGCGATGCTGAGCCATGGCAATCTTGCATCGAACGCCTATACGCTTCGCGATCTTTGGCAGTTTACGGCCGACGATGTGCTGCTGCACGCTCTGCCGATATTCCACACCCACGGCCTGTTCGTGGCGACCAACGTCACCCTGGCCTGCGGCGGTGCGATGATTTTCCTGCCACGGTTCGAAGCCGGGGCGGTTATGGCGGCGCTGCCGCGCGCGACGGTCATGATGGGCGTGCCGACATTCTATATCCGTTTGCTCGGCGAGGCCGGGTTCGATCGCGATCTGGTCGCGCATATGCGATTGTTCATCTCGGGGTCCGCGCCTCTGGCACCCGATGTGCACCGCGAATTCGATGCGCGTACCGGGCATGCCATTCTCGAGCGCTACGGCATGACCGAGACCAATATGAATACTTCCAATCCTTATCACGGCGACCGCATACCCGGCACCGTGGGGTTGCCCCTGCCGGGCGTCGATATCCGGATCGCCGATCCCGCGACGGGCCGCGAGCTTGCGCAAGGCGAGGTCGGGGTCATCGAAATCCGTGGCCCCAACGTGTTCCAGGGCTACTGGCGCCAACCCGAGAAAACGGCCGCGGAGTTCCGTGATGGCTATTTCATCTCTGGCGATCTGGGACGCAGCGATCAACGCGGCTATGTGTCCATCGTCGGCCGGCAGAAGGATCTCATTATCGCGGGCGGGTTCAACGTCTATCCTGCCGAGGTGGAAGAGGCGATTGGCGAACTCGATGCAGTCCGGGAAGTCGCGGTGATCGGCATTCCGCACCCGGATCTGGGTGAAGCTGTCGTGGCTGTGGTGGTGCCACGCGAGCAGGGGTTTGACGATCCTGTGGTCATATCCGGTGCGCTTGCCGATAAATTGGCGCGCTTCAAGCAGCCGCGCCATGTCCTGTTCACGGCCGAGCTTCCCAAAAACGCCATGGGGAAAGTGCAAAAAGCCGAGCTTCGCAACCGTCACGCCAAGCTTTTTACCGTGAGTTAGCGCGGCAGGCCGAACGTCCAACGGAAAACTTGGCGCTCCCAAGTCATTTTGAAGTTATCTTTCAAAAGGCCTTGGGGCCGCAATGCACCGTCATACTGACTGCGGATTGGACAATATTGGCCTTTCCCGATTCGTCTCCGAAAGCGAACTGGCAACAATCCGAACCGCGCCCGGGACTGCCGAAGGCCATTTGATTCAAGTTGCGTAACCATGGAGCTGTTGTCCAGCGCGGCATAGTATCGCTCTTCTGTTTCGGCGCGCGAGATGTTGCCGACAGGCTCGTTGAGTGGACATGCGTGCGGTCCTGGCCCGGCGAGCACCGCTCCGTCCGGGGGCTTGAACCATATATTCCACGGTTCTCACGGGCTCAGTGTCGAGAGGCGTTGGAGGGCGATGGGTCCCTGGCTGTCCGCGAGCATCCATGACGCATACTCACCCCAATCCGCCCTGGCTTCGTCCGGCGACTTATCGTGCAGACGGCGGGCTTCGGAACGGATATACTTTATCGCAGCTCGAAAGGCCTGCATCTCGTCACGCGAGCGCGCAGGCCCGTCCACAAATCCGTGACCCGGAATATAGAGGTCGGCCTTGAGATCGAGCGCACGCTGCAGGGCATCTTCCCACTCACTGGGGAAGGCAGACCTCATCGGAGGGAATACGCGGTTCATAAAGACCTCGCTCATGAAGACCAGCTTCTGATCGGGAACGCGGACGACGAGATCCGATGCGGTATGTGCCCTGCCGAGAAACAGTATGTCCACGGTCCGATCGCCCAAATCGAGCGATTTGACCTCGCCAATCGCCCTCGGCCCTTTCTCGACCTTTCGGCCCCCGCTATCGATCTGCGACAGGCCATCGGGATGGACCACGAGGACGGTGTCCGCCGGGAGCGCGGCCATCCCGCCAGTATGATCTCCGTGAACCGAACCGACCACCATCCACCGGACCGGTTTGTCGGTTACCGTGGCGACAGCCAGCAGCAATCCACGAGTGGCCTCCCGGGATTCCTGGCCGTCGGCAATCAGTACCCCGTCCCGTCCTACGACGAACATGGAAACGGTCGTAAAGCCCGGCTCTCTCAGTGCCTCATAGCTGTAGACACCTTTACCCAGCGGCACGAGCCGGGGAAAATCGGCGGCGCTCAAACCTCGCTCCGCCGGATAAGCGGTGCGGACCTGCGCTTGAGCTGAAAACGCCAGGCTGACAAACGCGGCGGCAAGGCATAGGGCAAGAAGTCGAAACATAAAGAAGGCATCCTTTCATGAAGTCGTATCAGGCGGGACGACACCGGTTCGAGCGCTTCGGAGAGCCTCATGAGGTCGATAATCGATGAGTGAACCCGACCTGGACATCGGACTCTTGCGGGCTTTCGAAGTGTTATTTGCCCAGCGGAACGTGACGCGGGCCGCCGAACAGCTAGGCATCGGCCAGCCGGCCCTGTCCGCGCGTTTGACGCGTCTGCGCGCCTTGTTCGGCGACACACTTTTCACGCCGTCGAGCAGCGGGCGAGGCGTCGTTCCGACTGCGCGGGCAAATCACCTCGATCCGCTCGTCCGCGATCTGATCACGCGTCTGGCCCGCCTCACCGAGCCCCTGGAATTCGATCCTGCGACAAGCGAGCGCACCTTCAGACTGGCGCTCTACGAAAATCCCGCAGTCATGCTGATCCCGGATCTGGTTCATAGACTTCAGTCGACCGGTCCGAACATCCGGATTGCAGTGGTGGCTCCGGACCCCGAGCGGATGTCCGAGGACATGGACGACGGCTCGATCGATATGTTCGTGGGATCGGGAAAAGCGTCGAGCCTGTGGCTCAGCAAGACCCTTTTCGAAGAACAATTCGTCGTGGCCCAGCGAGCTGGTCATCCGCGTGGTCGGGGACCGCTTACGCTTGAAGAGTATTGCGCGCTGGATCACATCCTCATCTCCGCTGAAGGCGGCGGCTTCTCCGGCCTCGTCGACGACACTCTCGCGATGGCGAACCGGCGCCGAAGGGTGACAGTATCGGTGCAAACCTATGCCCTGGCGCCACTCGTCGTCGCCAACAGCGACTGCCTGTGTACGCTTCCACACCGCTTTCTGGCGAAGTACGCAGCCGCCATCGAAATCATGGAGCCGCCGTTCGCCCTCGACGCCGTTGGCCTCACGGCCTTCTGGCACCCGCGCCATCAGGAGGATGAGGGTCATGCCTGGTTGCGGGGGCAACTCTTTGCCGCCGCCCGGGAACAGGGGCGAAGCTGATTCCGGCCTCGCCCTGACTTCAGTCGCGATCGACATATTCGGTCGGAACCCAGGCGTAGCCGTCGCCATCCCGTCTCAAGTGACCGATGCCGGGAAACGGCAGGTGCGGCGCCGCGACGAGGGTGCGCTCCTTCGCGAACTGGTCGAGCGCCCGCCGACGCACCGCACCTGCCTGGTCCGGTACGACGTCATAGACGATGGCCACCCCCGGACGCGGGAGCTGGACAGCGCTCACATGTACTGTGTCGCCAATGAAGACCATGGAATTCTGACCGCTGCGTACAGTGAAGAAGGCTGCGCCGGGTGTATGGCCCGGATGTATGGCCGCGCTGATTCCCGGCAGGATTTCCTCGCCATCCTCGAAAGTCTTCAGCCGCCCCTGGTCGAGATAGGGACGAAGCGCCGTCTCGGCTTCGCTGAAATAATTTTCGGCATATCCAAGCCGATCGGCGCCCCGGGCACCGAGAAAGAAATCGACGTCGGGTTTGCCGACGTGAATTACCGCGTTGGGAAATAGAGGGCGCCCCTTGGCGACGAGGCCGCCTGAATGGTCGGAATGCACATGGGTGATCAAGACGTGTCGGATTTGCGATGGCGTGACGCCGGCGACGGCCAGACTGTCGACGAGCCGGCCGCCATATCCCGGGCCGAAGACTTCGCCCGCGCCCGCATCGATCAGCACAAGACCATCTTTCGTCTCGAGCAAAAAGGCGTTGATGGACGCTTCGACGGGATTTTTCAGGAATGCGCGATCAAGCAGATTGTCGACTTCCTTGGGCGTAATTCCCAGCAGTAGCTTATGGAGATCCTGCGGGACTGTGCCGTCGGACAGCGCCGTGATGTGCAGGTCGCCCAGCCGGAAACGCTGGATGTCTCCCGCTTGAGCAGCAGACGCGGGAGGAGGGGCGATCTTTTGAGCGGCGGCGGGTGTGGTTGATAGCGCCAGGAAAAGGGCGGCGGTGAAGGCAGTGGCGTTTCGGATCATCTGAAAACTCTTTGGTTGTTGAAGAACGGTATCTGGAGAAATCCGGCCGAGGTTTGAAATCGAAACCAACAATGACCGCCATCAGCCGGTTCGATTACGTCGGTGACGCTCCTGCGGGAACGCGCTGATCGTGACGGAGAATGCGGCGTAGCCGGCTGAACGCACGGCTGGCGGGTTGCGCCGGCAGGACGAGTAGGATAGGCCTCGGCCGCGGCTTCGTCGTGCTCGTATTACCTGTCATCTGCAAGAAGTTGGAGCCGCTTTTGACGGCATTTCTCACTCGAATGAGGCCATTTCGTTACGCGCTTGACGCGGCGGTGGTGCTTACCGCATCGCGATACCGGATCTCTTCGCTGGACCCCGCGGCCGCCGTCGCGAAATACGATGGTCCGGCGGACTGTCAGTGTTCCCATCTCGCTGTTACGAAACCATAATGAGCGACGGAGGGCTTGTCTCCCTGTTCGGCGAGCTGCGCCCGGCACTACTGCGCTATCTGATGGCGCGCGGCGCGTTGGCTGACGAGGCGGAGGATATTCTTCAGGACATCCATATGAAGCTGCTGGCGGATCATGTCGGCCCGGTGTCGCAGGCTCGCGCCTATCTCTACAGCATGACCAACAATCATTTCCTCATGCATCGCCGCACCGCGGGTCGGCGGGCGCGCCGGGAGGAGGATTGGAGCGAGATCAATGGCGGGCGCGATGGCGAGGTCGACGAACGGCCGTCGGTCGAGACCGAACTCATCGCGCGCGAACAACTCGCCATCCTGCAACGCGTGCTCGACGATTTGCCCGAACGGAGCCGGGTCGTCTTTCGCCGCTTCCGGATCGATGGCGAGCCTCAGCGGCGGATCGCCGAGGAGTTGGGGATTAGCGTGAGCGCCGTCGAGAAGCATCTGGCGCGGGCCTATGAGGCCATTAGCTCGGCGCGGCGCCGATGGGATGAGGATCGTCCCGACCGGCGGCATCTGACAGGTGAAAGAAACCGCCATGCCATATGATGTCGACGACAATATCCGCGCCCGCGCGATCGAGTGGCATATCCGGCTGCGCGATGGCGACGACGCAACATGGGAGGCATTCGCCGAATGGCTTGCCGAAGATGTGCGTCACGCAGAAGCCTATGATGCCGTCGAATCGGCCGATCAGGCGATCGATCCCCTGTTGCCGCATGTGATCATCCGCGAAGCCGCGAATGATCATGTCGAACCAGCGCGGCGCCAATGGCGCGGCGGCCTTTTCGGCGGCGCGATCGCGGCATCGGTCGCCGCGGCCGTGCTGCTGCTTTCCAGCCCCGCGTCCAGCCGCTACGATGTCGTGACGGCTCCCGGCGAGCGGCAGGTGGTCGCGCTCGACGCGGCAACCGAAGTCACGCTGAACGGCGCCACGCGGATGACGTTCGACCGCGACGATCCGCGGTTCGCTTCGCTCGCCTCGGGCGAAGCACTGTTCCGGGTCCGGCACGACGTGCGGAACCCGTTCCGGCTCGAGGTCGGCGCCAATATCGTCGAGGATGCGGGAACGGTCTTTAACGTCGTGCATGAGCAAGGCGAGGTCCGGGTCGCCGTGGCCGAAGGCAAGATCGTCTATAATCCCGGAGCGCGCGCCGTATCGCTCGACGCCGGGCAGAGCCTCGTCGATCGTGGCGGTCCGGCGAGGGTCAATGTTGCCGATGTGCCGATCGCGGCGGTCGGGTCGTGGAAGACGGGCTCGCTCGTTTATGACGGGGCTCCGCTGTCGCGCGTCGCGGCGGACCTCAGCCGCGCGCTCGGGGTGCCTGTCGCCGCCGCGCCGCCGATTGCGGACCAGCCTTTTTTCGGGACGATCATCCTCGATGGCAGCGATGCCGGGCAGCTCGAACGGCTGGGTCCCGCGCTCAACGTTTCGGTTGTAGAGCGGCCGGGCGGGTGGATCATGAGGCCGGCCGGCAGTGCCGCGCCATAGGTGGGCGGCGGCGGCCGCGCTGATTGGCCTTGCGGCAACCGATCCGGCCCATGCGCGATCTTTCGACATTCCGCCCGGACCGCTCGGCGAGGTCGCGGCCCGGATCGGTGTGCAGGCCGGGATTACCGTCGCCATTACCGATCCCGACGTTGCGGCGCGCCGGTCGCCGGGGGTGAGGGGTGACTTGCCCGTTCGCGTGGCGCTCGACCGCGCGTTGCGGGGAACCGGCGTCGAGGCAATCTTTTACGATCGGGCGACGGTTCGCCTCATTCGCCGCCGCGCGGTGCCGAAGCGCCTGCCGCGACCGCGGCCGGCACCGCCGAAGGCGCCTGTGGTACAGGACGATCCTGTCGATATCATCGTCACCGCCAGCAAACAGAATATGCCGCTCGACAGTTTTCCGGGTTCGGCGAAAATTGTCGGGCTCGACTCCGACTGGCTGACACGCAGCGCGGCCGGCGGGACAGCCGCCATTGCCGCCGTGCTGCCGACGCTCAACGCCACGAACCTCGGCCGCGGGCGCAACAAAATCTATGTACGCGGTATCGCCGACAGCAGCTTCAACGGGCCCACCCAGGCAACGGTGGGGCAATACCTCGGCGACGTCCGCCTCTCGTACAACGCGCCCGATCCCGACCTCAATCTTTACGACCTCGATCGCGTCGAGGTTCTGGCGGGACCGCAAGGAACATTATATGGTGCCGGCTCGATCGGCGGCATCATCCGGCTCGTGCCCAACGGGCCCGACAGCAGCTCATCCTATGCGAGCGCATCGGCCGGCGTCAGCGCGACCCGCTTCGGCGGAGTCGGCGGCGATTTCGCCGCGATGGTCAACCAACCGCTGGCGGAGGGAAGGATGGGGCTGCGCGCCGTCGTCTACGGCGCGCGCGAGGCGGGTTACATCGACGATCCGGGCCGGGACCGGCGCGATATTAATGGCGGGTCCAATATCGGCCTGCGGCTGATCTGGCGCACCGACGATGTCGCGGGTTGGACCGTCGATGTCGGCGGCGTCTACCAGCGGATCAGGACCGACGACGGTCAATATCTGCTGCGCGGCCAGCCGCGGCTCGAGAGGCGCAACGCGATGCCGCAGCCGTTCCGGAACGAATATCGGCTGGCCTATGTTACCGCGCGCCGGCCGATGGGCGACGGTGAACTCGTCTCGACGAACTCGGTTGCGCGGCAGCATCTCTCGACGGTGTTCGACGCGACCCGGGCGGGCGCGGCCGCCACGCCGCGGCGCTACGAGGAGCAAAATGAGATCACCTTCTGGTCGCATGAAACGCGGCTTTCGGGAGGGGGCGCGAAAACGCCGTGGGTCGCGGGCTTCGCGGCAATCCATAATGTCAGCCGCGTGGCGCGATGGCTGGGGCCTCCCGATGCGCCCGAGCAGATCGCGGGCGTCCGCAACCGGCAGCGGGAGTTATCGCTCTTCGGGCAGGCAACGCTTCCCGTCACGCGGTCGATTCACCTGACGATGGGTGGGCGACTTTCGGTCGGCGGCGGGGCCGGGCGGCTGGTCGGGGAGGGGCTCGACGAACCGGAGGAAGCGTCGCGGGTGCGCGTGCGCTTCGCGACGACCGCTGCGATTGACTGGCAGCTTGCTCCGTCGCTTTCGGTTTATAGCCATTTCCAGGAAGGGTTCAGGACCGCCGGCTTCGCGGTCGCGCCCGCCGGATCGAGCGAGGAGGGGCAAGAATTCCTGAGCGACGAACTGAGGCAGGTCGAACTGGGCGTCCGGTGGCGGGACAGCAAGCATGACCGCTTCTCGCTTCGCGCCGCCGTCTTTGCGGTCGACTGGAACAACATCCAAGCCGACCTCATCGATGGCGCCGGTCTTCCCTATACGGCGAATATCGGCAACGGCCGGATCTACGGGCTCGACGGCGAAATACAGTGGAGGCCGATCCCCTCGCTGACGTTTACCGCGGCAGCTTTCGTCAACCAGAGCTATCTTTATGACGTCCCGCCCGAATTCGGCGAGCCGAACAAGAACACGCTTCCGAATATTCCCGACGACGGACTGCGGCTCGGGGCGGAATGGCGCACCCAGCTGACGCGAAACACCAGTCTCGCCGTCGACGCGTCGTTTCGCGGTTTCGGCAAGTCGAACCTCGGCGTGGGGCCCTTGCTCGACGTTTCGCAAGGCAACTACGGGGTCGTCGGTCTCGGCGCGCGGCTCGGCTTTTCCCGTTTCGGCCTGTCGCTCGACATCACGAATCTTGGCGACACCCGCGCGAACAGCTTTGCGTTCGGCAATCCTTTCGGGCTGGCAGAGCGGAACCAGACTACCCCCGTCCGCCCGCGTACGATCCGTCTCGGAATCGACGCCCGCTTTTGACCTGCCCCTGACGCTGCGCGCAGCCGGCGACGGCAAGCTTTCCCGTTCTTTTTCGTCCCGACCTGATCGCCGGAAATTTTTTGATGAGGAGCGGTTTGCCCGTCGGCATCTCAGGGGAGAAGGAGACGCCGCCGATGGCCAACGAACTGACACCGCTGGAGGAGCAGGTGATCGCCGTATCGCTCGGCGATCGGCGTTCCAGCCTGACGCCGCGCAGCAGTTTCTTTCTGTGGTTTTTCGGACATCGCGCCAGGTCGCTTCCGCTCGCCAATCCCCGGCTCGAGGCGCTGCGGCGCTATGCGATCCTGAGCCGGACGTCGAAGCAAGGCTTTCCGCAAGACGAATGCGATCGTCTTGTCCAGGCCGGCTATGATGCCCCGCAAAAGGAGGCGATCGACCGGCTGATCGCGCCGTATCGACTGCAACATGATTTTCGCGTCTGCGACCGGAGCTTCGCCCGGCGCCGCGCGGAAAACCGGACGCCGGGCCGCCTCCCCCCGTCTCCCGTCCCGGCGTCTGGACCAATCCCTTCCCCCATCCCCAACAGCCTAGCGAAAGAAAATATGCACAATTTCTCCCCTCTTCGAACCTGTTCCACCCTCGTGCTTGCGATGCTGCCCTTCGCGATGGTGCCCGCTGCCGCCCAGGCGCAGACGCAGCCGCCGATCCAGGGGCCGTTGGACGGGTCGGTCGATCCTGACGACGATCATATCATCGTCGGCATCGGCGGGCTCTACGCGCCAGCCTATCAAGGCGCCGACGATTACAGGTTCCAGCCGCTTCCCATGGTCGATGTGAAATGGGGGCGTTTCTTTGTCAATCTTCAGGATGGTGTTGGTGCCAATCTCGTTGAATCCGAACATGTCACCGTCGGCGTCGGACTGACGCCGGTCGGCGGCTACCGGGCGAAAGATGCGCCCGACGGCATCGGCAAACTGTCGCTGGGCCTCGGCGGGCGCGGTTTCGTGAAGCTTCGCCAGAGCGGTTTCGAAGCGACGCTCAGTGCGACGAAGATCATTACCGGAAACACCGAAGGCGTGATCGCCGATGCCAGCCTTGCTTATCCGATTGCGGCAAGCGACAAGCTCACACTGGTCCCGTCGATTGGCACGACCTGGGGGGATCGCAAGCACAATAACCGCTATTTCGGGGTATCCGCGGCGCAATCAGCCGCCTCGGGGCTTCCGCAATATCGGGCGGGTAGCGGGCTCATTGATGCCAAAGCCGAACTTGCGATCGTCTACCGCCTGACCGACCGCATCGGCGTGATGGCGATGGGGGGCGTGTCATCGTTGCTCGGCGACGCGAAGGACAGCCCGATCGTCTATCACAAGACGCGTCCCTACGGAGTGTTCGGTATCACCTACAGCTTCTGAGGCGATGGCTGATCGAGGCGGGATGCCGGACGCAGCAAATGTCCGGCATCCCGCTTTCTCGTCACCCGGCATTGCCGAGCGCAGCTCTGGATAGCCCGTCGTGGCATCCGCTCCAGCCGGATCCGGCGATGATCATCCTAGCGTGTTTGAAGGAAGGCTGCCGTTCCGCCGGGTCTGGCCGGTTTCTGCAGTGAGAGCAGGCAAGACGGGCAGCGACGGGTGCACAGAGCGTCCGCCTGTTCTGTTCCCTCGGATGCTATGGTCCACCGATACTTCGGTGCGCTGCGCGTTTCTCCAGCGGTTACCCCTCCGACGAGAGATTGGCGATCATCGGGCGGAATTCGTGGGGTTGGCCCTCCCGGCCGAGCGCGTTCACAGCGACTGCTGGTCCAGACCGGGCGTGCCGCGGACCCCGGGATATCGGTATCGATCGGCCCGCCGGGTTGAGCCGGCGTCTTGACACCCAGACGATTTGATCCTGTGAAAATCGCTGCCAATGTCTTGGCGATTCCGACGCCGGGACGACCTCGCCGTTGCGCTGCGATCATGAGAAGCCCGAGGCTTCCGATCACGGGCTGGCGGGCGTGTCGGCGTCGCGACGTCAACGAGCCGGGTCGCTCGCGCCCGCGGCCCGATGCCGGTCACGGCATCGCGTTGGCCAAGGCAATCACCGCGCGTTCGAGATCGCCGAAGCGGATCGGCGCGGCGATGGGCACCGCAGCGCCGGACGTCGCCGCGCACCGTTCGCGCTTGCCGCGTACGGCGCTCCCCGGGTCGGCGACCATGTCGCCGTACGCCGGGCGCTTTTCGAGGCGGAGGGGAGGCCGCGCCCGACGTACGACCTGGACCGGCCTGAAGGCCGAACTTGTACGCCAGTCCGAGACTGACGGCTGTCGCGGCTCGTCGTCCGTTCGATCGACCAGACGGGGGCAAGGTTGATGCCTGATGATTTACGCATGCGCCGAGACGGCGCGGCCGAGGCGGCGCACAAGGGCACGCCATGATGCGGCAAGGCTCACGAAGCCTGGACGACATAGGTAAGACTCGTGAGGAATCACGGGTTCGCCGTCGCGGTTGGTGGCGTACGGACCGTGGCGCTTCCGGAGGGTGTGTGAGGGGCGGCTGTTGTGCGACCCAGCCAGCGCCGGACCCGACGCTCGAAGCCGTCGACATAGCTGAAGACAACCGGGACCACGAGCAGGCTTAGTGCGGTCGATGTCAGAAGACCGCCGATCACGGCGACCGCCATCGGTCGGCGAAAGCTTGAATCCGCCCCGAGGCCGAGAACGATCGGTATCATCCCGGCGACCATCGCCACCGTGGTCATCACGATCGGCCGCGCGCGTTTGTGGCAGGCGTCTATCAGCGCGTCGGCGATTGCGAGGCCGCGCTCGCGCATCCCGATGATCGCATATTCGACGAGGAGGATGGAGTTTTTGGTGACGATCCCCATCAGCATGACGAGGCCGATCATCGCGGGCAGGCCGAGTTCGCCGTCGAGAACAAGCAACCCGAGGAACGCGCCGCCGATCGAAAGCGGGATCGCCGAGAGGATGGTAATCGGCTGCACGAAATCCTTGAACAGGAGGACGAGCACGCAATAGACGCACAGGATTCCGATCAGGATCGCCATGATGAACCCGCCGCTGAGTTCCGCCTGAAGCTCGGCATCGCCGGTCTGGATCAGCTTCACGCTCGACGGCAGGCTTTTGGCCGCCGGCAAGGCGTGCGCGGCGGCCGTGGCCGCCCCGAGCGCCATGCCGCCAAGGTCTGCCCCGATGGTCACATAGCGCTGGCGATCGTAGCGATCGATCTGCGCAGGGCCGCTTTCGAGCGACAGGGAGGCGATGCTATCGAGCGGCACCGGGCCGTCGCGCCCGTTCACGCGCATGTTAGCGATGGCCGAAAGATCTTGCCGGTTGGCGTCGGATATTCGCGCGCGGATATAGATCTGGCGCGTGTCGGCGTTGAGCCGGGCAACCAGCGGATCGAAGTCACCCGTCGTTGCGATCCGGACGATGTCGCCGATCGCGGCGGTGGTTACGCCCTGGTCGGCCGCCCGCCGCGCGTCGGGCCGGATCACCAGTTCGGGACGCTCGAGGCTTGCTGTCGACGATATATTCGAAAGGTCCGGAATGGTGCGCAACTGACGTTCGAAGGCCTGCGCGCTCGCCGTCAGCGCTTGCGCGTTGTCGCTGGCGAGGATGAGCGAAAGCTTTTCGCCGAGCCCGCCGCCGCCGACCGAAAAACGGGCGCCCGGCACCTCCATCAGTCGCGCGCGCACCGCTTCCTCGATTTCGCCCTGGGCAACGCGTTCACCGCGCGGCCCGAGCTTCAGGGTCAGGGCGCCGCGCCGGACTTCGCCGGCGAGCTGGGCACCGCGGCCCGCTTCCTGGGCGTCGCCGACCGTGGTGAAGGCTTTCTCGATCCCGTCAATGCCTGCGACCGCTTTGCGTGCCGCCTCACCGACGCCGAGCGTGCGCTGCAGCGAGCTGCCGGGCGGCAGCTCGAAGGCGACCGTCGTGTAACCGACGTCCGAGGCGGGAATGAATCCTGTGGGAATGAAAGGGATGAGCACGCCCGATGCTACGAGGAAGGCGGCCGCGGCGACGATCGTCGTGCGGCGATGTCCGAGGCACCAGCGGATCGCCGCGAGATAGCGGGTCATGATCCGGCTGTCCGGGATTTCGCGCGGCGGCTGCGGCTTGAGCAGATATGCCGCCATCATCGGCGTCAGGAGGCGCGCAACAAGCAGGGACGACAGCACCGCGATCACCGCCGTCCAGCCGAACTGCTTGAACAGCATGCCGGGGATGCCCTGCATCATGGCGGTGGGCGCGAAGACGGCGACGATGCTCATCGTCGTCGCGATGACGGCGAGGGCGATCTCGGTGACCGCGTCTTCGGCCGCCGCGATCCGTGACTTGCCCAGGTGGCGATGCCGCTCGATGTTTTCGATCTCGACGATAGCATCGTCGACCAGGATGCCGACGACGATCGCGAGGGCGAGCAGCGTCAGGATGTCGAGCGAAAAGCCGAGCCAGGCCATCGCGGCGAACGTCGGCAGGATCGAAAGCGGCAGCGCTGTGGCGGCGACGAGCGTCGCGCGCCAGTCGCGCAGGAAGAACCAGACCACGAGGATCGCGAGAAACGCGCCTTCGTAGAGCATGTCCATCGAGCCCTTATATTGTTCGCGGGTATATTCGACATTGTCGGTGACGAGCTCGAACGCGAGCGAAGGGTGGGTCGCGGCGAGGCCATCGAGCGTTTCCTGGACCTGCTCGGCGATCCGGGTCTCGTCGAAGCCCTTGGCCCTGTAAACCTGAAAGCCCACCACGGGACGACCGTCGAGCCTCGCGATCTGCGTGCGTTCGGCTATGCCGTCGCGCACCGTCGCGACCTGGTCGAGACGCACCTGCCGCCCGCCCGCCAGCGCGATCGGGAGCGCGTCGAGTTCGGCGGCGTGCCGGATGGTGGCAATGGTACGGACCGACTGCTCTTCGCCGCCGAGCTGGGTACGACCGCCCGAGGATTGCTGCTCGATCTCGCGCAGGGCGCGCGAGACCTCCGCCGCGGTTACCCCGAGACTGGCGAGGCGCACGGGGTCGACTTCGATCCGGACCTCGCGCTGGACGCCGCCGACGCGGGCGAAGCGGCCGACGCCCGGCACGCCGAGCACCGCCTTGCCGATGCTGTCGTCGACGAACCAGGAGAGCGCCTCCTCATTCATCCGCGGCGCGGCGACGGCATAGACGAGCATGACGTCGGTGCCGCTGCGCACCGCGGTGACCACGGGCTCGCGCAGATCGGCCGGCAGGTCGGAGCGAACGGCATCGACAGCGTCCCTGGTCTCGATGAGCGCGTCGGACAGATTCTTCTCGAACAGGAACTCGACCGAGATCGCTACGCTGCCATCGGTGATCGAGGTTCGCAGATGCTTGACCCCGGTGACGCTCGACAGCGAATCCTCGACGCGCCGCGCGACCTCGGTTTCAAGCTGCGCCGGCGCGGCGCCGGGGAGGCTCAGGGTGACATCGACCGTCGGCATGTCGACGTCCGGCAAATTCTGCACGCGAAGCTGGTCGAACCCCCAGATGCCGCCAAGCGACAGGAGGATGAACAGCAGGATCGACGGGATCGGGTTGCGGATCGACCAGGTGGCGAAGTTCATGGGCGTGCGCCTCGCACAGCTGAGCCGGCGGGTTTGGCGGGAGATGTGGGCGCGAGGCGAACGATATCGCCATCGTTGAGAAACCCCGCGCCCTGGACCACCACGCGCGCGCCCTCTGCAAGACCGCTCACGATTTCGACCTCCTCGCCTCGGCGCCGTCCGATGATGACGCGCTGGAGCGACACGCGGGGCGCCGCTTCGGGCCGCGCAAGCTTCAGGACATAATTGCGTCCGTCGCGGATCACGACGCTCTGCGACGGGACGATGATCGCCGCCTTTTCGGCCATTTCAATGCGCCCGCCTACGTACATTCCCGCGCGTGCGGGGCTGCCTGCAGCGATATCGGCATAGACCACGCCCAGGCGGGAGCGCTCGTCCATCGCCGGGGCGGCCTGCCTCACGCGGGCGGCCGCACGGGTGCCGTCGGGCAAATCGAGCGTGATCTGCTGTCCGGAGCGCACCCGCGCCAGCTGCGGGGCGGTCAGCTCGCCGCGCCATTCGAGGCGCCCCTGACGGATCATCCGGAAGAATTCCTGTCCCGCCGGCGCGACGGCTCCGAGGGTGGCCGTGCGGGCACTGATGACGCCGTCGTCGGGCGCGACCACGCTCGTATAGCGCAGCTGAAGACGCTTCGCGGCAAGTCCTGCCGCCGCGGTCCTAGCCTGGGTTACATATTGCAGAACATCCTGATCGCTGATGCCGCCGCTGGCCTGCAGGCCGAGCGCCCGCTGCCGGTTGGCTTCGGCCTCATCATAGCCGGCACGCAACTGGGCTTCTTCCGCCTTGAGGAGCGCGGGGTCGAGGCGGGCGAGTATCTGCCCCCTGCGAACGCGGTCGCCGACATTCACGCGCACATCGATCAGCTGATAGCCGCCGATCTGCGTGCCGATACTCGCTTCCTGCCATGCCGCGATCGCGCCGGATGCCTCGACGGTCGTCGGCCAGGAGGCGCGGCGTGCGGTCGCCTCGGTAACCGTGAGCGCGCTCGCGGGGCCCGCGTCCGCTGGCGGGCGGGCGGGCTCGCGCGTGAGGGCGATGACGCCGGCGCCGGCGGCGATCAGCAGCGCGGCGCCGCCCGCGGCATAGACGAGACGCTGCCGGAACGGCGAACCCACCGGTTTGACGAGATTGGTCATTGTGGTTGCACGCTGCCTTGATCGGGGTGGGAATTCATGATGTCGCGGCCTGTCGGCGCCGCGGCTTGCAAATCGACCCGGCCGCTTGCGGTGCGGACCAGCGCGACCCAGGCCTGCGCACGGTCGCGTGCGGCCGCTATCGCGCTCTCCTGGGCGGCGTTGAACTGCCGCCGCGAGTCTTCGAGTTCGAACATGCTGATCGCCCCGGCACGCCAGCGCGCTTCGTTGGCGCGCAGGGAGACGTGGGCGGCTTCGACGGCTTCCCGCGAGGTTGCGATCCGCTGCTGCGCCGACTGCTGGCCGGCCAATGCATCTTCGACATCGCGCGACGCCGTGCGCACGGCGTCGCGGAGCGCCTCGACTGCCTCGCGGTACCGCGCCTGCGCGCCGCGAACATTTGCCGAGCCCGCACCTCCGTCGAAGAGCGGAGCGGACAGTTCGGCGCCTGCCGACCAGGTGTCGAAGCTCGAGGTCGAGCCCATCGCCCGGATCCAGTTGCCGGTAAGAAGTCCGACAAGATCAATGCGGGGCAGCCGGTCGGCCCGCGCCACACCGATTTCCGCCCAGCGGGCGGCGGCCTCGCGCTCTGCCGCTACCACGGCCGGGTGATCGAGGAGAATCCCAGCGGGCAAGGCCAGCGCGAGGGGCGGAGGCTCTGGGATTATCTTGTCGGCATCGACATGCGCGATCGGCGCCAATGGGCTTCTTCGATCGAGGGACGCCGGCGGAAGCGTGGTTCTGCCCGGCGGGAGCGTTACGAGCGTTCGAACGACCGACGCTTCGCGGCCGCCAAGTGCGACCAGCTCGTTGACGATAAGCGCGCACGCCTGCTGCTGGCTGATCCGATCGGTGCGCGCGGCGGCGAGGTTGCTGGCCGCGTTGGCGGCCTCGACCGGCGCGACATTGCCATGGGAAAGACGCTCGCGCATCAACGCGAGTTCGAGTTCGCGGGCGGCAATGTCGCGGTCCCTGACCGCGAGCGAGAAATGACAGGCGCGCAGGCGCAGAACGGCATCCGCGATCTGGCCCGCCAGCGAAATCCGTGCCTGTGCGGCGTCGGCGGTGCGCGCGTCGAGGCGCCTCTCGGCGGCGCGCGCCGTTTCCTTGAGGCGCCCCCACAGATCGAGCTCCCAGCTCAGGCCGGGTTCGAGCGTCGCGCTGCTTTGAGTCGTCGTAAGGCCGCCGCTGCCGGCCTGCGTGGCGCCCGTCCGAGCTCGCGCGACGCCGCCATTGACCGAAATCTGCGGCAGGCGCTGTGTATGAGACACGCCCGCCGCCGCGCGCGCCTGGTCTATTCGGGCGATCGCTTGCCCTAGCGTCGGATTATCGACCAGCGTAGCGTCGATCAGCGTATCGATCGCGGGGTCGCCCAGCGGTTTCCACCACCTGTGTGGGACGGCGCTGGCTGCGTCGGCGGCTGGTACCGGCTGCGCGCCATTGTCCCATGTAGAGGCCGTGGGGAGGTCGGGTTTCTCATACGGGGGCTGGGTCGCGCAGCCCGAAAGCAGGATCGGGACCAGCACGGGGGCGGCGCCGAGGCGCCAAGACCGGGCCCGTTTCGTGCCGCCCGCTATTTCTGTGAGGGGCCGCGGTAACTCCCGCCTACCGGTTATAAATAGATCGATCATTCGCTCTAGTTATAACCGGTAGAATGCCGCGGCAAGCTTAATTAGAGCATATGCTCTAGATTATCATGTGCTGCTGCGCGGCAATCTTTGCATCCGGCCCGGTTCGAGCCGGCGTCGATTCTGGTCGGCTCGGTGGCTTCTGCCGATGCCGCGGGATGTCTCACAGCTTCCGGGAATCCGATGGCGGTGCCAGATAGCGAACAATCATCTTTTGAAGGGCTTGGGTCGCTTCCTTCGCATCGAGTTCCGGGTCGCGCAGAGTCAATGTCTTCGATCCATCGATGATGCTGATGATGAGGGACGCTGCCATGTGCCGGTCGAGCGTGGGGTCGATTGCGCCAACAGCCTGTCCTTTTTCGAGCAGATCGGCGAGGAGCGAATGCACACCCCTCGTGTGATTCTGCAGGGCCTTTGCCATCACGGGACTGCGGTTGGCTTCTGCCAACGCCTCCAGCAAAAGCGGAGGAGGTCCCGGCCGCGTAACTTCCATTTCGCGAAAAAGGGTGTCGAACACGTCTGCTCCCTCGGCCAGTTTGGCAAAGCGGGCGCCTGCTTCTTCCAGGCGGACCTCGATCATCGCGCCGATGATCGCCTCCTTGCTGCTGAAATAATGATAGAGGTGACCGGGACTGATGCGCGCCTCTGCGCAGATGCTCGAGATGCTCGCGCCCTGCAAACCATCGCGTACGAAACAGCGCTCCGCAGCGCTCAATATTTCCCGTCGTTTTTCCTCGTGCTTGACCGGATCGAGCTTGCGCATGGTTGCCCCTTATAAATTAGAAGGGTCAGTCTAACAATAACCCGCCCCGTAGCAAGGCTGCCGGCGCCGACTCCAGCTTCAATTTCCGGGGGAGGGGGAGGATTCACGGACTTCAGATCTGAGCGGTATTGAATGTAGGACCTCGAAAGCAATCCTCGCCTGAACGATTTAACCGATGGGACGGCTCCGATGCGCGATGGACGTGATGCCACCCTTGGCCAAGCCGCCATGGCCGTCCGTTGGCCGATGGCTCGCAAACCGGCACATTCGGGTCGCGTGTTCGATATTATACCCGCCGCTTATCTCATGGCCCGCCCCGGATCGCGCTTCATTGCGGTCTCGCCAATCAGGCCCCGGAACCATCGCTGGGCGAGATTGGCATCGTTGCGGCGATGCCAGTTCATCGTGAAGCGCGCGGAAGGTAGATCAAGCGGTGTTTCGGCAAGAACCACCTTGCCCGACGCCTCGAACTGCCGGGCGGGTCCCGTCAGCATCGTGCAGAGTGCATTGGTTCTTTCCACCACGAGGGCGGCCGCGAAAGCATTGGGAACGGTGAGCACAAGATTGCGCCGCAAGCCGAGCTGTTCGAGGCGTTCGTCGACGATCCCGAAGCGGTCATCTTCCGGCGAAAACAGGACATGCGGCCAGGCAAGGAAGTCTGGCCGCGTGAGATTGCTCCCCGCGGCAGGATGCCCGCTACGCATCATCGTGACGAACCCTTCCTCGAACAGCGGACGCGAGAGAATGCGGCCAGCCTTCTCGGTCGGCGGGACCCCGATCGCCACATCGACCACTCCGCCGTCGAGCAAGGCGATCGCCTCGTCGCGGTCGTCAAAGCCACGGACATGCATGACGACGCCGGGCGCGGCGCGGACCAGCGCCTCGAACAGCGCCGGAAGAAGCGAGATCGTCGGAGGATCCGACATGGCGATGGTGAACGCCATTTGCGCGGTCTTCGGCTCGAAGTGATCGCGAAAGGAGAAGGCTGCCTCGATCTGCGCCAGTGCCTTGCCGACGGGCTCGTGCAGCTCGAAGGCGCGTGGGGTTGGCTGGAGCCCGTCAGCCGTGCGGATGAAAAGCTCGTCGTCCATCAGCGCACGCAGGCGCGCCAGAGTCCCGCTCATGGCCGGCTGCGTGCGTCCGACCCGCGCCGCGGCACGCGTCACGTTGCGCTCGGCCATCAGCGCCTCGAAGCCAACGAGCAAATTGAGATCGATGCTGCTGAGATTCATCTTCGTGGGCCTTCGCGCGGGTTATCCCATGGCATGAGGCGCCATAAGTTAAGATGATAATACCATATCATAATTATCGACTTAGGCAATGAGGCCAGGCAGGCCATATGGGTCGCAAAGGAGTGAACCGATATGAAAACGCTCGAATATGCTGATTATCGCCAAGCGCCCGCCGTTCGCGAGCAGGCCGTACCTTCGATCGCAATGGGCGAAGTTCTCGTAAAGGTGGCGGCGGCCGCCCTCAATCCTCTCGATATCAAGATTCACGCGGGTTACATGACTGATTTCTTCCCGGTCACGTTCCCCTATATCCCTGGCACCGACATTTCCGGCGCGATCGAGACGATCGGCGACGGTGTAACGGGATGGAAGACCGGCGACGAGATCATCGCGCGGCTCGACCCGACCAAGGGCGGCGGCTTTGCCGAATTTGCTGCCGTGCCGGCCAACCAGCTGGTCCGAGCGCCAACCTCGATGCCGCTTGCCGAGAGCGCCGGTCTGGTCACGGTAGGGGGCACCGCCTGGCAAATCCTCTTCGAGGAGTTCTCTGTCGCCTCCGGGCAGCGTATCCTCGTGCATGGCGCGGCGGGCCCGGTCGGGGCCTTCGCGACGCAGCTTGCCAGACAGGCCGGCGCGGAAGTCTTCGCAACCGCATCCGCGGATGATGCGGAATATGTCCGCGGTCTCGGGGCAGTCCAGGTCATCGACTACCGCGACCAGCGATTCGAGGATCATCTGTCCGACATGGATCTCGTCATCGACACCGTGGGCGGCGACGTCGAGGAGCGGTCGCTCAAGGTGCTGACGCAGGGCGGTACGCTCATCGCCACGCCGATGCCGCCCGACGAGGCGCGCGCCCGGCAGGCAGGGGTCGAGGCAAAGTTCGTCTTTCATGCGTCAGATGCATCCAGGCTCGAGCATGTCGCGGAACGCGCGGACAATGGCATCAAGGTTCGCATCGACCGGACCATTACCCTCGACGAGGGCGCTGATGCCTTCGCCCGGCAGGCAAGTGGCGAAGCGAAGGGCAAGATCATCTTCAGGACGCAAGGCTGATCACGCGATCGGGAGGGCCGGTCCAAAGCGTGCGACCTTCCCCCGCGGAGACGGTGCTACAGCGGCCCCCGACCAACTAGGGCCCCTTCGCTCCTGCCCTTCTCCGCGTCGATGCGCAGGCTCGTGGCCTTCGCCGGGCTCTTCCGCATGACCTTTCGCGCCGGCCTCGAACCTTGGCTTTCAGAGGGCCGGCGCTCGGGACGGCCGCCTGTCCGGCGCTGCTGATCGTAAAGTCAGCCAACCAGGCGGTCGGCTCCAGACGGGACGCTGCGAGGGGCAGCTCACGAAACGCGACGCACCCTAGATAGAAGGAAGACCATTTCATGGACATTATCACCACCGGCAGCGACGCCGCCCAAGCCGCGCGCCTTGAATCCATCCGCCGGTTCTATTCGGCGTTTTCAACCGGCAACACGGCCGAACTCGATCAGGCGCTGACCGCCGACTGGGACGAGGAGCCCCGCAACCCCGGCCAGGATCCCGGCCGCGAACCGATGAAGCGGTTCATCTCGGATGTCCGTCAGGCGCTTCCTGACCTGACGATTGAAATCAAGGACGTCGTTGTGGGCGACCAGAAATTTGCAGTCCGCGCAGAGATGCGTGGTACGCATACGACCGACTTCCTCGGCGTCCCGGCTACCGGGGGATCCTATGCGATCCGCCTTCACGAGTTCCATTCCTTCAAGGGCTCGCAGATCGCCTACACTTGGCATCTGGAGGACTGGTTCGGCTTCCTGAACCAGATCGGTGCCTGGCCTGTTGCCGCTGAGGGAGACGAGGAATGAGCGGCGCAGGCCAAGTCGCCATCGTCACCGGCGGATCGGGCGGCATCGGCCGCGAGACCGTGATGCGGCTCGCCTCGCGCGGATGCGATGTGGTTGCAAGCTATTGCTTATCCGAGGTGGAAGCATCGTCCCTGCTGGACGAGAGCAAAAACCTGCCCGGCAAGGTTGTCGTCATGAAAGCCGATGTGGCGCAAGCAGGGGATGTCGAGGCGCTGTTCAACAAGGCCGAGGAAAGCTTTGGCGGCGTCGACATCCTGGTGACTGCGGCGGGCGTATTCAAGCCGGTTATATTCGCCGAGGCGGACGAAGCGCATTTCGACCGCGAAATTGCCGTCAACATGCGGGGTACCTTCCTCTGTCTCGTGCAAGCCGCGCGGCGGATGCGCGATGGCGGGCGGATCGTCGCGGTATCGACGACGACGCTTCCGCTCAAGCCACCGGGCTACGGCATATACAACGCCGCCAAGGGTGCGATCGAGGCGATGATCGCAATCCTCGCCAAGGAAGTGGGAGGCCGCCATATCACGGCCAACTGCGTGGCGCCCGGACCGGTCGAGACCGACTTCTTCCTGAAGGGCAAGAGCAGGGAAGAGATTGCCGCCCGCGTCGCGGGGACGCCTGCGGGACGCTTGGGTCAACCGGACGATATTGCCGACGCCATCGAACTGCTGCTGTCCGGGAAAGCACAATGGATCAACGGCCAGACCGTTCGCGCCAATGGGGGAATGGCATGACCGCGGGGCGTGAACAGCGCCCGGTGGCGCTCGTAACCGGATCGGCGTCGGGTATCGGCAGATCGATCGCCGAAGCGCTGAGCGATGCAGGCTATATCGTCTATGCCGGCATGCGCGGGGTGCAGGGCCGCAATGCAGAGGTGGCCCGGTCGCTGCGGACAGATGGCGAGAAGCGCGTCCATACGATCGAGATGGATGTCCTCTCCGAGGAAAGCTGCGGGGCGGCTGTCCAGCAGGTCTGTCAGGGGAGCGGCCGGCTCGACGTGGTGGTGAACAACGCCGGCATGCTGATGAACGGCATGGCGGAAAGCTTTACGCCGGGTCAGTTTCTGTCGATCCTCGATACCAATGCGGTCTCCTGGCTCCGCGTCAATCGGGCCGTGCTGCCGGTGCTGCGATCGCAGGGCCAGAGCAGGATCGTCTACGTCGGCAGCACGACGACCTATATCCCCGAACCTTTCATCGGCGTCTATGAGGCGAGCAAGGCCGCAGGCGACGCGCTCGCAAAAGCCATGGCGCTCGAGATCCGGCCGTTCGGAATCGAAAGTCTTTTCCTCGTCCCCGGCGCATTTCCCGTGGGGACCGATCATTTCGCCGATGCCCGTAGCGGCGACGATCCGGAACGGAACGCAGTCTATGCCGCGTTGACCGAGCGGCTACCCGTGCTCGTGCGGCGGATCGAAAACATCGATCGGGAGGAAGGCCTCGGCCTCACGGTCCGATCGGTGGGCGAACAGCTCGTGGCGGCGCTTCAAATGCCGTTCGGGGAGGGGCCCGATCATATTTTCGTCGACGGACAGGCAAAGGGCGCGGACGCCATCGCCCAGGCCGCCGGACAGGCGCAAACGCGACTCGCCGAGAGACTGGGCTTCGCAGATCTGTTGCCCCGAAGTACATCAGGATCGGAACAATGAGCCGAGTGGACTGGAAAGATCAATCTCGGTCTCTGGCCCGGCAGGAGGTCGCGCTGCGCGCGCCGGGGTTCCTAGGTGCCGTAGCGCGCGGGCAGGCCTTCGATCCCGTCGCGACCATCCGCAAGGATTGTGCGCTCTGACCGGTCTGTTGGACAACCGTGCGAGTGGACAACTGAGCGAGAAGCGAGCGGTTCGGGAAACCTCGCATGCCCTGCCGCTCGCAGCTGCCATCGCCGCCCCATCGAGGGACGGCCGAAGGACCATGCATGAGGGGTCAAGCGGTCAAGCTCTTCGATCGAAGCCTGTCCGGTCTCGAACCGGCCCTGAGGAGCCGACCTGCATCTACCCGGCCAGCACCCTCGGGAGGGAAGAGACGCCGGCCGGATATTTGAAGCGCCCCAACCATCGCTTGTGCTGAGCAATGATTGCGACGCTTATCCCGCGACCTCGGACGCGAACTCCTCGCGGTAAAAGTCGCGCACGGCTTCAAAGGCAAGGAAGCGATTCTTCTCGAGAAGCACCAGATGGGTGGCTTCGCCAATCTCGACCCATTTGCGATAAGGCGCATTGCGCAGCTCGAGAAAAATGGCCCGGGCAAGTTCGAGCGCGACGTCGAAATCCCATTCGCCATGCACGAGTAACGCCGGGACGCGGATTTCACCGGATCATAATATTTCCGTCCGGCGCGCCAATAATTGCGGATATCCTCGATCGGCCCGTTCGTGGCCCTCAATCGATCGGGGACCCGGCCCTCGCTCCATGGATCCTCGGCCAGCGTGAAATCGGCCCACTGTTCGAACCAGCCTTCGGGAACGAGCGTGGCGCGGCCGTGTTCGGGCGCGGTATTGAGCCAGCGGGCCTTGCTCTCCCGTACCGGAACAAGGCGATAGGAATCGAGCGCGCCGCCGGTATCGATCGGTATCGGCTGGTCACTGAGCCATTAGGGGGCGAGGAGCGCCAGCTTGTGGACCTTGCCGGCATTGCCGCTGACGTAGGCACCCGCGACAGTGCCCCCCACGACATTCCGAAGATGTTGACGCGATCGAGGCCGCGTAGCGCGAGGACATGATCGACGACGGTGCCGAGATCGGACACGCCGGTATCGGTATTGACGAGGGGCGGATTCTGATCGCCCGGCTGGTCCATTTCGGGCGGACGGCTGGACAGGCCATATCCCCGCACGTCGAGCGCGAAAACGTCGAAGCCCTCGCTGGCCAGATAATCGAGAAAGGATATGCCGTTGAACGGCACGTCATAGAGGCTGCCCGACGAGAAGGTCGCGCCATGGACGAGGACGATCGTTCGCTCGGCGGTGAAGGCGGTCAGTGCCGCGGGCCGCTTGTTCCTATATCGCGGCCGCCGCACCCCGTTGCGAGCGCCGCCGTGCGATGACTCAAGCTCCGCGACAAGCGCCGCGCCGCACCCTTGGATCGGCCGAAGCCGGGCGGAGGCCTCAATCTTGTTTGACCACGTCGCGATCGAGAATGAGCATGTTCACGCGCTCGGCAACCTCCGGCGTTGCCGGGTGATAGACCATCATGTTGAGATCCGACCTGCCTTCGACGGCAAAGGTGGAAATCTCAAGCTCGATCGGCCCGATCCGGGGATGCTGCAGGCGCTTCACTCCGTCTCCGTGACCCAAAACCTCGTTGTCGCGCCACAATGTTTCGAACTCGGGGCTCATTCGGGAAAGTTCCTCGACGAGCTGCTCAATCTCCGCGCCCGCGCCCGCACGCGCGGCGTCGGCCCTGAAGGCGCCGACCACGAATCGCGCGACGCTCAGCCACTCGTCCTGGGCCGCCTTCACGCGCGAATCGGAAAACAGCAGGCGCAGGATGTTGCGCTGCGGCCGGGGGAGCTGGGAATAGTCCGTCAGCACCGCGGCCGCGGCGGCGTTCCAGGCGACGACATCCCAGGTCGCGGTCCGGATGAGCGCGGGGCTGAAGGGGATAGCGTCGAGTATCCGCTGCAATCGGGGCGTGACGCCGTCGGGTTTGCGGTAGCGTATTTCGGGCGGGTGCCCAAAGGCCAGAATGTGAAGATGCTCGCGCTCGGGCTCGGTCAGCATCAATCCCGTCGCGATGCGTTCCAGAACATCGGTCGAAGGGGCTCCGCCGCGCCCTTGTTCGAGCCACGTGTACCAGGTTGGGCTGATGTTGGCGCGCTGCGCCACTTCTTCCCGGCGCAGACCGGCGGTGCGTCGACGCGTGGTCGGGAAACCGAAAGCCGTCGGGTCGAGGCGCATGCGGCGGTCGCGCAGAAATGTGCCGAGAGCGTTGCCGGTGTCGCGCATGACAAGCCTGTCAGTCATTATACTATGATAAAGTCACTACTTTATCAGGAACAAACCGTAGCGATAAATGGATCTCCGGACAATATTGGAGATTATTCATGCGTGTTTTCCTTACAGGTGCGACGGGCTTCATCGGATCGCGGATCTTGCCCGAACTCCTCGCCGCGGGGCATCAGATACGCGGCCTGACGCGATCGGAAAGCGGAGCGGAAATGCTCGCGGCGGCAGGCGCCGAGGCGCATCTCGGCACGCTCGAGGATCTGGACAGCATTCGCGCCGGTGCCGCCGACGCCGATGCGGTCGTCCACACCGCATTCGACCATGATTTCGCGAACTTCGCGGCAAACTGCGAAAAGGACCGGCGTGTCATCGCGGCGCTGGGCTCGGTACTGAAAGGTTCGGCCCGGCCGCTCCTGATCACGTCGGGCACCGGAATGGGCGATGCGGGAGACGGGCGTCCGGCCTCCGAGGAGGTGTATAATCCGCACCAACCCAATCCGCGCGCGCTTTCCGAAGTCGCGGCGCAGGCTCTCCTGGAGGATGGCGTCAACATATCGGTCATCCGGCTCCCGCAAGTTCACGACCGGGCCAAACAGGGTCTCATCTCCCCCTATATCGATATTTCGCGCGAGAAGGGCTCGGTGGCCTACGTCGGAGACGGGAGCAACCGCTGGCCCGCAGCGCATGTCCTCGACGTCGCCAAGGTCTACGCTCTTGCTCTCGACCATTGCGAAGCAGGGGCGCGATATCATGCCGTTGCGGAAGAAGGCATTACCGCGCGCGCGATTGCCGAGGTGGTAGCCGCCCGCCTCGACTTGCCCGTCGTCTCCTTGTCTCCAGGCGAAGCGGCGGACTATTTTGGTTGGTTTGCCATGTTCGCAAGTCTCGACATGCCGGCCGCGAGCACGCAGACGCGTGCTCGGCTGGGCTGGCATCCGAAAGGTCCGACGTTGCTTGACGATCTGCGAAACATGGAGCCGCCAGCGATGGCCGGGCGATGACGTCTCAAGCAGTTTAAGGAGATCGAACCGGGGCGTCGAGACCGGCCGAACCGATATCGGCCGATAGCCCGCGCCCCGGCTCCTGCCGGAGGCGGCCCCCGGGCAGCCACGCCATGTCCCGGGGCGCCGCTGCGCGCAGCACTGTGGTTCCTTTTAACCGTCCCCTTGGTGATCGTGAACCTGATGCGCGAGTTGTTCCCATGCCGGCAAGAATCTGTATATGTTCATCACTTTGCCGACGCTCTCCTGTCCGAAGCGGCGGGCGAGGACGTCCAGATGGCGCTGCGGTTCGGGTCTTTCGGGCGCGGATTCGATAAGTTTCCAGACCATCACGCCAATATTTGCTCCGGTCTCGTTTGCCACCAAAGCCGCCACCAGCCGTTCGCGGCGCTCGACTTCTTCCCGTGTCGGATCGTGATGAATGACCGAACCGGCAGAATAGATTAGCTGTGCCCGCCCATCGTCCTCGGGATTGGCCGTCAGCTCCAGTGCCAGCTCTTCCAGTTCGGGCATCGCGGGCGCAGGGTGCGCGTATAACATCGCCTCGACCGCCCCCGACACGGCGCGTGACAAGTGGGGGGACTGGCGCACGAGGTTGCGCAGCGGCCCGATCAATGGCGCCGGGTCCATGATTTGGAGCCGGGCCAGCGGCAAGGCTCCAAGGACGGCGGCAAGGTCGCGCGCCGACTCGCTGCCCGACACCAAGGCAGCAAGACGCGCGCCGCTGTCATCTTCCATCACTGCGAGCGCGTCCCAATAGCGCGCGTCCGAGACATAGCTCCACAGCTGGCCAAGCTCGGACCTGAGCTCGGCGGATTGAGAGACCTCGAGCCGGACAACGAGCAACCTGACCCGCAACTTCGGTATCTCGATCCGTTCGAGCAGGCGATCGGCCGCTTCTTTGATTATATCCGACCTGTAATCGTCGCGGTCGCGTTTCTCCGCACTGATCTCCAATCTCTCCACCACGACCCGCGCCCATTCAGCATCGGGCAAGTCGACTTCGGCGAGAAACGTCGCGGCGGCGGCGGGAGCGGCATGCTGTGCAATCTCGAAAGCGGCGAGAGACGACAACGATCCGCCCCAACTTCCTTCAAGCACAGGGATGGGCGCTATCGTGGCCGCACGGTACAGAAGCATGCGCCCGATCGACGAGCGGACGGGATCGGGAGAACGCGATAAGGCGGAGGTCCGGCAGAAGGTCAACGGGCGCCGAAAGCGCCGCGCGTTCGGCGGCGACGGCAAAGCCTGTGACCCACCTCCCGTCTTGCGAGCCCCTCCAATATTTGTCCCGCCAATCGTCGGCATCCTCGCCTCCGGCAAGCGGCATGATCAGATCGAACAGTTCCCTGCGCTTATACCAGAAGCCGTGGTCCACGCCGCCGCGAAGGAAGATGCCGTTCGCGGCGCACCTTCCTTGCGCGTAGGCGAGCGGGACGACCTCGCTCATCAATACGTCATACTCGCCTTCATAAATGGCCAGCTCGGAGGTAGAGGGCACCATGATGACAAGGCAGTCGGAGAATGCGAGAACCTTCTTGTCCTTGCAGTTTCTGAACGTCGCGAACGAGGGTGTCAGCGGACCGGTGATCGAGCCAGTTTTGTACCCGGCGCACGTCGCGCTCGATCGCCTTGAGGTCACTCACGGTCGTCACGGACTTTACTCGGGCCGAATATCCGAGGAGGTCGACAAATGCGACGATGCCATTGCTCGCGAAGCGCCCGCTCAACCCGTCCCCCCTGATGAAGCCGTGCTAATCGTAGCACGGATAAAAGTCGAGCGTCGCAGGCGTTGAGCCTTCGCAAGGCTGCAGTTTCCGGGAAGGCGGCGCCTGCGCAATGATGCGGCTGGCGGCGCTTCGCGCTGCCGCCTATAGCGGCTGACCGGCCGGGGCGGACCCGGCCGTCACAGGAGATATATAAATGAATCACGCCGAACTTTCTGACAGCGTTGCAATTCGCTCGGCCTGTCGAAGGCCGAGGGCAAGAAGGCCGTAGACGCCGTCTTCGCAGCGATTGCCGAGGCTGCCGCCAAGGGCGACGAGGTCGCGGTCAGCGGCTTCGGCAAGTTCAAGGTCTCGACGTCGGCCGCACGCGAGGGCCGCAACCCCGCGACGGGCGAGACGATGCAGATCGCGTCGAAGAAAAAACTCGGCTTCTCGGCCGCGAAGGCGATCAAGGATCGCCTCAACGGCTGACGTGCCTGCTTCCCCGCCGGACTTTCGGCGGGGAAACTCCCGCCGCGCCTCGCTCCTCACAGGATCGACGGGGCGACCTCGGCCTCGAAACGCATCAGCCCCGCCCTGCCGAAGCAATGATCGTAACCCGGTCTCGCCATCGGTTCGCCGCCTGCAAATTTCGCCGGTTCGCATCGCACGCCCTTGCTGTGCAACTTGAGTTCGTGGCGCGCCATCCACGCGATCATGCGCGGCGCAAGATCGTCCCTCGATGTGAAATAGGGGAGGGCGAGGATCATGTCGTCATGGAAGGGGGTGATCTTGCCGACATAGCCATAACTGCTCTCGTCGGTTTTCGAGTCCGCGGCATATTTGCCCCTCACCTGCACCGGACGGATGATCGTGCCGCGCGCGCCCTGCCGGCTGACGATCATGTCGAAACCCTTGTCGCGGCGAGGAAAGTAGATGTCCCAGCCATTGTCGGCGAGGATGCCGGCGACATACATCTCCGCGAAATAGTCGCGCGTGTTCCAGTCGATCTCGCGCGCTCCGGCGATTGCCGCGTCATCCATGATCCTGTCTCCCTGTTCGGCTGCGATCCGTTCTGCATCCTTTCTCCTCGCTGGCCACCGCGAAGTTGACCGGGCTTGCAGCTCCCACTTCCTCCGGAGCGTCTCATTCCGCCCGTCGTGGAGCGCTTCATCGCCAGTAACGTGAATTCAGCAAGCAGCGGCGGCGGACACAGCAAAGCGGTGCATGATCCCATTTTCCGATTTAAGGCCGTGCTTGAACGCACTGGTTTGTCTCGATCTTCGCTCTGCCGCAAGGTGACGGAGGCAGTTTCACCCATCAAATAAAGATCGGCGAGTGCTGTTCCGGCTGGCGAGAGTCAGCCCTCGACCTTTGGATCGCAGACCCGGTGAACTACTGGTAAACGCTTCCCTCAAAATGGCGATGGTCGCGTTGGAGCAACGTCAGTTTCTGGCCCCTTGCGCTGCCGGAATTTGATCACGCCCGAGCAAAAAATAAAATGACTCCGGCGAAAAATGAGAGCAGTTGACTTCGTGGGAGGCGGCTTATCGTAAAATAGTATCGTCTGGACGAAAATTCCCAATTTGTCCCAAAAAGTCCCCCTACAGCCTAGTATAAAGCTCGGTGAAAACTGGGGTAGATCGGCGTTTTTTCGAATTTTTAACTATTTAAAGCAGGTGGTTAGTTTAAATCTTCGAGTCCTACTGCCCCTGCCAGGCCGCCTTGAAGAGGCCACGTCCTCCCCGCGCGATGCCGCGGGTTTCAAGTCCGGGACGGCCCGGCAGTCCTTGAAGGAGGCTGCCATGGCCTGGGTATATTTGACGATCGCCGGACTTTTCGAAATCGTGTGGGCTTATTCGATGAAACAGTCGGAGGGTTTCACGCGCCCCGGTGCGACCGCGATCACGATCGGCGCGATGATCGTGAGCTTCGCCTTGCTGTCGTTTTCGATGAAGTCGCTACCGCTCGGCACCGCTTACACGATCTGGACCGGCATCGGTGCGGTCGGCGCGTTCCTCGTCGGCATCTTCGTCCTCGGCGAACAGGCGAATGCGATGCGCATCGGCGCGGCGATCCTGATCGTCAGCGGCCTGCTGCTGATGAAGCTGTCCTCGCCCGCCTGAGCTGGCACGACCCCTAACCAGCGAGGCCACGTCCTCCCCGGCGCCTCTTTTCGCAAAGGTGCCGGTATCAGGTCCGGGACGGCCCGGCGACTTCGAAAGAGGCCGCCGTGCTGTCCCAATCCGTCTCCGGCGCCCATGCGGCGTCGTCATCCGCGCTATTGCTCGAATATCTTCCGATCCTGATATTCCTCGGGGTCGCGCTGGCGCTGTCGCTGCTGTTCGTCTTCCTGCCGATGGCGGTGTCGCGCTTCACCGGCGCGCATGCGCCGGACAGCGAGAAGCTCTCCGAATATGAATGCGGCTTCCCCGCCTTCGAGGCGCCGCGCAAACCGTTCGACGTCCGCTTCTATCTTGTCGCGATCCTGTTCATCATCTTCGACCTCGAGGCCGCCTTCCTCTTTCCCTGGGCGGTGGTGGTCGACGATCTCGGCTGGGAAGCGTGGGGCGCGATGATGGTCTTCCTCGGCATCCTGACCATCGGCTTCATCTACGAATGGAAAAAGGGCGCGCTCGACTGGGACTAATCGGCTTTCCTCCCGAGCACGAGGCGATTGCATGATCTTATGATGACAAGTATCATATCAATGTAATACCAATTTTCATCTGGGGGAATGATGATGCGCGGTGGATGGGGATGCCGGTTCGGTATGGCTTGCACGGCGCTTCTGTCGTCGTCCGTGACGGCGCAAGAAACGCCAAAGGGTAGCTTCGAACTCGTCTGGGCCGACGAATTCGACCGCGACGGCCCCCCGACCCCGCGAAATGGAACTGGGACATTTTCGCCAACAAGACCGGCTGGCACAATGGTGAGCGGCAATATTATGCGGCGGATCGACCCGAAAATGCGCGGATCGAAAACGGCCGGCTGATCATCACCGCGCGCAAGGAGACGCTGTCCGACCGCGCCGACCATGGCGGGCAGGGCTATAGTTCGGCGCGGCTGACCACGCAGGGCAAGGCCGAATTCACCTCCGGCCTGATCGAGGTGCGCGCGAAGCTGCCGTGCGGCGAGGGACTATGGCCGGCGATCTGGACGCTCGGCGCGACGACGCCTTGGCCCGACAGCGGTTCGATCGACATCATGGAGTTCGACCGCAAGGCGTCCGCGGTGACGGGCACCGTCCATAACATCTCGACCAGCGGCACCGCCGGGAATGGCGGCAGGGTCGATGTCGCGGATGCGTGCGGTGCGTTCCACGATTATCAGCTTTTGTGGACGCCGCGCGAGCTTCGCTTTGCGATCGATGGCAAGCCTTATCACCGCTATGCCAATGCCGGGACCGGAATGGCGCAATGGCCGTTCGACAAGGCGCACTATCTGATCCTGAGCCTCGCGGTGCGGGGTGCGGACGACGGGGTCGCCAACGACGCGATTTTCCCGGCCCGGTTCGAGATCGAGCATGTACGTATATACAGGCAAAGGCCGCGCGGATCAGTCGCGGTCGATGGCGCGGGTCAGCAGGTCGGCGACGCGGCGGTGGTCAGCAAGTGACGGGTGGCCGTGGCATCCGCCCAGGTCGAGCGCGGTCAATCGCAGCGTTTCTACGCGGCCGCGTAGCGCGGTTTCCAGTCCTGCCGCGACCTGTTCGACCTGCGCGAAGAAGAGGTCCGATCCGACCAGGATGAAGCGCGCCTGCGGCTGGCGCGCCGCGAGATCCTCGACGAAGGCGGTATAGCGGCCGAGATAGGCGGCCTCGAGCGCCGCCGTATCGGCCCAGTGCTCGCCGGGTTTCAGCGCGGTCGAAAAATCATTGCCGCCAAGGTTGATCACGATGGTTTGCGGGCGCCAGCCGGCATCGGCTGCGGCGGGCGCGGCGTCGCCGGGGATCGCGCGCGGATAGAGGAAGGGCAGGCTCTCGCCCGGCACGTTGCCGTCATAGTTGCGGACCATTCCGAAACCCGAAAAGGCGTTGATGCGATAATCCGCATCGAGCGCGCGCGCCGTGAGCGGACCGAAGGCCTGGCTGGTGTCGGTGCGGTCGTGCACCTCCTCGCCAGTACAGGCGGTCGTCGCGGACATGTTGCCATAACCGACGGTGAAGCTGTCGCCGATGAACTCGATCCGGCGCATGCGCGGACGCGGGGCGAGCGGTGTTCCCACCGCCTCAAATGCGATGAAGCGGCTGGCGCCCGTCTGGCTTTCGGTCAGCTTTTCGACGCGCACGACATGCGCGCCCGGCGGCAGTCCGTCGATCACCGTGTCGACCTCGCCCGGCGCGCGAAAGACGGCGCGCTCGACCCCGTCGATCGACACGCGAATATGGTCCGTGCGCGCCGCGAACCGTACCCGCACCGCGGTTCCCTCGAACCGGCCCTCGATATAGACGCCCGGCCAGCCGAAATCGACGCCGCCCTCGGGCGCCACGGCTACGCGGCCGCCGATGTGGACGGGAAGTGGAGCCCACCGGGGCGGCTCGGGTGGAGCCGCCCCGGTGAGCATTAGGACGAGCAGCGGGAAGGCCGCCGCCCTAATCATGC
>Ga0247823_10000093_pt1 | contig 67476 bp, 62 predicted proteins | sample 13C_PalmiticAcid_2_FD_192426 | JGI IMG/M metagenome (GOLD analysis project Ga0247823, IMG submission 192426) | Soil microbial communities from agricultural site in Penn Yan, New York, United States - 13C_PalmiticAcid_Day30 | ecosystem: Environmental > Terrestrial > Soil > Agricultural land... | reverse complement strand
CTCAGCGCCTGGACGCCGATCGTGTACCGATCGCCTTCCACCGCCAGCACGCCGGACGGAATGGCCGCCCGTTCCGGGTAGGCGCCTTGCGCGGTGGCGGCGCGTTCCATCCATTGGGCGGCCTGCAACAGCGCCGCCCGGGCGTTGGCGCGGTGGCTTCGCTGCACGTAGGCGCTGTATTGCGGCAGGGCGATGGCGGCGAGCACCGCCACGATCACCGTGACGATCAGGATCTCGATCAGCGTGAAGCCCCGTGGTGCGTTCATTCGAAGACCCGCCAGTCCGCGCGCCGGCCCGGCACTTTGCCGGCCGTCAAGGTCTGCGTCTTGATGCACGCCGGTTTGCCGGGGCCGCAGGCCGGATCGCCCGAGGCGTTGGAGAGCGAGAGCAGGTTCAGGTCGCCGCCTGGGGTGTAGATGAAGGTGGATTCCCCATTGCCGAAGCGAACGCGCGAGGCATTGACCAGGGACATGGTGGCGTCCGTGGAGGAGAACACGGGGGTTTTGGCCGGCTGTCCGGTGATCATGTTGAGCACGTTGATGGCGCCGCTTTCCTGGGCCTGCTCGAAGGCGCAGGTCTCTTCGGCGCTGCCCTGGGGTGGGGCGGTGGTGGCGACGATGACCTTCTGTCCTTCGAACAGCTGAGGATTGCTCAACACCCGCTCGCCGGTGTCGGGCAGGTCCATGTACCAGCCGCGGGGCGCCTTGTCGTCGGAGCGGGAGTACGCGACCGGCCGGCGGGAGGTGTTGAAGTAATGGGTCGGTGCTTCGACCCCGGAGGCGCGGCTGGTCACGGCCCCGGTCACGGACTGCTGGACGAGCGCCGTGCGGCCCGGGATCGTGGAGCGCGGGTCTGCTTTCTCGGACAGACCGACCCCTGTCACGACCGTGTACTGGCTGCGGTCCCACACCGAATAGACCGTCTGCACCCGGGTGCTGGCCCGGTCGGCTTCCTCGAGGTTGCGGCCGGTGCCGAACAGAAGCTGAACGCCACCCAGGGGGTGTGCCATCCACAGCGGCGCCGTGACGATGGGCTGGGGCGTGGCCGGGCTGGCCGCGTCGCGGGCGGTGAAGAACGGCGTGCAGGCCGCGTCCTTGCAGGGCATGCCGCCGCCGCTCCAGTCGGTGACGCCCCATTTCGCGGCATCGGTGGGGGTGAGGTTGAACTTCCAGAGTTGGCCTTGCAGATCGCCTGCGTAAGCCACGTCCATGGTGCCGTCCCCGTTCATGTCGAGCAGGCGCGGTGCGGACAGGCCGTTGCCCTGACCGGTGGTGGCATGGGCCACGAGGTGCAGCAGTTCCCGCGCGCCGTCCAGATACTGGATGAGCAGGACGGGGCGCTCGTTCACGCTGTTGACGCCGTTGCCCATGACCACCGCCCAGCGGCCATTGTTGAGCTTGACGATCTGCTCGCTGCGGCTGCCGTCGACGGCGCTCACCACGGGCTGGGCCTGGATGTGGCCGATGTCCTTGTCGGCCTCATCGGGCGCCGGACCGCTGGCTGAAAAGCTCCGGTCCAGGAGGACGCCCGACGGCTTGAAGGTGGAGGTGGATGCCGTGGTCGCCAGCGGCGTGGTGACATCCAGCACGAAGTAGCCCCGGCCGCCCGCGCCCAGGGTGCCGACCAGCACGGTGTGCCAGTCGGGCGGCACGCCTGCGTTGTTCGCCATGCCGCTGAGGTCGGCGTCACCGGTGAAGGCCTGCCCGTCCACGAAGTAGCGGTGGCTGTAGTCGGGCCGCGTGTAGCTCCGCAGGAGGCCGTAGACCCCGGCGGGCACATAGGCCATGAGTTCACGGCCGTCCGTGGCGCTGAAGGCGTGCAGCATGCCGTCGTTCGCGCCCACGTACAGCATGGGTTGTCGGCCCGCCTGCCGGTCGCGGAAGTCGGCATGCCCGGGGTGTTCGAAGCCCAGGCGCGCGGGTTGCCGCGTCTGCCAGAGGTTGGCGTTGACGATGTCGCCCAGGCGCGAATCGCGGCGGCGCAGCGTGCCGCCGGCCTTGTCGACCTCATCGCCACGGTGTCCCCGCAGGTAGTTCAGGCGGCGCTGTCCCTCGGTGTCGCTGTCCGGGCCTTTCAGTGCCGCCTGTTGCGCCTGGCTCAGGTTGTTCCACTGGAAGCTGACACCCAGTTTGCCGGTGTGTGTGAGAAGCTGGCGCGCCTCGGGCGTGCCTGCATCCAGCAACTGGTGCGCGGACCACGATGGCGTGCTGCTGATGCCCTGGGTGGCGGCATTGATGGCGTAGGCGCTCAGGTTGCCGCTCCAGTTGCTGGAGTCGAATCCGGCGACGTAGACGAGCCCGTCGGAGCGCAGGCGGTTGGTGCTGCTCGCGATGCTGACCAGGGGCTGCGAGGTCTGGCTCAGGATGTCGTCCAGGATGCCCTGGAAGGCGTCGAGCAGCGCGGTGTCGGTGTCGGCGGGGATGAAACGCCCGCGGCTGTTGAGGGCTGCGTGCCACAGCTCTACCTTGCGCTCGTTCTCGCGGGTGGTCCACTTCAGGCCGAACGCCGTGTCGCACGGTCGGTTTTCGTCCGCATAGAAGAGGCAGAACGGGGAGGGCCAGCTGACATCGCCGTTGATGAGGCCGCCCAGGTTGTTGAAGGTGTTGCCGCTCCAGGCCGGCAAGCCGGTCCAGGCGGCGGCATCGTTGAAGCCGATGGTGTAGGTCACCAGGTGTTGCCAGGTGGCGGGGTCGTTGCGTGGATTCCAGTACGCGTCGAGTGCCGCCGGGCGCTGGGCGGTGCCGAAGTCCTGGCGCGGCCATGGTGTTTTGGGGCTTGGGCGCACGTTGTTGGCCAGGCCGGGTTGGAGATCGCGCGACCAGTAGTAGAAGGCCAGGTCGGACAGGGTGCTCGCCATGGCGCTTCCCCAGCGGTCCCGGTACAGCCGGGTCTGTGCCGACGCGGTGTCGTACTGGACCCCGTCGGGCAACGTGATGGGGGTGTTGTCGGCATTGGCCCCCCGGACGATGTGCTCGTTGTCGAGCCCCGCTGCGTCGCGGCTGCTGTAGGGCACCGTGTTCCAGGCGCCGTCCGTCATGAAGATGTGGAACGACTTGCGGCACGACAGGAGGGGCGCTTCGGTGACCCCCGGATCGGACGCCCAGGGGCTGTTGACGCCGAGATCGGTGCGGCTCAGGTATTTGCCTGCCTCATCGATCATGAGGTGGGAAGGCGTCTGGTTGTTCGGCGTCAACCGGTCCACCCAGTTCAGGAAGTTCAGGCGGTGCGTGCCGTTGAGCCGGGCCATGCCGTTCTGGCCCTTGCAGGCGGCGCTGCTGCTCGGGATGCCGGCGCAGCGGTTCATGGATTGCCAGGCCAGGCGCACGCGATCGTCGGGCAGGTTGGCGGTCGAGAAGGTCTGCCGCAAGGCGGCCTGAAGCGCCTCGATGCCGCGGGAGCCCATGCTACCGGAGTCGTCCACGGAAACGATCACGTTGGGGGCCGGTTCACGCCCCATGGCCGCCGGTGACTGCGCCAGCTTCAGGGGCGTGGCCTGGGACGCCAAGGGCAGGAGGACAGCGCAGGCGAGGGTGATCAGGGTGGGGCGCAAGGTGACGGGTTGCATGGGGAGCGGCCTTATTCCAGATCGGCCATCGGACGAGGCACGTAGACCGAACGCAGCCACACCCGGGTGCCGGGCTTCAAGCCTTGCACATAGGCGGTGATGCGGTAGACAAAGGGTTGCGTGGCATCGGGCGCCAGGCGGTGTTCGGACGCTGCCGCCATGCCGGCGGCTTCGGTGTACAGGAAGACCTCTACCCAGTACCAGGCGCGGGCTGCCACGGCGGGCGTCACACCGGGCCGGGACCATTGCAGCAAGGCATTGCCGGTGGCGGCGGGGTCGATACCTGTGAATTCACCGTACCGCGCAGGCACGGCGGTGTCGCCCGTGCCGGCCGTCATGGCCGCGAGCTTCGTCGTCCATGGCTCCCGGCTGAGGGTGTCGGTGGTGGCCGGCAGGCAGATCCCGCGCAGGCAGTTGGACGTGCCGGCCTTGACGCGCGCCCGAAGCAGGTCGAGGTCGGCCAGGTTCTGTGGAAAGAACGGCGCGCCGGCCGCCAACGGACGGCAGCCGATGAAGGCGGGGCCTTTCTGGCAGGGGGTGGTGCCATCGGCCTGCAGGCCCTTGATGTCGCGCTCCGCGTCGCGGATGAGGGCTTCGGCCGCCGCAAACGCGCGCTGATGATCGCTTTCGCTGCCCACCATGCGTTCGTTGAGCCAGCCCAGCCGGGCGCTGCTGAGCACCAGGATGGTGGACAGCAGCAGCATGACCATCACGACGATGAGCGCAATTCCTTGCTGGTGGGCGCGGCGTGCACGGAACAGGCCGTTGTTCATAGGTCGGCGTTGCGCAACGTGAAGACGCGAAAGAACACGCGGCGCAGCCGCCCGTCGTCGGGGATGGCTTCGTCCTGGCAGCCCTTGGTGGGCGCGCTGGGCTGGTTGTTGAGCTCGCCTGCGAGGCGCAGGCAGATGCGCAAGGCTTCCACCTGATCCCAGGGGGCCGGGGAGCGTTGAGCCAGGGCGCTGGCGGTGGTGTAGCGCAGGCCGTCGCTCTCCCGAAGGCCGTACCAGACCTGGAAGTCCTCCACCCCAGCCACCAGACCATACGTGCCTTTGGTTTTGCCGGAGCCATCGCATTTCAAGAGGCCGCCATCGACCAGGAAGGTGTTGCTGACGCTTTGCCCTGGCGTGACGCTGTCGCCCAGGCAATCGGCACTGTCGAAGCTCGTTGCGACAGCCGTGATGTTCGACGCAAGGGTGTGGTCCCTGTCGATCGTCAGGGTGTCGGGCCCGTTGCGCGCGCCGTCGGTGCCCTTGATGCTGATGGGCAGGGCGGTGTTGGGATTGACTTGGATCCCCTGGTACTGCGGATTGAAGCTCACCGCGCCACCGGGCAGATCCACCAGGCGCCGGGCCCCTGCCTGGCGAGCGGTCTGGCCGATGACGCGAAACGCCGTGGCGGCATCCTGTTGCAAGCGCGTGCTGTCGCCCATCACCCGGGAGGCGGTGCGCGTGGTCACCAGGCTGCCCGTGGCGGCGATCACCACCAGAAGGCCGACCACCAGCCCGACCATGAGTTCGATCAGGCCCATGCCTGACTGGCGCGACACCGTCATGGCCGGATGAAGATCAGATGACAGGTGAACGTGTCGGGGCAGTTCACGCCTGGCACGCCGGTACCCGGTTGGCCAGCAGCGTCACGCACGGCGACGGACCGGGTGAAGAGGGCGGCTTCCTCCGCTTGGGCCCGCGATTCGTTTCGGGCCTTGGCTTCCGTCCATGCCAGCAGGATGCCCCACTGGTTGGCGTCGGTGGGAGAGGCAAAGACCAGCCCGTCACCCGCGGGCAGTGACCGGGCCAGCTCTTTTTTCCACTGCACGAGATCGAACGCCGCCAGCTGAGGGCCGTCGCAGAGGGTGGTGGCGCAGTCCCTGCTGCTGGCGGGCGGGGGCCCCCAGGGGGTCAGGTACGGGTTGGCGAGGGGCGGGTTGTGCCGCAGCGCGGCGTTGGCCTGGATGCGGTCTTGCAAGTCTTCGGCCGCCTGGATGGCCAGTGCCCGCAGGGTGGTGGTGCGGGCGGTGGTCAACGAACGGGTCTGAACTGCCGCCATGCCCATGACGCCCAGGGCCAGCACGAGCAGGGCCACCAGGGCTTCGATCAGGCTGGTGCCGCGTTGGTGATGACGCGCGTGCTTCATGATGCGGGCTGATCGTCACAGTCCTTGGCGTTCCTGACGGTGCGCAGACGTGTGCCGGTGGAAAAGCAGATCAGCTGGCCGTCCATCGCGGTCATGCCGGCGGGGAACACCGCGAACCGCTGGCCCAGGGTGGTGACCTGACCGTACCGGTCGATGGTCATGTACTGTGGGCTGCCGCCGCCCTGCGACTGAAGGTAGACACCGGGGGGAAGGTCCACGGCTTGGAGTTGGGCTTCGGCGGCATCCGGCTGGTGATTGCCGTTGAGGTCGGCGAAGACGCGCCACCCGCAGAGCCAATCGGCGGTGGTGGGCAAGGAAGCTGTGCACCCGGTATTGCGCCGCAGGACGATGTCCTGGCCCAGGCGCATGGCGTCGACCCGGGCGAGCTGGACCGACTCCATGAAGGCTTCGGTGACCGCGTTCACGCGGTATTGGCGGGCGAGGCTGGCGAAAGACGGGATGGCGAGCGCTGACAGGACGGCGAGCACCGCGATCGCCACCAGCAATTCGATCAGGGAGGTGCCCAGAGGTGCATGCGAGTTCGCCAGGAGGCGCGGCCGTGCTTTTTGCATGGCGGCACTCTAGCAGTCAAAAATAATCCTAAAGAATCATTTTTGACGGGCGGCATCATCCAGTCGATAGTTGCTTGGTATTGCTTTTTGTATCTTCGACCGAGGGCGTCAGGAAGCTGTCGCGGCCTTGCACGCGCGCCAGGATGCGCAAGTCGGTGCCCACGGGGTCCACGGCTGTGTAGCGCAGCGAGGGGCCGTCCGCCAGGTGCTGCAGGGTGCCGAAGTCGGCCAGGCCTGCACCGCGCCCGAGCAGCTGCGGCGCGAGGTAGAGCAGCAGCTCGTCCACCAGGCCCTCGCGCAGGAACGATCCATTGAGCTTGTGACCGGCCTCGACGTGCAACTCGTTCACTTCGCGCCGGGCGAGGTCGAGGAGCATCCCGGGCAGGTCCACCTTGCCATGGGCCGCCGGCATCGGGATCAGGGTCGCGCCGAGGGCCTGCAGGGCGTGCTCCTTGTCGGCATCGCGGGTGGCGTGGTAGATCCAGATCCGGCGGGCCAGGCCGTTGGCCGGCGTCTGGAAGAGGTGGGCGTTGAGGGGCGTCTGCAAACGGCTGTCGATCACCACCAGATGCGGCTGGCGAGGTGTCTCCACGAGGCGGACGTCGAGCAGGGGGTCGTCCTCCAGCACCGTGCCGATGCCGGTGAGCACTGCGCAGGCGCGGGCGCGCCAGGCGTGTCCGTCGGTGCGCGCGGCCTCGCCCGTGATCCATTGGCTGGCGCCGTTGTCCAGCGCGGTGACGCCGTCGAGCGACGCGGCGACCTTCATGCGCACCCAGGGGGTTTGGCGGATCATGCGGCTGAAGAAGCCGATGTTGAGCTCGCGGGACGCGCGCGCGGCCGCGTGGTCGACCGGCAGCAGGTCGACGTCAATGCCCGCCGCACGCAGACGGTCCAGGCCGCTGCCCGACACTTGGGGGTTTGGGTCTCCCGTGGAGACGACAACTTTGCCCACACCTGCGGCGATCAATGCGTCACAGCAGGGAGGGGTCCGTCCGTGGTGAGAGCATGGTTCCAGTGTGACGTAGACGGTGGCGCCGGTGACCGATTCGCCGCGCGCCTGCACATCGCGCAAGGCCATGACTTCGGCATGCGGACTGCCCACTGGCTGGGTGTGGCCGACCCCGATCTCTCGACCGTCCGCGGCAGTGATGACGCAGCCTACACGGGGGTTGGGGTTGGAGAGACGCTCGGAAAGGGCGGCCTGGCGCAGGGCGGCTCTCAGTGGTCCTGCCACGCGCGAGAGGGCATCCACCACTACCGACCCCAGCAGTCCAGCGTCAATGGTGCCCGATTGTTGAGCACACCTCCTGCGCCTTTGATGTTCTGCTGGTTGAGCATCAAGGTGCCACAAGCGTCGTTGGCTTGGCTCCCCATGGGCACGGCTTGCAGGGTGAACCCGGCGGCAGTGGGGGACCCGGCAACAAAGGAGATGTTGTAGCGTGCTTGACCACCCGCCGGAACGACGTTGAGGCCCGCAGCCGCAATGAATGCGTCTCCAATCGCTGCGCCATCTTGGGTCTGGTTGTAGCTGCCAGCAAGCGAGTAGTTCTGCTCCAGCCGCTGCGCGACAGATTGGAGGTAGTTCTTCGCTTCCGCGCGGTGGCTGCGCTGGACATAGGCGGTGTAGCTGGGGAAAGCGATTGCTGACAGGATACCGATCACGGCCACCACGATCATGACCTCGATCAATGTGTAGCCTTGGCTGCCGTTGCGGGTGGTTTTCATGGTCTTACTTCGAAAGGATTTCACGCCAAGAATAGCGGCCACGCGGCGCGGCTTCTCCAGGAATGGTGGCGCCTCGCTTCGTACACTTCGGCAGCGTCGGGTTCGTTATGCAGTCCGGATCTTGCTCGGGCGGTGGCTTGCAGCCATCTTGGTTGCACACCACGGTTTGCAGGTTCTTGTCGTTGGCAAAGGTGTTGCTGATTTTGACGACGCCGGTGGAGTTGAGCCCGAAGCCGCCCACGACCACACCGTTCACGTTGATGCCTCCAGACGCGCCGCTGCATAGGCCCACCGCCATGACGAAACCGCTGTTGCTCGGAGTGCATACGTTACCCGCCGGCTGAGTCGTACCAAACACCACGGTGCCGGTGTCTGGCGGTAAGGTCGAGTTGCCGAGCACGCGTTCCCCATTGGCGAACGTCATCTTCCAGCCCTTCTTGCCGTTCAGATTGGGGGTGCTCCAGTTGCGTCCGATCACATCCACGCCTGTGGTGCTGGTGACCGTGGCTGTGGTGTAGGTGATCGTGGCCAGTGCAGTAGACGCAACCGTCAAGGCAGAGGAAGGAGATTTGTCCACGATCGCGAAAAACGATCGGCTGGCGGTGTCACTGTAGTCTGTGTCCTCATTGAGCTTGCCGGTGCCGAACGCCACGCTCCAGCCCAAACCATCACAGGATCGAGCCACCGAGGGTGCGGTGGTGATCGGCTCGCCAGAGGCATAGACCTTGCCGAGAAAGCGCCATGCGCCATTCGCATCACCGGATTTGGCCAGGACAAAGTCGGAGCCGGACACCTTGGAAAACTGGAATTTGTACATGTTGCCCAGCGCGTCGCCTGCGTACACGGTGTCGATCAACCCATCGCGATCGGTGTCCACAGGAGTGGGGGCTGCCAACCCGCTGTGAGCGGGGTTTGCGGTCGTCGGTGCATAGGCTTCAAGCTTGGTGACAACGGCGCCAGTGTTGGCGTTCAGCATGAACAGCACCGCCTTGCCATTGGAGGAGCCAAAACCGTTGCCAACCACCACGCGCCATACGCCGTCGGCCGCGCTGGTATCTGCCACCTTGGCAATTTGGCGGTAAGCACCCGTCAAAGGATGGATGGACGGTTCATTGAATGTGAACCCGAGGTCAGCGTCCTGCGCAGATGTGAACTCCCACATGGGCAGATTGGCTGCCAACTGGGTTTCACTGTCGGTGGCGAAGGTGCTTTGGCCGCTGATGTCGAGTGCGTAGTAACCCCTGCCACCCGCACCCAGGCCGCCCACCAACATGGTGCCCCAGAGGGGGACCGCGTTGGTGGAGCCTGTTTTCTCGAAGTCGCCCACCATGGGCGTGCTGTCAACGAAATACTTGTGTTGGAAGTTCAGTGCAGACAGCGAAGGCAGGTTGCTGAACACGGTGCCAGGGATGTAGCCGAACAGTTCTTTGCCAGTGGCACCCGCGAACGCGTGCAGCATGCCGTCATTGCCACCCACGAACACCACCGGCGGGCGAGTGCTGGTGTTTGCGCGGTAAGTCGCATGCCCAGGGAACTTGGTGCCCGTCAGTGGGGGGCTTGAGCCTGCAACATAAGTGACGCCTGCGTTGACAATGTCGCTGAGGACGCTCGCTGGGCGGCGGCGGAAGATGCTGGACTCCAATGATCGATCGCCGCGCAGATAGGACAACCGATTCTGTCCTTGGTTATCTGTCGTATTCAGGATGTTTCTCTGGTCCGTCGTCATGTTGGCCCATTGAAAGGGCATTTTGCTGCCCCCAGCGGAGGTGAAAATCTTCCGGGTGGATGCGGTTAGCGTTGCCGTCACATAGGTCGCGGTGCTTGTGCTCTTGAGCCACTCGGAGGCCTCCCACGTCGGCGTGTCGGAACACTCTCGTGCGGTTTGGGTTGGCAAGCAAGCGCGAACGGTCCCGCTCCAGTCTTTGGGGTTGTAGCCCGCATAGATCACTTGACTGGTGGATGTCTGGCGGCTGGAGGTCACGGCCGCACTGGACGCGGAGCCTTCTGCTGCCACAGACGCAATGTTTGCAAAGGCGGTTGATAGGCCCGCCTTCAGCAGCGAGGGCGTGCTTCCTGCGAACCATGTGTCAGGCACACCGTCACCGTTGGCATCCCATGAGGAGGGTTTTGCGTTAGGGTTGTTCCCGGTATCCGCATCTTTCTTGAAACCTCCGTACTTGGCGGCTAGCCAGAACTGGGTTCTCAGTGTGCCTGCAGCCGGCCACCCGCCCACGCCGTTGCCGTTTTCCAGCACGTCGACGAAGTAGGTGGAGACGTTCTGTTCCCCAGTGAGATCGCTTCGAATGTCGTTGGTATTCGCCCAGTGGGCCAAGCCTGCGATATAGGGTGTCGGGGTGCCTGAACCCCCAGCCCAGCCATTCACGCCGGTGCTATCTCGGGCGTCTGGCATGTTTTCCATCCCCCGGGTGGTATTCCACAAATTCTGCACATTGAGGTTGTCCGGGTCGGTCGGTGTTCCGCCTGTGCAGCCGGCATTGGTCGAGCCAGGCAGGTTGCCGTCGCAGTGGGTGTAAATGTCACCGATGGCCAGCATGAAGTTCTTCTGGCACGTGTTGATCATCGGGTCGCGGGTGCCCCCCCGCTCATGGACTGCGCCGGTGATCACCGGAAACCCGTCTTTGTAGGCGTCAGTGAGGTTGTTGGTGTAACTGGTGGGCAGGGCATACCCACGCATGTACCGAAGGGCGGCGTAATAGAGTTCGCTGACAGGATCGTTTCCTTTGTAGCCTGCTGCATAGCCGAACTTGTTGAGGTAGTTCATCAGCCCCGAATTGCTGACGCCACTGGCGGTCGCGTCGGTGGGATCGGGGTTGGCAATCATCACGCCTGTGGTGGTGTTCCATTCCAGGTTCGGATTGGCGGCCACGCCCGTGCTGGTGGCGGCCACGGGGCCCACGCTCTTCATGGCTGAGCGCAGCACGGCACCGCTGCGGTCGTTGCCTGTCTGGTTCAGATAGCCGAATGCCCCGAAACGCAGGGTGCCCGCATATTCCTGGATCAAGCCCTCTGGTTTTGCCACGCCTGAGTACTTGGGCTGGCAGTTCGCTTCTCGGACGTTGCCGGTCTCGCCCAGTGCTGCAGACGTCACGCAGGCGCTGACGCGTATGTTGAAGCACCAGCTTGTGCCGTTGTTGCCCGGGAGAGGCGAGTCGGTACAGGTGGCCTTTTGCTGGGTTTCATTCCAGTCTGCAAAATTGTTGGCGTTGGAAACCACAAACTTTGAACCGTACCCCCCCGAGCGAACCCATTTGTCGGAGCCTCGTTGCGCTGAAGGAACGCCTGCTGAATTGGTCCGGATGCGCTTGATGGGGTTGTAGCTGTTGCGGTCGCTGAATGACCGGATCAGCACCGTGCGCGCGGTGGTATCTCCTGCATGCGAGCCTGATTTGCTCGAGAAGTTGTCGCGCGTGCCACCTGTCAGTACGGACCGGAATTGGTCCAGGTTGGTCATGGTCAACCAGTTCAGGAAATTGCCGCTCCACTCGGTGTTGACGGGGCAAGTGCCATCAGCGTTTCTCGCACTGGCTGGGTTGAACACCTCGTTGGTGGTCGAGTAGGTGTAGCACTTTCGACGGTCGAAGTACCCGTCGTAGTTTTGTGTGACGGTGTAGTCCGCTGCGGTGTAAGAGACCTGCAGGCCGGTTGGGAACTCGACCGACAAGGCCAGCATCACGTTGCCTGGAACCGCCGTGGTTGCGGGGGGTTGCTGGCTGGGGGTGAAAGACCACGCGCTCGAAGCTATCAATGAGGTGAGCAGCGCCGCGCTCAAGCTCATGAGAGATATTTTTTTCATGGCGTTCCCTGGTAGCCGAGATCAATTCGGCGAAAAAACAGACTGCAGCGTCACTGACGTACGTCCCGTGGCACCTTGCGTCCGTCCGAAGCCGACTGCGGTGATTCGGAAGAACAGCTTGAAGTTGTCTTGACCGGTCAATTCCGGTGAAGTGAACACTTCGATGAGGTACCTTGGCCTGACGGCCCCGGCCGGGCCATTGAACGGCGCATCGGTGAAGGTGCCATAAGGAATGGTGGGAACCGCATCCCCTATCGTGCCGGCACATTGGCGGGCATTGTTGCCGTCATTCCAGTCTGCACCGCTCCAGACAGGCATGCCGCATGCGGTGCTGGATTCAGAGTTGTAGACACCCTGTCGCGCCAGTTCGGATGTCAAGCCCCCGTCTGTCATCGAGATGTTGGTGGCCACACTGGCGTCTGACCAAAAATTGTCTCCCCCGGGAGGCGGCCGGGTGCCCGCCGGGCGCTCCGCGGTGCAATTGATGGCCGCTGATACGCACGAGGTGCCGTCAAAACGCAGGCCCAGAATGTCCCGCTCTGCATCGCGCAAGGCCAACTCCGCGTATTCACGGGCCAAGGACAGATCGCGGTCGTTGGAGGCCATACGTTCTTCGAACAGCGAGCTGCGCAGGGCCATCACGCCAAGCATGGACAGAACGATGAGGAAGATCAGGCTCGTGACGAGCACAAAGCCGTGATGTCGTTGGTGCTTCATACGGAGCTCACAGGGGCGATGCGAACACCGCATTGCGGACGGAGACGACGGATGTATACCGTTTCCACAAGCGTCGATCATTCCCGGCCCGGGCGATGTTGTCATCGAACGCACCGTTGGTGTCACGGGTGCAGGTAGGGCGGGTCGGTTGGAGATCGACCGTGCCTTGGGCGGCGGCTCCCCTTGCCAAAGGTGTCGCCGACACGATGCAGATCTCCACCGCCGTGACGCCTGCCCAGCCCTGGTTGCTCGCAGCGACTTCCGTGGCACTCATATAGCGTTGTTGGCTGCCGCCAGCGGCCAGCCCGTTTGCCTTTACTCCAGCCGCCGGCATCTGGTATCGCAGCACAAATTCTTCAATGCCTTCGGCAAGCGTCTGTGCCGCGACCGCACCAGAGCCCGCGCATTGCAGCTCTGCGTTGCCGTTCACGGAGAAGCGGTTGATGACCGTCATCACATTGGCGGGGGGGCTTTGCTGAAGGCAATCCAGGCCGTCGCCTGTGTTGACGTTGGCGACCAGCAAGCTGGTGGTCGCGTTGGCTGCGCTCAAGGGAACGCCCTGAAAAGCCATCTGCAGCGTGTGCCGCGTAGCGCTTGCGGTTCCGCAGCCCTGTACCGCGCCCGTTGTGGCGATGCCGTTCGGTGTCGTGGCGTTCATGCTGCCATCGCAGCCAAACACAGGGGTGACACCGGGGAACATCTGGGTAAGCGGTGCGTTGATCGTCCCTGTTGCGGGATCTCGAATGAACATGTTGGCCAGGCGGAGTTGTTCAGGGCCTGGACCAGGCTGAAACAGGGACGCTGCTCGTGCGTTGTTTGCGGCATCCAAATCGAAGATGTCCACATAGCCCGCCTGCATCAGGTTTTGCCGCAACATGCGCAGCACGCTGCGGGCGGGATCGTTCAGCTGCGCTTGATCTTCCCTTTGCCGGGAGGCGTTGGTCACGTTGAGATAGGCGGTGGCGATGGCGGTCAGGATGACCAATCCAATGGCAAGGCTGACCAGCAGTTCAATGAGGGACAGACCGGCCTGGGGTGTTCTGATGTACCGATGTTTCATGGCGTCACCCAGAGGTTGAGGCAGCGGATGCCAGGCACCGGATCTCCTGGGCAGGTCGCGTCAGTCGCTTCATCTGCGGCCTGTCCGGCGGCATTCTGTGTCGCGGCCTCGGATTTTTCTCGCCACATGACCACCACTCGCCGGGCGTTGGGCTCGGTTGCCCCGCCTGTCGCAATGGGGAAAATGGAACCGCGTCCTCCGGGCAAGTCTTGGGCCAGGGCCTGACGCCATTCCCGAAGATCGCGCTGCGCGGCCTCGGCTGGGGTGCAGTCGGGCTGATCTTCCAGGCCGCATGCAGGGTCATTCGGCAATTCGTCTGCATCCGGGTACTCATCAGCAGCCAGGTACGCTCCCGCTGGCGCTGCCTGCGCCGCCGCGAGATTGACGAAGGTCAGGTTAGTGTTGTTCACGCGCATTTTTTCAATGATGAAATCGGCATGAAGCAAGGCTTGCGATCGCAGCGAGGAGGTCTGCTGGTACCGCGTGGAAGCCAGTTGGAGCCCGGCCGCACCCAGCAGTCCCACAGCGACCACGAGCATGGTGATGAGAACCTCAAGCAGGGTGGCACCGCGCTGCTTGTTGCCTTGTTTGAAGTTCGTCATGGAATATTGCATGTGCCAGGGGTGACGATGTTGATTCGTGCGGTACGGTTGAGCGCAACCTCTCGAGACATGGAGGCGAAATCGGCCGACGCAGGACACACCCGGAGGGTGTTGCCCGCAAAGTTGGCGGCCGGTTGACCGTTGGGCAGGAATGTCACCGCACGATTTGCCTGAGCGTTGTCACTGAAGGCGGTGCGCACCAGATTGCGTGGCAGGGTGTCCTGCAGGATGACGGGATTCGCCGCGTCCGCCAATCCCACGATCACAATCCATCCACCCTCCAAGGCGCTGTTTGTGCAACTGGCGCCAGTGCTGCTCGGGCAAATCGTGACAGGACTGTTCTGGCGCACGGCCTCGGTTCGGGCGAAGTACAGGGAAAGCGTGTAGTCGTTGACCAATGCTCGGATGGAATTCCGCACTTGAAGGGCTCGCCAGCTGGGGGTCGCAAGCGTGGCCAGAATGGCAACCAAGGCCACGACGACCATCAGCTCGATGATGGTGAATCCCGCGTGGACTCGTCGCGGCGATTGGCAGGTGTCGTTCCGGAAGTTTCCCATCCTGGAAGTCTGCCTGTTACAGGTGTTAACGACCTTCAGAAGCCGATGAATGAGGGTTACATCGCGACAAGCGGGGAGGGCATTCCAGCCCGATGAAATCAGCCTGCTGATCAGCGCCGGACTTCGTCCACCAGGGCCCTGAATTCGTCGATGTCCTCGAAGCTTCGATACACGCTGGCAAACCGGATGTAGGCGACCTTGTCGAGCTTCTTCAGCTCCCGCATCACCATCTCGCCCAGGCGGGCGGCGGGCACCTCCCTGGCGCCCAGGTTCAGCAGTTTTTCCTCGATGCGTTCAATGGCGGAGTCCACCTGCTCGGTGCTGACCGGCCGCTTGCGCAGCGCCAGCACGAACGAGGCGCGCAGCTTGGCGGGCACGTAGTCCATCCGGCGCCCGTCCTTCTTGACGACGGCCGGAAAACTCACCTCCGGCCGCTCGTAGGTGGTGAACCGCTTCTCGCAATGGCCGCATTGGCGGCGGCGGCGGATGAAGTCCGCATCCTCCGAGACGCGGGTCTCCACCACCTGGGTTTCAAGATGACCGCAGAACGGGCATTTCATGCGCAGGCCGTTCCCGTCGTGCGGTCTGGGGCCATCACTTGTAGACCGGGAAGCGGGCGGTCAAGGCATTCACCTTGGCGCGCACGGCCTCGATGTTGGCCGGGTCGCGCGGGTTGTCCAGCACGTCGGCGATCAGGTTGGCGGTCAGGCGGGCCTCCTCGTCCTTGAAGCCGCGGGTGGTCATCGCCGGGGTGCCGATGCGCACGCCGCTGGTGACCATCGGCTTCTCCGGGTCGTTCGGGATGGCGTTCTTGTTGATCGTCATGTGCGCGCTGCCCAGCACCGCCTCGGCTTCCTTGCCGGTGATGCCCTTGGCCCGAAGGTCCACCAGCATCACATGGCTCTCGGTGCGGCCGCTGATGATGCGCAAGCCACGTGAGGTGAGCGTTTCGGCGACGATGCTGGCGTTTGTCAGCACTTGTTGCTGGTATGCCGTGAATTCGGGTGAAAGCGCTTCTTTGAAGGCAACGGCTTTGGCTGCGATCACGTGCATCAGCGGACCGCCTTGCAGGCCCGGGAAGATCGCGCTGTTGATGGCCTTTTCGTGCTGGGCCTTCATCAGGATGATGCCGCCGCGCGGGCCGCGCAGGCTCTTGTGGGTGGTGGAGGTCACCACGTCGGCATGGGGCACCGGGTTTGGGTAGACACCGGCGGCAATCAGGCCGGCGTAGTGGGCCATGTCCACCATGAAGATCGCGCCGACGTCCTTGGCCACCTTGGCGAAACGCTCGAAGTCGATGCGCAGGCTGTAGGCCGAGGCACCCGCGATGATCAGCTTGGGCTTGGTTTCATGCGCCTTGCGTTCCATGGCGTCGTAGTCGATCTCTTCCTTGTCGTTGAGACCGTAGGAGACCACGTTGAACCACTTGCCGCTCATGTTGAGCGCCATGCCATGGGTGAGGTGGCCGCCTTCGGCCAGGCTCATGCCCATGATGGTGTCGCCGGGCTTGAGGAAAGCCAGGAAGACGGCTTCGTTGGCGGAGGCGCCGCAGTGCGGCTGCACGTTGGCGGCTTCAGCGCCGAAGAGCTGCTTGACGCGGTCGATCGCCAATTGTTCGGCCACGTCCACGTACTCGCAGCCGCCGTAGTAGCGCTTGCCGGGATAGCCCTCGGCGTATTTGTTGGTGAGCTGCGTGCCCTGCGCGGCCATCACGGCCGGCGAGGCGTAGTTCTCGCTGGCGATCAGCTCGATGTGGTGTTCCTGGCGCGCGTTTTCGGCCTGGATGGCGGCAAACAGTTCGGGGTCGGTTTGCTGAATGAGGATGTTGCGGTCGTACATGGCAGTCCTTCAAGACGTGGAACCTTGCGCGGTGACAAGGGCTGCCCAGGCGAACGGCTGAACACCCGAACCCTTGGGGCTCGAGCGGCACGCTTCCCAGTGGTTGTCCCTGAAGGTGATCACAGATCGGGCAGGGGGGCCACGTCAGCGGCAACCTCCGGCAGCAGATGCCGGGGCGCTCGCCTATCGCCAGTTGCGTACCTGGCTAGTTTAGCCGAGTACGACAAGCGTTTGCCGGTCAGGAGCGGCTGAGCGGTGCGCCAGGGTGCAGCGCGCCGGGGGCAGCGGGCCCCTCGGCTTCGATTTCGGCCGCGGGCGGCGCGGCAGGCGCGGGGGCGGCAGGTGCCACCACGGTGGTCGGGCGCGCCTGCGGCACATAGCGCTGCACGGGCTTGCCCAGCGCCACGCTCTGGATGCGCATGTGCTCCGCCATCACCTTGTCGATGTACCAGTTGCCGTCTGTGGTGACCGCGCCGACGTACAGCCGCAATCCGCCTTCAACCGAGCCGGCTCGCTTGACCGCGTCCTGCAGCACCCGCGCGCCCACACGGAGGTTGGACACCGGGTCGAACGCGGCCAGTTGGCCGCCGAAGTCGTTGTACTTGTCGGTGTGAACGCGGGTCAGCACCTGCATCAGGCCCTGTGCGCCCACCGGGCTCTGCGCAAACGGGTTGAAGCGCGATTCGATGGCCATCACGGCCAGGATGAGCGTGGGATCGAGCTTGGCTTTTTCGCCGACCTCGAAGGCCTCCGCCACCAGGGCGCTCAAGGGCTCTGGCGCCACGCGGTACTTGCGGCTGAGCCAGTAGGTCACATTGGCCTGCTGCTTGGGCAGGTCGCCGGGTTGAGCGGCGGTCACGCGGTCGACCGCGGTGGGCTCGGCGGCGTACACCGCATCGACGCTGGCGGCTTCCTGGCGTTCCAGCAGCCAGCCGAGCAGCTGCTCTTCCGCGCTGGCGCGCAGGTCGGCGCGGGCACTGAGGGTGATCAGTGCCACGGCCGCCAGGGTGCCCAGCAGGGCCAGGCTGTTGTGGGTGATGTCGAAGAAGCCCTGGTAGGCGTCGCCAACGGCGGTCTTGAAGGATGCCACGGCACCTGTGGTGCTCTTGGGTGGCGTTGCGTCTTGCGCGGTCATGTCATCGCTCCTTTCTGCGCCGGCCTCGCTCGTGGGAGCTGGGTCGACTGGATTGGTCGCCATCGATAGCCCGATCCGGGAAGGACGGGGCGGCCGAGTTGGCCGGGGATAGACGGTTCGGGTTTACCCTCCGGCGGGCAAAGCTGGCGCATCCTATGGATTTATTAATATCAAGTCAATGTTTAGGACCTTGATTTAGCCTACTTTTAGATATAAACAAGTGTGAGCATATGTAAGCGAAAGGGCTTTGCTAGCGGAAATCCCTGGCTCCTCAAGGCTTGTGGATCGATGTCCTGCTCATGACCGTTTGTCGGGTCCCGGCCACCTTTCATGTTCCAAAACCGGATTTTGGAGTCGCCGAATGGTCCGTTGGGGCGTGATTGAAAATCTGCATGGCCAATGCCCGATGCGCTCTTGATCGAGCGCGGCAAGGGGAGTAATCTGCAGTGGCCTGTCTGAAGACTGGCATTTGCTGACGACGCGGTGAACCGCAAGTCAGCACCCAACGGGAGCAATCTGTTGCTTCCAGGCTGGAGAGACAACCAAACTCCCTCCGCCAAAACCGACGGCAAGAGCATTTGGCCCGCCGTCAACCCCGGCAGGCCCTGCTTGCCGGGGTTTCTTGTTTTTGGGGCTCTATATATGTGCGCGCTGCCGTGTCCCCAGAGTTCGACGACACTCGCGGGATGAGTGGACGGGCGAACGCACGATGAACAGCTTTTTTTCCAGGTGGTCCCAAGGTCGGTGGGCTCGGCGTCTGATGCTGGGCTTGCTGGGGCTTCTTCTGCTCTGGCTGGTGACCTGGCTGGGCGTGCCGCCCCTGCTGAAGTGGCAACTGGCCCAACAGGCCACGGCCCAACTGGGGCGCCAGGTGACGGTGGAGCGGGTCGATTTCCGCCCCTGGTCGCTGGAACTGTCCATCGAGGGATTGCGCGTGGCCAACGCCGCCGGCGATGGTGAGCAGTTTTCGCTGGAGCGCGCCTATGTGGATGCCGAGCTGCAATCGCTGTTCCGGCTCGCGCCGGTGCTCGACGCCCTGGTGCTGGAGCACCCGAAGTTGCAGCTGCGTCACCTGGGTGAGGGGCGCTATGACGTGGACGACGTCCTGCAGCGCCTGCGCCCGAAGGACGATGAACCGCCGTCCGATCCGGCGCAGTTTGCGCTCTTCAACCTCAAGCTGTCCGACGGCGAACTGGTGTTCGTGGACGACAGCGTGGGGGTCACCCACCAGTTGACCGGGTTGACGGTCGGCGTGCCTTTCCTTAGCAACCTGCCGTCACGGCGGGATGTGGTAACCCAGCCCCACCTGGCCTTTGTGCTCAACGGGAGTGCCTTCGACTCCCGCGCCAGCACCACGCCGTTCGCCCAGACCCGGGACACCGACGCCAGCGTGGACATTCCCGAACTCGATCTGGCACCCTACCTGCCTTACTGGCCGGCGGCCTGGCCCGTCAAGCCCGAGGCCGGCGCCTTGCAACTGGGCCTCAAACTCGCGTTCGAACAGCAGGAGACGCCGCGTCTTTCCCTCTCGGGCACCGTGGCGATCACGGGGCTGCGGGTGGTCGAACGAACCGGGCCGTCCACCACGGCCGAGCTGCTGGCCTGGGAGCGCCTGGGCGTGACGCTCAACCGGGTGGAGCCGCTGGCCGGCCAGGTGGACCTGGCCGCGGTGGAATTGAAGTCGCCCACGGTGTCGATCTCGCGCGACGCCGCAGGCCTGTTGAACATGCAGCGCGTGGTGCAGGCCTGGGCGGACAAAGCCGGGGGCCAGGCCTCGCCCGCCGCGGCACCCGCCGCCACCGGGTCGCCCACGGCACCTGCTCCCGCCTGGGCCGTGAGCGTGGCCAGGCTGAGTCTCGACGGCGGGGCGGTGCGCTGGCGAGATGCCTCCACCGCGCCTGCCGCACAACTGGCGCTCGAAGCCTTGAGCGTGCAAGCCCAGTCGCTGAGCTGGCCGGTGCGGGCGCCGGTGCCCTTCGAGGTGTCTGCGCGGCTGGGCCAGACGCCGCTGACGCTCAAGGGTTCTGCCACCGACGCCGAGGCCAAGGCGCAGGTCTCGATCGGCGAACTTCCCTTGTCGACCTTTGCGCCGTACGCCGCCGGTGTGCTGACGCACGAACTCGACGGGCGGCTGGCTGCCGACCTCGATCTGGAATGGCGGGCGGCCAAGGCCGACCAGCCCATGGGACTGTTGGTCAGCGCTTCCCAGATCCAGCTGAGCGAGGCGCGCCTGGGGACGGCTCGCCAGCCACAGGCCAGCCTGCGCAAATTCCAGGTGCAGGACGCGCGCGTGGACCTGGCCAGTAGCGCCGTGGTGGTGGGCAAGGTCGTGCTCGACCGGCCGCAGGTGCGCGCGCAGCGCGACAAGGCGGGGCGCTGGATGGTGGATGGCTGGATGAAAGCCTCGGGCGATGCCTCGCAGGCGAAGCCCGCAGCGCCGTCATCGTGGAAGCTGACGCTGGCCGATGTGCAGATCGACGGCGGGACGGTTGCCTTCGAAGACCTGGCCCAGGCTCGGCCTGTCAGGCTCGACCTGAATCAGATCCGGCTGCAGGTCAAGAACCTGCAGCCCCTGGCGAGCAGCCAGCCCGACATGCCGCTCTCGCTGCAATTGCGCATGGGTGCGTCACGCGGCAACCGAGCCGAGCCTGGCCGGCTCGCACTCGACGGCACGCTGCGCCTGCCCGGCCAGGGCGCGCGCGACGCCGACAGCCTGCGCACCCAGCTGAAGGTGCAGGCCGACAAGCTGCCGCTGCATGCGCTGGAGCCGTATTTCGGTGACCGCCTGAACCTGGACCTGCTGCGCGCGGACACCAGCTACCGCGGCACGGTCGAGGCGGCACTGCCCCCCGCCGGTTTGCGCTTGGCGGTCGCCGGCAACGTGGGGCTGGACGACTTCGCCGCCAACACGCTGTCGCCCGCCGAAGAGCTGCTGGCCTGGAAGTCGCTGCAGGTGAGAGGCCTGCGGCTCGCCATGGCGCCCGGCCAGATCACCCGGGTGGCGGTGCAGGAGACCGTGCTCAGCGACTACTTCGCCCGCGTGATCATCGACGACACGGGGCGCATCAACCTGCAAGGCCTCGTGAAGCACGATGAGTCGGCGCCTGCGCCCACGGGCACCGCCGCGCCGGCGGCCACCGCTTCGCCGCCGCCACCGCCGGCGAGCGCGAGCGCCGTGCCCGACCCGGACATCCGTTTCGGGCCGATCAGCCTGGTCAATGGCCGCGTCCTGTTTTCCGACCGCTTCATCAAACCCAACTATTCCGCGAACCTCAGCGAGCTCACCGGCAGCCTGAGCGCTTTCGCCAGCGTGCCACCGGGCGGCGCACCACAGATGGCCGACCTGACATTGCGCGGGCGCGCCGAAGGCACGGCAGCGCTGGAGATCGATGGCAAGCTCAATCCGCTGGCCCAGCCGCTGGCGCTCGACATCCGGGCGCAGGTGCGCAACCTGGAGCTGCCGCCGCTCTCACCCTACACCGTGAAGTACGCCGGCTACGGCATCGAGCGCGGCAAGCTGAGTATGGATGTGACCTACAAGATCGAGCCCAGTGGGCAGTTAACCGCCAGCAACCAGATCATCCTCAACCAGCTCAATTTTGGGGACCGCGTGGCCGGGAGCGAGGCGCCCAACCTGCCGGTGAAGCTGGCCGTGGCCCTGCTGGCCGACCGCAACGGTGTGATCGACATCAACCTGCCCGTGAGCGGCTCGCTCAACGACCCGCAGTTCAAGCTCGCACCCCTCATCTTCCGGCTGATCTTCAACCTGATCGGCAAGGCCATCACCTCGCCGTTTTCCCTGATCGCCGGGGCGCTCAGCGGCGGTGGCGAAGAAATGAACCAGGTGGTGTTCACGCCGGGCAGCAAGGCGCTGGATGGGGAGGCCCGGCAGCGGCTGGACACGGTGGCCAAGGCCCTGACCGATCGGCCGAACCTGCAGATCACCGTGGTGGGGCATGGCGACCTGGAGGCCGAGCGCGCGGGCTACCAGCGCGCCCGCCTGGACGAGCGCGTGCTGGCCGAGAAGCGCCGCCAGCTCGCGCGGGACGGCGCCGCCATCAGCGACTCGCTCGCGGTGAGCCCCGCCGAATACCCGGCCCTGCTCAAGGAGGTTTACCGTCGGACCGACATCCCCAAGCCCCGCAACCTGGTGGGCATGGCCAAGGACCTGCCGCAGGCCGAGATGGAGGCCCTGTTGCTGGCGTCCATCCCGGTCAGCGCCGACGCCATCCGCGAGCTTGCGGTGGCGCGCGGGGTGGTCGTCAAGGACTACCTGGCCAGCCGTCAGCTGCCGGAGGACCGAATGTTCCTGGGCGCGCCCCACGTGGGCGCACAGGGCGAGAAGTGGCGTCCGCAAGCCGAACTCAAGCTCGCGCCGCGCTGAGCTTCCCCGCGTGCCGCCATGGCGCGCGCGGGGGCGCGCCAACTGCGGCGACAATACGCCTTGGTCGCGCCATCGTGGTGCCGACACCCGAATCGATTGAGCCGCCCTTTTCATGTCGCTGTTTTCCCTGCGCAAAACCCCGTCTTCGTCCAACGCTTCCGAGTCCGCCGTGAACACGCCCACTCCCTCCAAGCCGGCCAGCCCCAATGCCGCCCACCCCCTGGATGCCGTCACCGGGGGGGCGTTCTCCGCCCCGACCTCGGGTGAGCGCGCCGCGCGCATCCGCGACTGGCTGGCCACCGGTCCCGCGCTGGAGCAGATGAACGAAGTGTTCAAGGAGCTTTCGCACCGCGACCGTGGCGCGGCCAAGCCGTTGAAGGAGAAACTCGACGAGGTCAAGCGCCAGAAATCGCAGGAGCAAATGTCCGCGGAATGGGCACAGAAGGCCCAAGGCCTGATCGACCAGTCGCGGTTGAACCTGGCCGACGCGCTGGCCTGGCAGCGCGACGCCGCGCGCGCCGGCGCGCCGCTTTCGCGCGAGCCGCTGGCCACCTTGCGCCAGGCACTGGCCGAGCGGGTCAAAGCCATTGAAGACCTGCAACACCGGGTGCAGGTCGAGCGTGAAGCCGCGGTGCTGATCGCGCAGCGCATCGAAGTGCTGTCCACCAAACCCTGGCGCGATGCACAGCAGATCGCCGAGACGCTGCGCAGCGACGTGACCCAGTGGCAGCAGCAGGCGAGCGCCCTGTCGCAAGATCCCCAGTGGCCCAGCGTGGACGTGAAATTCCCGCCCATGCTCGACGGGTCGCGCCAGCAGCTGCAGCTGGTGTGGGACGCCTTCGAAGCCGCTTTGGCCCAGGCCATCGCCGCCGATGCCAATGCCCAGGCGCCTTTGCCCGCCGTGCCGGTGTGGGCCGACGAACTGCGTGTGGCGCGCGGCCAGGACGTGAGCGCCCCGGCCGAGAAGGCCCCTCAGGACAAGCAGGCCCAGCAGGAGAAGCGCGCCCGCGCGTCGGCCGAGCTGGAGCAGGCGCTGACCGTGCTCGAACGCGAACTCGCCGAAGGCCATGGCAAGGCCACGCCCAAGGCCGCCGCCGACGTGCGCGGGCTGCTCAAGAGCCACGGTCGGTCGATTCCGGCCGCGCTCGATGCGCGGGCCCAGGCCGCTTTGGGGCAGGCCGGTGAACTGGAAGGCTGGCAGCGCTGGCGCGCCGACCAGCTGCGCGAAGAACTCGTGGCCAAGGCCGAAGCCTTGCTGCAGGCGCCCGACGGACAGCGCCTGGGCGGTCGAAAGATGCAGGAAACCCTGCGCAGCCTGCGCGATCAGTGGAAGACCACCGACCAGGGCGGTCAGCCCAACCACGCGCTGTGGAAACGCTTTGACGAAGCCTGCACCGAGGCACACAAGGTGGTGGAAGCCTGGCTGGTGCAGGTGCGCCAGCAAAGCGAAGCGCACAAGGCGCAGCGCCTTGCCATCATCGAAGAGCTGAAGGCCTGGACGCAGGCGCACGCAGACAGCAGCGACTGGAAAGCCCAGGTGCGCGAGCTGCATGCTTTCTCCGAGCGCTGGCGCGAAGCCGGCCATCTCAGCGAAAAGGCGTTTGCCGACATCCAGCCAGTCTGGAAAGACACGATGCACAAGGCGCACGAGCGCCTGGAAACGGCTCAGGCCGAGAGCACGGCGCGGCGCAAGGCCCTGATCGAGGAGGCCACCGCCCTGGGCGCGGCGCCCATGCTGCGCATCGACGCCGTCAAGGCCTTGCAGCAGCGTTGGCAGGCCGAAGCCCATACCGTGCCGCTGGAGCGCAAACACGAACAGAAGCTGTGGGAAGCGTTCCGCCAGCCGATCGACGAAGCCTTCGCACGCAAGAGCACCGAGCGCGAGAAGGCAGCCACGGCGCTGAACGCGCATGACCAGCGCGTGCTGGACGCATCGCGCGCACTGGAGGCGGCGAGCGCGAGCGGTGATGCGCAGCGCATCCGCGAAGCCATGAACGAGCTGGAGCTGGCCCTGGCGGGGCAGGCCGCCGCACCTGCGGCCGTGCCGGCATCTGCCGAGCCTGCGACACCGGCACCCGACGCGGCCCCTTCGGAGGTTGCGGAAGCGACTGCCGCCGACGAGGCTTCAGCGCCCGCGGCACCCGCCAAACCCGCCGCGCCGCCGAAGAAGCTGGTTGCCGTGCGCGGAGACGACCGTCCCGGCATGAAGAAGGCCGAGCCGGCCGGCCGTGATGGGCGCCGCAGCGACCGCCCCGATGGCCGACGCGACGGCGCGCCGGGTCGTCCCGATGCGCGCGGTGGCCGCGATGCACGCGGCCCTGGCGCCTCGCCCTGGCGCGAAGAGCGCGAGCCGCGCGGCCCGAGGCTGGGCGACGCGGCGTTCCGCGCGCAGCGCCAGGCGATCGAGGCGGCCCAGTCCAGCCTGCGCAAGCTCGCGGCCCAAGCCCACGGCGAGGTGCTCACGCAACTCATGTCGGCCTGGCAGCAGCGCGATGCCGAGCAACTGCCGACCGCGCAGGCCCTGGGCTCGCGCGTGAGCGCCGCGAACCGCACGGCCTGGGCATCGGCCGTGTCGAAACCTGCGGCGCCGCTGTCTGGTGAAACGCTGCTGCGCCTGGAAATGGCCGCCGAGGTGCCGACGCCGGCCGAACACCTGAGCGAGCGCCGCATGCTGCAACTGCAGTTGCTCACGCGCCGCCACGCCGCTGCGCCGACCGATACCTGGGCGGAAGACGTGAGCGCTGTGTTGGGCTCCAGCTTCGACGCGACGGCCGAGCGCCGTTTGCAGAACGTGCTGAAGGTGCTGCTCAAGCGCTGAGCGCTGAGCGCTGAGCGAGCGGGGAGCCTCAGAGCCCCGGGCGGAAGAAGCCGTCGTACAGCGGCATCAGCTCGGGGAACTCGGTTTCAAAGCGCGGTCGGTTGACGAAGTAGGCCTCGCAGGTCACGGCGAAGAATTCGGCCGCGTCCTTGGCGGCGTAGTCGTCCAGCCAAGGCGCTTCACCGCCGAAGCGCTCGGCCAGGGCCACGGCTTCGCGAAAGCGGTCGAAGCTCTCCTGCATGGTGTGCTGCCAGATCGCCCGTGCTTCGGTGCGGCGGCGCGTGCCCAGGAAACCCGAGGGCAGCGGCGGGGCGCCGTCGGGTGCGTCGCCCATCTGCATGTCGTGCATGTCCAGCTTGTGCACGAATTCGTGGATCACCACGTTGTGCCCCAGCTGTGCGCTTTCGCCCGCATGGGCGACGTCTTCCCAACTGAGCATGAGCGGGCCACGGTCCATGGCCTCGCCGGCCAGCACCTCCTCGTAGTGGTGCACCACGCCGGCGCCGTCGGTGGTCCTGCGCCGTGCCACCACCGCGCCCGGTTGCACCACGATGCCGACGAAATCGCCATACCAGTCCAGCAGCTTGCGGGGATCGCTCACCGGTTCGCCCGAGATGCCATGCATGTGGAGCAGTGGCAGACAGGCCTGCGCCGCGATCGCCAGCGCCATGGCGTCGGTCACCGCCAGCCCGTTGGCGCCATGGAACTCCTTCTCCAGCAGGAAGTGCGTGCACAGCAGGCGCAGGCGCTCCAGTGGGGCCGCATCGAGCGCCGCGAGGAAGGGGTGTTGGCCCACGACCCGCCGCCAGAGCGCGTCGGGAATGGGCGCAGGGCGGCGCAGCGCCCGGGGAAGCCAGCGTTGGATCAGTTCAAACATTCGGACGGCGGCCGGGACACTCAGGAGCGCCACGGCCGGCGATGCAGGCCTTGCGCATCCAGGCGCAACACCTCGGCCCGGGCCGGATGCGCAGCCAGGTCCCAGTCGCTCAGCACGACGCGCTGAAGACCGCCTCCCAGGTCGTGGGTGGCGGGGCGGTGCGTGTGGCCGTGAATCAGGGTCGCGGCATCGGCATGTCGCAGCCAGTCGCGAGCGGCGGGGGCGTCCACATCGGCCCAGAGGCTGGGGTCGTTGCCCGTGGTCCGCTTGCGCGCCTCGCTTCGGGCGCGGAGGTCGCGGGCGATGGCTTCGCGCTGCACCAGCGGTTGCGCGAGGAAGCTGTGCTGCCAGGTGGGCTCGCGCACCTGGGCGCGAAAGCGCATGTAGTCGATGTCGGCCAGGCACAGGGCGTCGCCGTGGCTGAGCAGCCAGCGCTGCCCGAGGAAGACCAGCACGGTGGGATCGCCCAGGCCTTGCATGCCACAGGCATCGAGCCCGGCCGGCCCGAGGAGAAAGTCTCGGTTGCCGGCCATGAAATACACCGGCGCATGCGCGCTGTAGGCTTTCAGTGCCGCAGCGCAGGCGCGCCAGAAGGCGTGATCGGCCGACGCGGAGGTGCGGGGGGAGAGCACATCGTCGCCCACCCACACTTCGAACAGATCGCCCAGGATGAACAGCGCGTCGGCGCGCTCGGACGCCGGTCGGCCCAGGTAGGCCGACCAGGCTTCGAAGGTCTCGGGTTCACCGGCCTGCAGATGCAGGTCTGAAATGAAATCGACCGCTTGCCAGTTCGCGGGAGCGATGCATTCGGCGAAGCGGTCGGGGAGGGCGGTCATGCGCAACGGGGGCGATGCCGCCCCGGGAATCAGATCGCGACGGCCTTTTCGATCACGACGTCGGCCTTCGGCACGTCGTCGTGGAAGCCCTTGCGGCCGGTGGGCGTGCCTTCGATCTGCTTCACGATCTCGCTGCCCGAGACCACCTTGCCGAAGACAGCGTAGCCCCAGCCTTGCGCGCTGGGCGCCGTGTGGTTGAGGAAGCCGTTGTTCGACACGTTGATGAAGAACTGCGCCGTGGCCGAGTGCGGATCGCTGGTGCGCGCCATGGCCACGGTGTAGGTGTCGTTCTTCAGGCCGTTGTTGGCTTCGTTGGCGATCGGGGCGTCGGTCGGCTTCTGGGTCATGCCGGGCTCGAAGCCGCCGCCTTGCACCATGAAGCCGGGAATCACGCGGTGGAACACCGTGTTGTTGTAGTGACCCTTGTTCACGTAGGCCAGGAAGTTGGTGGTGGACAGCGGCGCTTTTTCAGCGTCGAGTTCCAGGGTGACGACGCCGTATCCGGCAATGTGCAGTTCGACTTGGGGGTTGGCCATGTTCATTTCTCCAGGGTGGCTTTGAGGATGGTGATGGGGGTTTTGGGCACGTCGGTCGGGAACGGTCCACCGGCACCGGTGGGCATGTCCTTGATCTTGTTCACCACGTCCATGCCGGCGACGACCTTGCCGAAGACGGTGTAGCCATAGAGCTCGCCCGCATTGAGCAGGCTGGCGCGCGGCACGTCCTTGTAGGTCTTGCCACGGTACTCGAACTGGGGCACCGGGTCGCCAGGCGGGATCGGCGTGGGATCGAGGAAGGCATTGTCCTTGACGTTGATGAAGAACTGCGACGTGGCCGAATGGGGGTCGTTGGTGCGCGCCATGGCGACGGTGCCCACCACGTTGCGCGGACCGCCCAGCGCCAGGGCCGCCTGCCCTTCGTGGGCCACGGGCGGGCGCGTGGGTTTCTGCTTGTAGCTGCTGTCGAATCCGCCGCCCTGGACCATGAAGTTGCCGATCACCCGGTGAAACACCGTGCCGTCGTAGTGCTGGTCACGCACGTACTGCAGGAAGTTTTCGACCGTCTTCGGCGCCTTGTCGGGGTACAGCTCGATCACGATGTCGCCCTGGGAGGTGGTGAGCTTGACGCGAGGTGCGGTGGCGCTCTGGGCCTGGGCCGCCAGGGGCAGCAGGGCCGCGCCGGCCGCCAGGGCGGTGAGCCAGAGGGCTGCGCGCCGGCGCAGGGGAAGAGAGGTCGGCGTCATCAGATCGTTCCTTCAAAAAAGATGGTCCAGCGGTCTTGCTCGCGCACCCAGTACTGGCGTTTGGTCACCCCCCGGCTCTGGCCCGCAGCCACCTCGCCGAAGGTGACGACCATGGTGTCGTCCTTGTCGCGCCAGTGCAGCACGGACAGGTCCTTCATCTGAAGCTCGCGCGAGCCGTTTGCCCGCAGTTCGCTTTCGACGCGGGGCCACCACTGGGCGAGGTCCCGGCCCTGGTTCATGAAGCGGCTGGAGTAGAACGTCTTGAGTTCCGCCAGGTGGCCCGCGCTGCGGGTCTGCCGCCAGGCGTCGAGCACCGCTTCGAACTCCGTCCGGTCGTTGGCCAGGGCCTCGGGCTGCACCCATTGCAGCGACGGGGCGATCACCACCGGTGTCGTGCGGATCTGCACCGTGCCTAGAAGCCGCTGCAGGTCGGGGTTGGACAGCACGACGCAGCCGTCGGAGGCCTGGGGCGCGCGCACGAATTGCTCGCTGGGCGTGCCGTGCAGCCAGATGCCGCTGCCGGTCTTGCCGCGCTGCAGGTCGAGCGCGTTGGGGTAGTTGATGGGCAGGGCGCCCACGCCGTACAGGTCGGGCAGGTCGGCGGGATTGAGGGAGCTGGTGATGTAGTAGACGCCCAGCGGGGTGCGCTTGTCGCCCTCGAGGGTCTTTTCGATGCCGGAGAGACCGACGGAGATATAGAAGTCGCCCAGCAGCTTGAGTCGGGGCGCACGCTCCGCTTCCCCGCCACCGCGAGCCGGGTTCAGGTTCTCGAAGAGGTAGAGGCGGGAGCGCGAGGCGTCGACCGCGATCGCATGGCGGCTCTGCGGGGAGAGGGTCAGGAATTGCGTCGGCACGCTGCCTTCGGGCGGGCGCTCGGTCAAAGCCAGCAGCCGGCGGCGCGACTCTTCCCGCAGGGCGGTGAGCTGCTCCGACGCCGCCAGGGCCTGGGTGTCGGGCACGTCGCCGAGCCGGCGCACGGGACGGGTCTGCTGGCTCAGCAGGTCGCCATGGACGAGGTGCGCCAGCTGGAAGTTGGGGTGGTCGCGCACCAGGCTTTCGGCCTGTTTCAAGGCGTCCCGGTGTTGCGCGTTCCCGATGAGGCGGTAGATCTCGATCAGCCGGGCCTCAGCCTGCCCCATCAGGGGTTTGACGTGCTGGAGGTGCTCGTCCGTGAGGGGGACGGGCGTCAGGCCGGACGCGGGCGTGCTGGCGGCGCCCTGGACCACGTCCTGCACGCGGGAGAGGGCACTGTCGATCAGGGACGAGGCAGGGGAGGTCGTGACGGGCTCGGTGACGGTCCCGCCTTCGCCGTCGGCCGATCGCTTGTGCAGCGACACGGCCAGCAGCGCGGCGACGGCCAATGCCGTGGCAACCACGAACGTCCGATGCCTCGGTGTCACGCGTTGAACATTGTCGGGCCCCGGCCTCAGCAGATCGGTCGTGAGGCTGGCATGGCCCCGTTGCGCGAACCGCCGACTGACCATCAAGAGCCCGTGGATTCCCGAACGATCAGCCAGCGGTTGCCGTTCTTGACCAGGTCCAGCGTCTTGCGGCTGGTGACGTTCAGGTTGTCGGAGGTGTAGTCCTGGCGGAAGCGCGCGGAGGCGCGGTCTCCGTTGACCGTGACGTTCAGGTCGTTGATGCCGACGCCGATGCGCGAGCGGGGTTCGATGCGCGAGCGGCGCTCGGCCTCCCAGGCCGCGCGCGACTGGCCGCCGGGCGGCGTGAAGGCCGGCCCGTAAGCGCCCAGGTAGGCGGACACATTCTTCGAGGACCAGGCTTTGGCCCAGGCGGCCACGGCGGCTTCCACATCCGATTGGGCGTCGGCGGCGGCCGGTGCCGGCGAGGCCGGGGCGGCGGGTGCCGCAGGAGCGGGCGCTGCCGCGACAGGAGGCTTGGCGGCGGGCGCCGCAGCCGGGGCGGGCGATGGCGCCGGTGCGGCTGGCGGGGTTGCCGCCGCGACGGACGTCGCCGGGCGCGCGCCGCGCGCGTCGGCCGCGAACAGGTTGCGGATCAGGCTCAGCTTGGGTGCCACGCCGGGGTTGTTGGAATCGAGTTGCAGCGCCTTGCTGTAGGCCTGGCTGGCCAGCTTGGCATAGACGTCGCCCAGGTTTTCATGGGCCGTGGCGTAGCTCGGGTTGGTGCGAATCGCCATTTCGAGGGCGGCGCGCGCCTTGTCGAACTGGCTCTGGCCGGCGTAGAGCACGGCCAGGTTGTTGTAGGGCTCGGGCAGCTCCGGGTAGTCTTCCGTGAGCTTGGCGAAGGTGGCGATGGCATCGGTCGCCTTGCCGCTTTCGGTCTGGATCACGCCCTTGATGAAGCGCATCTGAGGATCGCGCGGCTTGCCGGCCAGGTACTGGTCGACCTTGAGCATGGCTTCGTTGAGCTGACCGGCGCGCACCAGCCGGTTGACCTCGGCGTACTCATCGCCTTGTGCCCAGGCCAGCGGGCTGCTGAGGCTGGCGGCTGTCAGGGCCACGAGGGCCAGTTGGCGCAGTCGCATGGAAAAACCGTTTCTGGTGGTGGGGGAGAAGGGTTGGCCGCTGCAGTGGGTATCGGATGGAACGTGGCGAGACATGGCACCTCGAAAACAAACCTGGACGCCCTCTCATGAAGGGGCCAGTGGCACGTTGATCGAAAGCCCGGCGGCAGGCTGTGGACGCGTCACCGGGCTGGATATACTGACAACGATGGATTGTATCTGAGGGGTCCCGTTCCGACGGTTGCGCCAGACCGCAGGGAACGCCGACGGGCCCGCTCTTCGGATGGTGCCGCGCAAGGCCTGTGCAAGCCCCGCTTTTCGCCCTCCGACTGCGATCCGGAATCCCGTTCCCGCTCCCCTTTCATGACCCTGAAAATCTACAACACCTTGTCGCGCCGGCTTGAGGACTTCCAGCCCATCGAGCCGGGCCACGTGCGCATGTACGTCTGCGGCATGACGATCTACGACCTCTGCCACATCGGCCATGCCCGCATGATGATGGCCTTCGACGTGGTGCAGCGCTGGCTCAAGGTGAGCGGCCTGCGCGTCACCTACGTGCGCAACATCACCGACATCGACGACAAGATCATCAAGCGCGCGCTCGAGCGTGGCATCACGCTGCGCGCGCTGACCGACGAGATGACCGCCGCCATGCACCAGGACATCGGCGCGCTGGGCATCGAACCCCCCAGCCTGGAGCCCCGGGCCACCGAATACGTGCCGCAGATGCTGTCGCTGATCGAGACCCTGCGCGGCAAGGGCCTGGCGTACCAGGCCGACAACGGCGACGTGAACTATGCGGTGCGCAAGTTCCCCGGCTACGGCAAGCTCTCCGGCAAGTCGCTCGACGACCTGCGCGCGGGCGAGCGCGTGGCGGTGGCCAGCGACAAGAACGACCCGCTGGACTTCGTGCTCTGGAAATCGGCCAAGCCCGAGGAGCCGGCGGAGGCCAAATGGGACAGCGCCTATGGCGCAGGCCGGCCTGGCTGGCACATCGAGTGCTCGGCCATGAGCTGCAGCACCCTGGGCGAGACCTTCGACATCCACGGTGGCGGTGCCGACCTGCAGTTCCCGCACCACGAAAACGAGATCGCGCAGAGCGAAGGCGCCACCGGCAAGCCGCTGGCGCGCTTCTGGGTGCACAACGGTTTCGTGCGCGTGGACAACGAGAAAATGTCCAAGAGCCTGGGCAACTTCTTCACCATCCGCGAGGTGCTGGCGAAGTACGACCCGGAGACCGTGCGCTTCTTCATCCTGCGCGCCCACTACCGCAGCGCACTGAACTACAGCGACGCCCATCTGGACGACGCCCGCGGTGCGCTCAAGCGCCTGTACACCGCGCTCTCGCATGTGCCGCCTGCGGCGCTGGCGCAGATCGACTGGAGCCAGCCCCATGCCCAGCGCTTCCGCGCCGCCATGGACGAAGACTTCGGCACGCCCGAGGCGGTGGCCGTGCTGTTCGAGCTGGCGGGCGAGGTCAACCGCAGCAAGGACGCCGGCCTGGCAGGCCTGCTGCGCGCGCTGGGTGGCACGCTGGGGCTGCTGCAGGCGGACCCCGCCAGCTATCTGCAGGGCGGCGGGGCCGACGGCGGCCTGGACGAAGCCGCCATCCTCGATCTGATCGCCAAGCGCAGCGCCGCCAAGCAGGGCAAGGACTTCGCCGGGGCCGATCGCATCCGGCAGCAATTGCTGGATCAGGGCATCGTGCTCAAGGACGGTGCTGCCGGCACCACCTGGGAGCGCAACTGATGGCGCCGACCGTCCAGCCCGAGATCAACCCTGATGCCCCCGGCTACTGGGAGGACGCCTGCCGCCACCTCATGAAGCGCGACCGGGTGATGAAGAAGCTCATTCCCCAGCATGGCAGCGCCTGCCTGCAGTCGCGGGGCGATGCCTTCATCACGCTGGCGCGCAGCATCGTCGGCCAGCAGATCTCGGTGAAAGCGGCCCAGTCGGTCTGGGACCGTTTCGAGAAACTGCCCAGGAAGATGGCGCCGGCCCAGGTGCTCAAGCTGAAGGTGGACGACATGCGCGCGGCCGGCCTGTCGGCCCGCAAGGTCGAGTACCTCGTGGACCTGGCCTTGCACTTCGCCAACGACCAGGTGCACGTCAGCGAATGGGCGGAGATGGACGACGAGGCCATCATTGCCGAGCTGGTGGCGATCCGTGGCATTGGCCGATGGACGGCTGAAATGTTCCTGATCTTCCACCTGATGCGGCCCAACGTACTACCCCTGGACGACCTTGGTTTGCAGAATGGCATCAGCCGGGCGTATTTTTCGGGCGAACCCGTGAGCCGGAGCGAGATTCGGGAGGTCGCGAACTCCTGGGCGCCGTTCTGCAGCGTGGCAACTTGGTATATTTGGCGGTCGCTCGATCCGCTGCCGGTCAGTTACTGAGCGCGCCGGCTTCGCCGGGACGTCGTGGCAAACAAGACCAAAGGAGCCCACCTTGGCCAAAAAGAATTTTCTCGATTTCGAGCAACCCATTGCCGAACTCGAAACCAAGATCGAAGAGCTGCGTTATGTGCAGACCGAATCTGCGGTAGACATCTCGGAAGAGATCGAACAGCTGGCTGGCAAGAGCCTTCAGCTCACCAAGGACATCTACAGCAGTCTCACGCCGTGGCAGATCACCAAGATCGCCCGCCACGCCGATCGGCCCTACACGCTGGACTACGTGCGCGAGATCTTCACGCACTTCCAGGAGCTGCACGGCGATCGCCATTTCTCCGATGACCTGAGCATCGTGGGTGGTCTGGCGCGCTTCAACGGCCAGCCCTGCATGGTGCTGGGCCATCAGAAGGGGCGCGACACGAAAGAACGCGGTCTGCGCAACTTCGGCATGACCAAGCCCGAGGGCTACCGCAAGGCCCTGCGCCTGATGAAGCTGGCCGAGAAGTTCAAGCTGCCGGTCTTCACCTTCGTCGACACGCCCGGTGCCTACCCCGGCATCGACGCCGAAGAGCGTGGCCAGTCCGAAGCGATCGGTCGCAACATCTTCGAGATGGCGCAACTGGAAGTGCCCATCATCTCCACCATCATCGGTGAGGGTGGTTCGGGTGGCGCGCTGGCCATTGCAGTGGCTGACCAGGTGCTCATGCTGCAGTATTCGGTGTACTCCGTCATCAGCCCGGAAGGCTGCGCCTCCATTCTCTGGAAGACCAGCGACCGCGCCAGCGACGCGGCCGATGCCCTGGGCATCACCGCCCACCGCCTCAAGGCGCTGGGCCTGGTCGACAAGATCGTGAACGAGCCTGTGGGTGGCGCGCACCGCGACCACAAGCAGATGGCCGCTTTCCTCAAGCGCGCCCTGAGCGACGCCTGGCGCCAGGTGGCCGACCTCAAGGTGAAGGAATTGCTGGACCGGCGCCATGCCCGTCTGGACGGCTATGGCCGCTTCGCCGACACCAAGGCCGAGAGCAAAGACAAGCGCTGAGGCGCAGGCCTCGCCAACCCCGGCCAACCCCTGCGAGCAGGCGTTGGCCGCGTGGTGCGGGCGCTGGGGCTTCGCGCACCCGACGGCCCCCATCGCTCTGGCCTACAGCGCAGGGGCCGACTCCACCGCCTTGCTGCTCGCCGCTCACCAGCGCTGGCCGGGCCGGGTGATCGCGCTGCATGTGCACCATGGCCTGCAGGCGGCGGCCGACCAATTCGAAACCCACGCCAAGGCGTTTTGCGAGCTGCACGGCGTCGCGCTGCGCGTCGCGCGGGTGCAGGCCGCCCATGCCCCCGGAGAGAGCCCGGAGGATGCCGCCCGCCGGGCCCGCTACCTCGCTTTGGCCGACATGGCCGCACAGGAAGGTGCGGCCTGCGTGCTGCTGGGCCAGCATGCCGACGACCAGGCGGAAACCGTGTTGCTCGCACTCAGCCGGGGGGCGGGGCTGCCGGGTCTGGCGGCCATGGCCGAGCGCTTCGAGCGCCATGGCACGGTGTTCGGACGGCCCTTGCTGGACGTGCCGTCCAGCGCCTTGCGCGGCTGGCTGGCGCCAGCCGGTCACGCGTTTGTGGACGACCCGAGCAACACCGACCAGCGCTTCACGCGCAACCGCATCCGGGCGCTGCTGATGCCCGCGTGGGAGGCCTGTTTTCCCGGTTTCCGGCCCATGCTGGGGCGCAGCGCAGGCCACGCGGCGCAGGCGCAGCGGTTGCTGGACGAACTGGCCAACATCGATCTCGCGCACGTGGGCGCGCCGCCGGCGATCACCCGGCTGCAGGCGCTGTCGCGCGACCGCCAGGCCAACGTGCTGCGGCACTGGCTTCGCGCCGAGGCCGACGTGGCGGCCAGCGCGGCCCAGCTGGACGAGCTGCTGGACCAGGTCGCTGCCTGCACCACGCGCGGCCACCGCATCCACCTCAAGGTGGCCAGCGGCTTCGTCACCCGCGAAGGCGCCAGCCTGCGTTTCGCGGCGCCGATATAATTCGCGGTTGCCCTGAGGGGGCCGAGAGCCCCGGCATCCCGCGCGGACAACCGGTTGCGCGGCCGCAATCAACCCAATCCAATCCCTCCCGATGGCCTTGATAGTTCACAAGTACGGCGGCACCTCCATGGGGTCGACCGAGCGCATCCGCAACGTGGCCAAGCGCGTGGCCAAATGGCACCGTGCCGGTCACCAGCTCGTGGTGGTGCCCAGCGCCATGAGCGGCGAAACCAACCGCCTGCTCGGGCTGGCCAAGGAGCTGGCCCCGGGCAAGACCGACAGCGCCTACCACCGCGAACTCGACATGCTGGCCGCCACCGGCGAGCAGGCTTCGTCGGCCCTGCTGGCGATCGCCCTGCAGGCCGAGGGCATCGGCTCGGTGAGCTACGCCGGCTGGCAAGTGCCCATCAAGACCAACAGCGCCTTCACCAAGGCCCGCATCGAATCGATCGACGACGTGCGCATCCGCGCCGATCTGGCCGCCAGCAAGGTGGTCATCGTCACCGGCTTCCAGGGGGTGGACCCCGAAGGCCACATCACCACGCTGGGCCGTGGCGGCAGCGACACCTCCGCCGTGGCCGTGGCCGCCGCGCTCAAGGCGGCCGAGTGCCTGATCTACACCGACGTGGACGGCGTGTACACGACCGACCCGCGCGTGGTGCCCGAAGCGCGCCGACTGCAGCGCGTGAGTTTTGAAGAGATGCTGGAAATGGCCAGCATGGGCAGCAAGGTGCTGCAGATCCGTTCGGTGGAATTCGCCGGCAAGTACAAGGTGCCCCTGCGCGTGCTCTCCAGCTTCACGCCGTGGGACATCGACCTGAATGAAGAAGCCGCCTCCGGCACCCTGATCACTTTTGAGGAAGACGAAGACATGGAACAAGCCGTCGTTTCCGGCATTGCCTTCAACCGCGACGAGGCCAAGATTTCGGTGCTCGGCGTGCCCGACACCCCCGGCATCGCCTACCAGATCCTGGGCGCGGTGGCCGACGCCAACATCGAGGTCGATGTGATCATCCAGAACCTGAGCAAGGACGGCAAGACCGACTTCAGCTTCACGGTGCACCGCAACGATTTCCAGAAGACGATGGACCTGCTCAAGGCCAAGGTCGTGCCCACGCTGGGTGCCGCCGAGGTCGTGGGCGACACGCGCATCTGCAAGGTGAGCATCGTCGGCATCGGCATGCGCAGTCACGTGGGCGTCGCCAGCCGCATGTTCAAGTGCCTGAGCGTGGAGGGCATCAACATCCAGATGATCTCCACGTCCGAGATCAAGACCTCGGTGGTCATCGACGAGAAATACATGGAGCTGGCCGTGCGTTCGCTGCACCGCGAGTTCGATCTCGACCAGACCGCCGACACCATCACGGCTTGAACCCCTCGCGAGAGGGAAATGCCTCTCGAGTTGAGGCATAATACGCAGCTTCCGGAGCGATGACCGAGTGGCCGAAGGTGCTCCCCTGCTAAGGGAGTATGGGGTGTAGAGCCTCATCGAGGGTTCGAATCCCTCTCGCTCCGCCAGTTATGCCAGGCGCCCAGACGCGGGCTTCTGAACATCAAGCCCCACCGCCGCAAGGCGTTGGGGCTTTTTCACGTCCAGTCGCCTCGGGCCCGTGGCCGTTTTGATCGTCAAGGAGCCGCGATGAACGCTTCCCTCGCACCCGCCCAACAGATGCAACTGGCGGTGCACTACCACTCGCAAGGCCTGCTGGATGCGGCCCGCTCGCTGTACGAAGGCGTGCTCAGGCAATTTCCCGCCGAGTTCGCGGTGCTCTACCACCTGGGGCTGCTGGAATCGCAGGCGGGGCAACTGGAGCGGGCTGCGGGCTACTTCGGCCGCGCGGTTCAGTCGTCTCCGCAGAATGCCGACGCGCTGAACAACCTGGCGTACACGCTGCAGCAGCTGGGCCGCGATGCCGAGGCGCTGGCCACCTATGGGCAAGCGCAGGCGCTGCTGCCCGATGACGCGGACATCGCGATCAACCTCGGCCTGCTGCACAAAAAGTTGCGGCAACTGCCTGAGGCCCTGGACTGCTTCGAGCGTGCCCTGCAGGCCCACCCGGCGCACGTGGCGCTGCTGTGCAACCAGGGCAATGTGTTGCAACGGCTCGGGCGCCAGCAGGACGCCCTGAGCAGCTACGAGCGGGCGCTGACGGCCGAGCCCGACAACGCCGTGGTGCTCTGCAACCTCAGCAACGCGCTCAACGAACTGGCCCGGTACGACGAGGCCCTGGCGCGCGCCGAACGCGCCACCCAGGCACACCCGAAACACGCCCAGGCCTGGGTGGAGCGCGGCAATGCGCTCAAGCAGCTGGGCCGCATTCCCGATGCCGTGGCGAGTTGCGAGAAGGCCATTGCCCTGGACCCGGGGATGGTCCAGGCGCACACCAATCTGGCCGCCACGGTGCTCAGCGACAGCGTGGACACGCCCCGGGTCATTGCGGCCGGCCGCAAGAGCCTGGAGGTGTACCTGCAGAGCGTGTACCGCGCGCCGGCCTTGCGGCACGCGGGTCTGGCGCTGAGCGCGTTTCGGCTCAAGCACGACGTGCAGCAGGCGCAGTGGCTGCAGTCGAACGGCCATGCCGTGCCCGGCCTGGCGCCCTTCCTCAAGACCGGCAGCGCCTTGCTGGACCAGGCGAAGGACCTGCCGCCGGGGAGCGCGCTTCGGGCTTCTGCGAGGGAGCTGTCGAGCCTGCAGGAGTTTCTGGCCACCCCGTGGCTGCATGCCATGCCCGACGCCATGCCCGACGCGCTCAACCCGGAGAACGACTGGCTCGCGCTGGAAGAGGCCTACCTGGCGGGCACGCCCGAAATCCTGACCATCGACAACTTCCTGTCCGCACCGGCGCTCAAGGCCTTCCAGGACTTTGCCCACGCCTCGCGCGTGTGGCACGGCGAGTACGCCAACAGCTACCTCGGTGCCTTCGCCAACCGGGGTTTCAACAGCCCGCTGCACCTGCAGCTCGCGCGCGAACTCAAGCAGCGCATGCCGCGCGTGTTCAAGGACTACCTGCTCACCCAGCTCTGGGGTTTCAAGTACGAGCCGGCGGTGACGCGCGGCATCAACGTGCATGCCGACTTCGCCAAGGTCAACCTGAACTTCTGGATCGCGCCGAGCGAGCACAACCTCGACCCCGAGAGCGGCGGCCTCAAGGTCTACGACGTGCCGGCACCGGCCGACTGGACCTTCGAGCAGTACAACGCCGACAGTGCCCGCATCTACGAATTCCTGGCGCAGCACAACACCGGCTGCGTGACGGTCCCGCACCGCTGCAACCGCGCGGTGCTGTTCAACTCGGCGCTGTTCCACGAGACCGACACCATCCGCTTCGTGGACCGCTACGAAGCCCGGCGGGTCAACATGACCTACCTGTTCGGCCAGCAGTTGCGATAGCAAGCAAGGCCTGACCGACAATCGGGGCATGACCACCTCCGCCCATGCCCCTGCGGCCCTGAGCCGCGCCGCCTTCGCCACCCTGCTGCTCATTGCTTTCATGATGGGGGCCAACCACGTGGCCGCGCGCCTCGCGTTCGACCACGGCGTGAGCGTGGCCACGGCCGTGGCCTTTCGCAGCACCGTGACGGCGCTGGTGGTGGCCGCCATCCTGCTGGCCTACCGCGTGCCGATGCGCCTGCAGGTGCGGCACCGCAAGGCCTTGCTGGGCATCGGCCTGCTGGTGGGGGTGCAGAGCCTGTGTCTCTACGCAGCGGTGGCGCGCCTGCCGGTGGCCCTGGCGCTGCTGGCCTTCAACACCTATCCCTTGTGGACCGCGCTTTGGGCCCGCGTGTTCTACGGCCAGCGGCCGCAGCCGCGCGTGCTCAAGGCCATGCCGGTGATGCTCATCGGTCTGGCGCTGGCGCTCGACGTGTTCGGGGCGGCGTCGGGGCTGGGCGCGTCCGGCCACTGGGCCCGGATCGGCGTGGGCGTCGCGTTCGCGCTGGCCGCGGCCGCCACCTTTGGCCTGGCGCTGGTGCTGACGCAGCAGGAAACCGCCGGGCTCGACGGCCGGTTGCGCACCGCGACGACCATGGCCATCGTCGCCGTGATGGCGATGATCGCGGCCACCGCGCAGGGCGGCCTGTCCTTGCCCACCGCGCCCACGGGATGGTGGGGGCTGCTGGGCCTGACCTTCCTTTATGGCACCGCCTTCACCATCATGTTCACCGTGCTGCCCAAGCTCGGCGTGGTGGGCAACTCGGCCATCATGAACATCGAGCCCATCTTCGCGCTGGTGCTGGCCTGGGCCATCCTGGGGCAGGCCATCGCCCCGGTGCAGGTGGCGGGCGGCCTGGTGGTGGTGGCCACCGTGATGTGGCTGGGCCTGCGCAAGGCCTAGGTCTTACTCGTCCTCATCGAACGAGGCGCTCCAGCGCTCGTTCCATTCGCCGCGCGGCGGCGTGTCGCGCAGGTCTTCGATCTGGCGCCGGTCGCGCTTGGTCGGGCGCCCCGTCGGCTGGCTGTGGGCCGGTTCGGGTGCCAGGCGCCGCTGTTCGGCGGCCTCGCTGCGCCGCAGAAGCGAGGCGGCTGTTTCCTCGTAGAGCAGGGCGGCGATCGGCGCCGGGCCGCGAACACCGCTCAGGCCTTTCACGACCACGGTGCGCGTGTCCGGCCCGATGCGCAGTTCGATCGTGTCGCCGGGCTTCACGTCGCGCGAGGGTTTGACCGGCAGGCCGTTGAGCCGCACATGGCCCTTGTCGATCGCTTCGCTGCTGAGGCCGCGCGTCTTGTAGAAGCGCGCGGCCCAGAGCCATTTGTCCAGGCGGACCTTGTCGCTGGTGCTGTCGGAGGCAGGTTTCATGGGGGGGAGGAGGGCACGGCCAGGGGCAGGCGCACGATGGCGTCCAGCCCGATGACCTGTCCCTGATGGGTGCGGTTGTCCAGATCGATGCCGCCGTCGAGCGACAGCACGATTTCGCGGCAGATCGCCAGGCCCAGGCCGGAGCCCGACACGCCGGGCGCGCGCTGCTGGTCGGTGGCGAAGGGCTGGAACAGGCGCTCGCGCAAGGCGGGTGAGATGCCTGGGCCCTCGTCGCGGATGGTGAGCGCGGCGGTCTGCCGGTCCACCACCAGGTGCACCGACAGGCTGGAGCCGGCGGGCGTGTTCTTGATCGCGTTGTGCAGCAGGTTGCGGCTGAGCTCGCGCAGAGCCCATTCGTGCGCCTGCACCGGCGCGGCCTGCGTGTCGAGCGAGAAGTCGAGGGAGCGGTCGGCGATCAAGGCCGACAGGTCGAGCGCCACCGCGCGCACGACCTCGGACCAGTCGATCACCGGCGGCCGGCCGTCCTGGCGCAGCTGCTCCACCTTGGCCAGCGCCAGCATCTGGTTGGCCAGCTCCGTGGCGCGCTCCACGGTGTGGCCGATCTCCTCCAGGGCTTGCTGAGGGGGCACGTCGCCGCGCCGCGCCGACTGCACCTGGGTCTTGAGCACCGCCAGCGGCGTGCGCAGCTGGTGCGAGGTGTCGCGCACGAACCGCTTCTGGTGTTCCAGCAGGTGCGAAAGGCGCTGCATGTGCTGGTTGGTCGCGTCCAGCAGGGGCAGCAGTTCGCGCGGTGCGTCTTGCGCGGAGAGGGGCGAGAGGTCGTTCTCGTTGCGCATGCCCAGCGCGTGGCTGAGCGCGCGCACCGGGCGCGTGGCGCGCTGCACGACAAACACCACCACCAGCGCGATCACCACCACCAGCGCGGCCTGCCGCCACAGCGTGTCGATCAGGATCTGGCGCGCCAGCGTCTGGCGCAACTCCAGCGTTTCGGCCACCTGGATGGTGGCCATGCCCTGTTCGTACACGCCCGACACCGGCTGGAGCAGCACCGCCATGCGCACCGGCATGCCCCGGTACTCGTCGTCGTAGAAGTTCACCAGCGCGGCATACAGGTTTTTCTGCGGAATGTTGCGGCGCCAGTCCGGCATGTCGTCGAAGCCCGAGACCATCTCGCCCTTGAGGCCGTTCACGCGGTAGAAGATGCGGCTGCGGTTGTCGGCCTCGAAGGCCTCGAGTGCCGAGTAGAGCAGGGTGGACTCCACCCGCACGTCCTCGCCCGAACCGGTCACGCGCAGCTGTTCGCCGAGCGATTTCGCGGTGGCCAGCAGGGTGCGGTCGTAGGCGGTGTCGGCGGCGTCGAGCGCCTGGCGGTACAGCACGACGGTGTTGATCACCACGAAGGCGAACACCGGCAGCAGGATGCCCATGAGCAGCGTGCGGCGCAACGACGCGGCGCGCGGCCGTGGGGTTTGAGGGGCGGGCTTCAAGCCGTCGCCTTCAGCAGATAGCCCAGGCCGCGCAGCGTGACCAGCTGCGCGCCGGTGTGGGCGATCTTCTTGCGCAGGCGGTAGGCCACCACCTCGATGGCCTCCGGCTGCACCTGATGCTCGCCCGGAAACACCAGCTCGAACAGGCGCTCCTTGGCGATGGCGTGACCGGGCTTGCCCAGCAGGGCCTGCAGCAGCGCCAGTTCGCGCGGCGCCAGTTCCATGGGGCGGCCGTCGAAGTACACCGCGCCGCTGTCTTTCTCCACGTGCATGCCACACCACGCCGGCCCGCGCGCACTGGCCTCGGTGTTGCCGCCCGAGCGGCGCACAAGGGCCCGCACGCGGGCCTCGAGTTCATCGAGGTCGAAGGGCTTGGGCATGTAGTCGTCCGCGCCTGTGTTCAGGCCGAGGATGCGGTCGCCCACCGTGCCGCGCGCGGTCAGCACGATCACCGGCGTGGTCAGGCCCGCGGCGCGCGCCTGGCTCAACACCTCCAGCCCGTCCAGGCCGGGCAGGCTCAGATCGAGCAGCACCGCGTCGGGCAGGCTGGCCTGCCACAGCGCGAGCGCGCGGGCACCGTCCTCGCAACCCAGCACCTGCATGCCGCGCCGCTCGAAGCTGCGCCGCAGGGTGGTCTGCATGGCGGCGTTGTCTTCGATCAGGAGCAGCTTCATGGCCGTCGATTATGGGCGCGGGGCGCGCCATGGACCGCTGCACCCCTAGGGTTTTCACCAATGAATCGGACAGCGAACTGACAGCGAGCAGGCAGAAGATAGGCACATCGGTTCAGCCACTCCAGGAGACAAACCATGCGCCGCGATACCTTCCTCAAATCCCTGGCGGCGCTGGCCGCCGCTGGCGCGTTGCCCAACGCCGCCTGGGCCAATGCCAACATCAAGATGATGATTCCCGCCAACCCGGGCGGTGGCTGGGACGGCACCGGCCGCGCACTCGGCGACGCCATGCGCGACGCCGGCGTGGCCGCTTCGGTGACCTACGAGAACAAGGGCGGCGCGGCCGGGGCCATCGGTCTGGCGCAGTTCTACAACGCGAGCAAGGGCGATCCCAACGCGCTGATGGTCATGGGCGCCGTCATGCTCGGCGGCATCATCACCGGCAAGCCGCCGGTGTCCATCACCCAGATCACGCCCATCGCGCGCCTGAGCACCGAGTACAACGTGTTCGTGCTGCCGGCCAACTCGCCCTTCAAGTCCATGAAGGACGTGGTCGAGCAGCTCAAGAAAGACCCGGGCAGCATCAAGTGGGGCGGCGGCTCGCGCGGTGCCACCGAGCACATTGCCGCGGCCCAGATCGCTCAGCTGGTGGGTGTGCCCGCCTCCAAGATCAACTACGTGCCGTTCCGGGGCGGTGGTGAGGCCACGGCGGCCATCCTGGGTGGCAACGTCACCGTCGGTGGCAGCGGCTACAGCGAGTTCCAGCAATACATCGAGAGCGGCAAGATGCGCGCCATCGCCATCACCTCGGCCCAGCGCGTCAAGGGCATCGACGTGCCCACGCTGAAAGAGCAGGGCATCGACGTGGAGATCGGCAACTGGCGCGGTGTCTACGGCGCGGCCGGCATCACCCAGGCCCAGCGCGACGCGCTCACCGCGATCGTCGTCAAGGCCACGCAGAGCAAGTCGTGGGCCGCGGCAGTCGAGAAGAACAACTGGACGCCCGCCTTGCTCACCGGCAAGGCCTTCGAGGAGTTCGTGGACAAGGACTTCTCTTCGCTGCGCGCGACGATGGTGCGCGCCGGCATGGTATGAGTTCGGCGCTCCCCCCTGCGCCGCTTTGCGGCTTCCCCCCTCTCTGGCGCGCCTGTGGCGCTGGGAGGGAGGACGGCATTTCGGGCCGGCGGAGCCGGACCCTCGATGCCTCTGGATGGGGCGCGTGTTTCCTCGATGGATTCCCCTTTTGAAAGAACCCCATGGACTTGAAAGCCATGCCCAAACCCAGTGTTCACCGCTCGGGCCAGCTGGCCATGGGCATTGGCGCACTCGCCGTGGCCGCCGTGCTCGCGTTCGGCGCCCTGGCCATTCCCTCTGACGCGGGCTACGCCGGCGTCGGCCCCGACTTCCTGCCTTGGGTGGTGAGCGCCGCGCTCGGGCTCTGTGGCGTGATGCTGATCCGGGAAGTGCTCACCGGTGGCTACCGGAACATGGAGGAGCCCTCGGGCGCACCGCGTGGCGACTGGCGCGCGCTGGCCTGGGTCTCGGCCGGCGTGCTGCTCAACGCCGCGCTGATCACCACCATCGGCTTCATCCTGAGCTGCGCGCTGTGTTTCGCGCTGGCGGTGCGGGGCCTGCGCGCCAGCGAGGGCAAGCCCATCGGCGACCTGCGCCAGACCGTGAAAGACACGGTCACCGGCATCGTGATTGCAGCGCCCGTGTACTGGCTGTTCACCAAGCTGCTGGCCGTGAATCTGCCGGGCGTCACCGCCAGCGGCTGGATCTGAACCCGAAGGCAGAACCGACATGATGGACACCTTCAACCAACTGCTCGCGGGCTTCGCCACCGCCGGCACCCCGATCAACCTGCTCTGGGCCTTTGCCGGCTGCGCCCTGGGCACCGCCATCGGCGTGCTGCCCGGTCTGGGCCCGGCCGTCACCGTGGCCATGCTGCTGCCCATCACGGGCCAGGTCGAACCCACGGCCTCCATGATCTTCTTCGCCGGCATCTACTACGGCGCCATGTATGGCGGGTCGACCACCTCCATCCTGCTCAACACGCCGGGCGAGACCGGCACCATGGTCACCGCGCTGGAAGGCTTCAAGATGGCCAAGAGCGGGCGCGCGGGCGCGGCCCTGGCCACCGCCGCCATCGGCTCGTTCGTGGCCGGCACCATCGCCACCATCCTGGTGACCCTGTTCGCGCCCATGCTGGCCGAGTTCGCCGTCAAGCTCGGCCCGCCCGAGTATTTCTGCCTGATGCTGCTGGCCTTCACCACCGTGAGCGCGGTGCTCGGCCAGAGCACGCTGCGCGGCCTCACCGCGCTGTTCTTCGGTCTGGCCCTGGGCCTCATCGGCATCGACCAGATCACCGCCCAGGTGCGCTACACCGGCGGCGTCCTGGAGTTCATGGACGGCATCGAAGTCGTGCTGGTCGCCGTGGGCCTGTTCGCCGTGGCCGAAGCGCTCTACAACGCGCTCTACGAAGGCCGCAGCGAAGCGAGCATGAACAAGATGAACAAGGCGCACATGACGCGCAGCGAATGGCGCCGCTCCTGGCCCGCCTGGCTGCGCGGCACCGCCATCGGCTTCCCCTTCGGCACCATCCCCGCCGGTGGCACCGAGATCCCCACCTTCCTCAGCTACGCCACCGAGCGCAAGCTGGCCGCGCCCGAGCACAAGGCCGACTTCGGCACCGTCGGTGCCATCGAAGGTGTGGCAGGGCCGGAGGCGGCCAACAACGCGGCCGTCACCGGCACGCTGGTGCCGCTGCTCACGCTGGGCATTCCCACCTCGGTGACCGCCGCCATCCTGCTGAGCGCGTTGCAGAACTACGGCATCAACGCCGGCCCGCAGCTGTTCCAGACCTCGTCCGCCCTGGTGTGGGCGCTGATCGCCTCGCTCTACATCGGCAACGTCATGCTGCTGGTCCTCAACCTGCCCATGGTCGGGCTGTGGGTCAAGCTGTTGAAGATCCCGCGCCCGCAGCTCTATGCCGGCATCCTGATCTTCGCCACCGTGGGCGTGTACGGCATGCGCCAGAGCGCCTTCGATCTCTTCCTGATGTACGGTCTGGGCCTGCTCGGTGTGGTGATGCGCCGCTACGACTTTCCGACCGCGCCCGTGATCGTGGGCCTCATCCTCGGCCCCATGGCCGAAGCGCAGATGCGCAACGCCCTGTCCATCGGCGAAGGCAGCTTCATGGTCTTCCTGCAGCGCCCCATGTCGGCCACGCTGCTGGCCGTGGTGCTGGTGGTGCTGGTCCTGCCGCGCCTGTTGGCCCGCCTGAAGGGCCCTGTTCCGAGCTAGCCTCGGCGCGTTTTCCTCTGCCGGGTTGGAAGAATCCCTGGCCTGGATGGCCGCGGCTGTGACATGCATGCAACGCAATCGGTGCCCATGCATTGTTGGCATCACCTGCGGTATCTGCCTGTGCCCGAACTTGGGTGCCGATATCTGGAACGAATGACGATTTGGCGGCAACGAGATGCCGTCCGAAGTTAGGTCGAAGTCCTTGGTGTTCGTCAAGCCTGTCAGCCTTGACAGGAGATGGACGACCGATTCCGAATTAACGAGCATGGCCGCCCATGAACAGCGTGGGAGGCGAGCTTGCCTTCGCGCGTTGAGTCAACGGCAACTTCGCAAGGTTCGGTTTCTGCAATGAACACTTCCAGATCGGTTGAACAGGCTCACCAAGAGTTGAAAGACGCCTGCATCGCTTTCGTTCGAGGGCGGCCATGGGATTCCGTGACCTGCCACGCGGTCATCCTGAACAAGATGGCGCGAATCCAGATCTACCTGGTTCACGACAACCGCATCGAGCGAGACCGACTCGCCGGGACCGACGCCGTGGCCGCGCCCGAAGATGCCGCGCTCTTTCTCCGCGACGATCTTCTGAAGACGACCGGTGAGCGCATCTGGGGCCTGACCTTCACCTTGTATCCCGATGGCAGGTTCAACATCGAGTTCGACTGCAACAAGCCCCGGGGTCACGAGGTCACGTCATCCCCTGGCGAACCCTTGACCGTGGCCGAGCGCCTGCCCCTGGCCTGGAGCAGGATGGCCGCTTCTCTCACTGCACCCCAATCGTTCGAGGACCAATGGCTGGTCACTGCCATGGCCTGGCTCGATCAGCAGACGGCGAAGCACCGTCAGGCATGGGGGCTGGGCAGCGAGACCCAATGGCACCTCGACATGGACATGGGCTCTGTGCACTGGACCTTTGCAGACGGCCGCGTGATACAGGCCACCGCACAGGTGGTGGGGATCTACAGCACGGGCGAGGGCCGCTTCACCTGGGGCTGGGCGGATCCCTCGGTGCCCAAGCCCTTGCAGCGCGCCGCGGAACAGGTGCGCACCCTGGGCTTTGAACGATGGGTCGCACGGGTCGTGAGCTGCACGCAAGAAGAAGCCTGGCAGTTTGCCGCCGTGGCCGCGCAGCATGACGGTGCTGCCGGCGCCTACCGCGGCGACACCGATGGCACGTGGATGTACCTGAGCTTTGATGATCCCAAGGCGGTGGCGCGTTGAGCGGTTCACCCGCCGTTCTCGAAGAGCATCTGTTCCAGGCAGCGGCTGGCTTCTGCCGTGTCGTGGGTTTGGGCCAGCAGGACAACGGCGTCCCGGTCGGCGCGCTGCACGCCGATCTGGGCCAGCAGGTCGTGCAACCATGCCGCGTCGTTCTGTTGAACCTGCTCGATCAGGCAATGCACGGCATAGGAGGCGTTTTCTTCCGCCATCTTCATTTTTGAAGAGGGATCGAGCGAGAAAGGGACGGCGGCACGCAGAGCCGCTTCTCGCCGGTTCAGTTCGCGCGTCGAGAAAAAGGAGCGGATGCCTCGGTACACCCGGTAGCCCGCGTAGACCAGTCCTGCGGCGATGGCCACGAAGCCCAGGGGTGGAAAGACGAACGCGAGTGCACCGAAGACGAAGGCGAGAAGCCCGGCAACCGTCTCGATGCGGGCCTTGGTCCGTTTGTCTCGCGCCGTGTGCAGTTCGCTGCTTCTTCTGCGGCGGATGTGTTGCGTCAGATGGGCGTGCAACGGTGACCTGACCGCCGTCGACGCACCGTTCTCAATCTGGCGAAGGGCGGCTTTGGCGCACTGGATCAGGCGGCGGGATGCATGCCACTTGACGATGCCTGCCAGCACCTGAAATGCCGACCCGATCACGCCCATGATGCTGGCGGCCAGCGAGATCCACAGACTGGCCTTGAAGGCCAGCTTCAGGATGGAGAACACGCGCGAGGTCCACGACACGACGGTGTAGCGAACGGCATCGACGATGTGCTCCGGTGCCTGCTGGAGCGCCCTGTCCAGCTGGACCTTCGACGAGCGGGCCTGCCAGGCATTTCTGGCCGCGTCGCAGAGCCGTTGCACACCGGTCGGGCTGGATGACGAAGCCTTCAGCTGGCGATGCGCATCGTCCAGCGCGAGCTGGCTTTGCACGTGGGCGGCGTGGGCTTCCTTTCGGCGCGCCAAGGCATGGCAGGTGCTCGAGACGCTCTTGATGGCCACGCCCGTTTCGATCACGCCGCCCACGCAGTGAATGGCCTGGAAGGTGCCCAGCGCTTCCATGGGAAAGCCGTCGCCGATGGGGGCGCGGCCTTCGAGCCCGGTTTTTTCCAGAGGGGTCTTGCTCAGTCCTGCGGCAATGCCTTGCGGGCCCCGGGTGAGGTAGGCCATGCCGCAGGCGGCGTCGAGCTGCGAATGCAGTCGCCTGGCCGTCGTCGCGCCCTCCAGGTGTCGTGGGTCTCTGACCGGTGCCTGGGCTTGCGCGTCTCCGGCTGGAGCGACATGAGGGAGGCTGTCTGCTCCGCCGTCCAGGCTGCCAAGGAGAGGCAAGGGGACTGGCGGAAGGAACGGGACCGATGAAAGAACCATGGGGATGTCGATGGTGGGTCTGTTTGTCTGACGGTAGTTCCTATGGGTTACTTTTTGATGACGGTCTGGGCGCGCCCAGGTGAGGGGTACCATCCCGCCATGACCCGGGACAACCGCCTGCCGCGCGACGCGCAAAGCATCCTCGAACTCGCCGCGCGGTCGATGTTCGATCTGTTTGCCAATGCCAGCGAGGGAATGATGCTGGTGGACCGCGACGCGCGCGTGGTCTGGATCAACGACCAATACCGCCGCTTTCTGCCGGCGCTGGGCTTCGAGCGCGAGGAGGACTTCGTGGGGCACCCGGTCTCGCGCGTGGTGCAGAACACGCAGATGCACCAGGTGCTGGCCACCGGCAAGCCCATCCTCATCGACCTGCTGACCAACCGTGCGGGCACTTTCGTGGTGAGCCGCATCCCGCTGCGCGACGACGCGGGCGAGGTGATCGGCGTGTTGGGCATCGTGCTGTTCGACCACCCCGAGACCACGCTGCAGCCGCTCATCAGCAAGTTCGCGCGGCTGGAGCAGGACCTGAGCGAGGCCCGGCGCGAGCTCGCCAGCCAGCGTCGCAGCAAGTACACCTTCGCCAGCTTCGTGGGCAGCAGCGCCGCCGCGCTGGAGGTGAAGCGCCAGGCGCGGCGCGCGGCGCAGTCGGCCAGCCCGGTGCTGTTGCTGGGCGAGACCGGCACCGGCAAGGAGTTGCTGGCCCACGCGATCCATGCGGCCTCGCCCAGAGCGGGGCGCTCTTTCGTGAGCGTGAACATGGCGGCCGTGCCCGACACGCTGCTGGAAGCCGAGTTCTTCGGCGTGGCACCCGGGGCCTACACCGGCGCCGACAAGAAAGGCCGCGACGGCAAGTTCAAGCTGGCCGACGGCGGCACGCTGTTCCTCGACGAACTCGGCGACATGCCGATGTCGGTGCAGGTGAAGCTGCTGCGCGCGCTGCAGGAAGGCGAGATCGAGCCGCTGGGCTCGAACAAGCTGGTGCGCTTCGACGTGCGCGTGGTCGCTGCCACCTCGCGCGACCTGCAGCAGATGGTGCGCGAAGGCAGCTTCCGCGAAGACCTGTACTACCGCCTCAACGTGCTGCCGATCCGCGTGCCGCCGCTGCGCGAACGCCGGGACGACATCGCCTTGCTGATCGAGGCCCTGTGCGAAGACATCGCCGCGCGCGGTGGCGGTGCGCAACTGGAACTCAACGCCGACGCGCAGGCCCTGCTGGCCGCGCAGCCCTGGCGCGGCAACATCCGCGAACTGCGCAACGTGCTGGAGCAGCTCGCGTTGCGCAGCGACTCGCACCACATCGCGGGTGCGCAGGTCGGGGCGGTGTTGCAGGAGGCCGGCCTGCCCGCGTTGGCCCTGGCCTCGATGCCCACCAGCGCCGCGCCGCGCGCGCAGGAGGCCGGCGAACCGCTGCGCCCGCTGCCCGAGCAGATCGCCGAGCTGGAGCAGCGCGCCATCGCGCAGGCCCTGGCGCGCACGGGTGGCAACCGCACCGCGGCGGCGAAGCTGCTGGGCATCTCGCGCGCCAGTCTCTACGACCGCCTGGCTGCTCAAGGCGATTCGTCTGAAATTCAGACAATTGACTGATTTTCAGACAATTTCACGATCTGAGGGCGTCTGAAATTCGGACGATTTGCCTCGATGTCTGAGGAAAATCCTTTGAAATCAAGGACCTTGCCCTCTGGCATGAAGTCTGCAATAAGGAAGGCACGGCGCATCGCGCTGTCACGATCCTTCCAACCAGGAGACAAGACATGACTCACACCACCCGCCGCCTGGCGGTCATCGCGCTCGCCTGCACCGCAGCGTTCGGCACCTCCGTCGCATCGGCTCAGGCCAACAAGGGCGAAATCCGCATTGCCCACATCCACAGCAAGACCGGCCCGCTCGAGGCGTATGCCAAGCAGACCCAGGCCGGCCTGATGATGGGCCTGAGCTATGCCACCGGCGGCACCATGATGGTGGGCGGCAAGAAGATCGTGGTGATCGAGAAGGACGACCAGGGCAAGCCCGATGTGGGCAAGAGCCTGCTGGCCACCGCCTATGCCGACGACAAGGTGGATCTGGCCATCGGCCCCACCGCCTCGCCGGTGGCGCTGGCCATGCTGCCCGTGGCCGAGGAATACAAGAAGATCCTGCTGGTGGAGCCCGCCGTGGCCGACTCCATCACCGGCGACAAGTGGAACAAGTACATCTTCCGCACCGGCCGCAACAGCAGCCAGGACGCCGCCGCCAACGCGGTGGCGCTGGACCAGCCGGGCAACGTCATCGCCATGCTGGCGAACGACAACGCCTTCGGCCGCGACGGCGTGAAAGCCGCCAAGGACTTCACCAAGAAGGCCAAGATCGTTCACGAGGAATACCTGCCCGTGGGCACGACCGACTTCACCGCCGGCCTGCTGCGCATCGTCGACAAGCTCAAGGACCAGCCGGGCACCAAGTACATCTCGGTCGGCTGGTCCGGCGCGCCCACCCCGTTCCCCAAGATCGCCGAGATGGAGCTGGAAAAGCGCTACGGCATCAAGCTCGCCACGGGCGGCAACATCCTGCCCGCCATGGTGGCCTACAAGCAGTTCCCCGGCATGGAGGGCGCGCTGTACTACTACTTCGGCATCCCCAAGAACCCGGTGAACGACGCCATGGTGGCCGAGCACTACAAGCAGTTCAAGTCACCGCCGGACTTCTTCACCGCCGGTGGTTTCTCGGCCGCGATGGCCGTGGTGACCGCGCTGAGGAAGACCAACGGCGACACCAACACCAACAAGCTCATCCAGACCATGGAAGGCATGAGCTTCGAGACGCCCAAGGGCACGATGACCTTCCGCAAGGAAGACCACCAGGCCATGCAGAGCATGTACCACTTCAAGATCAAGGCCGACCCGGCTTTCGCCTGGGGTGTGCCCGAGCTGGTGCGCGAGATCAAGCCTTCCGATCTCGACATTCCGATCCGGAACAAGCGCTGAGCGCTTGACCCCCTGCGCCGCTGACGCGGCTTCCCCCTGAGAGGGGGACAACACGTGCGGCCCGGCAAAGCCGGTTCCGCCGTGTTCCTGGATGTTCGCCGCACTTGCGGCTCACGGCATACCGCTGCCTTCTGCGGAGAGTCCTTCATGCTTGAAACCCAAGACCTCACGGTCCGCTTCGGCGGGCACGTGGCGGTGAATGCCGTCTCGTGCGCGTTCGCGCCGGGCACGCTCACCGCCATCGTCGGCCCCAACGGCGCGGGCAAGACGACCTACTTCAACCTGATCTCTGGCCAGATCAAGGCCAGCGCGGGCCGTGTGCTGCTCGGTGGCAAGGACATCTCGGCGCTGGGCGCGCCGGCCCGTGCGCAGGCCGGGCTGGGCCGGGCCTTCCAGCTGACCAACCTGTTTCCCAACCTCACGGTGCAGGAGAACGTGCGGCTGGCGGTGCAGGCGAGGGCGCGCGCGGGCCTCAACCTGTGGCGCATCTGGAGCGACCGGCGCGACCTGCTGCAGCGCGCCGACGAGGTGCTGGAAACCGTGGCGCTGGCCGACAAGCGCGACGCGCTGGCCTCCAGCCTGCCGCACGGCGACCAGCGCAAGCTGGAAGTCGGCATCCTCATGGCGCTGGAGCCGCAGGTCTTCATGTTCGACGAACCCACCGCCGGCATGAGCGTGGACGAGGTGCCCGTGATCCTGAACCTCATCCGCAAGCTCAAGGAAGACAAGCGCAAGACCATCCTGCTGGTCGAACACAAGATGGACGTGGTGCGCGAACTCTCCGACCGCATCATCGTGCTGCACAACGGCGAACTCGTGGCCGACGGCGAACCCGCCACCGTGATCGCCTCGCCCGTGGTGCAGCAGGCCTACCTCGGCATCAACCCGACTGAAGAGGAGCCAGCATGAACGACCAGAGCCAACGCGGAACCGGCTTTGCCGGGCCGCAGGTGGCGCCCCCCCAGGGGGGTGACGCCGAAGGCGGCGCGGGGGGGAATCTCCTGACGCTCAAGGGCGTGCACACCCACATCGGTGCGTACCACATCCTCCACGGCGTGGACCTCGCGGTGCCCGCCAACCAGCTGACCATGCTGCTGGGCCGCAACGGCGCAGGCAAGACCACCACACTGCGCACCATCATGGGCCTGTGGCACGCCAGCCAGGGCTCGGTGACGCTCGACGGTCAGGACATCACGCAGCGCCCCACACCCGACATCGCGCGCAGCGGCGTGGCCTACGTGCCCGAGAGCATGGGCATCTTCTCCGACCTCTCGGTGCGCGAGAACATGCTGCTCGCCGCGCGCGGCGCGCGCAGCCTGGACGACATCGACACCCAGCGCCTCGAATGGATCTTCGGCCTGTTCCCGGCCATGAAGAAATTCTGGCTGCACCCGGCCGGCAAGCTCAGCGGCGGGCAGAAACAGATGCTGGCCGTCTCGCGCGCCATCGTCGAGCCGCGCAAGCTGCTGCTGATCGACGAGCCCAGCAAAGGCCTGGCGCCCGCCATCATCCAGAACATGATCGCGGCCTTCCGCGAACTCAAGGCGGCCAAGACCACCATCCTGCTGGTCGAGCAGAACTTCAACTTCGCGCGCCAGCTCGGCGACAGCGTGGCCGTGATGGACGACGGCCGCGTGGTGCACAGCGGTTCGATGGCCGAACTTGCCGCTGACGAAGCCCTGCAATCCCGCCTGCTCGGTCTGTCGTTGAAAGCACACCAATGAAATTCCTCAACGCCGACTTCGACTGGAAGCCGCTGGCCCTGGTGCCCGCGCTGGCGCTGCTCGCGCTGCCCGCCGTGGGCAGCCCGTCCACCTGGCTCACGCTCACCGTGGCGGGCCTGGCCATGGGCATGATCGTCTTCATCATCGCCTCGGGCCTCACGCTGGTCTTCGGCCTCATGGACGTGCTCAACTTCGGCCACGGCGTGTTCATCGCGCTCGGTGCTTTCGTGGCCACCACCGTGCTCGCCAGCATGGGCAGCTACACCACGGCCGACAGCCTCTGGCTCAACCTCGTCGCGCTGCTGCCCGCCATGCTGGTGGCCATGGCGGTGGCCGGCGCGCTGGGCTGGGTGTTCGAGCGGCTCATCATCCGCCCGGTGTACGGCATGCACCTCAAGCAGATCCTCATCACCATGGGCGGCATGATCATCGGCGAGGAGATGATCAAGGTCATCTGGGGCCCCGGGCAGATTGCGCTGCCGCTGCCCGAGAGCCTGCGCGGCTCCTTCATCCTGGGCGATGCCTCGGTGGAGAAGTACCGCCTGCTCGCCGTGCTGGTGGGCACGGCCGTCTTCGCCGCCATGGTGTGGACGCTCAACCGCACCAAGGTCGGCCTGCTGGTGCGCGCCGGCGTGCAGGACCGCGAAATGGTCGAGTCGCTCGGCTACCGCATCCGGCAGCTCTTCATCGGCGTGTTCGTGGTGGGCAGTGCGCTGGCCGGCCTGGGCGGCGTGATGTGGGGCCTGTACCAGCAGACCGTGCTGCCGCAGATGGGCGCGCAGGTCAACGTGCTGATCTTCATCGTCATCATCATCGGTGGCCTGGGTTCCACGGCAGGCGCGCTCATCGGCGCGTTGCTGGTGGGGCTGATGGCCAACTACACCGGCTTCCTCATGCCCAAGGTCGCGCTGTTCTCCAACATCGCGCTCATGGTCGCCATTCTGTTGTGGCGCCCGCAGGGTGTGTATCCCGTCACCAGCCGTTGAACAGGAGCTGAAGCATGTTGTCCCGTCTCCTGTCCAATGACCTGCCGCGCAGCCGATGGCTCGTCGCGCTGCTCATCGTTCTCTTTCTCGGTCTGGCATTCGCGCCTTTCCTGTTCCCTGGTGTGAAAGCCCTCAACGTGGCGGCCAAGGTGCTGATCTTCGTGGCGCTGGTGGCCAGCTTCGACCTGCTGCTGGGCTACACCGGCATCGTCAGCTTCGCGCACACCATGTTCTTCGGCATCGGTGCCTACGGCGTGGCCATCGCGCTCAATGCGGCGGAAACGCCGTCGTGGGCGGCCATCCTGGTTGGCGTGTTCGGCGCGCTGGTCGTCTCGCTCGTGCTCTCGCTGCTGATCGGCCTGTTCTCCTTGCGCGTGAAGGCGATCTTCTTCGCCATGATCACGCTGGCCGTGGCCTCGGCCTTCCTCACGCTGGCCTCGCAGCTGTCCGACTTCACCGGCGGTGAGGACGGCCTGACCTTCCGGGTGCCCGAGCTGCTCTCGCCCGGCTTCACGCTGACCGAAGAGCCGCTGCAGACGCCGCTGGGCGAGGTCGACCTGAACGGCCGCCTGATCACCTACTACCTGATCTTCCTGGCCGTCACCGCGATCTTCCTCACCATCCTGCGCATCGTGAACTCGCCCTTCGGCCGCGTGCTGCAGGCCATTCGGGAAAACGACTTCCGCGCCGAGGCGCTGGGCTACCGCACGGTGGTCTACCGCACGCTGTCCAACGTGCTGTCTGCTTCGTTCGCCACGCTCGCGGGCTGCCTGCTTGCGCTCTGGTTGCGCTACAACGGGCCGGACACCTCGCTGTCGTTCGAGATCATGCTGGACATCCTGCTCATCGTCGTCATCGGCGGCATGGGCACGCTCTACGGTGCGTTCATCGGCAGCGTGCTCTTCGTGGTGGCGCAAAGCTACCTGCAAGACCTGCTGCGCATGGCCGGCAGTGCCACCGAAGGCCTGCCGCTGCTGCCAGCGCTGCTCACGCCCGATCGCTGGCTGCTCTGGCTGGGCGTGCTCTTCGTTCTCTCGGTCTATTACTTCCCCACGGGCATCGTGGGCAAGCTGCGCGAGCGGGCCTCGCTGGCGCGGCTGAAAGGCGAGCAACCATGAACACCGCCGTCGCCACCACCGCCGTCATCCCGCGCTCGCGCTACCTCACCTGCGAGGGCCGGGAAATCCACTTCATGGACTGGGAGCCCGAGGCGCCCACGGGGCAGGTCGTCGTCGCCTGGCACGGCCTCGCCCGCACCGGGCGCGACATGGACCCGCTGGCCGCCCACCTCGCCGCGCAAGGCTGGCGCGTGATCTGCCCCGACACCATCGGGCGTGGCCTTTCGGAGTGGAGCCCGAAGCCCGAGGCCGAGTACTGCCTGGACTTCTACTCGCGCATCGCCACCGCGCTGGTCGACCAGCTCGCCATCAAACGCTTTCACTGGGTGGGTACCTCCATGGGCGGCGCCATCGGCATGGTGTGCGCCGCCGGCCCACTGCACGGGCGCATCGAGCGGCTGGTGCTCAACGACATCGGCCCCAAGCTGGCCGAGGTGGCGGTGCAGCGCATCCGCAGCTACGCGGGCAACCCGGCGGCCTTCGCCACCGTGAGCGAGCTGGAGCAGTACTTCCGCACCGTCTACAAGCCGTATGGCTACCTGAGCGACACCCAGTGGCGCCTGCTCACCGAAAGCTCGGCGCGCCGCCTGCCCGACGGCCGCGTGACGCCGCACTACGACCCGGCCATGGTGATGCAGTTCAGCCACCACCCGACGGACTACGACCTGTGGCCCATCTACGACCGCATCGACGTGCCCGTGCTGTGCCTGCGCGGAGCGGACTCCGACCTGCTGCTCGCCGACACGGCCGAAGCCATGCGCGACCGCGGGCCGCGCGCGCTGGTGGTGACGATCGCGGGTTGCGGCCATGCCCCGGCGCTCAACGTGCCGGAGCAGTTCGAGCTGGTGCAGCGGTTTCTGGTGGGGCACTGAGTCTGGCCCCCAAGGCGGCCAAGGGTTCAACTACCATGGCAGCTGTTGTCCCCCAGGAGCAGCGTCATGCGTTTTGAGTTCTGCGGTTTCCCGCTTTGCCGATGAGCCGAGCACGCCACGCCTGGCAACGCATCCAGCACGCCGTGCTGAATGCCCCCGGTCTGCGCGTCATCCTGCTCGCCATTCGCAACTACATCCTGCATCAGAGCGCCAACCAGGCCGGCAGCCTCGCGTTCTCGTCGGTGCTGGCGATGTTCCCTCTGTTGATCCTGCTTTCCGCTTCGGCGGGTTACCTGGGCAAACCCGGCGATGCGGCGGCGCTGGTCGGCCGGGTGGTGGACTACACGCCGCAGGTGGTGCGCGACGTGATGCAGCCGGTCATCGAGCAGGTGCTGGCTCAGCGCAACCAGGCCCTGCTGGCCGTGGGCGTGCTGGTGACCTTGTGGACCGCGTCCTCGGGCATGCAGGCGATCCGCTCGGCGTTGAACCGCGCCTATGGCATCGAGCGCGGCCTGCCGTTCTGGAAGGCGCGCATCAAGGTCACGCTGTTCACCGTGGTCGTGGGCTCGGGGGTGCTGCTGGCCTTCAGCTCGGTGGTGGTGATGCCGTATGTGTGGCTGCTGCTGGCCGAGAACGTGGGCGTGGGGCAGGAGAGCCTGTGGGCGCGCAACAGCGTGCGCTACGGCTCGGCGTTTCTGGTGCTGGTGATGCTGTACGCCTTGATGTACGGCTGGCTGCCGGACATTCGACAGCGGCTCTACACCGTGATCCCCGGCGCGGTGGTGGGGGCCGCGCTCTGGGTGGGGGCGGCCGCGAGCCTGTCGTACACCTTGCGCACCGCCGGCAAGCTGGCCTTGCTCTACGGCAGCTTCGCGGGCGTCGTGGCCACGCTGGTGTTTCTCTACATCAGCGCCACCACGCTGATCTTCGGCGCCGAGATCAACGGGGTGCTGCGGAGCAAGGTGGAGGCCGACCGCGAGACGTGACGGCTCAGCGGATGCGCCGACCCAATGGCGTGTAGCGCAGCAGCCTGCCCACGCCGTCGCGGCCGCTGGCGGCCCGTCCCACCAAGGCCGTCGCCGCCAGCATGCCGGCGGTGCGCACCACCACCGACGGGCTCTTGCGCGTCAGCGCCCAGGCGGCAAGGCCCGCGCCCAGCGCCAGCCAATGCTCGCCGGGAAAACTGTCACGCGCCTGGTCGTGTGCTCTGGCCCGCTCGACGAGCGAGCCCTGGGGTTTTCTTCTGGTCGCCACGAGACATCTCCTGCAGTGATCGAGGCTTGACCTTATCGCGTTAAGCGGTCAAGTGATGTAGGACGACTTCGCCACATCGAGGGCGGGCCTTACTGCCGCAGGATCTTCTCCATCTTTTTGCCTTTGGCCAGCTCATCGATCAGCTTGTCCAGGTAGCGGATGCGCTGCATCAACGGGTCGTCCAACGCCTCGACGCGCACACCGCAAACGACGCCCGTGATCAGCGACGTGTTCGGGTTCATGGCCGGGGCCTGGGCAAAGAAGGTTTCAAAGTCGTGCCCCTGTGCGATCTGCCGTGCCAGACCTGCCTGGTCGTAGCCCGTCAGCCAGCGGATGACTTCATCCACTTCCTCTTTCGTCCGGCCCTTGCGCTCCGCCTTCTGCACGTACAGCGGATAGACCTTGGCAAACGCCATCTTGAAAATGGGGTGGCCGGGCACGTTCGTTCCCTCAGCTCTTCGCGCCCAGCGCCAAGGCCCGCTCCCGGCTGGCCTGCAGCTCCATCGGGTTGTCGGCCACCTTGGTGGGCCAGCCCTGCAGGTGCCGTTCGGCCAGATCGGCGAGCGCGCGAATCCACTCGGGTGAGTCGTTCACGCAGGGGATGTACTGGAACTGCTGCCCACCCGCGTGCAGGAAGGCTTCGCGTGCTTCCATGTTGATTTCTTCCAGCGTCTCCAGGCAGTCGCTGGTGAAGCCGGGGCAGACCACGTCCACATTCTTCAAACCCTTCTTCGCCATCGCCACCAGGGTGGGCTCGGTGTAGGGCTCCAGCCATTTGGCCTTGCCGAAGCGGGACTGGAAGGTGAGGGTGTAGCGCTCGGGCGCCAGGCCCAGTTGCTCGGCCAGCAGGCGCGCGGTCTTGCGGCATTCGCAGTGGTAGGGGTCGCCCAGGTGCAGGGTGCGCTCGGGCACGCCGTGGAAGCTCATCACCAGGTGGTCGCCCTGGCCTTGCGCCGCCCAGTGCGCGCGGATCGTCCGGGCCAGCGCCTTGATGTAACCAGGGTCGTCGTGGTAGCGGTTCACGAAGCGCAGCTCGGGCAGGCTGCGCACGGGCTGGCTCCAGGCCGTCACCGCGTCGATCACGCTGGCGGTGGTGGTGCCGCTGTACTGCGGGTAGGCCGGCAGCACCAGCACGCGGGTGACGCCCTGGGCCTTGAGTTCATCGAGCACGGACGCGATGGACGGGTTGCCGTAGCGCATGGCGTACCGCACCGTCACCTGGTGGCCGCGCTCGCCCAGGTAGCCGCGCAGCAGCGTGGCCTGTTTGTCGGTCCAGACCTTCAGCGGCGAGCCTTCGGGCAGCCACACGCTGGCGTACTTGGCGGCCGACTTCTTCGGGCGGGTGCGCAGGATGATGCTGTGCAGGATGGGCCACCAGACCAGCTTCGGAATTTCCACCACGCGGGGGTCGCCGAGGAACTCGGCGAGATAGCGGCGCAGGGCGGGGGCGCTGGGTTCGTCGGGCGTGCCGAGGTTGCAATAGACGATGGCCGTGCGCGCCGGCTGGCCATGGGGGATCGTCGGTTCGGGGCGGAAGGGCATGCGCTATTCTCCCGCAGACATGAATACCCCCCTTCCCACGGCGCTGGACGTCACCCGCATTCGCGCCATCACCATCGATCTGGACGACACGCTGTGGCCGATCTGGCCCATCATCGAGCGCGCCGAGGCCGTGCTGGCCGCCTGGCTGCGGGAGCACGCCCCGGCCACGGCCGCGCAGTGGGGCGACCCGAAAGCTCTGCGCGAAGTGCGCAACCAGATGCACACCCTGCGGCCCGATCTCGCGCACGACCTGAGCGCCCTGCGCCGCGAGGCGATCCGCCTGGTGCTGCAGCGCGCGGGGGACGACCCGGCGCTGGCCGAGCCGGCGTTCGACATCTTTTTCGCCGAGCGCCAGCGCGTGGAGCTGTTCGAGGACGCCTTGCCGGCGCTGGAGTTTCTGGCCAAGCGCTACCCGGTGGTGGCCTTGTCCAATGGCAATGCCAACGTGCACACCGTGGGCCTGGGCCAGCATTTCCATGCGGCGTTCAGCGCGCACGCGTTCGGCGTGGGCAAGCCCGACGCGCGCATCTTTCACGCAGCGGCGGGCAGCGCCGGCGTGTCTGCCGCCGAGGTGCTGCACATCGGTGACGACGCGCAACTCGACGTGGTAGGCGCGCTGGGCGCCGGCATGCAGGTCGCCTGGCTCAACCGAGCCGGCCACGCCTGGGAGCACGCGCCGCTGCAGCCTCACGTGACGGTCGCCGACCTGATGGCCCTGTGCCGCCAGCTGGGCTGAGCATGGGCCTCACGATCTACGGCATTCCCGCTTCCCGCGCCGTGCGCCCGCTGTGGGCTGCCACCGAACTCGGCCTGGACTTCCAGCATGTCAAGCTGGCCTACCAGAACCGCGGCACGCGCACGCCCGAGTTCCTGGCCATCAACCCGAACGGCCATGTGCCGGCGCTGGTGGATGCGCGGCCGCAAGGCGAGGTGGTGGTGTGGGAGAGCATGGCCTGCGCGCTGTACATCGCGCGGCACCACGGCAAGGCCGACGGCACGAGCATCACGCCGGCCACGCCGCGCGAAGACGCCGAGGCGCTGCGCTGGAGCTTCTGGGCCGTGACCGAAACCGAGGCCGACGCGCTCACGGTGCTGATGCACCGGCTGGTGATGCCGCTGGAGCGGCGCAAGCCCGATCTGGCCGACGCGGCCGAGCGCCGCCTGGCGGTGCCGCTGCGCGTGATCGAGCAGCACTTGCAGCGCCAGCAGGCGGCTGGGCAGGATCATCTGGCCGCCGCGCGCTTCACCGTGGCCGACCTGTGCGTGGCCAGTGTGTTGAACTGGTCACGCCCGTCGAAGGTGCTGATGGACGCCCACCCGCTCACGCACGCCTGGATCCGGCGCTGCATGGCGCGCCCGGCCTACCTCGCGGTGCGCGAGCACGGTTGAGCGCCGGGGCTCAGAAGCCCCAGAGCAGCTGTTTGGCGATCCAGCCGCCCACGCCTTCCTCGCGCTCCACGCGCACCCAGTCGGCGCGCTTCTCCCGCGTGCGCAAGAGTTCGCCGTACTCCGCCTTGCCGACGATGCGGTGCTGTGCGCCCGGGCCGCTGCGGATGTTGGCGACCTTGGCCTTCACGACGTGGTGCGGCGTATTGCCCGTGAGCGAGCGCGCCACCCAGCCGGTGTCGCCCTCGAAGTCGCGCACCTTGATCCAGCTGCCCTTGCGCTCGGTGATCTGCAGCGGGTAGCCCCGTTTGAGTTCCCACAGCACGGCCGAGCCGGTGCTCGGGCCTTCGCGCATGTTGAGCGTGCTGCCCTGGACGCTGACCATGCTTTGCGCCTGCGCCACGCTGGTGGTGAGCGCGAGCAGGCACAGGCTGGCGGCGGCGATGAATTGTCGGGCGGGGTGGGGGGCGTGCATCCGCGAGGTCTCCTTCTGGCTGAGCGGTGAAAAAAGTGTCACACGGTGTGAACACCCTGCGGCCCAGAGGTTCCGCAGACGGAGTCGATCAGTGGGGGTCGGTCGCGAGCCGGGCCGCCGCGAGGCCGCTGCGCACCGCGCCTTCGAGCGTGGCGGGGTAGGGCCCTTCGATGTAGTCGCCGGCGGCCCACAGCCCTGGGGCGATGGCCTGCGACGGCCGCACCAGGCCGGGCGTGCAGGCGAAGGTGGCGCGCTTTTCCACCACGGTCTGCACGCCTTGCAGCAGCGGCAGGTCGAGTTGTCGCCGGCCTTGTTCGAGCACCTGGGTCTGCAGGTCGTCGCGGTCCTCGCCGCTGGTGCTCACCACGAAGGCCAGCACGCCTTGCAGGGCCGGGTCGGCGGGGCTGAGCTGGCCCCGGTCGAACACGAACTGCGCGGGTGCGGTCTGGGCATCGGGCTCGGCGCGAAGGGCCAGCATGGGCGAGGCCAGGCGCGCGCCCGGTGCCCAGGCATAGACGGTGGTGATGGCCGTGAAGGGCAGCGCGCGGGTGCAGCGCGCCCAGGCCTTGAGCACCGGTTCGGAGGCTTCGTCGCAGGCGTCGGCGGCCTGGCGGATGGCTTTTTCGGCGGGGCTCGCGGCGGTGGCCCAGATGACGCGGTCGAAGGCTTCCTCGCCGCCCTCATGGCCGAGCATCCATTGAGCCGCCAGTGGGCGCAGCGTGCTGACCCGGGTGCCGATGCGCAGCTGCGCCGAGCTGCCATGGCGCAGCAGCCATTCGGCCGCCGCATCGGGAAACAGGCGCGAAAGGTCGGTGCGCGGCAACAGCAGGCTGGAGGCGCTGAAGCCCGCGAAGCCTTTGCCGAACAGCGCATCGCGCAGCACGCGCAGGAACACGGCCGCGCTCGCGTCCACGGTGGGCGTGTTGAGGGCGGACACGCACAGGGGCTCGATCAGCTCCTGCACCACGCGCGCGGGCAGGCGGGCGCAGAGTTCGGCCACGGTGAGCTGGGGGTCGCATTGGAAGCCCCGGCGCTGCCACGTCATTGAAGCGCCGATCAGCGCGAGCCGTTCGCGCCAGCGCCAGCTTCGGGTGGTGGCGATGGCGGCGAGCGCGTCCAGCGGCGCGGGCCAGTGCGCGGCCCAGGCCGGCGTCTGCAATCCCGAGCCGTCGGCGTGCGGCAGGGCCAGGGGCAGTGCCAGCAAGACCTCGGAAAGATCCAGGCCCACGCGCTGCATCAGCGCCAGCGTGTCGCTGTAGGCGCCGATGAGGATGTGTTGCCCGTTGTCCAGCGCGAGCGGCGTGTCGTCGGGCACGGGAACGGCCAGGGCGCGCGCGCGCCCGCCGAGGGTGCGGGCCGATTCGAACACCGTCACATCGGCACCGCGCGACACGGCTTCGACCGCCGCGGCCATGCCGGCCCAGCCGGCGCCCACGATGGCGAGCTTCATGAGCGGACGCCGCGCCGGGCCGCCCCAAGCAAGGCCAGCCCCCTTGGGGGGCAGCGACCCGCGCAGCGGTGGAGCGTGGGGGTCATAGCCTGCCCAGGGCCTGGACTTTCCAAGCCAGCCAGAACTTGCGCAAAGGTGTCAGGCTCACGCGCTGGGTCAGCACCAGCAACGGGTCGGCCGCGATTTCCTTGAGCAGGGTGCGGTAGATGTTCGCCATCATCAGGCCGGGCTTTTGCGCGCGGCGGTCGGCCTCGGGCAACAGGGCCAGGGCGTCGTCGTAGGTCTGCAGGGCGCGCGTGCACTGGAACTGCATCAGCGCGTTGAAGCGGCGCTGGAAGTCGGCCACGTCGGTGCCGGGCGCGGCGCCGCGCTGCAGCAGTTCGTGGGCCCGCACGTTGAAGCTCTGCAGCTCGTTCACGGGCAGGTAGATGCGGCCGCGCGTGGCGTCTTCGCCCACGTCGCGGATGATGTTGGTGAGCTGGAAGGCCAGGCCCAGGCGGTGGGCATAGTCGGTGGTGGCGATCTGCGTCTGGCCGAAGATGCGCGCCGCCACTTCACCCACCACACCGGCCACCAGGTGGCAGTAGCGCTGCAGGTTGGCGAAGTCGAGGTAGCGGTTCTGCTCCAGGTCCATCTGGCAGCCGTCGATCACGGCCAGCAGGTGGCGGGTCTCGATCTCGTAGGTCCTGGCCAGCGGCATCAGCGCCTGCATCACCGGGTGGCTGGGCTCGCCGGCGTAGGCCTGCGCGACCTCGCGGCGCCACCAGGCCAGTTTGGTCTGGGCCACGCCCGGGTCGCTGACCTCGTCCACCACGTCGTCCACCTCGCGGCAGAAGGCGTAGAAGGCGGTGATGGCGGCGCGGCGCTCGGCCGGCAGGAACAGGAAGGCGTAATAGAAGCTGCTGCCCGAGGCGGCGGCTTTTTGCTGGACGTAGTCTTGTGGGCTCATGCGTGGTGCGATCCGGGTGCCAAGTGTACGCACCCGGGCACACCGCCTGCGGGTAGGATGGGCGGGCGATCCGGCGAGTCCCCCACGAGGTGCCCCATGAACGATTCGAATCGTCGCGTCTTCTTGCTGCAGGCGGTGGCCACCGGCGCGGCCGGCTGGGCCGCTTCGGTGGCGGCCCAGCCCGCCATGGTGAGCGACAAGGACCCCACCGCCCTGGCATTGGGCTACACACCCGATACCCAGAAGGTGGATGCCCGCAAGTTTCCCAAGCACACCCCGGCGCAGTCGTGCCGCAATTGCCAGCTCTACAGCGGCAAGCCCGGCGACGCGGTGGGGGGCTGCACCATCTTCACCGGCAAGCTGGTGGCCGCCAACGGCTGGTGCAGCGCCCACGTGCCCAAGGGCTGACGCTGCCCCGGCTTATTTGCGGGCCTTGGCCACTTCCTCGGCCACCAGCGCGAGGAGTTGCTCGCGCCCGAAGCTGGGCAGGCCCCGGCCGTTGACGAAGAAGGTGGGCGTCTTGGTCACCTCCAGCGCGGTGAGGTCTTCGATGTCCTGCCGCAGGGCGGCCGCCAGCTCGGGGCGCTGGGCGTCCTCGATGGCCTGGTCGATGTCCAGCCCCGCCTGCTCGGCGGCCTGGAACGCCACGCGCAGGTTGGGCTGGGCGTGGTCGGCCCATTGCGGTTGCGCTTCCAGCACGGCGTCGAGCACGGGTGCGTACTTGTTCTGCTTCTTGGCCGCTTCCAGCAGCAGGGCGATCTGGTCCGAGCCCTGGTGGAAGGGCGCGTAGCGGATCACCACCCGCACCTCGTTGGGGTATTGCGCCAGCAGGCCCTTGACCACCGGGTGGAAGGCGCGGCAGGTCTCGCAGGCCGGGTCGAAGAACTCGACGATGGTCACGGGTGCGCCCTGCGGGCCGAACACCGGGGAGTGCATGCGCACGAGGCGCGCCTGCTGCTGGGCGACCTTGTCCATTTGCGAGTTCTGAACGCGCTGCTGGTACAGGTAGGCGCCCAGGCCGAACGCGGCCAGCACGACGGCGACGAGCGCGATCACGGTGATTTTCTTGGAGGTCATCGGGAAGTCTTTCGGAGAAAAAGGGTCAGCAGGAGGCCGATGGCCACGAAGGCGGCCAGCGAGAGCCAGGGAATCTGGACGCCGTTGAGGATCTCGAGGCGCTGGTCGGCGCACGAAACCCCTGCGCTGCACGGCAGCCAGGCCTTGGGGATGACGCCGGCCACCAGCAGCGTGTGGTAGCCGGCCATGGCAGCACCACCCAGAGCAAGCGGCAGCGCGTAGACCGCACCGCGCCGGTCTTCGCTGAAGCAGGCCATGCCCAGGATGAGGGCCAGCGGGAACATGAAGATGCGCTGGTACCAGCAGAGCTGGCACGGGGCCATCAACATGACCTCGCCGATGAACAGCGCGCCGGCGGTCGCGGCGAGCGCCACCAGCCAGGCCAGGAGCAGGGGCGTCCAGGGGTTTTTCATGGGGGGGCGTCCGGTGCGGCGACGGGCGCGGGCGGCCGCCGCAGCGAGAGCAGGGCCCAGGCGATGACGGCGGTCACGACGAACACGTCGGCCAGGTTGAAGGCGGGCCAATGCAGGCCGCGCCAGTGAAGGTCGAGAAAGTCAACGACCGCGCCGGTCTGCACGCGGTCGATGAGGTTGCCCGCGCCGCCGGCCACGATCACCGCGCCGAGCCAGCGCTCCACCGGCTCGACGTGGCGTGTCATGCTCACGAAGCTGATGGCCACGACCACGATCAGGCCCACAGCGATGAGGAATGGGCGCTGCCATCCGTCGGCATCGGCCAGCAGCGAAAACGCCGCGCCGGTGTTGAGCACGTGGACCAGATTCAGCCAGGGGGTGATTTCGATGCCCGTGCCCAGCGGGATGGTGGCGGCGAAGTGGGCCTTGGTGGCCTGGTCCGCGCCCACCAGCGCGACGACAAGAACCAGCCACGCCCAACGAGGGGATTGGCGAAGCCAATGAAATGACATGGAGTGCACCTCTTCGAAAGAGCGCAGGAACGAGGGAAAGAGCGGGCGGCCAGGTGGCCGCCCGCTGCCGCGGGAGGATGGGGGCGTCGGAAACAGCGCCGTCGGCGGCGCTAGAGGCGGGTGAAAGCCGCTGCCCGGGTCAGCCCCGGGTCGCCCATTGAGGCCGATCGGGCTGGTCGCCGGGCCTTGACGCTGGCAGAACGGTCGCCCCTGTCAGCGGGAAGGCCGCTGGGTTGGCGATGTGGTTGTGCGCTTCGTGCAAGAGGGCCATGGAGCATCCGTTGTGGCAAGTGCCGCAATCGGCATGCGCTGCGCCGACATCCAGCCCCGGCGTGCTGGTGGCGCAATGGGGGTGCGGACAGTGCGCCCCCACCAGGGGCTCGCTTTCATGCGGAGCCGGCATGCCCGCTGCAGCCCAGGAGAACTGCAACGGCAAGAGCACCAACAGGAAGACGGCGAGCCACGAACGCATCAGGGGATTGTAGAAGTGGCCTGGGCGATGGCCTTGGCGATGTCCGGGCGCACCGGCAGGGGCTTGAACGCGCTCACGTTGGCGCGGCCCGGGTTGCCGATCGGGAGCCGCCCGGTCAGATGGCCCAGGGGCACCAGCAGCAGGCGAAACGCCTGGCCCGCCATTTCACCGGCAGCTCGGTCGCGCCATGCCTCACCGAGCATGAGCCAATGGGTTTCGAGGTGCGGCCCGAAACGGGTCTGGCCGACCACGTGCGCCGCCTCCAGCAGCAACCAGCGGTCATGGTGTGCCTGGAGCGGCAGGGTCCTGAGGCGGGCCAGCAGGCGGGCATAGAGGGTGCCGTCGAATTCCATGGGTTTTCAGGGTTTTGGGTCGGAGCTTGTATTGAAAACCCTGAAGCGGCTACAGTGTCAACAAGGAGAAAGACCATGCAGATCAAGGAACTGGCCCGCGCAACGGGCGTGGACGTGGAAACCATCCGCTTCTACGAAAAGGAAGGCTTGCTGCCCGCGCCTGCGCGGCTGGACAACGGCTACCGCAACTACGAGCAGCCGCACCTGGAGCGGCTGTCCTTCATCCGCCATTGCCGCGCCCTGGACATGCCGCTGGCCGACGTGAAACGCCTGCTCGGCTTCGTGGACGATCCCGACGGCCAGTGCCTGCATGTGGACGAACTGGTCGACGAACAGCTCAGCCGCGTGCGCGCCCGCCTCAAGAGCATGCGGGCGCTGGAGAAACAATTGCTGCAACTTCGTTCGCGCTGCGATGGCGAGCACGAAGGCGGCGTTCCCTGCGGCATCCTGACCGAGCTGGTGTCGGCCGCCCACGGCGAGGCCTGTGCCTGCCACCCCGGCCATTGAAGGCAGGATCTTCCCCATGGACGCCCTGCGCATCACCTTTCTCTTCGCCGTCACCGCGCTCGCCGAGATCGTGGGTTGTTACCTCACCTGGCTGGTCTTCAAGCAAGGCAAGGGCGTTCTGCTGTTGCTGCCGGCGGCGCTGGCACTGGGCCTGTTTGCCTGGCTGCTCACCCTGCACCCGGCCGCGGCCGGCCGCACCTACGCGGCCTACGGCGGCATGTACATCGCCGTCGCCCTGGTCTGGTTGCGGCTCGTGGACGGGGTGTCGCTCACCCGCTGGGACGTGGCGGGAGCGGTAATTGCCCTGATCGGGATGGCGGTGATCGCACTGCAGCCCCAGGGCGCCTGATCTCTCGTTCTCCTACGGCGAGAAGGGCACTTCGTCCGACACAGCCTGCATGCGATTCCCAGCCTAATCTGGGCTGCGCCCCTCCTTCGGGAAGGGCGGCCTGCGAACCGTATGACCTGCTGAAAGGGAACTGCCATGACCACCAATCCGTCTCCGCTGCCCAGCAACCATTTGCTGGCCCTGCTGTCGGGCACCGAATGGGAACTGCTGGAACCCGACCTCGAATGGGAAGACCTGAGCGCAGGTGCCGTGTTGCACCGGGCCGGCGCCGACGTGCGGCATGTGTACTTTCCCGTCACCGCCACCGTGTCGCTGGTGTCCTCGCTGGAAGACGGCGCGTCGTCCGAAGTGGCGGTGGTGGGCAACGAAGGCATGGTCGGTGTGTGCGCCTTCATGGGCGATACCAGCGCGCTGTGCGACGCCGTCGTGCAGCGCCCCGGCCACGTCGGCCGCATGGGCGTTCAAGCCCTGCTGCACCACACCCGGCGCTCGCCCGAACTCCTGCAGCACCTGCTGGCCTACACACAGGCGCTGTTCACCCACATGGCGCAGTCCTCCGCCTGCAACCGCCACCACGCGCTCGACCAGCAGCTCTGCCGCTGGCTGCTCCAGCACCTGGACCGGCAGAACGACAGCGACATGCAAGCCACGCAGGAACGCATCGCCAGCCTGCTGGGCGTGCGGCGCGAGGGCGTCACCAGCGGCGCGCTGAAGCTGCAGAAGGCCGGGTTGATCGAATACCACCGAGGTCATATCTCCATCCTGGACCGTGACGGGCTCGAAGCCCGCAGCTGCGAGTGCTACGGTGTGGTGCGGCGCGCGTACGACAAGCTCTCCTGCGCACACGCCGCGCCGCGTGAAGACGCCTTGCCCACGATGGTCAGACGGCGCCTGTAGAACGCTTCGAGGCCGTTTGCTCTGCCGGTGCTGGTGCCGGTGTCAGACCGAATACCTCGCCCAGGCTCTTGTGCTCGGGCAAGACATACACCACCGCCTGCGTCGCCGAGAAGATCGGCTGAAGCCGCGCTTCGTAAAAGGCGGCCGGCACATTGATGCATCCATACGAGATCCGGTTGTCCTCGATGGTGGCCGAGGCCAGCCGTTCGGCGCGCCGTTCCTTCGGCTGCAGCGTGGGCCGCACACGGTGCATCGACACCGCCGCGTCGTAGTCGACCCAGACCACATCTTCTCCCGTGAGGTTGTGGCCCAGGTGACCGACAAAACGGCCGGCCGGCGTGGTGCGCTCATGGGGCTTCACCTGTGCCACCGGCCGGGTGCCGATGCCCGGCACCGACTCATCGCCGGGTGCCGACCCGAGCAACACCGGGGTGCTGTCCTGCAGGCTCGCGTCGGCGTTGAACACATGCAGTCGGGCTGCGGCTTTGTCCACCAACACGAAGGACTTGCCCATGCTGTCGCCGGTGCGGGCGATCCACTGCACGAGTTCACGCGCATCGGCGGTGGTGTCGAAGCCACCGAAATCCGGGGTGGGCGGGGG
>Ga0247823_10000092_pt1 | contig 68004 bp, 86 predicted proteins | sample 13C_PalmiticAcid_2_FD_192426 | JGI IMG/M metagenome (GOLD analysis project Ga0247823, IMG submission 192426) | Soil microbial communities from agricultural site in Penn Yan, New York, United States - 13C_PalmiticAcid_Day30 | ecosystem: Environmental > Terrestrial > Soil > Agricultural land... | reverse complement strand
TGGCTCTCCATCCATAATTGTGATCTTGCCACTAACTCTCTCGTCGACCTGCTGACTCCGTGGATCCCTCGCTATCCCACCCTCTCAATCCACCCACCCACCTCCATCAATCGGCTCTGAAATACGTTGGATTGCTTCCTCCAGCGGGTGGGAAGTTAACAAAGGGCTCAGCAATGGCAACGTAAGTCCCCCCCTGCCGGTGCTGCCGAAACCAAAGGCACTCCCCTTCCCGCACCTTGACTGGTTGCCGGCCGTCGCCGTGGCAGGCGCGTTACATCCCGCGAACGTGACTAAATGGCAGCGCAGCAACATCACCTGGCACCCGTCGCTCACGAGGCATGAGCGGAACCAGCTGCGCGGCCAGCGCGGCTTTACCGTCTGGTTCACGGGCCTGTCTGCCTCGGGCAAGTCGACCGTCGCAACTGCCCTCGAGCAGCACCTGCTTCACATCGGCCTTGCCACGTACCGCCTCGATGGCGACAATGTGCGCTTCGGGCTCAACAAGGACCTGGGTTTCTCTGAGAAGGACCGTAACGAGAACATTCGCCGCATTGCTGAAGTAGCGTACCCTATCTGTCCCACTCCCACCCCACCCGTCCGCCCCCTCGCTAACCCGTCCTCAATCGTATACACAGGTCGCGAAACTCTTCGCCGACTCCTCCACCATCGCCCTGACCTCCTTCATCTCTCCCTACCGCGCGGATAGACAGATCGCCCGGGACCTGCATGCGAGCGCCTCCCAAGCGGGCGACGACGCCCTGCCCTTCATCGAGGTGTTTGTCGACATCCCTCTCGAGGAGGCCGAGAAGCGGGATCCCAAGGGGTTGTACAAAAAGGCACGAGCGGGCGAGATCAAGGATTTCACGGGCATTTCGGCCCCTTATGAGGCGCCCGAGGCGCCCGAGATCACCATTCGAACCGACCTGTTGAGCGTCGAAGAATGCGTGCGTAAGATTGTGGAGTACCTGGCCGAGAAGGGCCTGGTGACCCAGACCCAGGAGACAAGATGACGAGGGTATCGGCCCGAGTATCTCTCATTTCCCACTGTGGGGAGCTTGGTCTCTAGATATCGTATGTCACCAGCGCAAAGGGCCGGGGTGTTTGCTGTCGCAAAATGACCTGGCCTGGCCATAGAGGGGCGAGGAGGATATTCAACACCCAGACTCTCACGCCGTGCGTTCCCCGTCTCTCGTCGTTGCTCGACCTGCTCTGCTACCCCGCACACACGACCGACTACGGGAAGTCGATTTCGTAATACACGTAGGCCGTGTACTCGCTGCCTTCGGCAGTACCCAAGCCCGCGGCGGCCATCTCGGACGTGAGTGACGTATCATCCTTGGTGACTCGCCCTCGTTTATCCCTCCCAAAAGCGTTTCCGCCAAGGTATGAGTATGCCGAGTCCAAGGCAGCCTTGATCTTCTTCGCCTGTTTCGGGGTTGTCTGTGTGCCGCCATCGAGATCAGCTGTACCGCCCAAACGAAATCAAAACTGGGGGCCTACCTTGACAAGCGCGCACACAAACTCCAACGGCAAGCCATACCGCAGAACCGTCTCAACAAACACTCGCAGTGTCATGACATGGGCCCAGATCATGACCGTCTCGCTCCAGCCCGTGCGCCCAAGCCTCAGTGCTTCGCCCCACACTTTCTTCTCCTCCCTGGCCACGCGGTCGAGCTCGCGCTTCTCCTCCTCCTTCCCCCCCTCCACGTACTTGTATTGCCGGGGCGTCCATTTCTGCTCGCGGCACTTCTGCAAGAACTCGGCACTCGTCTTCTTAAACGTCGTAACCGCGAACAAGGTGAATTCGTCATCCTGAGCGACCTGGACAGACGACCGAGGCACCACCATGGGGGCGAGAGTTTCGTAGCTGCGGAGGAAATCTTTGCGCGCGTTCGTCGGCACCACAATGAGATGGGTTTCCAAGTACTCCGAGTCTTGCACGAGCAAACTCGGGTCGACGACAGGTGTCAGTGACTTGGTTGCCAGGTTTCCTCTGTCCCGCATTAGCGTTCCCGGTCCCAGGCCGCGAGGCAGGGGTGTCCAGCAAGCCTACGTCTGTTTCCTCTGCAACGTTGCGAGTGTGGTCTTCACCGTGTTGTACTGGTTGAACTTGCCCTTGACGTCGTTGTCGATGTTCTGCAGCTCTTTTTGCAGGTTTTCAATCAGCTCTCCCAGCGGTCGATCGGCCCGGTACCGCACTTTATTCCACTGAAAAGTGCGAAGATAATGATCCGTGGGTTCTGTGAACAGGAGTCAGACACTGCAAAGATCCGACCCAAAGCGCCAGAAGCTCAAAACCTACTGTCGTTGACCATCTTTTGCTGTGCGGCCTTGTCTTCGTCTCCGTCCAGAATTCCCTTCAACGAGTCGGCCACCTTGGCAACAGCGGCCTCGCATGCGCCATTGAGCTTCGCAAGGTCATCTGCGTGTTGCACCAGAGCGTCGAGGGTTCCAATCTTGAAAGAGGGGATCGGAAACGGAAGCGTCTCGCCATTATCTCGCCCGACCGTAGCAGCGAGCGCTGTCAGGGGGTCATCGTCAAAGATCCTGAGAGGCAGAGAAACAAGTATGTACTGGGTCGGCTGCATGATCGGCTATCGTCGCATGCCCCAGCGGTATCTCGATTCCCGATGACTGGGTTAGGACGCGGACCGTGGACGATCGATGGCAAGAGAGAACACGAGCTATCCCCGCGTCAAGAGAAAGATCCTTGCTAACGTGGTGGTAGACGATCAAGCAGAGGGGCGCTGCGGTCGTTCCAGCTGCAGTCAGCTTGTCAGCGCGAGGATTGGCTGGTGTGCTGTATTCGTGGTTCGAGGCGTCAGTCGTCGCCGGCGGGTGGAAAGGTGAGGCTTTATCACCGGAAAGAACGTACCATCTGGGTAGAGGTAGAGGCAATGGCGTGACTGATGGGAACCCGGGCAACCAGGATGATTATGTGGAAGAGAGTGCGATGGCGGCGAAGCAGGCGGCTGTTGGTGTTGCTGCGACAGGTGCAAGTGGGGGCCTCATGAGCTCGAGCAAGGAGGATCCGCAGTCCCCCAACCAGAGCTGCAGTGGGGTTACGTCACTTACAAATGGCAATTTACCATACCGTAAGCAGGTATGATACCAAATGTTGATTACGTTTCGTACGGTATTTCGATGCGTATTGAACATGTTGGTTTCCAGACGGTATTCCTTGTTACTTTCCAGATACTTGACTCGTTTCGACCGGTACATGCCTCACCTCAGTTCTCCTAACATTTTTGGCGCCAACATGCGCCAACATGCACTGCATCCGTCTCCGGGTCTGGCTGGCTTGACTCAACCCACGACATCCAGACTAAACAATAACCATCACTACCGGCTGTAGACACGAGATGCCACTAATTTTCTTTTTGCCGACCTAATCCGGGATTGCTGGCCCAAATCTCGCCTGCGCAGCTGTGTCACCGGCTTGAATGCGCCAGCGTGAGTGCGTGAGCGAGCCGCCGATTTGTCGCACAAGACCAACCTCCTCCTCACCTCAGTCGTCCAGATAGCCACCCATACCGACCACACCTGGGCTCTACTGTCCCGGGCATCGGCTGCCTGTAGAACTAGAGCTGCGGATTCTCGCAGGGCAAACCATTCGGTCGTGGAGAGCCCTCCCACAGCACTCCGCGTCGCGCCGCTTTGGCGAGTGGAGTCGAGCGCAACATCCGTTTTCCTGTTCTCGTTTCGTCCGAGTCCTGCGTTGTTGATCGACACCTCGCCGCTCCGCCGAACCGCTGCCCTCGACGATTCTCGAACATGGGGCTTGCGCCCTGATCGCAAGCCTGCCGCGACGCAGCACTCAACCCATCAGTGGGCTCATCCAAGCAACCTCAACCCCACACGCAATCTCCCCCCGTCGACGCGCCGAGCTCGTGGCCGTTCTCACGGCCTGAGGTCTCGATGCCGGCATCTGCAGGTAAGCCGTGATTCGGCGCTCGCTTTTGCGGGAGCATGTCGCTAATTGCCATCCGGGCATTGCCGCACAGTTCCTGCTCCAGCATCCCGCACCACGGCCACCTTTAGGGCGACACCAATGCCGTCCGTATCGTCGTCATCTGAGCCAGCGGCACCGCCTGCCCATGTGTCGAACGGCAGTTTGGTGTCAGCAGCAGCCCCTAGCATCCTCCCCTCATCCGAACCGATTCCGCAAGACACGCCGGGCGGGCCGCCTCGGGATGGTCGAATCCGCAACCCGGTCCCCAGCAAACTCAAGGGGAAAACCGACGGTTCGAAGGGCAACTTTGGAGTTATGCAAATAGAGGTCGCTGGCAGGAGTGAGGCTACCGACCGCGATGCAGAGGCGAAGCGAACAAGCGAGAGCACGGAACTGGCCGCCAAGCGTGCCTTCGAAAATGGCTATGTTTCTCTTCGGAGAAGCCGTTTCGTACATCTCCCGGACGAGCCCGTGGCAAAGCCTTTTGTCCCCGCGCCAGTGCTCGCCCCGGCACCGGCCCAGCCTCAACGCCGCGCACCCCTGGACGCCGAAGAGACCAAGTCTGAGCAAGCACGTCTGCTGACTCTGTTACGGAGTCTACATCCCGTGCTTGTCGTGGATCAAATATGCAAGGCACTGGCTTTCTTTGGCGGCATCCCTGGAGCTCTGCCACCCGCAAACGACGGCTTTCCAGAAAGCGCAGAGGCAAACGGGCCGGGGAGCCTCTTCGTCGGCTGGATTGCAGAGATATTCCCCAAACTGGGAGGCAACGCGGGAGAGCAGAGGTTGGACCCCACCCGCCAACTGGACCATCCTCAGCCAGTGAAGCGCAAGCGAGGCCGACCAAAGGGGAGCAAAGCCACCAAAGCCCGGAAAGACAAGGGGGTCAAGAAGGGTCCCAGTAAGCCCTCAATGACTGCGGATCATCGCCAGCCATCAGACGCCCCGGACGAGAGCTGGATGGACATTGACGATAGTGGTGTGGAAAACACCGACGATGCCGACGCGAGCATGCTGCCCCTCCCGCAAGCCACACCGCAGCCGCCGGTTGGAGTGTTGCACCCAAACATGGCGACTGTGACTCCTAGTCACGCATCCAGGACAGCATTGCCAGCCGCGCCGATCGCTGTTGGCGCGGCAACCGACACAACCTCGAGCGCGAAGAAGAGAGGCCGTCCGAAGGGTTCAAGGAACCGACCTAAAGACCTCCCTGCGAACGCCACGCTGACCCCTTCATCATCGTCACAGGTGGGCCAAGCCCCTCCGTTCCCTTCGCCAATTCCTCAGGCTACCCAGGGGAATCAAACACCCCACCTCGCATCAGTTCCAGTGGGGCCCCAATCGTTCACAGCGGTGAACTCGGCGTCTCCGGCGCCTGCAAAGAAGAAGGCTGGAAGAGCGAAAGGAGCTGGGCCTAAACAGCCAGGGCACGCGCCAAACAGTCAAGTTTTGGCAGAAGGAGGGACCACTGGCCTGGGGTTGACCAACTTGGCGTCTACTGCGCAAGGGCAAGCACCTACACCTACTCATCACACACCACAGACCGTCGGGGCCCCACAGGCTCAAACTCTGGCGCTTCCAGCCCCTCTCGCAGCCAGTTCAGCTCCTGCAAAGTCATCCAAAAGCGCAGGGCAGAAAAGGAAGAGGAAAGGGGGTGGAGATGCCGCTGCTTCCCGGCCCCATCCGGATGAGGGCGGTAGTGGCTTGGCTTCCTTGCCGGAGGCTGTTGGCCGCAAGTTACCCATGCCGGCGAGTGACCCTGCACCAGCACGAGCACCAGCAACCGCACCGCCGCCGTCAGCATCGGCGAAAGCACCAACTGTGCCTGAACCTCTACCCAAGCGTCAACGGAAGAACAAAGAAACCAAGCCAAGGGGAAGGAATGGAAACGATGTTGCCTCACAGGCCTCCATTCGGGCCGCTGCTACATTGCAAACGGGACCCTTCCCCTCTGACTCGGCGCCGAAGTCAAGCCCTAGACCAGCCCCAGCTCATCCAGGAGGCCTGGTTCACAAGGCAGAGCCAACGTTGGTTTCTACTTCTGCTGTAGATCCTCCTATGCCGCCAATGCACTCACCTCATCAAGGTCATTTTGAAGTACAGTCCCCGACAATGGAGAACTTCGAGGCCCAACTTCAAGCCCAGTTTGACCAACAGACCCAGGTGGAATCACATACTCTGGCTGCACAAACCGCCCCAGACTCAACACAGCTCATGGCGGGCCGTTTGCCACCACGACACCAACAACGGAAATACACACAACAGCACCAGCAGCAGCAGCAGCAGCAGCAGCATCAGCAGAATGATTCTGTTGGGCAGGGGCGGTCTCCCAACTTGCAATCACAGCCGACCAAATCCCAAACGGCCAGCAGCCCGTTAGTCACACAACAGCAACAGCAGGCGAGGGCTTCTCAAAGCCAATTTAATCAGTATCGGGCCTCTACCTCACACTTCCAGCAACAACAACCGCCGCCACAACAGCAGCAGCAGCAGCAGCAGCAGCAGCAACAACAACAACAGCAACAACAGCAACACCACCAACAACAACAGCATCAGCATCAGCAGCAGCAGCAACAGAGTTATGGCTCTTCGCAGACAGATCACCCGCAGCAACAGCAGCATCAAAGTGGTCAAGTGCCGTCCGCTCAGCAGTATTCGACAAGCACATCGCAACAACAGCAGTACACTTCCAACCAGCAGTCCTATGCGCCTAGCCAACAGCAGTACTCGAGCGGACAGCAGCATCTTGCCCCGCAGCAGCGTTATCAGCACCAACTAGCAACTACTTCTTCAGGAGGCACGGCGTCGTACACCACTCACCAGTCCCCGCAATTTAACGCATCGGCGAGCAACAATTTCAGTACCGCCGATGGTAGCTATCGTAGCTCTGCTGCGGCTCTGGGAACGCCTTCATACGGTCAGCGGAGCCAGCCTAGTGCCACACCGTTTCGGTCCACCAGCACGCATGGCCTGCCGCAGCACTCTTCGTCATTTGGTACAGGCACCAGCGGTCTACAGCAACGTTCTGTCAGCACAAGCCAACCAACGTCTCAGAACATGCAGGGTTTGGCGAATGTCCAGGCGTTTACCGGAAACGCTGCCGCCGACTGGGGCTTGTTTGATACGAGCCATCTGGATACCTCTGGGCAGCAAGGGGCGATTGGGATGAACGGTGCGAACTATGGTATCGGCACGGCCAGCGTGCGAGCACCATCCAACGCTGGCCCGGCCTTCGCTGCCACCGGTTTGACGACTTTTGACACCTCTGGGTTGGGGAGTGGTGACCGGTATTATGGAGTTGGGCGAAGATGAATGTATCACGGCCGTCGCCGGTTGCTGGGAGACGGTGTCTTTTCCCCCTTTTAATCCTGGTTGAACAAGGGGATCGATCGGGAGTGCCGGAGGCACGAAAACGGTGGCCGGGCTTGGTTTTGGGTTTCGGGGGGTTTCGGGGGGTTGTACGATGCACCCATTGGATATTGGGATATGTTCCAGATATTGCTTGTCCTCTTTCACGGTTTAGCTCGCCGGGCTTGCTCTATGCCATCCTTTTTGGCCACGATTTGTATGCATGTACATCGCAGGTGATGAATAAAGAAAGTGCTACCATGCCAACGCCAGAGTCAACTTGTTGTTGTGTAGTGTGGCAAATCAAGATTGTGTCGAACGAAGTGCCCCCTTCCATTCTCGACTTGTCAGTCTGGTTGGGATTGAGCAGCCATTCACAGGTTGTAGAGGGTGAACCAAAAGCAAAGTGAGGCAGGGGATTAAGGAGCCCATCTACTTAGGGAAAAGAAAATCACACCAGAAAGAATAGGTGCCCAGAAGCTAAGTTCAAGGAACTGAATGATTAGATGCTAATCTATCACGGTCGCCTAGCCATTCCCCGAGGGTGAAGCCATCCGCAACTATTCGCGCCCCGCTTGGCTGTCTGATAAACCCCACACGGCTATAAATAACTCCCTGTTATGTCATGCCGCGAACCCGCCCAGTGGACATAAGGAAAGGATAGGTTTCTCGGACCTACGAGTACATTGGCTACAAACGCAACCAGAAAAGGGGAAACGCCCCGCGATGGGGGGACCCAGAAACGCAAGAAGAAGCGCCCAAAAGCAAAGAAACCCGTACACCTGGATCGCCATGCTGATCTCTGGCCCGAGATACCCTCAGATGTCGGACCCTGAAAGATTCCGTAACGCCCGTAAATGCCTTTTGTTTTGGAAAGATCCAAGCTCAACATAGGAAAGAAAGTCAATCAATTGACGGTCAGCTGTCATGGATTCATGACAGGATAAAGTTGGGTGGAAATGGTGAATCATGGAGTCGGTTGGCGGAATGAGAGACGACGACGCGAGGTGGAGGACTGAGTGACTCGGCTCATTCCATTGGGTCCTCTTCGATTGCGTCAAGGTTTGGGCGTACCGAGTCGGGGGCGATCGTGCCGTAGAGCCACTGGTCCTGGTCCTCAGGGACATTCTCGCTGATGAGATCCAAGAAAACCTGACCGTTGCGTCGGATGTCGGCGGACCGGTCGACGATCTTTCGGTCGAGAATCATTGCTTCGGCAGTTTCTGCCCAGATCTTCCGAAGTCTCGGCAAGTCGGACAAGAGTAGCTTGGACTCCTCCTTGGCCAAAGAGCCCATGGGCATGCCAGCGGCCAGACTGGTGCAGAAGACCAAGCTCTCCGGCTGCTTCCCTTGTGCCACGCTTACGCTGCCAGAACTCCGGGAGCTTGAGACAGTGTCGTTTGTGCTCGTCTTCCCCAGGGCAAGCGAAGACTTTTTGCGCTTCAAACCCAGCATCCCGCGACGCTTCTTTGCCTCTGGCTCGGGCGCTTCCCGGGCAAAGGAAGCATACCAGTTGTCGACGGCGGTTCGTCGGGCGTTGTAGCCCTTGACCTCCCAAATCTTCTCCACCTCCCGCAAGCCGCCCAGACAGAGAATGGCAACGTGCACTTCCTCAGGTGGTTTCTCTCGGAGGTATCCCCTCAGTGATCGCTCCACCCGACCGACATATGATGGCGGCCGAAGGCGTCTGTCGAACGACGCCATGACGAGGGGAAAGATTTCGTGGACTTGGAAGAGTGTTCGATCGTCGTACATGTTGAGGATTTCGGTTTCGATGGGGTTGACGGTGTAGGGGGTTCTGTGCAACCCGTAGCCGTGCTCGGCAACGTACTTCAGGTGCAGCTTTCGGTAAGTTTCGAAAAAGTGGAAGACGGTGAAAATCATGGGTATGAGACGTCGTCGCATCCGTTCTCTTTGTGGCGCAAATTCCTTCTTCTTCTCCTCCGTGTTCCTGAAGAACATGTCCTTGGATACCCATTCACATATTAGGAAGGACAATTTCGCCGCGACGTGGAGCCGATGCCAAATGCCACAGAGGTAATGGAAGTTCAGCGGAACGCCCTCGGGGGCTGGGTAAAGGCGCTTGGCGTACTCGGGCACATGGTGGTCGAGATGGTAACGGGTGATAGGGGTCTCGTTCAGGGATACAAGCGCGTGGAGGGATCGGGATGCCAGCCGCAGATTTAACACGTCGGACAGGGGGAGAGAGGCGATGATCTCGATTTGTAACTCGTTGGGCAGGCCAGCAAAAAGCTGATCGAACGGGAGGCTAGAGGAGGGCACGGTTAGCTGTGGCGATAAGAACTAGGGTTGCTGACGGCTTCGATGCTCACCTTCTCCGGGCAGTCGCCGAATACGTCGAGGAGGGTCGTGGTTCGGGAAGCGCGACACTGCTCGGGGTTGTTTGGGCCGCGGAACTCTTGGCGTGAAACTTGCTCCTGAAAAACCCAAAGCTCCTCTTCTCGGGTCGGCTCTGATCGCCGGATTTGACTGGTACCACCTCAGTCTCGGTCAAGCTTGACCCTCGAAGTGGTAATATGAAGGGGGACTGAGCGAGCCCGGGTGCGGGAGCAGCTGGGGAAGCGGCATTTGCCTGGGACTGATTGAACTTCTCCAGGTACCGGTCGGACCCGAACTCGGTCATGTGTAAGGGCTCCATGGTTGCTGGCTGCGAGTCGGCGACGCAGCCCTAGAGCCTGGGATAGGATGAAGACCCCGACGGGGCAAAAGGGACATGCGGAAGCCCGTAAAGGGTCCCGCCCTGCTCTACCAAAAGAGCGTCGCCAAGAAGGACAGGGTCGAAGTAATCGCAGTAGAGGACAGTTGCAGCTCGATCATGGTGGGGGCATCCGAGTCAAAGGGGTCGGTCACGAACAGAACCAACTGGAGAAGCCAGCCAGCCGATGGCGATCCGAGTGGGAATCGCGAGCAGATCAGATCGCATGCGGTCGTTGACGGCGCGGAGGAAAAGAATGACGGGCCGCGCAGGTCGGTCGTCGGGCGAGGGCGCGGCGACAACAAGCGACGGCAGCGATATGCGGTATAGCGGAGCGTGTTCGCACGACTCGGGTGAACGGGTAGCGTGTTGAGATCGGGTCGCCGTTGAAAGAACGAAATGAGGTAGTCGAGAAGGAAAAGGAAAGTCAATCGTAAATCGGGTACGGGCGCAGTTGATGGGTAGCGCGGGACGAAGGGACACGGAAGCGGCGCCTGTGTCGATCGAAGGCGTGATGCACAATGTCGGAAGAAAGACTCGAGGAGTCGGCAACGACAGGAGAGGGCGAGACGGGTCGGCACGGAGGAGGGAGTGTTCGGTGGGCTGGCCCTGTTTTGGACGGGTGGGGGAAGGGAGACTGGTGAGGCGACACCCCCGGGAGAGAGGAGAGGCTTTCGGAGAGTGGATACGCCCGGCAAGGGCCGAATTCGACAGGATCTCCCCCAGGCCAGTCCAGGAGAATTGAACGGCGTCAGAATCGCGCTTGGTGGCCCGGTCGGAAAACGTGGGTGGTGAAGGTTTGGCTGGGGAGATCTCTGATGGCGAACGGCGCATGGATGCGATGGGCCACCCGACGATGGGCCACGGCGGTTTGGCCGGCGTAAATGTGGAGAGGCGTGGAGTCGGGCCAGTGGCTGTAGCGAAATGCGAGCACACCCAGGAGCGAGTACGGCAAGCCGGCCCACAGGCTGCGAGCCGGGTACTTTGCGATTTGTGGGGTAATTGCGGAGGATCGTGTGTACCCTGCTATCGCTCCCACGTATGCCAGGCAGGGATGCTGGTCAGGACCCCTGGGCGATTGCTCGCGTTTCATTGAGGATGTGTCCCAATCGGGCCTGTTCAGTGCTTGTTTCCCGGCCGGGAAGGGCGCGGGCTGCCGAGCCAGAGCGGGTACTTTGGGTCAGCTGCGGCAAGATAGGCCGGGATTTCTTCGGACTGACGGCGGCGCTGGTGCTTGCGCTGCGCGATTGCAACGGTGGACTGTGCGCTCTTAACGCTCTTCATCCGGGCTGCAGTAGCATGCCTCGGTGCCACTAGCCTTGGCTGCAGGCTCGCGGGCACTTCGCAATTTAGCCGCAGCCAATGGAGGCGGGTCAAAATCACCGCACATGGGGTGCATTTCCACCATCCAACCCTCCAGCAAAGGGGGAAGATCCGTTTTCCACACCTCGTCGGCGGCGACGGTCCCTCCCGAGGGGTGACACCATGACACCATCACGAAATCACAGCACCGGCTTGGGGCTCACTCAGTGCCCTCGCCGCTGTGCTTGCGATGCTGCGTCGCCTTCCACAGGCACCTCGCATCAGCGCCCCGGTTCAACGCTGTTGCACTCTCGCGATCGCATCAACACCGCACGATTCTTGACCCCCTGGGCCCTTTTCTGACCCCAGCCGTTGACTGTGGTAGATCTTCAGTCGCTAATTACTCACCGAGGAGGGATTCATTTCCCCTTCTCTGCCTCGTGTCTCATTCTTTTTTTGGGCTTCCCCGACATTCCAACCATCGGCCAGTGCGAGCGCAAGACCTCACATTAAGGCCGACCGCTCTGTCGCAGTTCGTTGGTTCGGGGCCGCCGATCTCTGCTGCTCTGTCCGGCGCACCGCCCAGCCCTGAACTGTGCTTGGTAACGTCACGTACCACTTGAGCACCGCTCTCCCGCAACGAGTGTTCCCAGAGCTGATAATAAGTTGGGAATGATTCAGGTAATGGGTCCTGCAGTCCAGCCGGCGCTGGTCTGCTTCGAGTCGGGCACTCGCTTCGGCAGTTGGGTCTCCTAATCAAGAGCCTTAATCCTGCACCTCGGGTCGCGAGGAGCTGTTGGACACACCCCAATCATCGCATCGCTGGGGTTTTGGATTCATGCGGCTTGGCGTTTTCAGTTCCTCGTGCTCATTCGGAAAAGAATAACGTTACTTCTGGAGGAGAGTGTTGAGAGACACCTGAACAACTGCCTCCCCACCTCGGGCCAAGGCCGCAGAGGCAACGCTTTCACCACACACATGGGGCCGCTTTCACAGAGACTGGCCGAGTGAAGCCTTGACGACGGGCACCGTTTCATTCCTCCGTTGCGTGGGTGGTTGCAATCTCTTATCAGCTATTTAGCCGCGTCCTCTCTCGCTCTGGGGCACCTGGCCTGCCTGCCGCGGCCCTACTCCGGCCGTTCTTTGTTCCCCAGACGCCGTTTTGAGGAACTCATTGCGATGATTGGGCGTGGTCGTCGCCCGTTTACCATACGCTGTCCCACAGCTCCTGGCTGGTGACGGCCTTGGGTTCAACCCTCGGCGTCCTTCAGTCCAATACGGCCGGGTTCCGGAATCACGGGTTCGGCCAAGTCTCGGTCGTGGAGCCGTTTAAAAGCCGCCACCTTCCCTACTCGGCCCTATGGATTGCCGCTTTTTCACGTTGGTCTCATCCAGCGCCGCGTGCGGATCCTGACCACCTTCTCACCAGGATTCGACCAAGAAGCTCGACGAAGAGGCGAAGCGACGCAACACATCGATGAGACGGCATGGTTGGGCATGGCAGCTTGCGCTCGCAACGCATCGCCAGTTCGCCGGGAGACGTCCTGAGACCAATCGCGGCTCTTCCCCATCGAAAGGGTGACACCACGATGCCTCACTCGACAACTTGAAAGGGGCTTATACACTGGGACGTCTACACGGGCAGCTAGGCAACAACCGCTGTTTGTTCATCGGGCAGCTAGGCAACTACCGCTGTTTGTTCATCGGCCAACTCTACTCGCGGAGCCGGTCGCTCTTGTGGACCGACACTTGTCTTTGGATATCGCTGCGCGAGCAGGGTGCCTTCACACAGATGATCACGGCTGAATGGCCGCCACCATGGTCCTCTTTTGCGAACGATGACTTGCGGTTCGAGCCACAGGCGAACGTCAAGTGGGAAGAGAGGTTGGTGCCCTGGGGGTAGTCATGGCGGCCGGGTCCCTCGAATCTGGCGGCGGCCGGCGAGGAGCACAGCGGCTGTCCGCCGATGCTGCGCTCAGGTTCGCGCTGTTGGCCTCGGCGAAGAGTTGGGAGAGAGGACACTCCATGAGTGGACAAAACTGCGTGCCGCAGTGAACACCGGCTCGCGGCCGGTCATGTTCCGGGGCAGGGATCCACACGGCCCGTTCTTTAGCTCGGCCTGGCCAGCCGGAAGATCCGTGCCAAGATTCGCACACCGACTGCCACGGCGGAAATCCCTTGCAGGTTGGGCTCGACAGCTTGTGAAGCGCTGTCCCCCATGCACTGCCATGATACCGACGAGACGAGCGCACAAGATGGCGTGGACCACAAATGGGATGTTCCAGAAAACCGGCAGCAGCAGCTTACCACAGTTTTCCCAGTTGCCTGGAGCCTTGAGTTGCGTGACAAGAGAAGCATTTCTGAGGCGTCTTCAACTGTGTTTCCTCTGACTGTCCATTTGGGCACGTCGAGAGGTGGATCGTGAAGAGCACATGGGGCCTTTCAATGCCAAGCCGCTTGGTCATCCTATTTTTGGCAGCATTGAACGCGCTAGTGGTGTCGCGGGGTGCCCCTCCTTCTTCCTCCGCCTCTTTCGCCTTCCACAGCACACTGTCCACCAGTTCGCATCATTTTTTTTTTCTCACCTCTTCTGCCTGGCCCTTGGCAAGAGAAACCACGAGCAGCGGGTGTGCAATGTCCAACAACTGCCCGCCGTTGGACAGGAACTGGGGGCGTCATGATGTGGCAACCCCTGTTGTCGGAGGTGCACCTCGCTAATTTAGCGGCGCGGCAGGCGTTATATCTCCCCTCCCTTCTTATATCTCAGGGTCGCCGGGTTGCAGTTAAAGCCGCTGATCAAGTGTTGGCGGCGTGTGCTGCGTCGGCAGCCAAGACAATCAAGCGTCCCCAATCGGGGAGTGCATTGGATAGCTCTCCCGCATCGTCCAGACCACCCGTCTTTGTCCCTTGCTCCCGCACGCCAGTCCAGTTGCAGGGCGTCAAACCGCTTGGGTTCGTTCCCTGGTCCACTCTTCTGGATGGCAAACCCCGATTCTCAGCAGCTGTAGCCCCCGACCGTTGTGGGGGAAAGAAAAGGCGATCTTCGCGGGGTTCTTCCTGCCATGCAATATGCTCACCATCCACCTAGGCGCTCGAGTCCCCAGGTTTTGTCATAACCGAGCCCAGCCTTTGCGCACCGAAGGTTGCGTTGCTTTCTGCCTCGTTTCTCGCATCTGCGCCTACTTCTACTAGACGTTCGCCGCGAGTGACAAACAGCGGACGGCATCCCACGAGTTGTCTCGTCCATCTCGGTTGCTTCGTCCGAGCTCTGTCAAGTCGTCTCTCTCTCAGCCCAGTCTGTCTTCGCGCAGGTTCCCCACCTCTTCCGCCCTCCCCCAGCAAAGGTACCTACCTGCCTGCCTGGATATTCCGCAGCAGATCGCGGCTACTGTGGATTTCATATTAGCCTGCGCCGGCCTTGCACTGCCCGGGGTACTGCAACCTCCTGTCCCGCGCTATCTCGTGTGCCAACGGTTACCGTACGTGTTCGCCCTGCCCGCCCTGCCCGCCATTGGCAACAGCGACCATCTCGCGCAGTGCCTTGTCTACTCGGCTGTGTTCCAACCGACCCGGCCTGCCAGTCTCGTCGGGCCTGCTTGCATCCCGGGCCCGCGCAGTACCGGTGGGAGGCCCGATAATAGAGCCGCTGGGTGTCCGCTGGGTGTCATCTGTCTTCTCTTGCCTTGGAGCCGCCTTCTCCATAGCGCCGTCACGCACCCCAGCCGGGCAGATACGGCCGAAGAAGCTCCGGTCCACCGCCGCCGACTCCTCTTTACAGGATACGTTACCGTCACTTGGGTTCGCATAGTCCTGTCCCGGCGCGCGCCATGGCCACCTCTGACAAGCAGGCGCCCGCGCCTGGGCCGCCCGAGCCTCTGGACGTGATCGAGACGCCAACCTCGCCGTCTTCGGGTCTGGCCCGCTCACGCTTCGAGTTTGAGACTGACAAACGCAACGAGGGCACCAAAATTCTCATGGTTGAGTGGGACGTCGTGGTTCAGGAACAGGACGGCGGCCTTGAGGAAGGAGGCGACAGCAACGGCTGGGAGGTTTCATGGGAGGGCAAGGGGGCGGTCCTCCCAGTCCGGGATGTCGACCCGGAAGACGGCAGCAACATACACCGCGTGTACTTCCTTCTGCCTCCCGGCGCCCCCGTGCCGGCGCTCGTCGACATCGCGCGCAAGGGGGCAGGCGACGGGGCGAGCAACGGGACTGCCACAATCCTGCGGACCAAACCCATGCCCGCCATTTTCACGGCCGAGCTGACGAGCACCCAAGATGCTGGCCGGCGTGGCGTACTCCACACGATATGGGCGAAGAGGCGTCTGGCGGAGCTCAAGTCCGAGATTGCGGCCGAGATGAGGGCCAACGGCGAGAGCGTGGGGCTTGAGATGGCCGTGCAGGAGCAGCAATGGATCGTTGACCACTTTGGTCTTGCTCCAGACCCGGGCATGCCCCGGCCCGCGAAACTCCATATTCCCCAGAGCTCGGCTGGCCCGGCAAGCCCGAGAAGTCCACTCGGCGGAAGGTTGGGAGAGAAGCTCAGGGGGCTCAAGCTCGCGACCAGCCCCGCGGACCTGGCCGCCGCCAGCCAAGGTATGTCTGTGTTCGCACCGGGCCCGTGTGACCACCCCCTCTTCCTGCTGATGAGCTCCTTTGGGCGGGGTGATGTTCTGCAACACGTGGGGGCGTATGCACAGGCCTGTTGCTAACTGCTCTGGTAGCCGCAAAGAGCGCACAGGCACCACGAACACAGCCCTTGGTCACGTCAGTCTCCCCGCCAGCCACCGGTGTGGGGGTCTCGGCATATCCAGGTTCAGGTGGCGGCGCCGTTGCGTCTCTGGACGCTATCGTGGGGAGCGGCACAGGCCCGACGACGACGGCCAAAGCGCCAGGAGGGGACGACGCCAACGAGGAGGACTTGTTCGCCCTCCCGATGAGCCCCCGCAGCCCGGATATGAAGAGGAGCCCGTTCAGTATTCTATAGATGTCGAATAATGTATACCCCGTGGGCGTCAAGGGCTGTCACCGGCCGCTGACGCTCACTAGCTGTCTCCCGGCTCAATGGCGCCTCAGGAACTGGCGGGCCCGTATCACTTGGCCGCAGCCGAGCAAACAGTGACAAGAAGATCCGAGGGCGGAAGAGACACGGTTGGCGACAAGGAGGACGAGCTGGTAAAACGGTGTTAACCTGGCTCGCGGAGAAGTGTTAGCCATGTAGATTAAACGATTGGCCAATTGGCCACCATATTTCTCCATACGACAACTAAGTGGTTATCAGCTCCTGCCATTCATTCCTAGAGCATCCATCCCTTTTGCCCACCCCGACTGCTCTCTGCTGCCAAACCAACTGGTACCCTCGTCTTCCTCACCCGACTGGTTCTCAGCGCCACCCGCCCACACGTCCCTCGTCCCATCTCTCTTTCCTTTCCTGGCGCAGATAGTACAGCTTCTTGGCCTCCCTGTACCTCCTGACCCAGTCGCCGGCCTCGCGCTCCGTCGCCAGCGCGCCATCCCCCTCGCCCTCGAGGAAGCTCTCCTCGAGCGCGTAGCACACGCCCTCCTGCTCGGCCACACCCTGGGCCAGGCGTTGGTACAGGCTCGCGGGCGCAAAGGGCGCCAGGGCGTGGTCCATGTCGGCCTGCTTGGCGCGCCACTGGCGCTCCAGCGCGTGCGTGGACAGCAGCTGGGCCTGGGCGGCCGAGCGCTGGTGGGCGAGGCGCGCCTCGAGGTCGAGCAGCTGCGCGGCGCGCTCCACGTTCTCGGCCAGCGCCGCCTGCAGCGCGGTGTGCGACGCCCCCAGCGACGGGTGGGTCGTCTGCGGCGAGTGCGTCAGCGCCGAGAGAAGGGCCGGGTCCGAGAGGATGTCGGCCAGGTCCTGCTTGCTGCGGTCCAGCGCGTGCCGACGAGGCGGGGGCGTCAGTGGAGATAAACATAGATAGGGCCCGCAGCGGGCGCGGGGGGGAGGGGGTCATGGGACATACGACTTATCCTCCAGGAACTTGGGGAGCCATTGGTCGCCGGGATCCGCCATCTCTTGTGGTTGTGCAGCATAGTGCTCTGCTGCAAGACTGCCGCCGGATCCCAGGCCGGCTGCAATCGCTTCGGGCAATGGAGGGGGACGGGGGACTTGACCGCTGGCTGGCGTGCTCATCCGGCTCACATCGTGATGATTCCCTGGCGGCTTTGGTGGCGGTGCAGGCGGGGTGTGTGCGTACATCGTGATCTTGGTTTCTTGCCCTTGATCTTATTCCGAATGTCTCGGTTGGACATAAAAATGGCGACTTGTCAATGTGGTGGGTGAAAAGCGGCGGATTGTTGGCTGGATGTTTGGTGTTGTGTCGGGTTGAAGGTTGGGTGTGGTCGTCATGCGGGCGCAGGCAGGTAAGTGGCCTGGTTTCCTGCCTCTCTCCGCTTTGCGCACACCACGACATACCTACCAGGCAAGCAAGCATACCAGCACAAACACAGTCATTTCTAAAACGAAGGGCGGGGGATTACGAACCAGGGCCACTTTCAACACGACATAACAGGGCGGATTGACATATCACTCACTGAACATCCACTGGCTTCACCCAGGGACCCAGACGGCTGATGTTGGCACTTTTGAGCACACTCCCTCCACTGGCAAACGGAAGACGGGCAGAGAAAATCGCGAGTCTTTTTTGCCCAGCCGTCGAACACAGAGGAACACTGCTCTAGCTACGGTTTTGCTTCATATACAAATCAACGCTGAGAACCTGCGGATACCGCTCATCCAATCTACGAGTCGAGCTGAACATAGTTGGCGGGGAAAAGGCCAGACGCTCCCTGATAGTGACCAAACCACCAGTCCTCATCCGGGAAGTCCAGATCCGTGATCGTCGCGCCCTCGGGGAAGCTCAGTTCTGTGTCCACTCATGTCAGTTTCAACTCATAAATCCCCCCCCGGGATGAGGGGGCACAGAGCAGCCAAGATACATACCGTTGTCTTCCGCGGCCTCGTAATCAAACTGTGCCGTCGCCGTAGGCCCTGTCGCCGCGGATTCGGGCTCGGGTTCCTGTTGCGCTACCAGAGCCGGGGCAGGCGGTTGCTGGGCAATGAGCTCTTCGTCATCCTCAACCAGCTCAACATAGTTGCTCGGGAACAGGCCGCTCTCTCCCTGGGCGTTGGTGCCCATCCACCAATCATCATCGACCATCTCAATGTTGGTCACATATTCACCTTCCCGAAGCTCAAGCTCATTGTCTTCAGCCTTCTCGTAATCATACTGGACCAACGCCTTCTTGCCGCTGGTCGCCTCGGCGGGCGCACTTGACGCGCCCTCCGCGGCATGGGCCACGGCCGCGCCCACAGCCGCGGTGCTGGCGACAGCGGCAACAGCGACAGCAGCGGCCCGGGGATTGTGAGTCTCGCGCTCCGCCGGAAGCTCCTCCTCCTTGGGCAAGTCCTGCGGAACGGGAACAGGACGGGGAGGAAGCTTCTCGACTGCGGGCTCAATTTCGGGCGCAGCGCTGCGAGGAACAGGCATCGCCACCCGGACAGGCGACGGCTCGCGCTCCTCGTAGTTGCGGGACGGGACAGAAGGGCGCTCCTCCTCCTCCTCTTCCTCCTCTTCCTGATTCGTAGCAGCGGGCCGAGAAGGGAGCCCCGGGAGCGCGAAGCCACCCGCAGGCCGGCTCCCCATCGGCGGGGGTGGCGGAGCCGGCTCATCCTCCTCGCTGTGCGCAGCAGCGGCAGGGGTAGACCTGGTTGCGGTACCCATAGGCGCGGCGTCTTTGAACCTGTCGCGCAGGGCAGAGATACCTCCGCCTGTCGCGGCAGGCTCCTCCGGCTCCGGCTCGGACCGCTCGGTTCCTCCCGTCGGCTGCTTCTCTACGCCTCCCCGGCCGTAGTTGCTGGTGTGCACCGGCGCCCAGCTCTTGCCCGCATATCCGCTCTTCCACTCGCTGCCGCTCTTCTGAGCCGTAATGGGTGACGTCGCCGGCTGAGGTGTGGCATCCGCGGCGGCACCGCCTTGCTTGGCCTTTCTCTCAGCCCAGAGCTGGGCTGGAGTCTTGCCGCCCTGATCAGCAAAGGTCCGGCTTGCGGCGCCAACAGGCGGCGGTGCCGGGGATGACGGAGCACCGTAGCCTAGGCCAACGGGCGTTGGGGCCTTGGTGCCACTGAAGGGCGTGGCACCAAACTTCTTAGCAACCTTGGGCTTCGGCAGCTCGGTGAGGCGTTCTGACGGCGTGAACGCAGCGCTGCGTTCTGCAAGGCTCTTTGGTGGCGCCGACTCTTGCTCGGGCTCGGGCTCAGCAGGGCGCTGCGATCTTGCCCGGATGGCAGCAATGTCAACCTTGCCGACGGGCTCATATGCGCCCTTGACCACGGTGGGACGATCATCCTGCTTTGCCTGCGCTCTGAGTGCAGCAATGTCGATCTTGCCCACCGGCTGATAGCCGCCCTTGACGACATCACCCGGCCCGTCGTCTTGTTTCGAGGACCCGTTGAACCGAGAGTCATCATTGTTCTTCCTCAAGCTTGCGATATCCACCTTTGTCGGCTTGTAGGCCGACTCCACCCTCTCGATCTCGGTGCGTGTCACGGGGGGGGCGTCTGCACCCCAGCCGTCGTCATCGGCGTTTCCCTGTCGCTGGGCACGCGCAGCCGCGAGTGGGTTAAAGGAGCTCCCTGAACCAGACGTTGTCGGGGTGAAGACGGGTTTCTTGGCGACCGGGGGCGGGGCGGCCGCAGGAGCGGGCGCGGATGAGCCGGCAGAGTATTTGGCGCCTGACGCATCAGCGACCTTCTGCATGATGTCCTCGGGGGCGAGATCGGCGTCGGAGCGCGCTGTGATCTGAACGTGGTAGCCGTGTAGAACCTTGGAGACGGCAGCGACATGGCTTGTGAAGTAGCCCTTGGTCCGCTCCGGAACGCCACCACCGCACCACGCAACCAGGACGTTCTTGGGGAGGCCGGTGTTTGGGTCTTTGACTCTCACGAAAGCAAACTGGATGCGGCCTTCACTGAATTCTTCGACCAACTCAGCGAGATCGCTCTCTGCGGGGGGGGACAGGTTAGCTTGACGTCGGGTCAATGGCCGCTGCCTGGCGCGCTGCGGCTGTCTCGGAGGAGCGGGGCTGCATCACGACACTCACCACCTGTGCTCTCGACCTTCAGGATGCTCTCCTTTGCGCCCGTGTTCTGGAATGCATTCAGCAACGGCGCTTGAACTGTGAAGAGGGCCCATCGCGCTGCGGTCGGGGAGGTCGACGAGAGGGCGGGGCCGTTGATGACGCCTTGGTAGCTGCTCTTGATCGACGGCCCGTTTATTGACAGGTTCAACGACGCCATTGTTTCGTGCGGCCTAGGGTCGGCCGCTTGTCTTTGATGTACGGGTAGGGTCAGGGACTCCGGTAGAAAAATAGAGGTTCGGTGCTGTGGTTGGCTTCCTGCTCTCTCCAACTCTTGCGCGTTGCGGTGATGAGAACCGGGAATTGGGGAGGGAGCTTCGGATGGCGGCGACGTCAAAGAGGCTGTGCAGGAGGGGAGCTCCCAGGATCTTGGCAGGTCTTGGCGTCTGCTCAGGCTTCCAGAATAAGATCAGTTACGCTGAGAGGGGCCCAAAAATACGGTACTATACCTAGGTAGCTGTGTTCAATACGAAGGGGATGTTGCCTGCTTTTCACGCTGCCAGCTCCCACATTGTGTACCCGAGGTGTTCACTGAATCAAGTCCAACTGCCTTGGTAGATGGTACGGTATGCAGCCACAGAGCAGCAAGGTCGCCGCGGCAGATCAAGGTTCTTTCCAGCTGGGCTTATGTTGTGCAAGTCTACAAGTGTCAAGGGGTTCAGCCGCTTGACTCGACCAAACTGTGGAAACCGCTCTGAATTGCGTTCTCTAATTCCAGAGTATCACTGCATGTTTCTCCGTTGCAGTAACGTATTGATCGTCCATCTCCTCTTCAGCCCGGTTCTCCGTCGCCGAACTCAACAACAATCCATGCAGCACTCGCAGCAGTCTGCGCAGCACTCACAGCCTTCCTCGCAGACAAAACAGCAGCAGAGCGCTGCCAGACAGCCCTTGAGGCAGCCGTCGCCGCCGCCACTCTTCTGGTGACGCGGCTGCTCCTGGTACTGCATCTGACCCTGAGGCGGGTAGTAGCCTTGTTGGGGCGCAGGCCCTGGGTACGCCTACCAGAGAGTCGTCATCAGCATCGGCCGATAGCCAGCAGATAGTGGCCAACGAACATGTATGTATGAACAGAACCAGAAAGCAACGGGGTCCAGTCTGAGAATGGTCAAACACTTACGGGCTGGGGATACTGCGGGTAGGGCGTGGGGCCGCCGTGGCCATGCGGTGGGCCTTGCTGGTAATACTCCTGGGCCGACATTGCCAAGCACTTTGAAGGATGGAACGGCGGGCGAATATCGATGGACGACGTCGGATGCCAAGGGCTTGGCTAAGAATTTGGGGGTTCCGCGGGCCTGGAGGGGATGCTGTGCTTTTTAAACGTCAAACTCCAGCATACCTAGAGAACTGGGCGGGGAAGGGGGGGAGCCGATGGCTGAGAAGGGCCTTGTCCGGCTGAGAGTCAGCACCACAACACCGAATCGCGATTGGCTGGGCAGGTCCGGCTGTTCAAGGGATGAACCGCGTTGGTGTCAGCCAACACACACCGTGCTCACAGTGGTAATGCCGGCGCTCGAGGAGCCAAGGATTAGAATCATGGGATGCTGCTGTGAGCGAGGACGCGGGCTAGTTATGTGTATTCATATATTACAGAATACGTCGCACCGATTCGATGACTGGCGATCAGCCACATGTTTGCGTCAGGGATGGCGCAGTTATTTCACAAAACGGGTGCTCTTTGAGACACCGTATTGATACGGACCGCCCTGGCTGAGGATGACGGGTGAAACCGAGAGATGACGCAAACACCACTTGGCCAATCACCAGCCATACGTTGCAGCATGCGGGGTCATCCGTAATCGGCCGGCAACCCAAGAGTCGATGGCGGGGCATCGCGCAAGTGGCGTTGTCGATTCAACTCCAAACAAAAATTCCCGTCGTGAGCATCCCGAGACAGGTCACCACACCTCACCCATCCCGCTTTGCGCAATCATCAATCCCTCGTTACCGACGGCATATAGCTATTTCTCTACAACCCCGACGCGCTTTTTTGCAGACGCAGCCCCTCGTTCGACCTAATCCGAGCTTATCTTCGTGCCCCGCCGGGTTCTTGCGCCATGTCCACCATCAAGGAAATCACAACCGTCGAGGGCTGGGAGGAGCACGTCTCGTCGCTGCCCCCCTCTACTCTGCTGATTGTATCGTTCCATGCCCCCTGGGCGGCGCCGTGCGCGCAAATGGCGACTGTGCTTTCGACTCTGGCCAGCGAATACCCCGTGACCGAGCCGCCGTCGACCTCTTGGGTGAAGATCAACGCGGAGGACCTGTCAGACATCAGCGAGGCCTACAACGTGACGGCCGTGCCCTTCCTCGTTCTCATCCGGAATGGAGAGGTGCTGGAGACAGTCAGCGGGAGCAGCGCGATTAGGGTGCGGAACGCCATCGAAAGCCACGCGAGCAACAGCGGGACGGCCACGGCCCACAACGGCCCCGCGGCGACGCTCGGGAACGATGCAGGCGAGGTTGCTACGGAGGAGGACCCGGAGAAGAAGAAGCAAGAACTTTTCAGGAGACTTGGTGACTTGGTGAAGGCGGCGCCCGTGATGCTGTTCATGAAGGGGACACCCAGCGAGCCCAAGTGCGGCTTCTCGCGGCAGCTGGTGGGGATCTTGCGCGACAATGCCGTCAAGTACGGCTTTTTCAATATCCTGGCCGATGACGAGGTGCGGCAGGGGCTGAAGGAGTTTGCCGACTGGCCGACCTTTCCCCAGCTCTGGGTTGATGGCGAGCTGGTTGGGGGCCTCGATATCGTGAGTGGTCCCTCGTTTCGCTCGTTGGCTGGGTGGGCGAGTCTGTGCTGACAACTGGACAGGTCAAGGAGGAACTGGACAGCAACGCCGATTTTCTGAAGCCATATAGCGTCAAGGCGAACGGCGACGTCTCAGCAGCCGCGTCTTGAAGCTTTCAACCCACCAAGCCTCACGCCGCGGACCATTTTGATCAGGGTTGGGTGGTACAATATACTCGAGGTCTCCAGGGCTACCACGTGAAATGACCTCCTTCGTTGCGCAATCCTCCAAGGCTCTGGACGCATGCTTAAGCCATGCTGGACCGTGGAACCGATCAGATCGCCGGATCTACTTGCGGTTGGAGGGGAAGTATGTCGGGGACATGCAAGTGGTGTCGTCTCATTACACCCACGACATGACCCACACGAGCGTGGTGTCTGTGCAGCAAGGTTGGACAAAGCACGCCGCATGACTCATAATTGCCCTTTCAGACGGGCTTAATAATCAGGGAACGCCCTCCCTCAATCCAAGTTCATTTGCACATGGGAAATCTGCTATCACAGTGAGAGGACTGCTTTGCAGTGGCACATTTTGGATCCTGGGCTTCTGTAGCGCTCGCAGTAGAAGGTTACGGAATCCCCATCTGTCACAGTTTTCTTTTTCTATTTTTTTTTTTTGCATCCATGACCTCACCTGTCCATTTGTTGGATGTTTAAAGTGCGTTGTGTTCGACGACCCAGAAAGAAGTAAGACTGGCCTGTGACAGTACCGATGTTGAATGGGGCCCTGGACGAGTGCACAAACGGACGGGGAGCATTGCTCCTGGCCGATTAGGTGGTTCCGTTTGCAGCAGCCCAACTAGCCCCACCAAGACCCTGCCGGCCCCACCTAGTTAACGTTACCGTCCTGCGTACCGTATCTGACCCGGAGCAGCAGCAGGCATCCCATCCCGTCGCCAGCATCCTTCAACCCTGAACCCGCGGCGATCCTTCATCTTCAAACATATCTGTCTATCTCGTCGAGACTGGAACTACGTCTTGATATCTCACAGCTGGCCGGATCCGCGGACGCGATTACACGGATCATCCACCCGAGGTCCTGAGGCTCACACCATCTCTTGCCTCCTGCTTCTCTCCTCTCTCTGTCTGCGTCTGCCAATTCGACTCGATTGCGAACACTGGGCACCGACACCCATAGACCTCGCCTGGGCCACGACGAAGCATTGAGTTGTGACGTCTTCTCAAGCGCGGCGCTAGGCTTGACGCAACGCACCGCAGCGGGTTGGTTCTCTGTCTCCCGCACGAGCAGCGAAACGCCGAGCAACTGGACGCAGCTGCCGCAATCGGCAGCGACATCCGACATCTTTTTGTGGCGCTGTCGAAGGACCGGCTCTCACAGAGGGGGCGAGAGACCTTCGAGCTTGTTCAAGCTTTTCAAAGGGCAAGGGTGCCAGCCGCGAAGACAGCTTGGAGCGGGCAGCCAGCCGATTGACCCTCTTTGCTGGGTTTGCTCGCCCGCCGCCGACCATGACGCCCACGCCTCCTTCAGCCGCGGGGTCGTCGGCCGGCAGGTCTCCTGACGCGCAGTTTCGGGTTGTCCGCAAGAGAAACCGGGTGCCTCTGAGTTGCTACCCCTGTCGGACGAGAAAGTGAGCCACCTCTATGCATGTTCCCACATCAATCTTTACCGCACAGAGTCAGCTAACGGGTTGATCCAGATTGTAAGCCATTGTCTCGGGGTGCCACTTGGGCTCTTCTCCTCGTGGATGCTGCTGACTCCAGTTCTAGGAAGTGTGACAGGACTCACCCATGTACCAACTGCACCAAGCGCGAGGGGGCAGACACCCTTTCCTGCTCGTACGCCACCCCCGTGTCTCGCAGGAAGAATCAAAGCCAAGAGGAGTCTACCCCAGACGACATGCAAAACCGCATCAATAGGCTCGAGGGCCTGGTCTTGTCGCTGATGCACGGAGGCGCCAACCTTGAAGTTTCTACGCTGCCTGGTTCCTCCTCTGTTTCTTCTGGTGGCGCAGCTTCCAACCTCTCGCCCTCTACCGCAGACACCAGCTCTTTACCGGCAAAGACCGAGGTGCACGATGACGGGACGATGCAGGATGAGGACGAAAGCGACATCGACGACGGTCTCGCAAATTCCCTCGGAGTGTTGAGGGTGGACCCAGTCCGGTCGAAGCACGTCTATCTGGGCGAGGAGCACTGGCACACCATTCTGAGCGACATCGCCGAGGTCAAGAACTATTTCGCGAGCCATAAAAAGGACTTGGAGAAACGGTACGAGACGATCAAGTTGGCCAAACCATCGGCGGCCCAACAACCACCGACTTTGCTGATGGGCGCCACGCCTGCAACCGAAGTCGAGCTCCGCGCAGAGTTGCCGCCCAAGTCGACCGTCCTGGCATTGTGTGCAAGGTACTTCAACTCGCTGGACAATGCCGCCACCGTTGTCCACGTCCCGACGTTCCAGCAGCAGCTTCGCAACCACTGGCAAGACCCGTCGAAGACGCCTATTATGTGGTTAGCCGTGCTCTACTCCGTCTTGTGCCTGGCAACGCTGAGCTACCACAAGGTTGGAGATGAGCCACCCGAGCTGAAGGGCCGGGCACTGGAGCTGGCGACCGAGTACCGATTGAGGGCGGTGCAGTGTCTGATTGCCGGGGACTACACTAAGCCAGGGGCGTACACGGTGGAAGCCATGTTGTTGTATGCGTTTTGCGAGTATACGTCTCGTTTTGATGCCGATCTCAGCATGTGGATCATCGTTTCCATGGTCGTGAGGATTGCGTTCCGGATGGGCTATCACCGTGATGGCAAGTGGTTTCCCTCGCTCACCCCCTTCGAGGCGGTAAGTTTACTTTTCCAATCATATCGACCTCCTACTCCCAATCTTCCTCTCCCAGAGGCCGTTTTCTGACAGAGCCGCGGTTCGGGTCGTAGGAGATGAGACGCAGAACTTGGGGTCTTGTTCGGATGCTCGACGTCTTCTTCTCTCATCAAATATCCCTGCCGAGCATGATCTCGGAGAACGACTGCGACACGGAGTTGCCTCACAATCTCTACGACGAGGAGTACGGCCCAGACACCAAAGTGCTCCCGCCCTCTCGACCCAACACTGAGCCGACACCGATCAGCTACATGGCTTATAAGATGAGACTGACTCAGCAGCTCGGGATCATTCTACAAGCCACGAGCCGGGTCAAGAACCAGGTGCACTATGACGAGATTCTTCGATTTGATGCCAAGCTGCGCGACGTCTGGGCTGAGCTACCCCCTCACTTGAAGATGCAGCCCCTCGAGGGCTCCCAGGCTCCCCTGGGCCTGGTCATGGCCCGCTTCAACATCGACGTTCTCTACCTCAAGATTGTTTGCGTGCTCCACAGGAAATACATACCGCGAGCGAGACACAACCCCAGGTATGCGCACTCGCGGCGCAGCGCCATTGAGGCGTCGTTGCAGATGTTGCGGCACCTGGCGACGCTGCACGGGGAGTCGGAGCCCAATGGGCGTCTCCATACTATCAAGTGGTTCGTCACGTCGGTGGCGACCAAGGACTTCCTCCTCCCCGCCATGCTTATCGCGCTGGATCTGCATTTTGACAATGTAAGTCAGCGGTCGACGGGGCAGCAGGACGCGCAGAGCTTGCATTTCTGGACTCGAGAGCAACGCCAGGAGATGATTAGCAGCCTCGAGGTGATACGGGACATCTGGAAAGGGCTTGGCGACATCTCGATCGAGGCCTTCAAGGCTTCCAACACCCTCGAAGTCATGCTGGTCAAGATCAAGAGCTTCGGCGCTGCGGATGAGCCGACTGGCCCGGTTGAGAGGGCAGCCGCCCCAAGCGCTCCTATTGCAAGAGTCTCGGCCGAGCTCCGGCCTGAACATTCGGCAGCTCTGACACTGGGCATGCTTTCCGGCGGTGCAATGCCAGGACCATCGGCCGCATACGATGCGGCGACGTTGCCGGGCTCCATGGGCACCACCACGTATGGGAGGCCCAACGTGGGGTTGGACGCGGCGAATGCGGGCGTAAGTCCGAGTACGGGGCCTAGCACAGGCACGGGCATAGGAAGCGCCACGGCAGTGGATTTCTCGAATCCCATGCTGGGTTTTGACGGTGCTCCGTCTCCGTTGACCATGTTCGATAACATGGCGAGCAATAACATGGACTTCTCAAACAACTTTGACTGGGTAAGGATACTCCCGCGCGGTTGCGCGTCCCTCTGCCTCTCCCTGTGCGCATCCCTTGCTGACTCGGTGCCTCTAGGATACTTTTGACACTTTTACGCAAACTGCAAACTGGGGCGGGGAGTCATTTCAGTTCTTTTCTGGGACCTTGGATCAGCCACAGCAGCAAGCACCGGCAGATGGTTCCATGTTCCCTTACGGGCTGGACCTCACTGGGTCAACTTGAGGTATGGGCATACGATAAGCGGCTGCGGCGTAAGGGATATCTGGCTATCGAAGAGTGGGCATGGGGAAACGAACAGATTTGCGGAACGGTCGAAGGCTACCGGTGGTTCTGGGCGTTGACGTTGGTGGTGTGTTTGGTTCGGTCCCAGTGTGTAAAACATGAATACTCAATACCCTCTCCTCACTTTAGCTGCGGATTTAACTGAGATGCCAAAGGGGCCCCCCAAGACCTCCCCGCACTCGTCCTTCTGTTCCACTCCCCCACATACGGTCCGGTTGGATGCTCGAAAAGGCGTGCTGAGAGACTGCTCGATGTGCTGCCCAGGAGAGCTCGCTAGGGCATTCGGCCCTTTTGTACCACCAAGTGCGGCACTCTGGGGCCCCGGAACGGCACTTGGTTTCAAGCGTTGCGGGGTCCGGGGAAATCGCCGGCAGGGTAGGCGGAGGCCCCTTGCCTGTTCTGGAAGAACCCCGTGTCGACGCTTGCAGCATCGGGGCTCTCTTGCCCGGTACCTAAGAAGTGGAAAAGCACCGATGTCAGAATCCGACGGCCCGATTTGAACGACAGGCTGCATCATGCTAACTCTGCCTTGGCTATGCCAACCATGAACGCCCTCGGGTCTCCAGTCTGGGCGATGCCGCCTCTGGTTCTCTCCCCCCTCGGGTTCGTGAACGTCTAGCCTGGCGACAGATATCGGCGATATAAAAAGGCATGGTGCTCAGGAGCTGGATCTCAACGGCCCCTGGTGAAGGTAACCACCGCAGCTACCGCCTCGTCACAGACAGACCAAGTGGAGCGTCTACCGCAGCCCACGATGCGTGTCGTCCCCCAAGCCCTCCTTCTCCTCGCGGGAGCCCTCTTGGGTGAGTATGGGGTTTCTGCGCTCACAGCTGCCGAGTGGCGGAAGCAGTCCATATACCAGGTTGTCACAGACAGGTTTGCTCGGACTGATCTCTCGACTACGGCGCAGTGCAGCCCGGCAGCCCAAGTCTACTGCAGAGGGACATGGCGAGGACTGATATCCAAGCTCGACTACATCAAAGGCATGGGATTTACCGCGGTGTGGATCTCGCCGATTGTCAAGCAGATCGATGGCAACTCACAAGATGGGTGAGCACCCGCCAGCACCGTCAACGACCAGACTCCCTGCTGACCGAGAGGTCCGTAGATCCGCTTATCACGGATATTGGGCACAAGATATCTGGGCAGTGAACCCGGCGTTCGGAACCGAGGCCGATTTGGTTGAGCTCTCTGCCGCGCTACACGCCCGGGGCATGGTGAGCGCAGACCCTTGCTGCTTTTTGCCCCGGGGCTGATTGCTGATGTTCGACTCTGCCAGTATCTCATGGTTGATGTCGTCACCAACCATATGGCATACATGGGTTGTGGTACATGTGTTGACTACAGCCGGTTCAACCCCTTTTCGTCGGTATGCTTTTGACGTTCCCTTCGGCCTGGTCTGTCGAGGAGAGCCAAAAACTTACCCGAGGCGTCTGCAGTCTTCATATTTCCACTCGTACTGCTCCATCAACTACAACAGTCAGACATCGGTTGAGGTGTACGTGTACACTGCCCGCTTGGCTGGTGAGTACCGCTGACATGGCCCAGGTGTTGGCAGGGTAGCAACACTGTCAGGTACGTACAACAGAGTTCATGTCTTGTCCCCCCTCGTTGGTTACAGCATAGCTAATCAGACGTTAGCCTTCCTGACCTGCGTACCGAAGAGTAAGCAACGCCTACGAGCCCCCCACTTCGAATCCCAGCCGGTCGATAACACCATCTCACCGTAGTGACTCTGTGCGACAAATTTGGAATGACTGGATACGCCAGATGGTGTCTAAGTACTCGATGTAAGTGCAAGCACTGTCTTGAAGCCATCCCCCGGCCCCGGTCTGACACCGGCCCGTTTGGCATGCAGCGATGGTCTGCGAATTGATAGCGCAAAGCACGTCGAGGGGTCGTTCTGGCCGGGCTTCTCATCCGCAGCGGGCGTCTATCTCCTCGGCGAGGTCTTCAACGGCGACCCCTTGTATGTGGCGCCTTACCAGCAGTACTTGGACGGCGTGGCCGACTACCCCAGGTAAGTGGCTTTGCTTTGCCCATGATCCCTCGGAGATTTGACCCCTGGACACAGTTACTACTGGATCCTTCGGGCATTCAAGTCGTCCAGCGGCAGCATCAGCGACCTTGTCTCCGGGCTCAACACGCTCCGCGGCGCTGCTCGGGACCTCAGCCTGTATGGCTCCTTTTTGGAGAACCACGATGTCGAGCGCTTTCCGTCCTTTACCCAAGACAAGGCAAGTTCCTGCACAGAGACACACCTCCGAGACTTACATCACCGGCTGTGCTAACCCGATGCTCCGTGGACAGGCACTGGCAAAGAACGTGAGTGTGATCATGTGCTGTCCAGTATGTATTGTTAGGTGTGCTGACAGACCGTAACAAACCCCTTTGTAGGCAATTGCGTTCACGATGCTCAAGGATGGTGAGTGTTTAGAGATCTACCAATTTAGCCCGAACCATCTCTGACTCGCTGCGGCAGGTATCCCAATCCTATACCAAGGCCAGGAGCAGCATTACGCCGGCGGCGCCACGCCCCAAAACCGTGAGGCGCTGTGGTCGTCCGGCTACTCGACCACCTCGGACCTCTACACGTGGGTCACGAAGCTCAACCAGATCCGTGCCCGAGCCATCGCCCAAGACAACGGCTATCTCTCGTACAACAGCAACCCCATCTACTCGGATAGCCACACCATCGCCATGCGCAAGGGAAACTCCGGGTCTCAGGTCGTGGGCGTGTTCACCAACGTCGGGGCCTCGTCGTCGGCCACTGTCACGCTTTCTTCGTCTGCGACGGGCTTTGAGCCGAACCAAGCACTGGTTGACGTGATGAGCTGCACCGCGTACACGACGGACTCGGGTGGTGGCCTCACCGTGACCCTGTCAAATGGGCTTCCAAGGGTGCTGTACCCTAGGTCCCGTCTCTCGAACAGCGGTATCTGCTCTGACCTGACGGGCACAACCACGACGGCGCCCGTATCGACCCTGACGTCCAGTTTGATCACGACGGCGCCCGTATCAACCTCGATCTCGAGCTTAATCACGACGGCGCCTGCATCAACCTTGACGTCGAGTCTGATCACGACGGCGGGCTCCACCACGGTGCCAACCTCTACTGGTAAGTCTAGAGAGTCAGCGGGTTTGATCATGGTAACTCACAATGGCCTGCGCATCGGTCCAGGCACCTCCACCACCTGCACGCTGGCTTCTGTAAGCATTACATTCAACGAGCTGGTGACGACCGCTTGGGGAGATACAGTCAAGTTGTAAGTGACGGGGAACTCAGGCTTGCCTTCCATTGTTTCTCAAACGCTTGGCTTACGAACGTACAATAGGACCGGCAACGTCGCCGCTCTTGGCAACTGGAACCCCAGCAACGGAGCTAAGCTCAGCGCAACTCAGTATACACAAAGCAACCCACTCTGGTCCGGCACGGTTCAGCTTACCCCCGGTGCCGTGATCCAGTACAAGTTCGTCAAGGTCAGCGGATCCGGGACGGTGAGTTGGGAGTCGGACCCGAACCGTTCGTACACTGTTCCTTGTGCGGCCGCGACGGTTAGCAGCTCGTGGAAGTGATGGGCTGGTGTTTGCACATTTCGTCGGGGCGGCTTATCACAGGTGTAGGATGCAAGTGGAAGGGAAAGGGTATCTCGTTCATCATACACCTCTGTCTATCATTTATGCACGCAGAAAGAATGCAACGCATAACACATCGCCTCGGCCGACACGCAAGAGGGGCCAGCCCCTGTCTCCCGTGCCAAACCTAGACGCCCAGGGCCGTCTTTGCCCTGGTCCAGAACTCTGTCCGCGCCGGGAGTGTCGCCGCGTCGCCACCAATGCACGTGTTGTAGGCCGCCCACCCGGCGTCGCTGCCCGTCTTGAGGGCAGCCCGCACATCGGGGCACTTCTTGACCAAGAACCAGGCGGCCGAGCCAAAGTTGTACTCATCGGGTGTGACGAGGGCGAGGACCGCGACGGGCGACTGGCCCGTCACCTTGGCCGCGCCGAGCAACTCTGTGGCATACTCGGAGACAAACTGCAAGGGGGTGCTGTTAGCCACGTGCGACTCACAACGCAGGGCGAAAAGGAGAAGAAACGGCGTGTGTGCTGGGGAAGACTCACGGTAGGCGACATCATGTTAGCCGTGCCCTGGCCCGGCACGCCAGGGGTGAGGTTGTGCTTGACCTTGATACCGCTCTCATAGCCCATCAAGGCGATCGTTGCGGCACACTCGGCCTTGCTCAACTCGGCGCAGGCCTTGGAGATGAAGGGCGCCGCCTGTTCTGCCGTCCGGCACTCGTCAGGGAACTGGGCCCCGGCACACGAGTTGGACCCGGGAATGATGGCTTGGATAGCTGCGGCGTCGACGCCGGATCCGGACCCAGTTGCGGGCGGGGTGCTGCGAGCACAGGGACCAGATCTCGTTGCCGTACCGGCTTGCCTGATAGCTAGAGGGGAGGCGGCCGCAAGCCCGCTAAGGAGGAGCGCAGAGAAGTGCTGAACACGCATGTTGTGCTGTCGAAAAGAAGAAGTTGACTGCAAATTGTTGTGATGCTACGTCGTGGTTTTCGAAAAGGAGCGGAGGTGCTGGTTCAACCAGGCAAGGCGACTTATACACTAACACAGAAAGAAGGAGAGAGAGAATGAGAAATGAGAAGCTGTGGCAAGCAGACAACAGTAACACAAGCGGTCCCAAGACCACACCCACATGATATATACAGGCAACGGCAGAACCGGCAACCAACGAGCCCCTGAACAAAGAGACAATGGCTCCATCTGGGTCCTTCTCTCCCGACGCCCAACCCACTCGGCCAGTTTTGACGCAAGGTGATGCCAATCTGCGGATTGGCCATCCTGGAGGGCGGAACTTCCCTGTGTGCAGAGGTGACCCGGCAGCGGTTGGTGAAAGCCCCTTGCAGCCATTCATGCCACCCGAAACGGCGCTTCTAACTGGCTGCCCCTTTTTTGGTCGGGGGTTGGCCGTCTCGGCGTCGGCCACTCAGGGGGCCTCCAGGCCGGCCCACCGGCGCACTCTGCGGCACAAGATCTGCCTGTCCAACGACGCTAAAAAGCTTACATGGAGATCAGCGCAAACAGACAAACGCCACCAGATCGGATGACCTGTCGCACTCTTGTGAGAAACCCACACTTGCGGCCAACCAAATCAGTCACCACCCACCACACCCCCTGAGCCCTGCGTTTCCCCGGCCAGTGACGCGGAAGATTTCATAAACTCAGCCTGTGCCACTGCAATCAAGCAAGCCAAGATTCCGGGGAACCCTGGGAGCGGCACGGCACTCCGCAGCCAAGAAGGCTTGCTTGAGCCGCCAGTGACCTCCATCCAGTCCTTCCAAGATGAAACAAGGGGGGATAGCAGCAGCCTTGCGGCAACATTATAGTAATTGACTGGCTAAACCTCTACCCTCAGCGCCAGGCCAGACGTGTAAAGCCGACCCCTCAGATGTTTTGGATGTAGCACAGAACGTAAGAAAACAACAGATAAAATACATGCCGCGTTGCCGCGGAGTCCTGAGGGTCACGGAGGGCTTTGAACCAACACCGTGTCCATCCACCAACAAAGGGCCGAAACTTTCCGCAGGGGGCCAACAGGGCTTTCTCATGCCGCTGGAAACCGTGGGTCATACTCCTCATAGTAGGCCGGGTCAGCCCGCCGGTCACCAGGGCGGCCCTCTGGTGCTGCGCTGGCTCGAGCGCCCTCTCGGGCCAGGCTTGACCTGGAAACAGGCGCGTACGTAGGTTCAAAGCCAGAATAGGGACCGGCTTCGTGGCGAACCCTCCGCTCCTCGTACATGTACCGCGGATCCGGCTCGCGCCGCACCGGCCGCCGGATGTAGTATTCCCCTTGCTCGTCGATGACGTGCACAATCTCGTATGCTTCGACGGGCGGTCTTGATTGCACGCGCACATCATCGTGGTATCGGCGGTAGTGTCCTTCGGGCAGCGGTGCGTTGTGGTCACGGTCTTCTGTTCGGGTTGCTGGTAGGCCGAAGCGGTCGTCACCCAAGTGGCGCGATGAGAGCTCGATGAAGCCAGCCTGAGACCGCTGGGGCCCATACGAATCGTCCCGCCTTTCGACCGCGGCCGGTCTTTGATGATATGCCGGGTCGGGTTGTCGCCCGGCAGGGCTCCTGGCTCTGGTTGACGGCAGGGAAGACCGCGCTGACTCCTCTCTGTCCGCGCCGTATCTTGTATAGGTACCAGAGCCAGGACAAAGATCAGCGATAGCTTCGGGGTCTCGTTGGTCAGTGTTTGACGCGGAATTTGATCTTCCTTGTGAACCTCGGAACTGGGGTAACTGCCTCTGTTCGAGATAGGACTCCAACGCCGCCATGATGCTGGGCTCTTGTTCACCGTGCGCGGAGGCTGGGGGGTGCGTCTTTTCGGGATGCTGCAGGGGTCGAGCGTTGGGATGCAGATGTGCTTGGCCTTGCACGACGACACCTGGCTTTGACCGCTGGGGACCAGCAGAGGGCATGTGTGCCGGCGGCATCTCATCCTGGTTTACAGCACGCATATCATCCACGTCCGAGGTTTCGCGCTTTCTCTTCCCATCCCCTGCCCTGAACTTCTTTCCACCCGACCGGTCACCAGAGCCACTTCCACCTTGCGGCTTTACTCGCTTGTTCTTGCCAGCCGCGTTTTTGTGATGAAAGCCGTTTTGCCCGCGACTTGGCTTGTGGCCCTGTGACGAGTGAGGAGTACTGTCACGTTGCGTGGATAGGCCGCCTTCTGAAGTTGTGCCGGGTGTCGTGCTATGGGGTGACTGGTCCGGAAAACGGTAGTCGGCGAAAGAGCCGGCCCCCGCAGGGTCAGAGACATCTTGGGAGCTTGCGTAGGCGCCACTTGCCCGAAACCCGTTGTGGATTCTCGCTGGGGTCGCCTGTTGCACCTGTGTATGGACTTCTTCGTTCTCGTGCTGTGTGGAGGATGTGCCAGCGACGGCGGAAACAGGCTGCGGCGCACACGCAGGCAGTAGCGCAGCCGAGAGTAGGGCTCTCTGGGGTTCGTTGGCTGGGGAAGCGAGACTTGCGGAAACTGCGAGATCCGACACAAACACCATGTCGGTTACCCAGTCCAAAGGCGTGAACGCTGCCGGCATTCTTTGCATCGGCTCAACGTGCTTGGACTGGAAGTGGTTCGCCAGCTGTGGTAGCGAGAAGTCCTTCCGTTCCTGCTCCACTGAAGCTGCGTTGCCAAGCCCCAGATGGCATGCCTTGCAAATGAGTCCGTTGACGTTGCGGACGGGCCGCATCTCTTTGTTGTTGGACAAGCCGTCGATGAACATGGAGAGCGGGGGCGTTTCGTAGAACCTGGACTGGAATCTCTTGACCAGATGGTGAATTGTCACCAAGACCTTTGCGCTGCCGGGAAGATCTCGGATGTCGCCTAGCAGCCGCCAAACCTCACGGGAGTTGTGGGCAATGTCCTCCACCTTGCTCGGATAGAGATCTGGATAAGTCGAGGCCTGTGGCGGAGCGTAGGAACCACTGCCATGATGTGTTGGATACGGCCCATAATGGTAGTCGTACGGAACGCCTTGCGGAGGCATATGGCTTTGCCCTCTCTCAGAAACTGGAGGAGGGTACGGTGCGGTGGGAGGTTGATAAGCGAGATAAGCAGCGGGCGGCGTGACATATGGTGGGTGCTGCTCATAGCCAGGCTGTGGGAGAAAATGAGGAGGGGTTGTGAGTTGCTGCTGGTAAGGCAGTGGAGGCGGAGGGGGCTGTTGATTGTAGTCATTGTAAGTTGGCGGAGTGTATCCATATCCCATCAGGGGCGGATAGATTGGCGGAGCCGGCAGGGGCACGGTTCCTGCTGGAGGGTAGTTGTAGCTTGCGGGAAGGGGAGCAACTCCGGAAGCAGCGAAAGGGCCTGTGCCTTGCGGATGAGAAACGGCCTTGGCAGGTCGGGGTGTGGCACTGAACGGTGGATGTTCCGGCCATTCGGCCCTCCAATGCACGACAATGCTCCCCAAGCTGAGGATGCTCGTATGCTTCGCGGCGTAATGTTGGATAACGCCCTCGAGACCGAAAGGCTTGAAGTTCCCCTCGCAGCCATTGCAGTAAAAGAGGTCCTTGCGTAAAGGCTCTGTGTGAGGCTTGATCTTGGTGTCGAAAATCCACTTCATGTTCTCCAGTGTCAGCTTCTGAGTCCAAGGTCCCTCTGGAGGGTCCACAGGGGGCGTTTGGCCTGCTGCTCTTGCAACAGCCGCACTCTTGGCCTCTTCAGCGTAAAATCGTCTCCGAATAGAGAGGAGTGAGTCGACTGCAAACCGCGAGCAGTTCTCTCTCGTCACCTTCCTGTCTTTGCCCCGATTTTCTTGCACGGCTTCGTCCGCATAGCCCGCAATCTTGGCGCGTAGCGGCGCTTGCACTTCCTCCCAATTCTTGTCAATACGGTCCCGAGCCTCCTTCTCCGCTGCTAGAGTCGTCTCGACAGGCTGTTGTTCCTGGATTTCGTTGTTGACCCGGCCCTCAGCTATGCGCTCGCTTTCCCAGGCTCTTTCCGCGTCGGCCCGCTGCGCCAGGAGCCGCGGTTTGAGCCGCTCCCAGGCATCGTCATCCAGCTGGGTAACGAGGTGTATGGCGGCTTGAAATGAAGGAATGTGCCGAAGGACGTCAGCTGTCAGGGGGGGTTCCAAGAGCAAAGCCCGTCGCTCGATCTCTGCTTTTCTAGCTGCCTTCAACTCCACGGCCTCCCCGGCGGTCCGTTCGTGGCGGCCCTGTGTGAGCGACGAGACAACGGACGCACCAGCCGACAGCTTTTGAGGCAAGGGTGCTGGCGACCTCCTCTCATACCCAGGATACAGGAGAGAACACATCCTGGTGGTCCCACCAGAAGATTCCCACTTCTCCCATTTGGATGCATCGTGCTGTAGGTCGCTGCATCGGCCGGGGAGGCCCTTCAGCCACTCAGCCACTGTTCCTTGCCCCATGTCTCTGACTTGGAGAAATTCTTCCTGGAGAGCCTGAACATCGGACTTTGAAAAAAGCTTGGTGACTTGCACATCGGCCGACAGCTGGCTCTGCTCAAATGCAGCAGCCGAGAAGACATCACGGTCCTGTGTGAGAAAGACAAAAGGGAGCGCGGGGAGAATGGCGGAGGGGATAGACGGGGAGATTTGCAAATCGAGCTCCTACTGAAGGATTAGACCATCACCAGGCACCTGCTTCGTCGCAGTAGCAATCCACGCACCTTGTCAGAAGTCCTCACAAGACACGTGGCGCACATGCGGCTACCAAAGGCCCAGATGGCAACCACGCCCTCTGTCCCTGGGCCAGGATGGCGAGGATCGGAAAAGGCCCCGCCTCGGGCGTCGAGCTTGCCGCAATCTTGACACCTCGGGGAGCACGCCAAACGCCACATCTCAAGCTCGGTTTTTGACCGGAGTGGGGTTGGCATTTGCGGCCAGAAGAGCCTCCGGGAAGCTTGCCAGATGGCGTTGGGCTCCACAGGAGTGAGGACACCTGGGGCCGAAGGGGGTGCTGCGTCTTTGGTAACCGGCGAGGCAGAATCAAGGTAGAGGTTGAATAATCTGCTGGCAGCCACCAGTCGACCCAACGACTTGGGTGGGCAGAAGGTGAAGACATGGTGCCAAACCTCAGGAGGCAAGAGGGACTTATCTGGGCCTAAGGAGCCTCCTGTTGCTACCAGCGGTTGAGTGCCCTGCCCTGCGTGTCCCTCAGTCAACTTGATCTTCTTCGCGTCCTGACCTGGCTGCGATCCCGTCGCCTCAGGGTGCTTTGATTCTGCGCCGTCACCGGTCGACTTGCGCTTTCTCCCAAGGCTGGTCGGGTCATTTGTTGCGGTAGCCCCATCAAGACGTGACACAGTTGTCATGCCCTGGCTGTCGATGGCCACCGGCAATGCCTCCACGCCGCCACTGCCGCCTCCAGGCCCCATGAATACGTGACTCCCTGCAAGAACAGCCGACGACACTTCTCCGCCCCCGGCAATACTCAGACTTGCGTCTTCGGCCATTACACATGGGTGTAAGGCCGCAATGAATGGAAGAACAACAGGAAACAGCAACAAGGCTGTTGCTGCACCGGCCGACTGGACAGCGCAGCAGTTGGTGCCACAGGGAGGAAGAAAGGTTGAGTAACACTTGTCAGGACAAGCAAGGGAAAGTAGGCATGGACAACAACGTGAGAAGCAGTTGTCCCCGAGGAGCTTCTGGCCGAGGGACTAGAAGCCAACAATAACCCGGTCGTCGCCCAGCGCCTGATGCCAATACATCAAGGGAATGTTCTACCAGCTTGCTGTGCGTTGCTAGAGAATTGGCATCTTCACAGCATCGCCAGACCAAACGCGGAATGAACAAAAGGGGGAGGAACCGCAACAATTGGAAGGCTTCTCAAGCTGCAGGCAGGCACGACAGCGCCAGGAAGGCGTCGGCAAGAGGCTCCCTGGTGTGGTCGTCTAATCAATCAATCGCGCACCGAGCAGCGCGAGATTGTGTGGAATGAACGGTGGCGATAGCGAGGCGGGATGGTGGCCAGAACGCGTTGGGATGGATGGCTGTTGAAACGCTGAAAGATTTCGAGACGACTTTTTTGACGATGGATGTTCAAGCTTGTTCTGTCAAAGTGGATTGAGCTGGCTTGGGAGGGTGAGCCGCCATTAGGTAAGCCAGTTTGGTGGGTCGCTCCCTTCGCCTCGTCACTTCACTGAAACTCACACTCCAAGCAAAAGATAGTTAAACAATACGATGTCATCCCCTTAAATCATAGCAAACACCAGGGAACAATGTGCGAGTCTTTTCAACGCCGTGACCATTGAGAGGGGGCGATCTGGGTAGGTCGGCCGCTATGTATGTACAAGATATTTGAGGGAAAGGGGGCTAAGAGTCAAGACAACAACTCCTGCCCAAACCCAAGGGATCGCAGCCTCCGGACGCAGTTATTCCTCTGCCCTATCCCGCCTGCTTTCTGATACTATACAAAGTCAGATCTTCAGAGCCCTCGAGAACCGGCTCCGTCTAAGAGAAAGGTCCGTAAAACCCAGCAAACTAAACACCAGAGCGTACACTAGAACCCAACCCGCCGAGCCCTGCTGGTTGTCCCACACGCCAACAAAGAGCGCCCAGGGCCAGCGAGGTCAGGTTGCCGTTCCAAAGTCTTACAAGCCATGGCTGTCTATACCACCTCGCCTATAATCTTGGCCGCCTCGCGGTACGTCTGGAGCAGCTTTTCGCACTTCTCGCGCTCCTTCTTGACCGCATCGTCCTCGTAGAGGAGCTCCTCAAAGAGCGCCTCCTTGTACAGCTCGCTGACGAGCCGGTTCTGGACAACATCCTTGCAGTGGTTGACCAGCAGGTGCATGATGGCCTTGGGCACTTGGTCTGCGATGCTCTCGCGGACAATGTTGAAGTAGGAGCTGATCAACGCTCGGATCAGCTCCGTCTCCATGGCCTCGCGGTCAGTCATAGCAGGCTCGCCATTGTTAGCCTACCATCAAGTAGTCAGCCTAGGTCTAGCTTCGCTAGGAAAACAAGGCTACGGGGTTGTTGACTTACCAACTCGGTTCCCTTGGAGCCCCCCGAGAAGTCCAGCGTGTCATCGGCCCGGATGGGCTGGATCGGAGATCGCACGGCCTTCTCTTCCGGTCGCCTGATGCTCTGGCTGAATGTCGGCTCTACAGACTGGCTCACGTGCCGATTGATGTTGGCATTCGGCAGCGCCGTGCCAGGCACGATGGCACCGTCCTTGCCGAAGAAGTAGTTCAGGAACGAGTCCTTGGCGTTGCCCAGCGATTGCCCGTTGGGGCGGGATGGAGACGCGGACCGGGCTCCGTTGAGGGCAGCAGCGATGCCTCCAGACCCCGTGTCGCGAACGGCCGGCGAGAGGCTGCGCGAACCCTTTCCAGCAGCTTTCCGCACCGCAATGGTCTCTGTCTTGTCCGCGGTCGCGTTGTCCTCGTCCTCGTCGACCGGCGTGTCTGTCCCATTGGCACCAAGTTCCTTGATCCGCCTCCGCTCCCGCCGTTCCCGCTCCTCTTGGATTATGCGTTTCCGCTCCCGCTCCTGCTTATTACTGACCACGTGGCTCATGGCGGCCGCAGCACCGAGAAAGTTGGGATGGTTGGTATTGATGTACGCCCTTTGAATCGAGATGAGCGACTCGACATAGCCGGACGCGGGGCCAAGACGCTCTCGGAGAAGGTCTGAAACCACTTCGATGAGCTTAGCTTGCAGCCTGGGGAACCGCGAGAGCTCCGTGGATCCGCAGGTATGGCAGATCTTGATAAGCTCCTCGTAAACTAGCTCGACACAGCGCTGACTGGGGACCTCGAGGAGTTTGATCTGGGGTTTCACGAGCAGGTCAAAGGCCATCTCGGGCACAAACAAACTTGGCCGCGGACCAGTCGAGTTGCGAATAGCCGTGCGAATATCAAGCGCGGAGAGGTTCGAAGTCGGATCGATCGACTCAAGCGAGCTCCCGAAGACCGAGTTGAAGATGTAGTAGATACGGGCGCCGCCGCAAAGTTCTTTTGTTGAGATTTCGGTCGAAGTGCCGTCAATCGACGATATGAAGGATGTCGCAAAGCGCGTCATGAGCTGGAGAATGAGTGAACCGCGGTGCTCCTTGCCGCTAAAATGCATGTCTCCGTAGCTGGCAAGCTCCTGTTGGGTCTGCCCCATGAGGGTGTTCAGCCGAGCCTTGATGTCAGGGAGGCGATCCCGGATGTGAGCCATCAGAGTGGTGTTGAGGGTCTTGGCCAGAAACTGCGTGCCGCAGCGGGTCGCAATGTTCCTGTAAGCCGGGTGATGCCTGAAGAAATCCGACTCGGACTTCAACGCCTCTTCCATGGGCTTGTTTCCTTGGATGTCCTGCTGTGACCGGTTCACCACACCGATCCAGCCGAGCTTCAAGGGGTAGACGCGGCCCGATAGAATATCGAGCGCATTGGTGCCGTGGTCCATCAGGTCGACCTTGGTCAGCACACCGATCGTCCTCCGTCCCAGCGGATCGACATGCCGGGCGAGCTTCAGCGCTTCGGAGTTGACGATGTCGACATTTGCGGGTGACACCGCCAGGACGATACTGTTGGGCTTGGCGATATACTCGGATATCAAGTTCCGTGTCTGCTTCTCGATGTCTGTCGGCTGGTCGCCGATGGGCACCTGCAGCGCAAAGGTTAGACTGGCTGGCACCAAAGTGGTGAGGCAGGGCTCGGGGGCTGCTGACCTTTGTAAGTCCCGGCAGGTCGACGAGGGTAAGGTTCAGGACGTGCGGGGAGAAGATTTTGAGGTTGATAGGCTGGCGATTGATGCCCTTGTTGCTCCCCGCGACTCTTGCGGTCTCGTTCTCGATTTCCCGCTTGACATCGCCGAAGTCGTTGAACCGCCGGTTGGGGATGTGGTGAAACTCGGCCCACTCGTTTCGGGCGGCCTGGTTGGGGTTCCGGTACGCGGCACTCGTGTCATCATCCGGCTCGTCGCCGGGAACATTGATGAGCTGCAGGATGAGGGGTCTCCGCGTCACGATGCCGCTGCCACGGGGAAGGAAATCTCGGCCGACGATATTTTCGAGCACCGACGACTTGCCGGCAGACTGGGACCCAACAACAACCTGGAGAGCGCAAAAACATCATTAGCACCCGAGACGGAGGGCGGATAAGGAGGCGCGCGGCGGTCCGAGGGCGTGGTGCATACGATTTGGGGGAGATCTAGAGAGTCATTGCCGATGGTGTTGAAGACGAGATCCTGCAACTTGTTGACGGTCGCCAACAGGTCGTCACCGAGCGCAGCCATGGCGGCGGGTAGTGCAATGTGCGATAGCCCTCGAGACGTTGATATCAGGGGCGTGAGATGCGCCGAGAATGGGTGCGGCGGGACTTGAGCGAAGACAACAACAAAACGACTGCAGCACTTGGGAGGGCTTTCGGGGTCGAGCACAGCGGGCGGTTTGGCGCAAAAAGAGGAGGGCCGGCCAAGGAGGAGAAAGGGGGCAGCCGACGCCTGGTCGTAGCTTGTGATGAAGAGACGGGCAGTGGAACGGGTTGCGTCTGTCTTGGAGTTGTCAATGGAAGCTCGACAAAACTTGAATCGCTGGATTAAACTGGGGCGACCCGGGTCTTGGCCGTGATGGAGTAGCCGTGGAACCTGGCGAGCCTGGGCAGTCAGATGCACGGACAGGCACGCTTCACACGACAGGCTGCCCTGCGCATCGATCAATTTCCAGGGCTCATGCAACCACAGAGAGCGCGTCAGAGGCGGCATCTTGCCCCACTTCGTGGACGAAGCCGGTGCGGTTACCTCTCACAGCGGCCTGAGGCTGCAAGCAGATGGAGCCCACCCAGGCCACCTCATGCATGGGGGCCACATCCATTTGGTCTGTTCAATTGATTCAATTCAGTTGCCTGCCGTTTGCATGCGCAGACGGAAAGAGACAGAGAGACCCGAGAACCCCTGATTCCCTCACCTTTCACCCACCTCGCATAAGTTCCCTCAGAACCCGGACCTGGTGCCCTTCTCAACTCCGTTCTCGACAACGTCAATTGTGGTTTTTGTCAACAATCAGCGCGCCTGTCAAAGCCCTGAAAGCCAACCAATTCAGGTGGTCCGATCTTCTCTTGTCCTGTCCTTGAAGCAGCATCACTTGAGCAGTCGAGGACACAGGCTGCAACATTCCTCCAGTGGGCGGAATTGCACTTCAACCAGACACAAGATGAGCACATTTGGAAGTCCAGGGCCGCTGCCGTCAACAAAGCCCGTCCCGTAAGCCCCTGGGTCTCTTGATGCCGACTGCAGCTCCCTGTTCCTAACCATACTCTTCCTTCGTTGAAGGCCACAGAGGGGAAGTTTTCCCTTGGACCATGACGGTAAGTGCGCGGGCTGCCCTTCTGCGAGGCGACTGTTTACTTATACCCAGCTTCCAGGAGAGTGCAAGGATGTCATGATGTCTTACTTGGGCTGCATCAAGAAGGTCAAGGGGGTCAATGAGGACGAGTGCCGGATGCTGGCCAAGTCATACCTGACTTGCCGGATGGACCGGTGCGTGATCCAAGGACGCCGCACACTTGTTGTTGTGGGTTGAAGCAGACACAAGCTGACAACGGGACCTCTAGCAACCTCATGGCAAGGGACGAGTTCAAAAACCTGGGGTTCAAGGAGCCAAAAACACCAGCACGGCAAGAAGATGGCGGCGAGACAGGGGTGAAAGGGGAGCTGCGGTGGTGAATGTGGCAGGATACCCCACCTTTCGGCCTGTTCCTTGCAGGTGTGATGTGGGGGCTTGGGCAGCACATGTCTGAGACGATCGACCCGTTTCCCATACGGACACAACCAGGCTGGCTTTGGTTGCCGTTGCCAATGCCTCGGCTGTTGGCGGAACTCAACGGGAACCTCCCCATATCCAAACTCTCTACTCTCACATTTTACAACCACCCAAACAACAAACTGGAGTGCCAATTCGTACGGAATGCATCGAGTGCTCCGCCAGTGTCGAGATGGGGTCCGGCGTAGGCCGCTGGACCCACACTCCGCCCACCACCGGTGCCTCTGCACGACATCCAGTCTTCGGACTTATTCAGAGACGCTCCCGAACCTTCGGATTGGAAGCCATACCCGCGTGATTTTCCAAGGGTTCACAGGCAAGCAGGTCCGGGATCTGCCTGCTTCCTCTGGTTGAACTCTAGCCAACTGCTGACCCTGGGTTCAAGGCCACGGCGAATGCCAAAGACTCCATCGCTTGGGGGACCAACATTGTTGGCGGCGTGACGCCTGGCCGGACCGGAGAACACCTCGGCCTTCCGGTGCTCCCCACGGTTCGCTCGGTTTGTTCTGCCCGGTTGTTCCCTTCCGGACACTCCAGGAGCCTGACATCAGGACACACAGGCAGCGGAACAACTCAAGCCGGATGCCACTGCGATCTATGTAGCGGCTCACCAGGCTACAGCCGCGATTGAAGAGGCCATTGAAGCCGAGATCCCTCTGATTGTGGCAGTGGCAGAACACATCCCCCTCCATGACATGCTCCGAGTAAGCACGGCCGTTGTGGCCGATCTCAGATGTCTTATGTCTAAACCTCTTCTGACTGGTCAAGATCCATTCCATGCTGAAGTCGCAATCCAAGTCCCGCCTGGTCGGTCCTAACTCGCCTGGTATCATATCTGCCATAGGTAGATGTCGGATAGGTCTGCCCATGTTAGATGAGAGGACCAAAGGGCTTGTACGCTGACAATACGGTAGGTTTTCAGCCGCTTCCGTGTTTCAGTCCCGGAAGAATCGGTATTGCCGCAAAGTCCGGGACCCTCAGTTACGAGGCGGTGGCCTCAACTACACGCGCAGGCCTGGGCCAGAGTCTTTGCATAGGGGTGGGTGGTGATATTGCCCCCGGCACTGATCTTCAAGAGGCTCTGGCTGTCCTCGAGCAAGACCCCGGTACAGACGCCATTGCTCTGATCGGTGAGATTGGGGGAACTGGAGAATTAGAGGCTGCCGAATGGTATGCATCCCTCATATGCTCACCGTGCGGCACATGTCTAACCAAGACCCGACAGGATCCGTGAGTACCGTTCCCGGACAAAGTCACCAAAGTAAGTCTTGGATGATCGCTGTCATTCATTGTCTGACTTGTTATTTGCAGGCCAGTGGTTGCTCTCGTCGCTGGCATTGCTGAGGCTCCCGGCCGGATCATGGGCCACGCCGGGGCCTTCACCATTGCTGGGGAGCCGGACGCCAGGACCAAGATAGCATCGCTCGAGGCCGCAGGCGCGACCGTAGTCGACCACCCGGCCAAGTTTGGCGATGCACTGAAAGCCAGGCTAGGAGGAAGATTGGAATCAGGGTTAAGGGGTGCCCTTGGTCAAGGACCAGGCGAAGGGCAGCGCCGCCAGTTGCACACAACTGCACGCCGAGTTGAGCAAAGAACACAGTTCTCACCAATCTTGGGTCAACAGCAGCAGCGGCATCTCCACGTCTCCGAGGATAAGTGCATGGACCTCCTCCGAAAGGCAGGCGGGATCAACTGTGGTACTTATTCGGGTTCTGGTGTTCGCAAACTGTTGGCCATCGGGGTGGATCGGTCGACACGGTCGCCATGCATAATTGCGGCACCCACAATTCAGGAAGACCAGTCAAATGAATCGGTGAAACGATACCCTTTCGATTACCACCGCGGCATCGATGAGCTTTCGATCGAACGGATAGCCGGTCATCTGCAATTGAACCACAAGGACACCGTGGTGGACTCGCTTCGCCGTCTTGTCAAGAGCCTGGTGACGGTCTTCTATGAGAAGGAGGCGTTCTACTTATCGACTGCTCTTGTGGAGCGTCTGGGGGAGATCAAAGTGGTCGGAGCGCGCTTCGGGTTTGACGATGCTGCCTACCGCAGTTGTGGTCGGCAGGCGGGTTTGCAGGAACTGCGGGAGGTCACGTCAGAAGATCCATCCGAGGTCGAAGCGGAGAAGAACGGCATCGTGTACATCAAGCTTGGGGGGTCCGGGACAATAGGCACACTTGTCAACGGGGCCGGACTCGCCATGAACACTGTCGACGCGCTCTCTGGTCATGCGGCCAACTTCCTCGACACGGGAGGCAAGGCGACGTCCGAGACGGTCAAGAAGAGCTTCGAGATCATTTTGCAGGACTCAAGGGTCCGAGTCATCTTTGTCAATATTTTCGGCGGCCTGACTCTCGGGGATATGATTGCAAGGGGCATCATATTGGCATTCAGGGAGTTGTCACCCAGCGTCCCCGTTGTGGTGCGCATCAGAGGGACAAACGAGAAGGAGGGACAGGCACTGATCGCGGAGAGTGGACTGCCGCTTTACGCATTCGACGATTTTGAGGAGGCTGCGGCCAAAGCAATCGAGCTGTCAATGGGGGCCCAGGCATGATTCGAAGGACATGTTGGTCTGGAACACCACTTGAGCAACTTGGACACAAGTCCACGCACGCCGTCTTCGGACGGAACATCAAACGGAGTCTAAATGACCTTTCCAATCCTTTCCCGGTCTCTGCAGTCGTGGACTCATCAAAACTGTTAGAGATGACCACGTCTTGGGCGTTCTTTGGTTTTTCCACAGCATCTCCATGCGTTGTTTATTAATGAGATTGCGCTAGGGGGATGATATATCTAAACCTTCTTGACCACGGTCATACCATGTAGATAGGCGATTATGCGCCCATGCTGTCGTGTGGCCGTGCAGCCCTCCTCCATCGTGCCAGAACCTGAATGCTCTTCGGTTCGCTCCTTGCCGTTCAATCCCAATAGGTCCAATTGCTCCAATTTCCAGCTCCTCAAAAGCCATACTGGTGTACCGTTAGAAACGAGTGCTACAGGTCAAGAAATAAAGGGTTCGTACCGGACAAGAACGCCACAATATACATCGTCCCCGTGAAAGCTTGGACGTGGAGATATGCGCTGATCCCTGAAGTTCTGAGGCTGAGAGCTATCACTTCGGCACTGGCAAAGAAAGTTAGTAACGCGCGTGAGGAGCATGAGAGTGGAAGGTCTTCGGTCACGTACAACGTCGCTGGTAGCACCAGAACGAGCCAGTAAATCGACAGTGCTGGGAACTTGGTTAGCCTCCTCAGAGCGTCACAATAGGGGATCTGAGTCCGTACCAGAAGGAAGTAACTGCAAGCCGACAACTTCGGCTCCGACAGGGGCAACACATGGCCAGATGATACCGGCAAACCCGCCAAACAGAGCGTATATAATGAGACCTGGGAAGTGAGGACCTGCAAAGATCCAGAGAAAGAAGGCAACCAGACCGGCAATCAAAGTACCGATGGCGGCGACATTGATCCTCCCAAGTCTGTCACTTGCTAGACCAATAACGGGTCTCAGAAGGCCTTGTGATACTATGATGTGACAAACGGAATGTCAGCAGATGATACAGAGTGGATGATCTGGCGAGGGACTTGCAGTTGAAAATGGCTGCTGCGAGGGACCCCTGGCTCGCGGTGAAGCCCACCGACTGGGCATAGTCGGTGATGGAGAAGACGACAATGACATAACTCAGAAGACTGAAGAATCCCCAGCCGAGAAACAGCCAAAACTCGAATCGTTTGAACAGATCCTTGTGGAAGGGGTTATGAACGGCGCCGACTGCCTTGTTCCGGTCACGCACGATCAAGCTGCATGCTCCATTCACCACAAAGGCCAAGATGGCTAAGATCCGGAAGGCCCAAGCCAGACCGAGGTTGGAGATCATGGCATTGGTGGCCAGGGAGTAGGTGAGTCCGCCAAAGCCGGATCCGCAGGTGGCAACGGAATTCGCGAAGGACCGCCGTTTGGTGAACCATTGCGGAACCACGCCGACGGTAGAGGTAAAGCAGAAGCCGAGGCCGAGGCCAAAACATAGGCCCTGGCTGAGGAGGAGGTGCCAGATATGAGAGGAAAACGAAGCCCCAATAAACGATACACTAAAAGAAGCCCTGTCAGTCCAAAACCGGCGACGACTGAGCCTCTCTCCAGAGTGACGACTCACGCTTCGAGAACAACGCCAATCCGCAAGGTAGTGGCTGTGCCAAACCGGCCAATAGACCAGGTAGCAATCGGAGATACCAGCATAGCTACACATGGGAGGGTTAGTAGAGTTCCTTTAGGCATCCACCGTAAGGGGGTGACTTACAAATGGATATGGACAGCCCGCCAACAAAAGCAAAGCCAAGCGGGGAGGCTCCCTCGATAGTGCCGGATCGCAGGTAGTAAGCCAAGAAGACAGCATATGACGAGTTCAGGCCCCAGGTGTGGGCGTTGATTAGTAGGACTCCGATGACAACCACCCTATGGGACCGTGTTAACAGAAAAGGGTCTACAGTGAAGACCTCGCGGGACGAGTCCTAGGAAGTAATGATTGCTTAGGACTAACCAGCCGTAACCTCCTTCCTTAAACTCAGGCTCTGAATCCCCAGGCGAATCGGTTTCGACTGGGGTCTCCTCTGACCCAGTGCTCTTCTCGCCGGAGAGAGAAGCATGAGCATCTTCCTTGGAGTGTACTAGAGCAGGCAACGCGGACTCAGGGACCGGCAAGCCAGGCCCGCCAGGGGCCGTTGAGTGCGGAGCCATGTGAGTTCTTTCAGCCAGATTAGGGGAGAGGGAAGAAAACTCGAAACGAGCAAAAGGGCAGAGACGAAGCTTGCTTCAAGGCAACATGGATATTTTCTGTCAGTGTGGGTTGGGGTAGATCACAAAGCAGCCGAAGAGCAAGACAAGGGCAGAGTGGAACGAAAAGATACAACCAACTCAAACAGGCTACGCAGAAGATGTGCGGAATCTGTATTCATAAGCGATCTTCTTGAGAACGACACGAGCTCGGAGATATTTGACATGGGCCTCGCGGTTCCGAAGCAGTAAATCCCCTGCTTCTCCCCACCACCAGACCTCCAACGAGGTTCCAGTTGGGTTAGCGGGAGCCGCCGCTGCAGCGGCAATCCACACCCACGCCGCTAGAACTGGGGTGCATCCTCGGCTCACCCATGGATGTTCTCGAAGGTCAAATTCGCCCGGCCTGGTGTCAAGATCTGGGCTTCCCGAGCTATGCCCCGTCGCCGTGAGGAAGAGGGGGCTGGGACGAGAGACCAAGACAGAACATCTTGAAGACTTCCAACGAGGCCCGTCCAGCAACAATTTCCATCCCCGATGCCCAAACCCAGAGCTGCATCGTTAGCTAATGCCTTCCAAGAGCAGTGTAGGCGCCAAGCTGGGACCAGAAACCTGGGCCGGCCCGGGGACGGAAATAACGGACGGGTGTGAAGCACGACGCCCTTTGGCGGATTTTCACGGCGCAGGGCTGCGAAGTGGACCAGACCCAGTGGCGCCGGGTGCGGGGAAGGAAAACCGGCATTCGGTGGCGGTTTGGGTTCGCTTTGAGTTGGTTAGGCTCATCAAGGCAGGCTCGGCAGGATGGCATGCTCCATGCAGTCTGGGCCAAGCCAAAGTGCTGAAAATTCCCGAAGCGGGTGGGTTTCCAGGGTTGTTGAAGCGGCATCAACTGCAGCCCGGCCCCGGGTGCGGGATCGAGTTCAGAGAAGTCTTGACGACCTGAAGGGAGACTTCCGCAGAATCGGAAGCGACTCGGAAGAAGACCCTGGAAGGAAAGAGATGCACCCCTGTCTCCGCGTGGTCTGAGCTCCACGGCAGCCTGTTGTCTGGCCCAGTCGTCTTAGGTAAGACACGCTAAAGGGATGTACCTGAGGTTGCCGCTGCAGGCACTTCCGCCCTGTGCTGGTCCCGTCCCATCTGGTCGCTGGGGGAACCCCCGGCCCGTGTTTGTCTTGCTGGGTGGTCCAATCGCAGCTGGCAAATCAGCAACCGCAGCTGCCCGTCGCCCACCTCATCGGATGGACAGCTGCAGCTTGACTCACATTTCCTTCCTTCCCTCTCCCGGCGTGTTGTGTATCCTCAACCTGCCTAGCAACGTCATTGACTGCTGAAACCCTGACAGATAAACATTCCGAGCCGCCTCATAAATTGACCCTCCGGTCGAGCTTGGCTGCCAGGCCCAGCCATCCTCGCACCGTCCAACCTTCGGCCCCAACTCCGCCCAACGCTGCAGATTGCCCGACTCCAGACCAGCTCGTTGCGGATCCCGCCAATCTGTCCAAGGAGGCGCCATGTTCACCCGCGGCAGCTCCAAGGAGCGAAGCTCCACTCGGAAAGTGACGCCGCCGTCTCCCTCCTACATGTCAAACGAACAATTCGGTATGCACGACCTCATGGCCTCCCCAAGGGCAGATGCCGGAACGTTCTATATCTCGGCCAGTTGCTTACATGTCCCGTAGCCGCCTATCTTGCAGACCTACGCAACACCCGCATCAACAGGCCTGCCGGGGCTCGTCCTCCGCCGGTCTCCATGCATGATGCACTTGGCCTTGGCTTGTCTGTCAGCGGCCGGTCGTCCATCAGAGCCCCATCGCCGTCGGCAGCCTCCCTGCCTCCCCAGCATCATTCGCACCAACGGACACAATCAGATACTGGCAGCGTGCCTCCATCGACTACCCGCCCATCGGCCGCCCCCAGTGTCTCATCCAGATACTCATCCGCCACTCGTGGAAAGGATTATTACCCCGACCGGCCGGTGCAACCGTTGAAGCCATCCGAGGTCGTCCCGAGTGCAACGTACATTGAGCGTGGGCAGAGATGGATGGAGAAGGAAGAAGCGTTCTCGTTGCGTCAAGCCATGGAGGATATGGATCTGAAGAACCAGCCCAAGCAGAGCAAAGAAGTTGACGGGGAAAGCGACGACGACAAGCGACTCTACAACGCCGCCCTTGACGAAGCTGCCGAACTAGTTTGGAAGCATCAGAACCCGGGGAAAGTCCCACAGCCCGGAGCGCCCTACCAATACAGACCGCACCTGCGCAAGAACAGCTACGCCCATGCCCGCACGGCCAGCGTCGGTAGGTATGGAAACGACGTTGCACCCACTGGACTTGCCCGGGACCCCCGTTCACGGTCGGTATCTGGCAGTTCAACCGAGGGTGAGAGCCCTGTGCCGGATTCTGGCCGTCCGTCATTCGCCTCGTCTCGACAAGGATCCAGCATGGAGCAGCGGGCGGGGGTGACACAAAACATGGCGGCCTCCGGCCGAAATTCAAAACCGTACGGTGACATTCCCGCCGGGCCTCGTTCGGCTCCAGGAGGGCGTTCCAGGAGCAGACAAAAGAGGAATATGAGCGGTGAGATCCAAAAGCCCTTTTCGGGTGATCAGATCTGGGAGGAACCGGACAGCGAAACATCTGGCCAACCTCAAACGTCGACACCGGACGACGCCGTGAACCCCTTGCGACCAAGACCCAAGGAGCCCCTGAACCGACTTCAATTCACTCCCAGGTCGACTGTCGGGACAAAGACGAACCCTTCCCCTCCATCACCTCAGAAGCTGGTGTCGAGGTCCGAGATACACCGGAACCCCCCAAGCCAGTCTCGAAATCCCCAGTACACAACCAACGCTCGTGTTGCTACCTTGCCCGAGCAGCGCGAGGACGTGCCCCGCAAGCACGGCATGGAGATCCGGGGCGATGATATCAAACTGGCCACGAGCATGAAGCTTAAGGACCGCAGCGTCAAGCTCCCCACGCCGTCTGCCGTGAGCGATAGCCCCGGTCGACCTATCGTAAGCTTTGAGAAAGATTGGAAGCCCCAAGAGGAGGCTACTGACGACAAGTCAGAAGAGTCGAGATTCGGCCGAGGAGGTGTCAACCACCCGGCCTGCCTCATCCCGGGCGGGCTCCGCCAAAGGCAGTCGCAGCAGCAGGCCCAAGCGATCCCTTCTATCTCTGTTACGGATGATACTGCGGCCTCGCCGTTACCGTCGGCAGCGTCGTCACGGCGCCAACAACCAGCCCCACCCACTATTCAAGTAAATGGGCCTCCTGTGCCCGTGATAGCGGTGTCCGACTCGTCGTCGTCGTCCCCGCCTGCCATCGTAGTTGAGCCGGATGGAGCCGATGAGGGCCCCGGAATTCCCATAATTGTGACACCTGACGATAGCACCACCAGCGGCCCGGGCGGTGGTTCCCGTCGCCCTCTCCCCACTCCCCAAGCTGGAGCTCCTCGCATCCGGCAGGCAGCACGCCCACGCGGCAACTGGACACCCGCCTCGAGGCCAGTAGGCAGCCGGGCCACTGCGCGCTGTCACGAGTGCGGAGACTTTATCGAAGGCCGCTTTGTCTCGCTTGCCGGCACTTCGGAGCGCTTCCACCCGCAGTGCTTCGCCTGCTTCGCGTGCGGCACCTCGCTCGAGGCGCTCGAAATCTCACCCGAGCCTGACGACCACCGCGCGCGGCGTCTCGAGCGTATTGCTCGCCGCGCCGCGGGCGAGGTGCTCCCCGAGGAGCCCGGCCAGACAATGGCCGAGGACGGCGACGAGCGGCTGCGCTTCTTCTGCCACCTCGACTGGCACGAGCTGTACGCACCGCGCTGCAAGCACTGCAAGACGCCCATCATGGGCGAGCACGTGGTCGCGCTTGGCTCCCACTGGCACTTTGGGCACTTCTTCTGTGCCGAGTGCGGCGACCCTTTCGAGAAGGGCATGACGCATATCGAAAAGGACGGCTATGCGTGGTGCGTGTCCTGCCAGACGAAGCGCACCGAGCGGAGGGCGCCCAAGTGCCGCAAGTGCAGGACGGCCGTCATCGGGCAGTACATTCGTGCCCTCGGCGGCGAGTGGCATGACGAGTGCTTCCGCTGTGCTACCTGCAACGGCGGGTTTGATGATGGGCAGATTTTCCCCATGGAGGGCCGCGGGGCGCCGGGCGAGACGGTGGTGCTCTGTACGCAGTGCATGGAAAGGGAGTTGAAGGCATGACGAAGGTGGATTCATGAGACGCACGGCGTGGGCGTTGGATGATGCATTTGGGTGATGGCTGCTTGTTGGCTAGTGTGACCTCGGGCGAAGGCTGGAGTTTGTAGTTCTGTGTAGCTTTGGTTTTCTCAACCCATCATGAAACGACCCTTTGCGGAGAATGAATGGCCCTCGCCAACTCGTGTCGTTTATACTTGAAGAGAGCACCATTTTTATTTGCACAGGGCGGATTTCAGGTGAGTCTTTGAAGCGGAAAAGGGGAAGCCAATCCACATCACGAAAAAAAAAACCCATCACAAAGGAAGCAACATTGGGCACAAAACGGCAAGTAATAGTTCCCCAGTAAGCCAGACTACTGCGCCGAAAAATCCACCCATCTTCCTGGCAGGAACCCAGCGTCAAGACTCCTTCATCTCGTGTGGCATCCGCCCCCCATTGGTATCTCTTTCCATAGATGGGGTGAGAGCTGCAAATCGCGACATCCCCTCACCACCCCAAAATCGGACGTTGTCTCAAGGCGCTGGCTGGCCGTTCCTCCTCCCGCATTCGCATCGATCACGCCCTCAGCAACCACCGACTTGCTCCTGGTGGACCTCTAGGGTATCGCCGTCTTGCATCTCCAGCTAACCCACACAACAAACGTCAGCAACCTGATGCCCCCCGAATGTAAAAAAGATGGGAAAGATCTATGCACATGGCGGGTAAAAACATCGACTCACCGTGTCTGGAGTATCTGTGGGTTGGACGCGCTGGCCCTCGAACAGAAACCGCACCGAGGCGGGAGTCTTGCCTTGCCGCTCGCAAAAGGCGGTCATGAGTTTCTCGAGTTTGGTGCTGCGCTTGATCTTGAAAAAGACCTCGTTGTTGTTATCCGTGACTTTGATGTTGAGGTGCTCGGCCGCACCCTGAGGCGCCTCGAGGCCCGGCTGGCCGGGGCTGCCGTTGTCGGCGTTGTCAGCCATGGCGACGCGATGTTGTTTGAAGGTAGTTTGTTGGTTTTGAGGTCGGTGAACTGAGAGAGGAGAGTTGTGGGGGAGTGAGGTGTTCTGGGCGTGATCAGAGTTCTTGTCAGTTGCGCAGATCAAACTTGCGACGAAGGCGAGGTGCTTTGCAGGAAGGTCGGGTTGGAGGGCAGGTGCCTGGCAGAGAGGCTGGTCGGGGAGAGGGGTTCCACAGAGAGTGCGCACGAGGACTTACCTCAGCAACCGCTAACGCATGCGCAAAGTCACTGCGACCTGCCTGGCCTTTATATGTTTGTGTAGTCGTCAAAGCGAGCACTTCGCTGCTGAGATTGCTCTACTACTGGTTGTTTGTCAAGGTAAGTGTGTGGAGGGGTCTTGCTGATGGTGGTGGTGGAAGGTGGGATGGTTTGCTGTGGCGGGGAATGATGGCTCGCGCTGTGGTGGGGTTCAACGAATGTTCCAGGCTGCAGCAGCCTTTGCTTCTTAGTAAGGTAGCTTGCATTCAGTGCAACAACCTCAAGAGATTCCCCCCCCAGAAAGGATAAGGATTGAAAGAAGTTGGAGACAAAACTCTCAACCGTGACTTTGGTTCAATGTTGAATCCGAGGTAACGGAAACGGAGATAGACGGATTGATGCAGCGTGGACAAGGGGAAATAGCGAGCAGTTCATGGAGCAGTGTCACATCACTAGTCACCGCCGCAACAGCCTCTTTCTGCAGGATGCACAGCATCTAGAGTGAGTGAACGTCTTTCAGGTTAGCTCTCACTCCAATTGTCCAGAGACCACTGCAGTTGACCGTGGTGCCTGTCCCAAAGGTGCCGGCAAGCCCAGGGAAGCCCCCCGTCTAACGTTGACTTAGGCATCTTGGGTGCGCAGGCGAGCCAAGTCCCGAGAACAAGGCCCTGCTGAACATGATGAAGGACAGAGAATTAGCGGAGCCAGGGGTCCCTGACATCATCGCTCCAGGCTCAGGAACACAGTGGAATGCAGCCATTCTAACCATGCCCCATTCTCAACACTGTTGAGGGTCCAAACATTCACCAAGCACCAAGACAGCGTTTACCAGCCCGCTCCCTTACAATTTCCCCCACAAGCCACGTTCGAGACAATGGTCTGTATCGAGATGCTTTGGTGACCATCTCCAGCTTTTAAAACACAAATCTGACTGGCATGCTCTCATCCAGGGACTAGAACAAGACCTCCGGAGCAATCCTCCGTGCCATCCACGGGCGGTTCGTCCAGTCATCCCGGATCTATGATGGCCGTGCTAACTTCTCGTTCCGGCGCCTTCCAGTGTGCGATCCAAGGTAGAGGCTGCTTCTTCTCCCAGGGGCCCGTGCCCTCGCCTCGGCGCGCTTGCTTATGGAGTTCCCAGACTGCTTGACGAAAAACGGATACGACGAGACCAAGTGCGCCAAACTTGTTGACGCGCTCTACGAGTGCTGCCAGGCGTTTTACGAGAGGAACGGCGACGGCGCAACTACTGTCAGCTGCCCCAAGCCTAACTTGCTGCGGTTGAAGCTGGAGCAGAGAAGGAAGGGGATCCAGTGACGAGAGGGCAACATGTATCACTCATCCAAATATGTCCACCTGCAGAGCCCCGAGAGGCATCAGGTAACTTGAAAGGAGGGTGCGGGATTCCTCTAGGCTATCATTGAGCGCGCGAGAGGCCGCTTGGACCTGAACAAACAATGAAGGGCTTGTTCCGAGACTCTAATATGAATGCCATGGACATTGTGAGGGAAAAGAGAAAAAGTTCCAAAATTTTCGGTTGCTCGACGACTTTTGTATCTTTGCTCTGTGGTGGGGCCGCTGGGCTCCACTTTTGCATCCAGCCTCGAGTGGCCCGTGCTGTATCTTAGCAGGGGAGCTGCAGGCAGCCTGTTGTCTGGCTGCCAGCCGCTGGCAGCTCTGTGTCGATGCGCCTTCCCGATTTTTCGAACTGCAGTTACGCGACCGCGTTGCCCAAAGCAAGAGCAGGAACTAGAACCGCCATTTGTAGAGTGATTTACACAGCGGGTGACCTGAGAGAACTAGGGACGGCCCTTTTTTATTGGAAACCGGCAATCTACAAATCCAACCCGCAGAATGTGGTAGAGAAAGCAACCAACTCGGAAGCTCCACTCGGCCTCATTCCCGACCTCTCGGGTCGTCAACACGACGGGACTTCCATTGGGCCCGATACCTTGGATCTTATTTTCGCCCATCAGACATGGCTCCGGCATTTGTTAGTTGTTTGTCCCAGCTGCATGTTGAGGCAGCCAACGATTGCTGACGTTTCTTCTTCTAGGACTATCCAGCTTCGGAGGAGAGCTCCCGGGCGAGTTCGCAGAGTCGAGCGCAAGGTTGGTCCATCTCTGAAATTCGGTACCATTGATCATTGCACAGACTTCTAACACTCTTGATAGGGCCTGCCGACGATCAAATGGCCGACCTCGAGACCACATACCAGGAGAGCACGATCCGGGTTGGTGAAGAAGTCGACTACTTCGCCGCCCAGCTCGACCGCTACAATGCCGACTCGACCGGATCGCCAGCGGAGAGGCGTGCCCAGGTCTTCAAGCTGGTTGACTCTTACTACACTTATACACGCAAGAGGGCTGACCGGTTGCGAGAACGGGAACCACGAGACCGGTCTGTGCGAGGCGGGAGTTGGCAGAGGGCGGGTTCGACCGACATGGACATTGACGAGGCCGACGATGGCAATGCTGCAGTCTCCCTCGAAGAGGTGCGCCGAGTGGAGGAAGAGGCGCAGACATGGGACCTCTTGCGGCGGATATTACCCCTGCGGTATCGCGACCAGGCCACATCACAGCTGAGACACGTCGACGACGCCTCGACTAAGACTCGCAGGCAGTGGTGGAACGAGTTCCTGGTTTCTGACTCGGCTGCGCGTGAGAGAAAAATTGTTTTGGAATGGCTTCAGAGCAGCGCGAGCTATGGACCGCCCATCGACGAGGTGGTCAGCGAGCTTCAACAGAATGCCGAGAGAGGCGACATCCTGGCGCACGGCTGGCTCCATACGCGCCACAAGATCAAGCTACAGAAGAGCGTCAACGGCTATCAAGGCGTGCTGGACCCTCACGATGCCGCGGCCGCCCAGTCGCATCTCGGATCCAACACTCTGATCACCCAGCTGGACCCAGACGCGGTCACGCGCCAGGCGCGCAAGTTGGAGCCCCAGGACGAATTCTTCGAGCGCGCTATCTGGCTTGGGTGCTTTGAGATGCTCCGCCGGGGCTGTTCCATGTCCGAGATCAGAGAGTGGTGTTCGGAGCGAACAGAGTTGTGGAGGGCCGCATCGATTTCTCCCCTGCCCCTGTCCAATCCCGAGGACGATGAGCAGCCAGAATTTGAACCAAGATCATTGGTTCTATGGAGACGCATGTGCTTCGCCGCTGCCCGAGAGGGCGGGACAGGGGAGTACGACCGCGCTGTGTACGGGTTACTGGCGGGAGATATCGCCAGTGTGGAGAAGGTGTGCAAGTCTTGGGATGACTTTCTCTTTGCGCATTACAACGCCCTTCTCAGGACACAGTTTGATTCCTACCTGACCAAGCATGGTGGGGGCGACGTGGCCAAGGTCGCCGAGCAATTTCCTTCTTTCAACGCCGTCCTTCACCACAGTGATCCGATAACTGTCAGCAAGCGGCTCATTGCTTCCTTGGAAACGGAGCCAAGGACAAGAAAGGAGGCGACACGGACGGCAAAGGCTTTGCAAGGTGCCATCGTCTCAAACGACGTCGACCGGCACTTATTTCACCAGGGTCTCATGCTGGCCAGACATGCGAACCAGCAGCAAAAGTCGAAACTGATCCCCGAAGTCTTGCTTCCCATGTCCGAGAACCTCAACCAGGAAAAGTATTCCGACCTCGCAGACCACGACGGCCTTCGGGTCCTGGCCCACGTCCTCATAATCATTTCCACGCTCGACCGTCTCGGCGGTTTCACAAAGGACAGCGGCGCGTTGCAAGCTCGGCATCAAGCACAAGAGCACATTATTGCAGCATACATCAGCTATCTTCGTCTGGCAAACCTGGAGGAGATGATCCCGCTGTACTGCTCCAAACTTTACGGTGCCAGGCAATACGCGACGCTGAGCAGAAACCTGATCCACATTTTCGACAATGACTCCCGGATCCACCAGCTCACCATAATGAGGAAGCTGGGCATTGATCTGGCAGAGTTTGCGAAGACGCAGCCCCTCCTCTACCTGGAAGATGTCCATGATACATCGCTGCGGTGCGATGCCAAGGGGCGCTTCAAGATCCTCGAGAGCGGGCCGGCAACGCTCAAGTACGGCCGCGTCGTGAAGCCAGATTTCTTTGGAGAGGACGCCGAGTTTGTTGATCAGGAAGATGACCTGATCATTCGTGCCATGGAGTGGCTCATGCTGGTTCCGGGGCAGTTTGTCGCAACATGCACATACACCATCCGGACATACAAGTATCTCCTCAGTATGTTCTGGATTCTGTCGCATTTCCTTCCTGGATGCTAACCGTTTCTTTTTTAGAACGAACACGGCTGCGCGCCGCCCGTGCCCTGAGTGAACGGATATCCGGGCGAGAGATTGTTAAGACCAAATCTCCTATCCCGGTGAGGGACGCGAGCGAGGATTCCGGCCCCGGCTGGTTTGAGGAGTTTGCTAGCGGCGACTTTCCCACCGAGTTTCTGGAAGAGTGCGGACTGGGCAAAGACAAGCTCATCACGCTCGTGCGGAATGTCTGGGAGTTGGAGTGCCTTGTCCGGGCGCTGGATTCCATGGAGACGCTATCATCGTTGGCTGGGCTTAGCAGGGAGTACGTGTCTCGCATACCCTCTTGTTATTTCCTGCATGATTGGCTAACAAGATGGACAACAGAGAAAGCAGCACGTCGCGAGAGATGTGGCAACATACCAGCCAAGAGGTCCGCTCAGCCAAGGCATGCATGCAGCCAGTCTTGAAGAACTGGCTGTTGGTGTCGAACGAAGGTAGGACAACAGTCACCCTTGCCGAGGTTTCGGAGGCTAACGGTGTGGCGCTAGTTGACAAGGACTTCCAAGAGCTTCGCGATGCTTACATTCCAGAGACGGTACTGGCTTATATCAGCTGTCTGCATTTTGCGGGCACATCTCTCTCGCGAGACAACCTCTTGGAGTGCATGGAGCTCGCGGCAGTGATTGCTGAGAAGGACTCGGACGTGGCGAAGGAGTTCTTGAGGTGCAACAGGATGAAGGAGCTTGTCGAGGCTTTTGCCTCGTGCAGCAAGGCGCTGGCCATCTGGACGAGCGACAAGAAAGGGTCGCAGACCAACTCCAAGAAGATCAGGGAGATGGGGTGGTATGTATCCTTCCGTCCACCGACATGACCGAGTTGCCCAACTAATACTGCCCCATAGGTCACGAGAACTGTGGTCAATCAAACCATGAAGGGGTGCGAACTCTAGATTACGGTCGAGATGCTCAGTCAATTCGAGACTGGGTGACCAGTGGTAGAGATGAGCGCAGAAGTTAATGCTGCTCTTCACGACTAGCCTTGGGCGGGTTCACCGAAGGGGGATGCACCTTCTGGGTGGGCAGAGCCACTCTTCCCGGCCCTCACATTCCACAATGTTGGGAGGATCGAGCGAACTGAATTGGCCTGCGGTTTCGGGGTAACTGGTTGTCGCATGGTTGGAGGGTGTTCAGGAACGTGAAATGGATGAATAGTCTGGAGAGGTCTCTTGTTATAGGCGCTTGAGGTAGTGTTGACAACAACCCGTGTCCGGGCATGTTCAGTCCCATCGCCGTTTCCGGCACCGTCTCTGATCTAACCATGAACCTTGTACAGTAAAAAAGATCGAGAGGTTGTGATCAAGTACGGATAGGGACCTAGGCATCTCCAATAATACCCCACACGAGGATCGCCGAGGCATCTCTTGGATGCGGGGAAGGTTGGGGGGAGGACAGGGATCAGAATGTTGACTGGGGGAGGAGGTACATGTACTTGAGGGGTGGGACTCCAACTCGGGTCACAGCGGAAGGACCGTTCTGCAACAACATCTCGTGGCAATAACAACGCCCTCTAACCGCAGTCCTCTCGAAAACATGTCTGGGCCCCGGGGTGGAGATGGCAGCGACGGCGGGGAGAAACCGGCGTACGGCCAGTATCAGTTCGACTTGTATGCCCAGGCTATCATGGCCGGCAAGAAACCCATTGTCACAACGGACCCGAATAAGCTGGAGCAGGCCGCCAGGGATGCCATGAACCTCGAGGCCTTCAACTACGTCTTTGGCGGCGCCGGCGAACAGGCGACCATGCATGCCAACCGCTTGGCCTTCCGCCAGTGGAAGATCATCCCGCGCATGCTCCGGCCCACCCTGCCTCGAGACCTCAGCGTCAAGCTGTTTGGCCAGACTTATGGTAAGTGATTAAGGAACTCTATCTCAGATCCCGTTTCGGAACTAACAGACAACCCCCCTAGACACCCCCATTCTCATGGCCCCCGTCGGCGTCCAGGGAGCCTACCACCCCGACGGTGAAAAGGGCGTCGCAACCGCCTGCGCCTCGCTCAACGTCCCCTTCATCTACAGCACCGCCTCCACCACCCCCATCGAAGAGGTCGCCGCGGCAGCCGACCTCTCTCTCACCAACAGCGAGGATGCCACCCAACAACAACAAGAAGACGCTAAGAAGACGGCCCCGCGCTGGTTCCAGCTCTACTGGCCCCTCTCCGACACCATCACCGCCTCCCTCCTGTCCCGCGCCCGCGCCGCCGGCTGCACCGTCCTGGTCGTCACGCTCGACACCTTCACCATGTCGTGGCGCCCGCTGGACCTCGACGGCGGGTACCTGCCCTTCGTGACGGGGCAGGGCAACGCCCTGGGGTTCAGCGACCCGGCGTTCCGCGCGCAGTTCGCGGCGCAGAGCGGCGGCGACGCCGTCGAGGACAGCCCCATCGTGGCGAGCCGGGCGTGGCTGGCCGAGGTGTTCTCGGGCCACGCGCACGGGTGGGAGGACCTGGCGACGCTGCGGCGGCTGTGGGGCGACGGGCCGATCGTGCTCAAGGGGGTGCTGAGTGTGGAGGACGCGCGCATGGCGGTGCAGTGCGGCATGGATGGGATCGTGGTGAGCAACCACGGCGGGAGGCAGCTGGACGGGGCGGTGCCGAGTCTGGAGATGCTGCCCGAGATCGTGGAGGCGGTGGGGGACAAGTTGACGGTGCTGTTTGACTCGGGCATCAGGACCGGGGTGGACGTGCTCAAGGCGCTCGCGTTGGGTGCCAAGGCGGTGCTGGTTGGGCGGCCTGTGATCTATGGGTTGGGCGTGGCTGGCAGCGAGGGTGCTCGACACGTCCTGGCTGGGCTCCTCGCGGACGTGGACCAGTCGATGGGGTTGGCTGGGGTGAAGAACGTGGCCGAGCTGAATCCGAGCATATTGAGGAAGCTCAACTACGGCGGCGATGTCAAGTCATCGCTGTGACCGCCAAGGGTTATTCCAGTTGGTCTTCGTGTACATACAGTTGAGGGAGATATGAGAAGATGCACACTTGCTCAAGGCAGGGGGCGGGCGGCGCTCCCATTCTGCTCCGTGGCCGTTGCTATCCAGAGCCATCCTACCGGCGGATTGCTGCCCATAGCCCCTTTCTGTCCTAAGATCGTTTTTCTTGCCTGCCACCATCATCTCGAAATCCTGGCTTCCCGGGGGGTCATCCACCCAACCATTTCGCTCAGACCATTTTTGACACTGGAGGCCGGAAAGGGGTCTCATGATGGAGGAGGTGGTTTGACTTCTCGCTCGCTACCAGTGTAGCTCTCCACTCCTGGTGCAGATATCGTACTCGCATGACAAGCCTCGCCCGCAGACCAAGTGCTTTGCCGGCTAGGCAATCTCGATATTGAGGATCTTGATGTCATCCACCGGCTTCTCCTTGTATGTCTTGACGTTTTCAATTGTGTGGATGACATCCAACCCCTGCACGGCGCGCCCGAAAACGGTGTGCTTGTTGTCTAACCAGGGCTACGTCTTGTTAGCATATCCTCGAGCATCAACGGGAAGTGCTGTCATACCGTCTTTTCAGTCGTGATAAAGAACTGGCTGCCGTTGGTATTCGGCCCGGCATTGGCCATACTGACTGTGTACGGCTTGTCGTGCTTCAGACTGCTGAACTCGTCTTCAAACTCGTGCCCCCAGATACTCTCGCCGCCTGTGCCATCGCCAAGGGGGTCACCGCCCTGAATCATGAACTTCCTGATGACACGGTGGAAGATGGTGTTGTTGTAGTACCCACGCTTGGAATGCGTGACAAAGTTCTCGACCGTCTTCGGTGCTGCATCGGGGAACAGGCGGATATGAATGTCGCCATGAGTCGTGTGTATGATGGCCGCGGTTCCCGTCTCGGCCTTCTTCTTCTCCTCAACCTTCTTCTGCCCCAGCATCGTTGGCTTTTCGTTCTGGACGTCCCTCGACGATTTCGAGATCTCCTCCTCGTTCGTGAACATGTAAAAGCGGACCTTCCCCACGCCTGTAGCAACCAGTATTGGATCTCTCGTCTCAGACTCCTGCAGGAGGGGGTTGCTCGACGCTGCCATGGCAACGGTCGTCACCCCCTTCTTCTGGGGTTGGCCTTGATACAGTGCCAATGCCAGAGGCCTGAATCCCTCTTCCCGCCCGTATACCTTGACGACTTGGTTTGTGTACGTGTTGAGCACCTTGACGCCGAGGTACGATCCGTACAAGATGAAATGCCCCGACTCGTCGAAGATGACGTTGAACTTGTCGCGGAGCTCCGACGATCCGATTTCGCGCTCTTGGGCGAGCCGGCGCCCGAACTCAACCGCATCCAACTTTTGTAGCGCGGTGCCCGCCTGCTGCATGTCCTCAATAACCTGAAGTGACTCGTCATACGTCCGCTGGAGCTGGGCCGAGGCAAAGTCAAAGATGCGGATCTTTCGATCAGGGAAGGACACGGCCACGAATCGGCTCCCATCCGCAGACAAAGTGAGCGACGTCGGTACTGATTTCGCCTTCTTGAACTCGAACAGATTGGTCGAGCTCTTGTATTTGAAGACATTGTCGGGCTTCCCGTAGGACCCTCCCGGCTGCCAGTATTCAATCATGCCGCCCTCGTCCACCGATACTACGCAGTCGTAGTGGTCGTTGAATGCCATCAGAGACACCGGACTTCGATGCAGACCGGTAATGGTATGAATTGGTTCCTGGTTCTCGCCTCTGCCGTCGTAAATGCGGATGCTGGGCTTAGCCGCGCTGTCGGAAACCGCCAGGAGGGGCAAGGAGGACCCTTTTTTGTGTACCCAGCAGACGCATCGAGGCACAAAGTCGAGCTGAAGGACGGCGAGAAGGTCAAAGGTAACCACGTCGAACAGCTTGACCGTCTTGTCCACGCCCGCCGTCGCAAAGCTCCGGCCGTCCTGGCTGCAAGACACGGAGCGGACCTCTCCCTGGTGTGCCTTGAACTCCTTGACGAATTCGATGCCATCGGCAACCTTCTTCCAGAACTTGACGACGCCATCGACGGATGTTGTGATGAGGAACTCGGTCAGTGGGGTCATGGTGACGAAGGCCAGCGGCTCCTTGTGCATCAAGGATTTGGAATAGCGCGTCGACTTGGGAAGGGCCGAGATGTACAGCTTTTCGTAAGGAAGAACGCGCCGCTTTTTCTTGGGAGCCGCCGAGGGCAGCTGCGGGCCCATGTCGTCGTCCGAGGAGCTGTCTGCAATTTCGAGTGTTAGCGGAGGGAGCCGTCAAGATGCTGCAACAACATACCAGGGCCATCGTCGCCCGTGAAGTCGGCATGGCTTCGCTTGTTCGACCTGGCGTCGTCGTCGTTGTTGGTCTCGGCCATGTTGACTGACAGTCTGCCCTTGCTCTAGAGGTTGGTTGTTGGAAGTCGCAGACGACGGATCTTCAGGTCTTGACGGTCGCAGCATGGCCGGTCAGGTCTTGGCATATCTCCAAATCTGGGGAGCTTCTTCTCGGGAAGTGGGGCCTAAAGTGGGGCTTCTCGGCGCACCTTGTTTCACGCGCCAAGCCATGGGAGACGGGGCTCTCCCCGGCAGCGATCTTTTGGTGTGTGTGTTGGTTGCATCTGACACAGTTTTCTTCCAACCAGTCACGCTTCGAATGTTGTTCGGCAGACAGGCTACAGGACGCCGCTCGAGGAGAAATAACCGTGAATCATGCCGGAGTTTTCATCATGCCTGCTTTTGTATCTCGTAGACTACGGAGGAGTACACAGTGTGGTGTCCGCTGACAGAATGAACCTGGAGTTGACTTACACAGCATCCGGTGGTGGCCTGGTAGACAATCCTTCGGTCTATCCCTCCGGGTCTGGTTTGTGTCATATTAAGCTCCAGGGCGTCTGCAATGCTTCAGGGTGGGTGGCCGCGCTTTGTGAAACTCATGTCAGTTCTGCCACAACTCGGTACCTCCCGTCCAGGTCCTTTCATGAGAACGAAGCTTGACGGAGGGACTCGGGACGAGTCGAGCCACCTACCAGTCCGAACTCGGCCGTGTGGACCAAGCCAAGGCACATCTTCCACCCTCTATTCTGCACCGTTTTGGTCGACAGCCAATGACAAGACGTCTTTTAGCACGCAATTGTTTGGAAGCCAGACACCTCGGCCAGCCTTTGCAGCTCGGTGACCTTGCTTCTGCAAGTGGGAAGGGGCAGGAACCTGCACCGCGTGTTCTTTCAGCGGCCGGGCTCCCTTACCCCACATTGAGTCATCCCACTCATGGATTGCCCCTCAAAACTCGAGGGACCTGCTCAAACCCTGACCGTCATCGGCGAAAAAGCTCCCGCTCCAACTATTTCCACAGCATCTGATTTCTTGAATTGAAGCTCGGGACATCAATTGGGCCGGTACTTGCTTGGTTGGACGCAGCTGAAACCCGCCACCATGTCTGTAAGTCTGACCCCTCATTCTCGAACGGCCACTCTGCGATCTTCAGTCCATTCTGACTCACTGGGTCACAGTCGTTCTACATCGAAAACAAAAATGTTGGCAACAAGGCCGAGAGCGAAGACTGGAGGAGTACGTGCCGGCTTTGCAGCCCCTGGGCAGACTCGATGGGCACTAACGAGCCGGACCAGTTCGCGGCTACAACCCTCTGACGCCCCCCGACCTGCTGCAGCACGAAATCGCCCAGACGCCCCAGTCGAAGCAGACCGTTATCCAGGGCCGCGAGGAGGCCGTCGCTGTTGTCAATGGGACCGACGAGAAGAACCGGCTGATGGTGGTCATCGGGCCCTGCTCCATCCACGACCCCCAGGCTGCCCTCGAGTACTGTGATCTGCTGCTGAAAGAGAAGGAGAAGCACAAGGATGAGCTGTTGATCGTGATGCGCTCCTACCTCGAGAAGCCGCGCACAACGGTTGGGTGGAAGGGCCTGATCAACGACCCGGATATTGACAACAGCTTCAAGATCAACAAGGGCCTGCGCCTGAGCCGGCAGCTGTTCGTCGACCTCACCTCCAAGGGCATGCCCATTGCCAGCGAGATGCTGGATACCATCAGCCCGCAGTTCCTGGCCGATCTGCTCAGTGTCGGCGCCGTCGGCGCCAGGACAACAGAGAGCCAGCTTCACCGTGAGCTGGCCAGTGGTCTGAGCTTCCCGGTGGGCTTCAAGAACGGCACCGACGGGAGTCTGACGGTCGCTGTCGACGCTATCGGCGCCGTCAAGCACCCTCATCACTTCTTGTCCGTCACGAAGCCGGGTGTGGTCGCCATCGTCGGCACCGTTGGCAATGAGGACTGCTTCGTCATTCTGCGTGGCGGCACTCGTGGCACCAACTACGACGCCCAGAGCATTGCCGAGGCCAAGGCCGCCCTGCAAAAGGCAGGGCTGAGGCAGCGTCTCATGGTGGACTGCAGCCACGGCAACTCTCTGAAGAACCACAAGAACCAGCCCAAGGTTGCCGCCGCTCTGGCGGAGCAAATCGAGAAGGGCGAGGAGGGCATCGTGGGCGTCATGATTGAGAGCCACATCAACGAGGGTGAGTGACACATCCTAATCCTGCTGTACCCCACAGTACCCGTTTTAATACCCATGTAGGCGCGCAGAAGGTCCCCAAGGAGGGCAAGGAGGCCCTCAAGTATGGCGTCAGCATCACCGATGCCTGCATCGGATGGGAGGACACAGTCCAGGTCCTTGACCTCCTCGCCAATGCCGTGAAGAAGCGGAGAGAGGCGAGCCAGAACGGCAGCGCCTAAGCTGTTGACAATCTGCGAAATCGGGTGCGAGTTGTGTATACGTATCGTTTGGTAATTGGCGTTTTGCGGGCATCTGGCAATGGGAAAAGTGTTGTTTCGGTTTGGAGGACATTCTCAGCGGCATTTCTGCTCCCATAACCTCGCGAGATTAAAGGTCATGATGATGGCGAGCTCTCCTTAGCTTAAACCTGGACATTTTGGAGTGTGAGCAATTTGGGAGTGTAACAACCTGAAAAGAAGTGTGAACTCACCCCCGGGAGGCTCCATCTGCACATGCCCAGACTGGACTCGCGTCCATTCGGTTCCAATCTGTCCCAGACGGGAGAAAAGGCTGGGCGGAAAAATTATCGGCCGCGGACGCTGGGGGCAGAGCTTGATTGGCCCGACCAATGAGACGGCCAGAGTTCCTAAGATTCCCGAATTTGAGAAACCTGACCTGCGTCGACCTTCACCAGCTCGAGCCTGCTACCTCACATCACCGACGGTGGCAGCGAATTGCCTTGTCAATCCGACCCACGACACCCTCAAAGCTCCGCAAAGGTGTGCCGACCATGCTGGCGAGGTCCTGCCTGCGCTCGACGCGCGCATTTGCCGGCCTGCGAAATGGCGCCGTGCAAATTACCAAGGTACGTTCGCTCGGTTGTTTGTGCAGGGCTCGCCGTCCCCATCCCATCGCATGACCGCATCGACGACGACAAGCCGCTCGCCCAATTGCGCCCGCACCCCCGCCCCGCCCATCGAGCCGTCCTCGGGATTACCTCTCCTGCCACCGCCGAAGCTAATGCTCGTGTCTGCCAGCGCGCCGCGTCTTCCTCGAGCTCCGGGTCCACTGCCGAATCGCCGCTCCGGTTGAACATCGCTGCCGCCGCCGCCACCGCCGTCGCCGCCGGCTCAATTGCCTGGTACTACCATCTCTATGGACCTACCGCCGACGCCGCGACGCCCGCCGAGGAAGGGTGAGTGCTCCGCCAATACCCCGGCCCTCCCTTTGCTGTGGTCAGACGCCGCCCGCCCGTGTTGCGGCATATTCGGCCAACCACGCTGTCGAGGGAGGACCGGAGGAACTGCATGATCACGAAGCTTACTGTCGACCATAGTCTGCACCCCACTCACTATCCCTGGGTTCACCAGCAGTGGTTCAAGACCTTTGATCACCAGGCGTAAGCTCATCCCCCCCATCGCCCGCATGGATGTACGGCTCACATGGGTCTCCCTGCAGTCTCCGGAGAGGTTTCCAGGTCTACCGCGAAGTCTGCGCTTCGTGCCACTCGCTTAGCAGAGTGCCCTACCGCTCGTTTGTCGGTACCGTCTTGACCGTCGATGAGGCCAAGGCGCTGGCCGAGGAGAACGAGTACGACACCGAGCCCAACGACCAGGGCGAGATCGAGCAGCGCCCCGGCAAGCTGTCCGACTACCTCCCTGCCCCCTACAAGAACGATGAGGCTGCTCGTTTTGCCAACAACGGCGCCCTCCCGCCCGACCTCAGCCTGATCGTCAAGGCTCGCCACGGTGGTTGCGACTACATCTTCAACCTTCTGACCGGTTACCCCGAGGAGGCCCCCGCTGGCGCCAACGTCGGTGCTGGCCTGAACTTCAACCCCTACTTCCCCGGTACCGGCATTGCCATGGCCCGTGTCCTGTACGATGGCATTGTCGAGTACGAAGACGGCACCCCTGCCACGACCTCGCAGATGGCCAAGGACGTCACCGAGTTCCTCAACTGGGCCGCCGAGCCCGAGATGGACGACCGCAAGCGCATGGGCATGAAGGTTCTGGTGGTCACGACGGTTATGTTCGCCATGAGCGTCTGGATCAAGCGGTACAAGTGGGCGTGGCTCAAGTCGAGGAAGATCGTCTACGACCCCCCCAAGGCGGACAACAGCCCCCGTCGCTTCTAAGCGACAGGCAAAGCCGGAGCACCACGAAGCTTGACCTTTCTTTGTATGTACCATATACTGCCAGGCTCCCCCGCATTCCTCGATATGGAGTAGACGAAAAGGAAGGAAAGGGAAGCCCCTCGAAGCGATGGGAGGAGTGCCGGGCGGGTAGATCCGGGTTGAGGAGTGTAAATCAAATGTGTCGGTCTCAATCTAGACGTTTTTTCTTGTTGTTCAGAACCATTGCAATCTCCTCTGTGGCCTTGTGATTCACAGGTTGCGAATGCAGTGGTCAACTGCGCGCATTCATGTCGCGACGACCCCTCATCTGGACACCCAAATCTGCATTCAATGATGATTTTTCTCTGTTTGCCTTGTTCTCGCCATTCTGGCAAATCTTCGCCCATTTCATCTCAGCGATCAAAACCTCCCACTCTTTGCGCCCACAACCATGCAATGATGAGTCCCGCTAATGAACTGCGCCCTTCTCTCGACATCCTTGTCTCATCGATCCCATCTCGACCTCGACAACTAGCCAAGTTCTTTACCTCATCAATTCCACCTTGACCTCGCCAAACAAACAATCCCAAACACAATGTCTGACTCACCCATGTCATCGGGAATGAACCCCCGCGCACCGCCGGCGGAAGAGCTTCTCTATGGCTTCGACATCCGCGATGAAGAGACCAGAGAGTTTCTCTGCGGCATCATCGCTTCTGGCCAGGCGCCGCAGGCGGAAGTGGATCGGTTGTGGGAGCTCAGTCTCATGCGTGGCGTGGAGGAGTGGGAGATGATGTTTGAGTGCGCCGAGGCGCTGAGGAATGGGAATGGGGGTGGGGGGCTGGCACAGGGTGAGAGCAGTTTGGTGCCGTTTCTTGGGGCGGTGATTGGGGTGCGCCCCGATGGTGACAAGAAGGGGGATGAGAAAGCAGGTGCGGCAAAGGGGAGGCGTAAAGCGAGGGCACCGAGGAAGAAGGGGCCGGGAAAGGGGG
>Ga0247823_10000091_pt1 | contig 68039 bp, 51 predicted proteins | sample 13C_PalmiticAcid_2_FD_192426 | JGI IMG/M metagenome (GOLD analysis project Ga0247823, IMG submission 192426) | Soil microbial communities from agricultural site in Penn Yan, New York, United States - 13C_PalmiticAcid_Day30 | ecosystem: Environmental > Terrestrial > Soil > Agricultural land... | reverse complement strand
ATTTGAGGCTGTCGCTCCGACATTCGCACTTCGTGGCGAATGTCGGGAACGGCGAGGAAGTCACGGTGTCAGTCTCTGCCTATGCTGAACTAGCGGAAAGCGCTTAAAGGTCCTGAGCTTATCCCGCGCGGCGGAGAACTAATCGTCTGCTTCTTCGATTTCGGCGCCAAAAGCTGCCTGCCCGCAATCGGCCACCTTCGATCGACCCCTATTATGTAAGATGAACAGCACCGCCTATGCGGCGCTGTCAGCCCCGGTGGCGGCTGCGCGCGGCGCGGCACCTGAAACGGATCATCGTTTTGACTCGCCGAGCGGGAGCGCAGCCGAAGCGGCGCTCCTGTCACTGTCAGGCGGCGTCAACGAGGACGATCTCGCTGTCCTCGATAGCCGTGATGCGAATGACGTCCAGATCGCTGATCGCAGCGCCGTCGCGGGCGTTGACGCGAACATCGTCGATCCGGATCGCACCGGTCGCGGGTACAAGATATGCCCTGCGGTCCTTGCCCAGCGGATATTCCGCAGTTTCGCCCGCGCGAAGGGTTGCACCGACGACGCGGGCATCGGTGCGGATCGGCAGTGCGTCGTTGTCATTGTCGTACCCAGAGGCAAGCGTCACGAACTTGCCCGAGCGTTCCCCCTTGGGAAAGGGCTTCGCGCCCCATTGGGGGGCTTCGCCGTCGCGGGTCGGGACGATCCAGATCTGAAAAATCTTCGTCGTGACGTCTTCCAGATTATATTCCGAATGGCGGATGCCCGTACCGGCGCTCATCACCTGCACATCGCCGGCTTCGGTGCGGCCCTTGTTGCCAAGGTCATCCTGGTGCGTGATTGCGCCTTCGCGGACATAGGTGATGATTTCCATGTCGCGATGCGGATGCGGCGGGAAGCCGGTCTGCGGTGCAATTGTGTCGTCGTTCCAGACGCGCAAATTACCCCAGTTGGTCCGCTTCGGATCATGATAGCTTGCGAAGGAAAAATGATGCTTGGCGTCGAGCCAGCCGTGGTTGGCGGCTCCGAGGCTGTCGAAAGGGCGTAGTTCGATCATAGCGTGTCTCCATTGCGGCCGGCAGATCGGCCGCTGCTGGGTCCCATTTAAGCCTTGCCGGCTTTCGGGATCAGAGCGATAAAATGTATCGAAACGTTCGAGGAATCTGAAAAGTGAATAATCCTGGCACGCCGACGTTCGACCAGCTGCGCATTTTCCTCGCGATCGTCGACACCGGCAGCTTCGCGGCTGCGGGGCGAAGGCTCAATCGCGCGGTTTCGGTGATCAGCTATGGCATCTCCAATCTGGAGGCTCAGCTCGGCGTCACGCTCTTCGACCGGGAAGGAACGCGCAAGCCGCAGCTGACCGTCGCGGGCCGCTCGCTGCTATCCGAAGCGCGTGCGATCTCGCATGGCATCGACGGCCTCCGCGCAAAGGTGAAGGGCCTGCTCGATGGGCTGGAGGCGGAGGTCGACCTCGCCGTCGACGTCATGCTGCCTGCCGACCGGCTGGGCCGCGTGCTGCGAACCTTCGCCGTCCAGTTTCCGACCGTCCAGCTTCGCCTGCATGTCGAAGCGCTGGGCGCAATCACCGCGATGGTCCTCGACCGCAAAGCGATTGTCGGCATCTCGGGGCCGCTCGCGGCCGGAGTCGAAGGCGTCGAATGCGTGGCGGCAGGCTCGATACCGATGGTCCCGGTGGCAGCGCCCGACCATCCGCTCGGCAGGATGGACCGCATCGCGCCGGGGGCGGGGCGCGATTACACGCAGCTCGTCCTGACCGACAGGTCGCGCTTTACCGAAGGGCAGGATTATTCGGTGATAAGCCCGAAGACTTGGCGGCTGGCGGATCTAGGAGCGAAGCACGCCCTGCTTCGGGAGGGGATAGGATGGGGCAATATGCCGCTGCCAATGATCGAACCCGATCTGGTCGCGGGAACGCTCGTCCAGCTTGCGATGCCCGATCACCCCGGCGGCACATATCGTTTCGCGGGCGTCTGGCGCCGGGACACGCCGCCGGGGCCGGCGGCATCGTGGCTGCTCGAACAATTTGTCGCGCTGGGCCAGAACGATGCCGAACTCGCGGGGATGATAGACCTCTAAAGTTTCAGCATGGCTTCGGCGCCGACCATATGGATCGTGCGTGCGGACCCGGTGTCGCGGATATAGCGACCGGGACGGAAGGCCGAGAGCGACGCTGCGAAGGACAGGAGCGCGCTGGCCTGCCAGCCTGCCGAAATCTCGATCTGATCACCGATATGTCGCGCGTCGCTGCCGCCGGCCGGACGGATGAGCCCGCCTGGGATGTCGTAAACGCCATCGCCCCTGCTTTCGCGCCAGAAACGCGCGGCGGCCAGTTCAATCGTCACGCTCTTGCCGAAATCGAAATCGACGCTGGGGTGGATGTTGACGATGTTGCGCGGGCCGATCGGCGACAGCTCGCCGAAATATTTGCCCTTGGGAAAAAGGGCGTTGAAGGTGCCGAGGCGGTCGTCCGTGGCATCGCGGTCGCCGCTGGCGATATTGGCGCGAAGGCGGAGGCGCGGTTTGAGCGGCACCTGCGGAAAGCTCCAAGCAGTTTCGGTCGCGAGCGACCAGGCCCGGATGCGGTCGTCGTCAAATCGGCCGCGCTGGAGCATCGCCTCCCAGTTCCAGCCGAGGCCGCCGCGCTTGCCGAAAAAGCGCAGTCCGAATGTGTCGCGCGTCTCGAGGCCGGTGCGGTCGGCAAAGTGAGCCGCTTCATTTTTATAGCCGAGCCAATAGGCGTCGATGCCGATGTCCTTTGCGGGTGTGACGGTCGCGTAAAGTCCGTCGAGCCGCCGCGTCTTCGACGTGCGGTCGTTGAAATCGCCCGCACGGACCGCGACGGGGCGAAGGTGAAAGGCGTCGACGCGTACCGGGCCGAGGTCCGCGATCGCGCGCGCGCCGTCGAACGCCTGCGGAATATTGGGGCCATAGCGGATGCCGACGAGCCGCTCCGACCCCAGCGCGACGAGTTCGCGCCCGCCGCGCAGGGTCAGGCTGTCGGCTCCGCCCAGCGGGACGCGGACATCGACAAAGCCCTGTAACAGGTCGATCCCCGTTTCGTCGGCGGGGCCCTTGCCCGCGCCGACACCGCGAGCATAGCCGGCGATGCCTTGCACGAAGACGCGTGCGGGGCCAGCGTGCAGGTCGGCGTGCGGCATGACGCGCAGCCAAAGATAGCCGTCGTCAGGGGCAGGAGAGTCGCCCCATAGATTGTCGTCGAACCCCTCGAACCGCGCCCGCGCCTCGCCGCCCAGCGTCAGATAGGCCGATCCGTCCTTTTCGAGCGGGATATATTTGGCCTCGCGCCACCCATCGCGTGTCGCATCGCGCAGCGCCGACCAATCCTCGTCATAGCGCAAGTTGGTCTGCGCCACCTCGTGCGCCTGTGCCGCGAGCGGCAGCAGCGCGGTGAGCAGGGCCAGGATACGCATCATCAGCGACGGGTGACGAAGTGGCGCACGACCGGCGGCGTATCGTCAGTCTGGAAGGCGCGCAGCGCCTCCTGTTGCACGCGATCCGCATTAGTTACGCGGTCGTGCTGACGCAGATGTTCGAGCCAGCTTTCGGCCGTGAAGCTTTCGATCACTGTGCCGGGGATCGACGTATCCTCATAGACGCCCCAATGGATCGCGCCGTCGCGGCGGCGGATGCGGCGCATCGTCTGCATTGCGGCAAAGAAACCGGGCACTTTCGCCGGGTCGACGCGATATTCGATCGTCACGAGCACCGGCCCGCTGTCATGCTCGACGGTGCCGTCGACAAGCGGTGCCGGCCAGTGCGCGGAAGGCGCGAGGTCGAGCATGCTCGCGCGGTCGAGCGGATAGCGCCAGGCAAGGATGATCGCGGCGGCGACCAGCAGCGCCGCGGCAGCGAGCAGTGTGGATGGCACACCGATGCGCGACGCGACCGATCCCCACAGCGCCGATCCCCCGGCCATCGATCCCTGAAAGACGAGCAGATAGATGGCGAGCGCACGCGCCTTGACCCAGCCGGGCGAGGTCGCTTGCGCGCCGCCGTTGAGCGACGCCATCATCGCGATCCATGCGAGCCCGGCAACGAACAAGGCTGCGGACGCGGCCCAGAAATTGCTTGCCAGCGACAAGCCCGCCATCGCTGCGGCGAGCAGGATCGACGCGGCGAGCGTGATCATATTGGCGCTCATCCGCCCGCGCAGACGGGGCATCAGGATCGCGCCGCTGATCGCGCCGATCCCCATGAAGGTCAGGAGGCCGCCATAGCCCGCCGGCCCCAGTCCCAGGTCGCGGCGCGCGATGATCGGCAGCAGCGCCCAGAGCCCGCTGGCGAAGAGGAAGAAACCGACCGAGCGAATGAGAACGACCTGCAGTTCGGGAGCGCGCATCGCATAGCGGAGCCCTGCGCGCATCGCACCGACCATATGCTCGGCGGGCAGATGGCGTTCGGTCGCGGTCCGGCGCCAGCGGACCAGCACGGTGATAACGCCGATTACCGACAGCGCGTTGACCGCGAAGACGGCGGCCGGACCCGACGCGGCGATGATGACGCCGCCCAGCGCCGGGCCGATTGCGCGGGCGATGTTGACGCCCAGCGAGTTGAGCGCGACCGCCTGTTGCAGCGCTTTCGGCGGCACCAGTTCGGGCACGATCGCCTGAAAGGCGGGTGCGGAAAAGGCGGCCCCGACCGCGATCAGCGCGGTGAAGACCAACAGCACCCAGGCGGTTGTCAGGCCCGCCAGCGTGATCGCGGCCAGTCCGGCGGCGCCGATCAGGCCGAAAAGCTGCGCCCCGATCAGCAGGCGGCGGCGGTCGACGATATCGGCGAGCGCCCCGGCGGGCAGCGCCAACGCGAACATCGGAAAGGTCGTTGCAGCCTGCACCAGCGCGACCATCAGCGGGTCGGGCGAGAGCGAGGTCATCAGCCAGCCGGCGCCGACGTCGTGCATCCAGGTGCCGACGTTGGAGACGATCGTCGCGATCCACAGCGCGCGGAACATCGGGCTGGCGAGCGGGCGTTCGGCGACGGCGGCGGTGGCGCTCATGCCTTGCGCTCCTGCAGGATGGCAGCGAGCATCAGCCCGCCGATCAGGCCGGCATGCTCGAGGAAGGTGTTGCGCTCGTGGAAGCGCGTCACCGGATCGGCGACCTGCCAGAAGGGGTGCGCGATAAGCGTCGCGGCGGCGGTAAAGACCCCGAGCGCACCGGCGCCGAGCCAGGCCTGCCGCCCGACAATGACGAGCAGCGAGCCGCCGATCTGGACGGCGATGGTCAACGCGACGACGAGCGCGGCGGGCTCAAGGCCGAAATGCCGCGCTTCGCCGAGCGCGCCGCCAAGGTCGAGCAGCTTGGCGATGCCGCTGGTCCAATAGGGGAGAGTGAGGAGAGCAGCGGCGAGGGCCGCAAAGCGGCGGTCGCCGAGCAGGCGGGCGACAGGGGTGGGGGTGCGCATCGTTCAGACCGCCCAGCAGCCGCAGCCGAAGGCGCCCCAGAAGCTCTGGACGTCAGCAGCCGGAACATTGGCTCCGAGTGCGGCGGCATGGTCGTGGCCATGGACGTTGCACTCGCTGGCGCAGCCGCACGCCGCCGCCAGCTTCTGGGCACCCTCGGGCCGGTGATTATGGCCACCGAAGATGGCAACGGGCGACCAGTCGGGCATCGGCTTGGGCAGCGCGGGGGCGATCGGGCCATAGTCGCCCTCGCCATACACGACTTTACCGCCGAGGATGGTCAGCACCGAACGCAGATGCACAATCTCGCTTTCGGCGACGTCGAAATAATCGCCCGACAGCAACGCCAGATCGGCTAGCTGGCCGGCCTTGATCTGTCCCTTCTTGCCGACCTCGTTCGAGAACCATGTGTTCTTTTCGGTCCACAAGCGCAGCGCGGTTTCGCGGTCGAGGCGACCCTGCACCGGATAGAGCGTCGTACCGCCGAGCGTCTTGCCCGTGACCAGCCACGACAGCGAAACCCAGGGGTTGTAGCTGGCGACCCGCGTTGCGTCGGTGCCGGCGCCGACGGGGATTCCGGCCTCCATCATTCGCTTGATCGGCGGGGTCGCCTCGGCCGCCTTGGCGCCATAGCGTTCGATGAAATATTCGCCCTGGAACATCATCCGGTGCTGGACCGCGATGCCGCCGCCGAGTGCCGCAATGCGATCGATATTGCGCTCGCTGATCGTCTCAGCATGGTCGAAGAACCAGTTGAGGCCCTGAAGCGGGATATCCCTGTTGACCTTTTCGAACACGTCGAGCGCGCGGCCGATCGTCTGGTCATAGGTCGCGTGGAGCCGCCACGGCCATTTGCGCTCGGCGAGCAGGCGCACCACGGGTTCGAGGTCGCTTTCCATGTTCGCCGGCATGTCGGGGCGTTCGACACGGAAATCCTCGAAGTCCGCAGCCGAATAGACGAGCATCTCGCCCGCGCCATTGTGGCGATAGGTGTCGTCGCCGTCGCCGGGCTTTACCTGCGTCGACCAGGTCGCGAAATCCTTGAGCTCTTCCTTCGGTTTCTGCGTGAAGAGGTTGTAGGCGATGCGCAGCGTCATCTCGCCGTCCCTGTGGAGCTTTTCGATGATCTCGTAATCGTCGGGATAGTTCTGGAAGCCGCCGCCGGCGTCGATCACGCTTGTGACGCCAAGCGAATTGAGCTCGCGCATGAAATGCTTCGTCGAATTGACCTGATACTCCTCGGGCAGCTTCGGCCCCTTGGCCAGCGTCGCATAGAGGATCGTCGCATTGGGCTGCGCCAGCAGGAGTCCCGTGGGATTGCCGGCGGCATCGCGGACGATCTCGCCGCCCGGCGGGTTCGGCGTGTCCTTCGTGTAACCCACAGCGCGCAGCGCGGCCGCGTTGAGCAGCGCGCGGTCATAGAGGTGGAGGATGAACACCGGGGTCTCGGGCGCCGCGGCGTTGATCTCGTCGAGCGTGGGCAGCCGCTTTTCGGCGAACTGATGCTCGGTGAAGCCGCCGACGACGCGCACCCATTGCGGCGGCGGGGTGTTCGCGGCCTGCCTCTTCAGCATCGCCATTGCGTCGGCGAGGCTCGGTACGCCGTCCCAGCGCAGCTCCATATTATAATTGAGTCCGCCACGGATGACGTGGATGTGGCTGTCGATCAGGCCCGGGATCAGCCGACGACCCTTGGCGTCGACGACCGTCGCGTCGGGACCGGCGGCGGCACGGACCGTCTGCTCGCTGCCCACGGCAAGGAACTTGCCGCCGCGGATCGCGACTGCCTGGGCTTCGGGATTGGCGCGATCGAGCGTGGTCACCTTGGCGTTGACGATGATCAGGTCCTTGGGGCTCATGGCGAAGCTTTCCGATGCAGAGAGAAGGGCGGTGGTGGCGGCGCCGGCGAGCGCCTGGCGGCGGGAGATCGGGTTCATGCGTCGCGCTCCTTAGCGGTCGGCGGCGTCCCCAATATCTGCGGGGCGCAATCCTGGTGGAAATATCGAACCAGTTCGGGCCTGTCGGCAAGCCTCTTTGCGAGAGGGACGATCTGCTCGCCGAGCAGAATTCCCGCGAGGCCGACGAGGGCGACGATCGGCGGGGCGGGAGAACGGACGCCGAGGACGCTGTAGACGATACCGACCAAAAGTCCGGCACCGAGCGAGACGAGGTAGATTTTCATCGTCCGTCCTCCCTTCTTGCCTCAGGCCTGCACGAAGGCGAGCAGGTCGGGGTTGATTACGTCAGCGTTGACGGTCAGCATCCCGTGGCTGAAGCCTTCGTAGATTTTGAGCGTCGCATTCGGCAGAATTTCGGCCTGCAGCACGCCGGCATTCTTGTAAGGGACGACCTGATCGTCATCGCCATGCAGCACGAGCGTCGGCACGCTGATCGCCTTCAGATCGTCGGTCTGGTCGGTTTCTGAGAAGGCCTTCACCCCGTCATAATGCGCCTTGGCGCTCCCCATCATGCCCTGGCGCCACCAGTTGTCGATGACTGCCGGAATGACGTTCGCGCCGTCGCGATTGAAGCCGTAGAAGGGACCCGAGGGAAGATCGCGGAAGAATTTCGAGCGATTGGCAGCCAGTTCGCTGCGGATGCCGTCGAACACCTCGATCGGCAGTCCGCCCGGGTAGCGTGCGGTCTTCAGCATTATCGGCGGCACGGCGCTAACCAGCACGGCTTTTGCGACGCGGCCCTGCGGAATGCCGTAGCGCGCGACATAGGCCGCCACTTCACCGCCGCCCGTCGAGTGGCCGATGTGGACCGCGTTCCGGAGGTCGAGATGTTCCATGACGGCTGCCGCGTCGGCTGCATAATGGTCCATGTCATGGCCTTCGCTCACCTGCTGCGACCGGCCGTGACCGCGGCGGTCGTGCGCGACGACGCGGTAGCCGTTGGCGAGAAAGAAGAGCATCTGGATGTCCCAGTCGTCCGACGACAGCGGCCAGCCGTGGTGGAAGACGATCGGCTGCGCGTCCTTCGGGCCCCAGTCCTTGTAGAAGATTTCGACGCCGTCCTTGGTGGTTACATAGCTCATGACATATTCCTTTCGTGAAAACTTTGGTGGGGCCGGGCAAGATGCCTCCCGGACACGCGAGGCAAATTAGTGGCCGCCCTCCGACGCGCCGAACATCGTTTTGGCGTAGGTGATGCCGAGGCCGTATCCGCCGCCCCACTTGCGGGCGATGCCCGTCGTCAGGTCGTAGGTTTCGGCGCGCGCCCAGTCGCGCTGCAACTCGAGCAGATATTGCAGCGACGTGATCGGCTTGGCGCCGGCCTGCACCATGCGCTCGACGGCGCGTTCATGCGCTTCGTCCGAAATGTCGCCGCTGGCGTCGGTGATGACATAGGCTTCGAAGCCCTGCTCAAGCGCCGAAAGGACGGGGCCGACGATGCAGACAGAAGTCCAGAGCCCGGCAAACACGATGCGGTCCTTGCCAATGCGGTTGACCTCTTCGATCACTGCGGCGTCTTCCCAAGTGTTCATGCTGGTGCGGTCGAGCAGCTTTTGCCCGGGAAAGGCATCGGTGATCTCTTCGAACATTGGACCTGAAAAGCTCTTTTCCGCGACCGTGGTGAGAATGGTCGCCACCTTGAAGCCTGCGGCAGCATTCGAGACCAGCGCAGCATTGTTACGCAGCAGTTCGGGGGCGATCGACTTGGTGGCGAATGCCATCTGCGACTGGAAATCGATAAGGACGAGCGCATGATTGCTGGGGGCCAGCAGCGCCTTGGCGGGGGTCGGGGTAGCTTTGATCGACATTTCTGACACTCCTGTTGGCTAATCCGGGGCCCGATCCGTTCGGGGTGTGGCCGGTTTAGACAGGAGCATTTGTGCGAAACAGGCGGATAAAATTATCCGTTGTGTTCTATAAAATAGAAAAGAAGCGAGCGGTCATAGCGGCGACGCAGTCAGTCCGGGGTGACCGAAGGGCCGCATTATTGAATTTCAGAGTCAAAGCTGACTGACCGCTACCGGCCAGTATCGGATGGGCGGCCGCCACAATCAAATGGGGGCCTGCGCCTTCGCCACAAATTTGCCGTTTCAGCTATCGCCGGATCGTAACACCCAGGGTCAGGCTTGCATCGCCGTTTGACCCAGCCTGCCGACCCGCGAGCAGATCGATATCCATGCTGTCCCGATTGAGCGTCCACCGAAGACCGCCTTGCAGAGCAAGACGCTCGTCGGGCCGGCCGAAAACTTCCGCCATCAGCGCGATGCCCTTCGCGGCGGCGACCTCGACCTGCACGCCGTAGAGAAGATGTGCGCCGTATCCCCGGACATGACCGACGCCGGCGTTCAGATTGACGATGAGCGTCTCGCTTGGCCGGACGGTCACGGGAGCCAGAAGCGCCGCGCTGTCGATATGTCTCGAACTCAGGTCGATCAGCGCCGATCCGGCAAGGCCGACAGCCGGGCCGCGGCCGCCCTCGTACAGCGTCCATTTGACGGCGGGCCCGGCAAGCCAGCGGCGGTCGCCGGGGGAGCCGACCTGTTGCACGGCTCCGCCGATTTCGACCGTCGGCAGTGCGCCAGGCGTGCAGGCGGGGCTCAGATTGAGCAGGCGGTCGCCGCCGCCAAGGTCGCTGACCCAGCTTTCGAGATGGCAGGCGCCGGGCGTTTCGACGCCGGCGTCGTCAACGCCGTGCGCACCGCCCGCCGCCACGGCGGGCAGCGGCGTGGCGATCAGGCTCGACGCGGCCAATCCGCGCAGAAGGCGGCGTTCGATGATCCGCATCGTCCGTCTCCCGCTGTCATCACAGCCAGCCGCGTTTGCGGAAATAGGCGAAGGGGAGCACCGCCGAGACGAGCATCAGGACGATCGCAAACGGATAGCCGTACTGCCAGCGCAGTTCGGGCATCAGGTCGAAATTCATGCCATAGATCGACGCGATCAGCGTCGGCGGCAGGAACGCTACCGCGGCGACCGTGAAGATCTTGATGATCTGGTTCTGCTCGAGATTGATCAGCCCCAGCGTCGCACATCTTCTGGCTCTGATCAATGAGTCCTGACCCTAATGAAATCCTGATTTTCGGGGCGTTTTGCGACGAGCTGTTGCGAGCGCGAGCGACGTTCCCTGCACGAAACATCTGCCGACCACGGCAGCGGCCGGCGAGCACGCGTTTCATGCGCGTGCCGCTCCCTTAATCGGGTCCGGACTCCCGCCCCGAACTTTCGATCAGCTTTGCAAGCAGTGCGGACAATTGCTCCTGTTCCTCGCGGCCGAGCGGGGCCACGATCGCCTGTTGATTTGCGATGTGCGCCGCTAGCGCACGATCGATCAGGTCCAGACCCTTGGGAGTCAGCGAGACCAGCGTGCCTCGCCTGTCGGCCGGGTTGCCGGTGCGCCGGACCAGTCCCGCCTTCTCCAGACGATCGATCCGGTTGGTCATGCTGCCCGACGAGATCATGGCAGCTTCGTAAAGATCGGTGGGCGTGAGCGCATGCGGCGCGCCGCTGCGCCGCAGCGTCGCGAGGACGTCGAACTCTCCAGGCTGCAGCCCGAACTCCCTGAACAGCGGATTGAGCCGGTCCCGCGTGATCACAAGCGCAGCTTCGGCGAGCCTGCCAAGCAAAACCATCGGTCCTGTCTCGAGGTCGCCCTTCTCGCGTCGCCATTGCTCCGCTGCCCGCATCGCTCGATCCATCTTTTCTTCCCATTTATCTTGACGTAGAGATATGTAGCTCTACATCAAGATAAATCACGCGCGCCATGCTGGCAAGCGTTGCCCTCTGAGAGAACTCCCATGTCGCGTACCGGTTGGCCGCTGCTCACGATCGCGATCGTGCTCGTGGGCATCAATCTTCGCCCGATCCTCGCCTCCGCCGGTCCCTTGCTCGATGTAATTCAGCGGGATACCGGCCTTGGCGACGGACAAGCGGGTCTGTTGACCACGATTCCAGTCGCACTGATGGGGATCTGCCTGCTCGGAACCCGCCTTTTCAGGGCGTGGTTCGGCGATCTTCGGGGCGTGGCCATCGGCGTCCTCCTCGTCTGTTTCGCCTGCGCCGCGCGCTGGATCGCGCCGGGCGGGACCTCGCTGCTCGCGACCGCCACCGTCGGCGGCGTCGGCATCGCTCTCGTGCAGGCGCTGGTCCCCGGGATCATCCGCGAAAGGGGGGAAGATTGCGCGGCGGGTCTTATGGGCTTTTATTCGACCGCGATCATGGGCGGGGCGCTGATCGCGAGTTCCGCGGCCCCCTGGTTCGAGCGTCTCTGGGGATGGCCCGCGGCGCTCGGCTTATGGGCCGTACCGGCTTTTGCGGGACTACTCGTCTGGGCAGCCGTCATCGGGCTCCGGCGGGAAGGCGCCGTCCCCGTGGAGACGCAAGCTTCGGTCCACAGCAGCTCGCGCGCATGGGCCTTGATGGCGTTTTTCGGTATGGGGACCGGCGCCTATACGCTCGTGCTGGCATGGCTCCCGTCCTTCTACACCCAATTGGGCTGGCCGGCGACCGCGGCGGGGGCGCTGCTCGGAGCGGTGACGCTGGCCGAAGTGGTGGCGGGGATAATCGTTTCCGTCCGCATCGATCGAATGCCCGATCGCCGGCCCGCATTGTTTCTCGCGCTCGGCGCATTGTTCGCAGGTCTCGCGGGCCTGTATCTGGCGCCGCTCGCTGCGGCCTGGCCCGCCGCGATCCTGGCGGGCCTCGGCATCGGAGCGCTGTTCCCGCTGTCGCTTATCGTCGCCATGGATCACGCGAGGGATGGTACGGAGGCCGGTGCGATCGTCGGCTTCGTGCAGGGCGGAGGCTATTTGCTCGCGGCTGTGCTGCCGTTCGTCGCCGGGCTTATCCGTCAGGGCACGAGCGATCTTGCGCCGGCCTGGCTTCTCATGGCAGGGCTCTGCCTCCCGCTCGCCCTCCTGGCGGCCCGGTTCCGTCCCGGCGACAAGCTCTCCTCTGGATGACGTCGGGACGGTCGAGTTCAACACGGTCGAGTTCAACTCGCTCGACGATCTCCTCGATCAGGTGAGTTCGGACAGAAGCCGGTAAGGTTTTAAGTCTCTCTGGCGGGTGCCGCTCAGAAGCCGCAGACCGGTATCTGCTTCGCGTCGCGCTCGGCGACAAGGGTTCGCACGTCCGCTTCGAGTTCGAAGCGCGCCGATCTGAAGTCGTCGTCGTGGATCGCGCCGCGGTCGTAGTCGCGTTGCAGACGGTCGCGATCTCTTGCCCGCTTTGCGAGTTCGCCGTCGATCCGGGATCGGCGCCGTTCGTTCTCGGCGCGCAGTTTCTCGATTTCGGGCCGGACTTTCTCCCGCCAGGCGGGATCGGTCGCTCGGGCCATCCCGCCCTCGGAATCGGCGAAAATCTCGAAGCAGGCCTGGGTAGGTCTTCCGGGGGCTTCGGAAACGGACGGCGATGCGATCAGGGCCACGGCAAGGAAAAGTGTCATGGTCGTCCGATAGCAAACGTCCTTCACCGTTTCTACCAGGGGTATAGGCGGCGCGAGGATGATTACGCGGGGCGGTTATGCCGGCACCTGACGGCGTGCGCTTGGTGATGGAGGTCTCAAAGCGACCATCCCGACCCCTTTGGACAACGGATTCGTAGCTTGCCCGGAAGGCAAATGGATTTCGTTGCCGTTATCCGGCTGCGCCGGTCGCGAAGGCCAGAAACTCGCCCGAGCGGGTCCCGGCAGGAAAGATCGCCGCCGCCGCAGCCAAATGCAGCGCGGCGGGGCCGATGCGGGATTTTGCCAGACGCCCGATGATATCAAGGTTCATAGGTATTCGATAACATAAAATAGCTTAATTTCAATCTCTTGGAAGTACGGCGCGGTTCTAAGTACGTTTCTGATAGGGATGGACAGGACACGGATAGGCATGCTGCATTGGGTCCCATCAGCTTTCCTGCGTTAAACGTCCGCTTCTCCGGATTTGTTCATGGATGCGGCCGGTCTCTAATCGGCCCGAGTCTCCGCGATGTTCCGACTGTCCACCGTGCGTGCTCGCGGCCTGTTCGATGCCGACTCACTGTACCAGCGCGGAGAAGTATGCCGAGGCTTGCTAAAGGCGTGGAGCCAGTAATCGGTCCAGGCCGCCGTCCTCCGCGCCGATCTTTTCGAGGCGTGGATAGCGCAAGCCGCCCCGATAGTTGATGAAGACATCGCGATAGCGCGTACCGCTTTTTACCAAGAGCCGGATCGGTGCGTCCGTGCCCTTGGCCGCCTTGGTCGCGGCAACGAGTCTGTCATCCGAATATTCGCGGCCATCTACCGCGACAAGGGTGTCGGCGACGTCGAGACCCGCTTCGAAAGCCGGCGAATCCCACGTAACCACACTGATCGCTCCGGCCTTGCCCATCACGAGCCCCAGCGAATAGCTGAGGTCGGTTTGGTTGCGGCTCTTCTGCAAGCTCTTGAACGATGCGGTCGGTTCGTCCGTATAGATGAGACGGTAGCCATTGGCTTCCAAGCCCGCCAACGGGGCCCGCTCGCTCAGACCCTCCAGCCGCATCTTCAGCAGCGTCGCCCAGTCATAGGGCTGGACGGCGTTCAACGTCGTGACCACCTGATCGAAATCATAGGTAAGGACCCCCCAGTCCCCGTCGCGCATGCCGAAGAAGGCTGATGCGAAGTCGTCGAGGGATTTCTTTCCGCCCGATTGCCGTCGCAGCACGGCGTCGACCTCGAGCCACAGCAGAAGTCCCTCGTTGTAATAATCCTCCGAGCGTTGCCAGCTCACCCAACCCTTGGGTCGCCGCCGTGTGATGATCGGATCATTGGTCGTGTCGATCAGAGGTCGCCAGATCCGGGCGGGACGATTGTCGATCCCGGCGGCAATATTGGCGAGCATATCGAGCGTATCCTGCTTTGAGACGATCCCGGACCGCGCCTGCAGCACATAGCCCCATAGCTGCGTCTGCCCCTCATAAACCCAGAGCAGCGAGTCGCGCATCGGCGTCCGGAAATCCGGTGTCCAGGCGTCGGCGCCGCGGCGAAACTTGCCGTTCCAGCTGTGTGTCAGCTCGTGCGGCAGGAGGTTGCGCGAACCTGGCCCATCGCTCCACTTGACGAAATAGCCGGGCTTCACGGCGTTTTCGGAACTGCGGTGGTGCTCGAGCCCGATACCACCCATTTCGTCGGTGATTGCTAACAGGAATTCATATTTGTCATAGTGCTGCGCGCCGAACAGCTTCACCGCCTGCTCGACCAGCCTCCGGTGGGCTTCGATCTGCTCGGGCTTCGCCTCCAGTTCCTCCGGATCGTCGGCAAAGACATTCAAATCGACCCGGTCGGATAATTTCCACTCGCGGTAATAGCGCCCGGCAAAGGCGGGCGAGTCGACCAACGTCTCATAGTCCGTCGTCTCATAGACATAATCGCGGCCCCGTTTCTTCGCAGGCAGCCCGGCGACGGCGGTCCATCCCTCGGGATAGGTGGCGATCACCCGTATCGGAATGCGGCGTGTAAAATAGCCGGCGGGATACAGGCTGACATGGTTCCACTGCAGGTTCAGCATGTTCGGCGCCGCGACGATCCGGCCCTGATCGGGACCAGTCGGCGAGGTGAACTGAAATTCGATGTCGAGCTGGCGGGCATTCCTCGGCACGTCGATGTGGAAGGCCCACATGTCGACCGTGTCGCGGGTCCATGGGACGATTTTGCCACTCGCCCGGATCTTGAGACCGGTCAGCTTCTCGATCTGTCCCGCTGGCGCATGCACGCCGGGCAACCAGGAGGGCGAGAGCAGGACCATCGGGCCGGGTGCAGTCACCGGAATGGTCTGCTTCACGCGGAAGATCCCTTGCTGCACATCGGTGGCATCGACCTTCAACGTCATCGCCCCCGGGAAATCTACGTCGCGCGCCGCGGGTATCCGGCTTTCGAACGGGACGGGCTGGGGAGCAGAATTCTGCGCGGCCGCCGCTGACGTCAGCATGAGAGCGGCGAGCGGGAAGAGATGGCGCATGTGTGCTCCAAAGCGGGCGGGGGCAGATGGGTAGGGCGAAATATTCAGCCTGTCAGCCGAGCGCAGGGGGTCTCGTTCGAGCAATCCACGGTGAGGCCTGTTCATAGGCGTGGCCGAGCTTCAGCACATCGAGGTCGGCGTTCCGCGGACCGATCAACTGGATCCCGATCGGCAGACGATGCCGCCCGCCGAAGCCTGCGGGTATCGCCAGCACGGGAAGCCCCGCCATCGTGGCCGGCAGCGTGACCTCCATCCATCGATGATAGGAGTCCATTTGAATCCCGGCGATTTCGCGCGGCCAGTGCTGTTTGGAATCGAAGGGAAAGAGCTGTGCGGTGGGCAGCGCAAGAAAATCGAAGGTCTCGAATGCCTTTCGAAACGCTTCGAAGATGCGCGTGCGCCCCTCCGATGCCTTGGTGAGCTCGGTGGGGGTGAGCCTTTTGTAGCCCTCCACCTCCCAAAGGGCCTCCGGCTTCATCATCCGCCGTTTTGCCGGATCGTCATAATAGCCTTCAAGATCGGCTCCGACCGACCAGTGGCGCAGCGTCACCGCCGTGCGCCACATGGCAGCCGGTTCCTCTGCCAGTGCCGCGCCTTCGACCTGCATGCCGATCGTGCGGAAGGCGGTCAGTGCCTTTTCGCATGTCTGCATGATCCCCGGCTCCATCGGCAGCGCGCCGCCGAGGTCGCCGAGCCAGCCGATCCGCTTGCCCGTCCAGTCGCGATCAAGCGGCTGGGCGAAGATCGCGGGATCGTCTGCCTGCGCGAAAGGCGCTCGCGGATCAGGACCCGCCTGGACCGAAAGGAGGAGGGCAACGTCGCGCACGCTGCGCGCCATCGGTCCCGAGGTCGCGAAATTCTGCCAGAACAGGTCGCTGTTCGGGATCGACGGTACGCGCCCCCAAGACGGACGGAAACCGAATATATTGTTCCAGCCCGCCGGGTTGCGGAGCGAGCCGCCAAAGTCGCTGCCGTCCGCGAGCGGAACCATCCGCAGCGCGAGGGCGACCGCGCCGCCGCCCGTGCTGCCGCCGGCCGATTTGCCGGGATCGAAAGCGTTCCCCGTCGTCCCGAAAACCGGATTGTAGGAATGCGACCCGAGGGCGAACTCGGGCACATTCGTCTTGCCGACGAAGATGGCGCCGGCGCCGCGCATCCGGCTCACCACGAGCGAGTCGGCGGCTGGAATATTATCCTTCAGGATCGGCGAGCCTTGGGTGAAGCGGATACCCTTGGCTGGGGCGGTATCCTTCACAGCGTGCGGGAAGCCGTGGAGCACGCCTCGAAAGCGGCCCGCGGCCGCGTCCTCGTCGCACGCGGCCGCCTGGCCCATTGCGGCGGTGCGTTCGATCCGCGACACGATGGGATTGAACCGGGGGTTGAGCGCATCGACGCGCGCGATGTGGGCTGTCATCAGTTCGCGCGCGGACACATCCTTTTTCCGGATTGCGCCGGCAAGCGAGACCGCGCTCATGTCGAGAAGCTCGTTCATGCCGGAATTACCTTTCACGGCTGCAAACGCAGGAACTGAAATGGCGAGCGCCGGTATTGCCGCCAACAGGTCGCGCCGACTTGGCTCGCGAGTAAAATCAGCGGGGGCCATTAGAATTACCTCTCATCACAAATGGTCATCGAACCAGGTCAGAACCCTGCGCTGGATATCAGCTTGATGCTGGGGCTCGACAATCCGGTGCGGCTCGCGCGGGTAGCTCACCATCATGGCCTCTTTTCCAAGCAGCTTGAGGCCGCGGTAGAAGCCGAGCCCCTGCGTGATCGGCACGCGCCGATCTTCCTGGCCGTGCAGGACAAGCACCGGCGCCGTGACGCGGTCGACCATGCGGAGCGGTGACGACGCGTCCATTCGTGCATTGCCCGATGGCGGCAAGCCGAAATAGGCCGTGATGAAGTCGGGCGTATCGGTCGATACCGCCGCGCTCATCTGGTCGGTCAGTGCGGCCCCGACAACCGCCGCCTTGAACCTCCTGTCGTGCGTGACGGCCCACGCCGACATGAACCCGCCATAGCTCCACCCGCCGATCCCGAGCCGCGAAGGATCGGCGATCTTGCGTGCGACCAGCATGTCGACGCCATCGGCGACGTCCTGATAATCATTGGTGCCCCAGCCGTCCTTGACCGCACGCGCAAATTCATTTCCCTGGCCCGCGGATCCGCGCGGGTTGGGAAGCAGCACCGCATAGCCGTGGCTTGCCAGCATCTGCCCCCAATCGATCCAGCTGCCTTGCCACGCCGCGGTCCAGGTCTCGTGCGGCCCGCCATGCGCCAGCACCACCGTTTTCACCGGGATGCCAGCGCGATAGGTCGGCGGAGTGATCAGCACGCCGTAAATCGGGCGTCCGTCGCGGCTGCTCGCCCAGCTGACCTCTTCGATCTTGCCAAGCTTCCATTCGCGCATCTGGGGATTGAGCTCGGTGAGCCGCCGCAGCTTGCCGCCGCGATAGACCCAGACATCTGCGGCGCGGTCCGGTTGGCTTCCCGCGATCGCAATGCTGCCGTCATGAGCCTCTGCAAAAGCGCCTATGCGTCCGCCAAATTTCACGAGGGGCCGGAACACACCTGTCACCGCGTCGGCACTGAAAAGCACATCGCGGCTATGGACGACGACACGCGCCAGCAGCTTGCGATTATCACGCGACCATTCGAGCTGACGGATGGTGCCATCAAGCGTCGTCCCGAGTTCGCGCACCGCGCCGTTATCGATATCGGCGACGAAGGCGCGAATGCCGATCGTACCCTCGCCAGGAGCCGTAAACGCAACCTGGCTGCCGTCGGGCGACCAGCTTGCGGTGCTGAACACGGTATCGAACAGCTTGCGATCGACCGCGCCGCTCTTTGCGTCGAGGATCAGAAGTTCGGAATGATAGAAAAGATCATTGAGGCCGGTCGTCGGGGCCGCCCGTACCGCCAGACGCCTCCCGTCGGGCGACCAACTGAGGTCGGTAATGTCGCGGTCGGCCACCGCCAGGCGCCGGATATCGCGCGCCGCGACATCCATGATCCAGATGCGGGACAGATCGCGCGGGGCATCGGCAATGATTCCTCCGCCTTGAGCCGCTGGGTCATTCTTCGCATTTTCCGGTGGTTCGTCGGGCGCGAGAAAAGCAATGCTTCGGCCGTCGGGCGACCAGCGGAAACGGCTGACGCCCCGCTGAACGCTGGTCAAACGTCGCTCGCCGCTCCCGTCGGCAGATATAAGCCATAGCTGCCGCGATGACGCCGGGCGCGCTGCGCTGTCGGGCCGTAATCTATCGTTCGGATCCGATTGGTCCGAGCCTGCCGGAACCTGCGACGGCTCGACCCCCGGCACGCCGGGCGCCGCGGCATCCGTCCGGTTCGAGAGGAACGCGATAGTGCGCCCATCGGGCGACCATTGCGGACTGGCATCGAGCATCGAGGCCCTTGTCAGGCGCCGCGCCGGTGACTTTCCGTCCGAGGCGACGATCCAAATCTCCGAGCTGGTCGTACGGCTTGTGGCGATGGTCGGCTGGGTGACATAAAGAACATGCCGGCCATCGGGCGATATTTCGGCGTCGATGACGTCGGTAAGGCCCATGATATTTTCAGGCCGGACGGCCTTGCGACCGGGCGCCTCCGACGTCGCTGCTGCCGATTGCGCGAAGGCCTCAACACCAGCCGAAAGGACCGCGGCCGCTGCCATGCCGGCCGCGAGCATCACCGCCCGCAGAGAAGCTGAGCGGCGCGGGAGTGAGCCAACGACCATCATGGAGACTCCGTAGCAAGGGACAAATCAAAGCAACAGATGAGGCGGGGAGGGGCGGGGGCGACTTTTTCCGTCATCGGCCCCGTTCCAATCCCAGCGAGGGAATAGTTTGACTGCTCGTCAAAATTCCAGCCGGGCGCCGATCGCCATGTACCGCCCGACAACATCATAATAAGGCGAGAAACCCGAGCTGATCGGCGGCGCCTTGTCGAACAGGTTCGACACATTCCCGTAGAGCTCGAAATGCTTGCCGTTTCCGATCGGTACCTTCTGGCTCAGCTGCAGGTCGACATAGGCATAGGCCGGAATCCGGTTGTTGGTGAGCGCCGTCAGCGTTCCATTATAAAAGCCAGACGAGATGTAGCGCGCGCGCACCATCCCGCTGAAGCCGTCGCTTGCATAGCCGATCGAGGCATTGGCCCGAACACGGGGGACGCCATTGACGAAGCCAGTGCCTTGCGATTTCACATAGTCGATCTTGGTGATGCCATCGTCGGTGGTGAAGTTGTTCACCCAGGTGCCGATCAAACGGAAGGTCACCCGCCCGTTCGCTTCATTGTTGACGGGCATGGTGTAGGCCAGCTCCGCATCGACGCCGTCGGTCTTGAACTCGGAGAGATTGACCTGCGACGAGGCAATGCTCTCGATCAGACCTGTAGGCCCGCGGGTGATATAGCGGCAGAGGCTGTCGTTACCGGCAAAGCAGCGATCGACGATGGCCTGTCCCCCGACCGAGGTGATGACGTCTTTGATCTTGATGTTGAAATAGTCGATCGAAGCCGTCAATCCGCGCATCGGGGCGGTTGTGATGCCGGCCGTCCAGGTATCTGCCCGCTCGGGATCGAGCGCCGCGTTGCCGCCGCCGTAGACCAGGGTGCTGTTGCTCCCGTTGGCTGGATTTTGCGGATCGATGATGCCGGTGTAACCGACTGTCGGCGTCGAGAAGAGCTCGGTCAGATTGGGCGCCCGAATGTCGCGCGAACGTGTGACGCGTCCGATGACGCCAGGGAAAAACTCGTTGGTGAGGCCGAGCTTCCACGACCAGATCGTTCCGCTCGTATTATAGTCCGATGCGCGCACCGCGCCGTTCAGTTCGAGTTTATGGAGCAGCGGCGTGTCCTTGATGACCGGCACGACGATTTCAGCAAAGGCTTCCTTGATATTATATTTGCCGCTGAAGCCGCTGAAATAGAAAGTGCTGAACGCCTGGGCGGCGTCGAGCTCCCCGACCTTGGCTGATGTCGACACGTTGCGGCCTTCGGCGCCGATCGCAATCGACACCGGGCCCGCCGGCAGATCGAATGGCTCGCCGCGTAGCGACACGCCATAGGTGTCGAGCTTGTCGAGAACATCGGATCGCGGCGTACCGGTCACATAATCAATCGCCGCCTGGCTCGGGGCGCCCTGGCCGAAGAGGTTGATCGGTACGCAGCCGCTGTTCGGATTGGTCAGCGTCACCCGGCAGATCGGCTGATTGGTCACCGGATCGATCACCGAGTCGACGGCGCGCGCAAAATTCTGGGTAATCAGGAAACCCGGGGTGCGCAGCTTGTTGCGATATTCGCCGTGGCTATAATAGGCGCTGTAGCGCCAGCGGCCATCGCCGAAGTTGCCGTCGAGCGCGATCGAGCTCTGGATATTGCGCCGATCGATATCGACATCGGCGAAGGAAAGGTCATCGTTGAAGCGTGAGAGGGTAAAGCTAGTCTGCCCCGCATTCGCCATGGCCTGCCTGGCAGCGCCGTTCAGGAACGCATTGTCGGACCTGATCGTGACATTGTCGGTGTGGCTGCCGAACCAGACATAGCGATTATAATAGCGCGAGTAGCGCAGATCGGCGCTGAGCTTGAGGGTGTCGGTCAGTTCGTAGGACGCCTTGGCCATCACCGCGTAGCGCCGCTGCGGCGTGATCAATACGCTGATGTCGTCATTCGACGCCCCTTCGCCGCCGATCATATTGGAGCCGACGATCGTGCCGAGGTTCGGAGTGCGCAAGCTTCCATCCGGGTTGAAGCCGAAACCCCTTAAAACGCCCGAGGTGATAAAGCCGCCCCTGAGCCTCGTCGCGTGACCAACGTCGGGCGTGAGCTTATTGTTGACATTGGCAAAGCGGCCGGTGTTCTCGCGCGCGGTTTTCGGACGAATTCCATCATTGTCGAGATATTCGCCGCCGATCACGACATGTCCGCGCCCGTCGGCAAAGTCGGTACCGAACTTGCCTTCAAATCGGACTTGCCGCGCGTCGCCCCGCGACGAAATTCCTGCCTCTGCGCCGAGCTGGATGCCTTCATAGTCGCCATCGCTGATCATGTTCACCACGCCGGCTACGGCGTCGGATCCCCAGGCTGCCGACGCGCCGCCGGTCACGATGTCGACACTTTCGACCATGATCGACGGTACGGTGTTGAGGTCGTCGCTGACGAGCCGGCGGCCATCGAGCAGAATCAGCGACCGCCTGTCGCCAAGCCCGCGGATGTTGATCGGGAAACGGCCGGCTTCGGTATTCGTGCTCGAGGTTTGCGGTGACGTCGCCGCCTTGAACTGCGGCAGGTCGGCAAGCGCTGCGCCGATATTCGTCCGGGTGACAATCTGCAGATCCTCTTGCGTCAAACGCAGCAGCGGCGTCGGCGACTCAAAGCCCGGCCGGTCGATGCGGCTCCCCGTGACGACGATATCGCCTCCGCCTTCCGAAGCTTGCGGCGACGCGGCATCGTCCGCACTTATGCTCGTTGCGGATTGCGCGGCAGCTGTTCCCGGTGCGACAGTGGCGACGAGAGCGGCCGAACAACCAACGAGCCATCTCGCCTTACGCCGGGCGCCAGACTTCCTCTGCAACATAATATTCCCCTTCCCGATGGCCGTTATCGGCTCTGTGAATCCCTGAGGTGCTCGCACCTCCCGACTCCGGCGGTTCAATATACAAAAATCGCGGCATCTGGCAATCAAGGTATACATATTTTTCTAAATCGTCATATTTGGTATACATAGAAGGCGGTTGCGTCGACGGCGGTCCGGCATTTTTCCTGATTCCGTGTATACTGGAGCTGCAAGTTGTGGGGTTTGGACGCACGGAATCTTGCTGATCGTCGAAAAGATTGTACAATTGGCCAGAAAAAGGGGAGTGGATGACGAACGCACATGCAGAAGAGCCGCTGCTCTCGGAGCGAATACGGCGTTCGCTGGCAGATGAGATCGCGTCGGGAGCATTGCGTCCCGGGACCTCGCTCGACGAACAACAGGTCGCCCAGCGCTTCGGGACGTCGCGCACACCCGCCCGGGAGGCCCTGCGTCAACTGGCGATGGATGAACTTGTCGAGGTTCGCCCCCGCCGCGGCGCCGTCGTTGCTGAACTCTCGGTCGAGCGGCTCATCGACATGTTCGAAATGTCCGCCGAGATGGAAGCCCTATGCGTCCGCCTGGCAAGTTATCGCATGCACCCGCTCGAACGCGTTCAGCTTGCGCGTCTGCATGAGAGTTCAGCCGCGCTTATCGAAGCGGGCGATGTCGAAGCCTATGCCGCCTTCAATCTCGCGTTTCATGAAGCCATCTACAGCGCCACGCACAATGCCTATATCGCCGAGCAGGCGCTTGCGCTGCGCAATCGCATGGCCGGCTTCCGGCGCGCTCAGATGTTCGAGCCCGAGCGGTTTAGGCGGTCGTTCGAAGAACATCGGGATATTGTCGACGCGGTGATGCGGGGCGACGGCGAGGAAGCCGCGCGGCGTATGCGCGCGCACCTCATGAAGGCTGCGGGGGCACTCGAGCGCCACGTCGCCTCCCTGAAGGCCGATAACAAGCATGGCGAGAGTCGATCCTCATTATCGGCGGGCGCAAAGGATTAAGCGGCACGCGCCGACCACATCTTAGCGCCGAGCTCAGCCACGGCGGACGCCGTCAAACCTGGCGATCGCCCGTCAGGGACGAGGTCTGGCGCGCTGGAGCATGCCGAACAGATCGCGCGGCTCGTCGGGATCCGCAACAATATCGAGCTCGTGGAAATAGTCGGTGCCTTGCAGCTTCGCATGGACAAAGCGAAGCGCCGAGAAGTCCTCGATCGCGAAGCCGACGCTATCGAACAAGGTGATTTGCCGCGCGTCGGTTCGCCCCGCGGCATCACCGCGCACAACTTGGAACAGCTCCGTCACGGGGTAATCTTCCGGCATCTGCTGGATTTCGCCTTCGATGCGCGTTTGCGGCTCGAATTCGACGAAGGTCGCGGCGCGCGCCAATATATCCTTGTGCAACTCGGTCTTGCCGGGACAGTCGCCTCCGATCGCGTTGATGTGTATACCCTGGCCGACCATATTGTCGGTCAAAATCGTGGCATAAGCCTTGTCCGCGGTGCAGGTCGTCACGATTTGCGCGCCCTCGATCGCCTCCTCCGCGCTTGTGCAGGAAACGACGTGAAGGCCGCTATCCGCGAGATTGCGCGCCGCCTTTCGCGTCGCTTGAGAGTCGATGTCGTAGAGCCTTACCTCGGTAATCCCGATCACCGCCTTCATCGCGAGCGCCTGGAACTCGGCCTGCGCCCCGTTCCCGATCATTGCCATGACCTGTGAGCTGCGCGGCGCCAGATGGCGAGCAACCATCGCCGACGTGGCTGCCGTTCGAAGTGCCGTCAGCAGCGTCATCTCCGAGAGCATGACCGGATAGCCGGTATCGACGCGCGCGAGGAGGCCCAGCGCGGCGACCGTCTGATACCCCTTGGCGGCGTTGCTTGGATGCCCATTGACATATTTGAAGCTGTAGGTGTCGCCGTCCGAGGTCGGCATCAGCTCGATCACGCCGTCATGCGAGTGGGAGGCGAGGCGCGGTGCCTTTTCAAATTTCTCCCAGCGGCGGTAATCTTCTTCGATCGCGTGGGCGAGACCCACAAGGAACGGCTCGACCCCATGGTGATGCACCAGTCGCATCATATTCTCGACGCTCACGAACGGGACATAGGCGAGCGGCGAGGCGGCTGGCGGCATTTCGGATCTCCTTGCTGGTTGCGGGCAAGGCTAGGCATCCAACCCTTCTGGCGAAATCGCAATTCAGTCTAAAAATGTGGCCAAAACTATGATCATTGTGCAATGGGTTTGCACAAATCGGCATTTCCGGAAGCGAGTATCGCCATGCACAATGTAAAATTCATACCGGACGAGCTTGATCGCCGTATCATCGCGCACCTGCGCGCAGATGGCCGCGCACCGCTTGCCAAGCTGGCCGATGCCCTCGGCGTCGCCCGCGGCACGGTTCAAAATCGTCTCGATCGCCTGCTCGAAACCGGGACGTTACTGGGCTTCACGGTCCGCGTCCGCGAAGATTATGAAGATCGCTCGATCCGTGCTGTCATGCTGATCGAGGTCACTGGAAAATCGACCACTCAAGTCATCCAGCGACTTCGCGGCATCGCCGAAATCGAGGCGCTGCATACGACGAACGGCAACTGGGATCTGGTCGCAGATATTCATGTACCGAGCCTCGCCGACTTCGACCGCATCCTGCGCGAAGTCCGAACGATCGACGGCGTCGCGAACAGTGAGACGAGCTTGCTGTTGAGCAGCGTCTAGCGGGTCGGGGCCTCCGCCGCCTGATCGCCGTCAGTCGGTTTTGCCAGGCAGCCGGTCGTTATTGAATCGCTGCATCCATTCCGCCGTGGCTTCGTCGGGCAGGCTTTCCAGGATCGTGCGCAGCACCTCGGGCCGTTCATCCTGACCGAGCTTGAACCGGCCCGACAGGCTGGTCACCCGGGCCCGAAATCCGACGATCTTCTCGAGCATGTTGCTATAGCGCGGGCCCAGCGCATCGGCGCTCCAGGGATCGGAACGCCCGGCCTCCATGGCGTCGATCAAAATGTTCAGCGATGTTTCGGTGAAGCGCTCCCCGAACGCGACCTCCGCTTTGATCCGCACTTGCGCGAAGTTCCACGTCGGCGCCCAATCGCGTTTCCCGGCATGTTCCGGGCTGACGTACGCATCGGGGCCCTTGAAAAGAATAGTGGCCCGCGGTCGGTGTTTCAGCATGGCGTGGAGCGGATTGCTGCGCATCAGATGGCCGATCAGTTCGACAAGTGCTCCCTCCTCATCATAGCGACCAACCAGCGGCAGGAGGCTGGCTTCCATGCCATCGGCCGCCGTGGCGCAAACCCAGGCTAGCGGGTAAGCCGCGATCAGGGCGCGGACATCCTCCGCCTCGAACTGCTCGAACATCGACATCGCTTTTCCTTGAGAAGGGTCAGGCCAAAAAAACGAAAACGAACCAGGCGGCCAAGGGGCCGAGCAGCGCGACGATGGCGCTGTAACCCAGAAGCTGCCGGACCAGCCGTTCGCGAAGGGCCTCGTCGGCATTGGCGACGACGAGCGCGCCGTTGGTCGAAAACGGCGATGTATCGACAATCGTCGTCGAGATCGCGATCGCAGCCACCGTGCCGATCGCGCTGATCTCGTGATGGTCGAGGAAGGGAACCGCGAGCGGCACGACGATGCCCAGCAGCGCCGTCGAGGATGCAAAGGCCGACACGATTCCGCCGAGATAGCAGAGCAGAAGAACGGCGAGCAGCGGCGATCCGATACCGGCGATGAGTTCGCCCGCCGCGCTGACCGTGCCCACACGCTGGAGGAGCGCAACATAGGTCACGACGCCGGCGATCAACAGGACGGTCGGCCAGGCCACGCGATCGATCGCGCCCTTTTGGGAACATGGCGCGGCGACGGCGAGCAGCGCGGCCGCGACCATGCTTGCGACGCCGATGTCGACTTTGAAGATGATCGTCGCGATTGCCATGGCGGCGAGCGTCAGCAACGTCAGCAGACGTTCGCGGGCCATCTCCGGCGACACGCTCTCAGGCACATGAGGCGCCTCGGGAGCGTCACGAAGCAAACGCAGGCCGCCCAAAGCGAGAAAGATCAGGATGGCGATGGCGAGGTTGAAAAACAGGCTCGCGAAAAACAGGGTCAGCGGCTCCGGCGCCACGCCATTGATCGCAACGACTCCGTTCGTAATCCCCCCGTAGACCGACGTGGGCGAAAACGCGCCGGCCTGCGCGCCGTGGATCGTCATCAGGCCCATCATCAAGGGGCTGATCTGATGCCGGGCGGCAAAGCGGAGCGCCACGGGGGCGACAATCGCGACCGCGGCGGGGCCAAGCGCGCCGAATGAGGTGAGCAGTGCCGCCGCAATGAACACTACCCACGGCATTGCGACGGCACGGTGCCCGAATATACGCGTCAGACCGTGCACGACCCATTCGATCGCACCATTACGCTCGGCGATCGCGAATACAAAAGTCACCCCGACCAATATGACCACCAGATCCCCGGGAAAGCCCGCGAGAACCTCCTTGGCCGGAATATCGACGAGCGTCGTACCGACGAGAAACGCAGCAGCGAGCGCCAGAAGTCCCATATTCACGGGTCTTACGGTTGCGACGAGAAACACCAGCGCGAGTGTTCCGATCAATATCAGGTGGTTCAATTCGGTCTCCCATCGGCCGCATCTCGCGCGCTCGTAATATTTTGATTGCGACTGGCGGCCAGGCGCCGGGGCACGTCCTGCGTCTCTTGCCCGAAGATGGACGGCTCCACGGCCGTGTCGCAGGGTTGCTCCGTAGGTTGCAATTCAGCACGGTGACAAAAGCAATCCAGCGTTGCCTGCGTTAGCCCGATCGATGCCATCATCCACTCCCGGCAACTTTGCGTTGCCTTTCTTCTCGTATACACATATTTCCATTATTGGCTATATGGTATACAACAAGCGCCTTCGCGTCGCATCTCGTATCACCTATGGAGGAATGATGGACCGCTCCTCACTATCGGATTTGCTGCAAAAATTCTCGCGTCACGGCCGGGAACTCGTCCGCCGGCACTTGCCCTTTGCCGCAAGCGAAGCCGGAGCGGGGCATTCCCGCGCTGAAACGATGATCGACATGGCGCGCGAGCTGATTTCGAATCGGGGTGAGGCGTCGGGCGTTGCAATCGCGGCGGATCTCCTCCGGCTGTACGAGGCGGCCAGCGAAACCGATCGGTCCGGGTTCTTCGCCGCCTTGGCGACAGACTTTAATCCCGATCGTTCAAGGCTCGCCGTCGCATGGGGCAGGTTCGAGACCGAGGGATGGAAAGCCTATCCCGAACTCGCAAGCGCGATTGAAGCGCCGCGGCAGGAGCTCTTCCGCCGCCTGAATCTGGCGCCCGGGGGCACCGCTGCACTCGTGCGAATGCGCGAGCATCTGCTCGGCATGCGGAAGTTGCCGGGCATGGCACTCGTCGAAACGGATCTCGTGCATCTGCTTCAATCCTGGTTCAACCGCGGTTTTCTCTCGATGCAGGCGATCAACTGGTCCTCGCCCGCTCGATTGCTGGAACGTGTGATCGGCTATGAGGCTGTCCACCATATTCGCGACTGGACGGATTTACGCAGCCGGCTCGATCCGCCCGATCGTCGCTGTTTTGCTTTCTTTCATCCGGCCATCCCGGATGATCCGCTGATCTTCGTCGAAGTCGCTCTCACCAACGCGGTGCCCGCAAGCATTCGGGAAGTGCTCGCATCGGATCGTGTGCCGCTGTCGACGGAAGGCTTCACGACCGCCGTCTTCTATTCGATCAGCAACTGTCAGCCCGGGCTGAAAGGCATTTCGTTTGGCCATTTTCTCATCAAACAGGTCGCGACCGACTTGCAGAGCGAAATCCCCAGCCTGAAGCATTTCGTCACCCTCTCGCCCATTCCCGGGTTTATGCGTTGGCTGCAAGCTAAGGATCCGCCGCTGGCACAACAGGCGGCGGCCGATGCATCCTCGCACAGCGACAAGCTGCTGGCGTCTGCGCTTCATTATTTTCTCGGGGTCAAGGACGCCGAGGGTCGTCCGATCGATCCCGTAGCCCGCTTCCACCTCGGTAATGGAGCGCGGCTCGAGCAGCTGAACTGGATGGGCAACAGCTCCGAGAAAGGAATCCGCGAGAGTGCGGGGATGATGGTCAATTATCTTTATGACCTGCCCGCGGTCGAGGAGCTGCACGAGCGCTTTGCCAATCGCGGCGCGATCCCGATCGGCAAATCCGTCCGCCAGTTGATGGCAAGACTAGAACCCCACAGCAAGTCGATGGAATTTCAAGGATGAGCAATCTTTACAGCCGTCTCGCAGCAGGTTTTTCGGCCGATCTCGATCGTATCTTTGCCTGGCTGCCTGATGGCCGCGTGCTGCATTACGCCGACGTCGAAAACCAGTCGGCGCGCTATGCCAATGTGCTTTGCGACCTTGGCGTCGGGATCGGGGATCGTGTCGCGGTGCAGGTCGAAAAGAGCGCCGAGATGCTGATGCTGTATCTTGGATGCTTGCGCGCGGGCGCCATTTTCCTGCCGCTCAATCCCGCCTATACGATCGGCGAACTCGAATATTTCATCGGCGATGCCGAACCCGCTTTGTTCATTGCCGATCCGGCCGTGGCCGAAAAGATCGCCCAGATGCAGGGGGCCGGCCCGGCCAGGGTCGAGACGCTGGGCGCGGCCGGGGAGGGCACGCTTGCCGCGCTGGCGCATCAGGCTTCGCCACGCTTTGAGACGGTCGCAAGGAACGAAGACGATCTCGCGGCGATCCTCTACACGTCGGGAACGACCGGCCGGTCCAAGGGGGCGATGCTCAGCCACGGCAACCTTGCGTCGAACGCCTTTACGCTCCGCGACATTTGGCAGTTCACGGCTGACGACGTGCTGCTTCACGCACTGCCGATATTCCACACTCACGGCCTGTTCGTGGCGACCAACGTCACCTTGGCGTGTGGCGGCGCAATGATCTTCCTTCCGCGGTTCGAAATTGAGGCGATCATGGCGGCGCTTCCGCGCGCCACGGTCATGATGGGGGTGCCGACATTCTATATCCGGCTGCTCGGCGAGGGCGGATTTGATCGCGATCTGGTCGCGCATATGCGTTTGTTCATATCGGGGTCCGCGCCACTGGCGCCCGATGTGCACCGCGAATTCGAGGCGCGCACCGGTCACGCCATTCTCGAACGCTATGGCATGACCGAGACCAATATGAACACCTCCAATCCTTATCATGGAGACCGTGTAGCGGGGACCGTGGGGTTGCCGCTGCCGGGCGTTGATTTGCGCATCGTCGATTCCGCGACAGGTCGCGAGCTCGCGCAAGGCGATGTCGGCGTCATCGAAGTCCGCGGTCCGAACGTGTTCCGGGGTTATTGGCGCCAGCCCGATAAAACGGCCGCAGAGTTCCGCGATGGCTTCTTCATTTCGGGAGATTTGGGGCGCTGCGATGCGCGAGGCTATGTCTCTATTGTCGGCCGGGAAAAGGATCTCATCATTGCGGGCGGGTTCAACGTGTATCCCGCCGAAGTGGAAGATGCGATCGGCGAACTCGAGGCGGTCAGGGAGGTCGCGGTGATCGGCATACCGCATCCGGATCTGGGTGAGGCTGTCGTGGCTGTCGTGGTGCCGCGCGAGCAGGAGTTTGCCGATCCTGAGATCATCTCCGGTGCACTTGCCGATAAACTGGCACGGTTCAAGCAGCCGCGGAAAGTCCTGTTTACGAAAGAACTACCCAAAAATGCCATGGGGAAGGTGCAAAAAGCCGAACTGCGCAAGCGTCACGTGGCACTATTCTCCGATACCTAGCGGAGCAAATTGGAGCTTTCTCGTCATTCAGCCTGCTTCGGCATTTGCTGCGTCGAACGGCTCCGGCGAGAACCGACGAAACTGGTGCTCTGACGCCAACTCCATCGCTCCGATGTGTTCGTTCAAACGCCTTGCGGCGCGCGGGCCCGGCTTTCCGGACAGATTCCGGTAGAACCAGTTCGTCTGTGACAGGTTCAATATCGCGCGGCGAGCTGAGCATCTCTCTCCCTTGTCGGACGCGCCCCCTCGGCCTCAAGCCGAGTCCGCGCACCGGGGCGGGGTGTCAGGCATGGCCTTATGAAAGACATCGCTGTTTATATTTCTTTCTCCAGGAAAATGTAAGGTTCGCGAGTTATTCAGTATTTTTGGGGTATGTGTCTATCCATCGTCGATACCACGGCGTTTCCAGTTGACACATCTGTATTTTTATCTGACCTCGTTCGGCAAGCTGGAGTCGAAAAGGGGGGAGATTATGGTGCAGGCAAATTTGGTCCGGGCCAGGAGCGGCCGCAAAGCGGCTCGGTGGATTACGGCCAGCGCCGTCGCGATCGGAACGGTCGGTTCGGCCCACGCCCAGATTGCCCCGTCGATAGCCACGCCGCACGAAGCGCCCGCATCCGCAGCATCCGCCGCGCCCGCGACGCCGGATATCGCCGCGGAGCAATTTGACTCGTCGGAAATCATCGTGACTGCGCGCAAGCGCGAGGAGCGGCTGAAGGATGTACCGATCAGCATCACCGCCTTCACGGGCGATCAGCTGACAGCGATCGGCGCGGAGAACTTCGAGGATTATGCTGATCGCGTGCCGGGCCTTTCGTTCAGCACGCGCGGGCCGACCAGCAGCCGGACAGAAGGGGTAACCCTGGGCATTCGCGGGGTCAGCGGAGGGCTGAGCGATCCACCCGTGAGCTTCTATATCGACGACACGCCTGTCGGAAGCGTGAACCTCAAGCTGTTCGACATCGACCGGATTGAAGTGCTCAAGGGGCCGCAGGGCACATTATATGGCGCGCGCGCGATGGGAGGGCTCATCAAGGTCGTGACCCGCAAAGCCGACCCGAGCAAATTCGAGGCGACGGGCGGGATCGAGCTCTCGAACACGAAAGGTGGCGGGTTCAATTATCGCGGCGATGCCGCGATCAATCTTCCTGTCGTCGCCGATCAGCTTGCGCTGCGGGTTACCGGCTATGGCCTGTTCCGAAGCGGCGTGATCGATCGCTTGCCCGGCGCGCAGAATCTCCCGGCTCCCTATCCGACGAGCCTGCCCGGAGGCGGCCTGATCAAGAATGAGGATGATGAGAAGACCTACGGCGGACGCGCGTCGCTCGCTTATACGCCCGACAGCAGCCTCCGTATTACCCTCGGCTATATTTACGAGAATGCCCGGCTGGATGGCCGCTCGGAGTGGGATCTGCCATTGAGCAATTCACTCGGCCGGGTGCTGACGAACGGGGGCTTCGCTGCCGAGCCGAGTCAGGCCGAATTTCACAACGCTTCGCTGGCAATCAATTATGACTTCGGCGATGCCGCCACCCTTACGAGCAACACGTCCGGGACCTGGTACCGGACCGTCAACCACGAGGACTTCACCTATTTCCTGAAATCGACCCTCGCCGGCTTCGGAGCGGGCTGGGACACACCCTCGGTGAACATCACCAAGACGCGCCGGAATGTGTTCACGCAGGAATTGCGCCTGGCGTCGCTCGGCCGCCACACGATCGACTGGCAAGTCGGCCTTTTCTACCAGCATTCGCGGCAGACCGGGACATTCTACTGGAATGCTCCGGGCGTAGCGGATGTGCTCAACGACGCCCTGGGATTCCAATATGCAACGAGCGATCTGCTGATTGATCAGCGCGGTGTGACGACCACCCGCGAATATGGCGCGTTTGCAGAGCTCAACTGGAATATCTCCAGCGAGCTGACGGCGAGTGCGGGTGCGCGCTACTTCAAGAACAAGTTCCATAACACCGACCTGCGTGCGGGCCTGTTCGGCTCGCCTGCGAGCGATTTGTCGTCCGATAGCGACGGGATCAATCCACGCTTCGCGCTGTCGTACAAGCCGAGCAGGAATCTGCACTTCTACGCATCGGCCACGAAGGGCTTTCGTCGCGGTGGGGCGAACAATGTCGTCGCGATCCCGCCGTCGTGCGACGCTGAAATCCAGGCGCTCGGATACAGCAGCGCTCCGGCGACCTTTGAATCCGACAATTTATGGCAGTATGAGCTGGGCGCGAAGGGAGGCACGGCAAATGGTGCCTTCACATTCGAAGCAGCCGGGTTTCACATCGATTGGCGGAACAAGCAGCAGAATATTTTCCTGCCCCAGTGCGGTTTTAGCCTCGGCGCGAACATTGGGCGCTCGACAATCGACGGGTTTGAGATCGCTACCACGCTTCGCCCGTCCGAACGATTTTCGGTCGATCTCACCTTGGGTTATCTGGATGCCCGTGTTGCCGAGGACACGCCGCAGGCCAATTCCTTCAAGGGGGACCGCTTGCCGTTGACCCCGCGCTGGACAGCCACGACGGGGGTTGCATATGAAGCCCCAGTGTCGAATCGCATGGCAGCATTCGGGCGCGCCGATCTCGTTTTTCGTGACAAGCTGATCGAGCCGACGACAAATCAGACACTCGAAGATTTCGCTACCGTCAATTTGCGGGGCGGGGTCAAGTTTGACGACTATACAGTGACGCTTTTTGTAGACAATCTTACCAACAAGCTTGGGCAACTCGATGCGGTGGGCAGTGGCCTGCTTGTCGGGCAAACCGGCGGGCTACGCGTGCACACCCTGACGCCGCGAACGATCGGCGCGGAACTTCGGGTGAATTTCTGAGATCGGTCGCGGAATTGACCGGGGCCTGCGGGCTGGATGCCAATATCCCGACGGGATTGCCCGTCGGGATTTCGGGTGCGCCTATTTCGCGGCGTCGGCCGGCAAAGGCGTCTCTCGGTACAGCCGGCCACAGAGCGCACTGAGATAGTCCTCGAGCTCCTCGCGCCGCGCTTTCTTGGTCTGCTGCTCGTGCAGCCGCATGCCATAATATCCAATCTGGTGAAAATAGTAGATTCGCCCGCGCATCGACGCTTCCTTGGGCTCATAACCCAGCGTTTCGAGAAGCGCGGTGACATCGGCCATGCGCTGTTTGTCGACGCGGCGGACGGCGCGAGCGGCTTTGGTTGAATTGCGCGCCCAGTCTCGAACGGCGAGGTCGAGCTCCGGATTGAAGTGCCGCTCGTCCTGCAGGCGCGATGACATCGTGATGATCGCCAACTTCGCCTCGCCGGGCGTGGTCGGCTGTTCCTCCAGCGACATGAACAGATTCGTTTCTTCCCACCGCTTCAGCAGACAGTCGAGTAAATCCTCGCGATCCTTGAAATAGTGATAAAAGCTGCCGCGCGTGACCCGTATGCGCCGGGAAATACGGTCGACCTTGACTTCCGACGCGCCGGATTCGATCAGCATGGCCTCGGCGGCTACAATCCAATCTTCAGCCGAAGCCTTCGTAGCCTTGCCAGTCATGTGCCCTCCCGAAATGCCCGATGGCCCTATCGCGTTAGGACGGTCTTTTCCAGCGCGTTGACGCAGCGCCGGCGCTGCAGCGCGACGACTCCCGAGATCGCACCCGGCCGGCGGGAGATAGCCGGGTCGCGGCTCGATCTGCCCCCGCTTCAACTCAAGGATCGGCGGCGGGAGGATGTCGTAGACATCTGCGCCCTCAATGGCTTGCGCAACTGAGGTGCCAAAGCTCGGAGATGATGATCCGATTCCCGCGCTCCGGGAGGGGCATATAGGCAATGATCCGCTCGCCGCGGACACGCGCGCTGCCAGGGATGACCTTCGAGAAGCGCTCGGCAGGCCCGAACCGCCCTCCAGCAGACAGGTGGCGAGGTGGTGAAGGCGGGGGCGGCAGAGCCATGGGCGGCAAGGCAACCGCTGGGCTAATCCTCCATGTCGGCGCGCAGCGTTCGAGCCGCGCGAAGCATCAGGATGCCGCTCGGGATGAAGGTGAACATGACGGTCATCAAAGCGAATCGCAGCCCGTCGGCTGGTCCGTAACTTTGCGCAAACCAGTCGCTGAGCGAACCGGCGATCACCGGTCCGAGGCCGAGGCCGATCAGGTTGGCGAAAAAGAAGGCGATGGCGACTGCCATCGCCCGTCGCGCGGTACCGCAGACGGCATGCAAAGCGGAGAACATCGGCGGAATGACTCCGGTCAGGAATATCGAGGCGAGGAAGAGGGCGCCGGCCATGACTGGAAGATTGGGCGCCATGAAGGCCACCTCGTATAGCGGCAAGGCGAGGATCAGGCCCCACCCGGGTAGTCGCGCGGTCCACGCGATATCGCGCCTGGCGAGATAATCGGTGACGATGCCGCCGCCGATATTGCCGACGATTGCGCCGGCCGCCGACAGTCCGCCGAACAGGGCTCCAGCTTCCGAAACGCTGAGGTCGTGGACCCGCATCATGAAGGAGGCGGTGAAAAGGAGGGCGCCATAGGCCATCAGGAAATAGAGGACCATGGCGCCGATGACGTCGCGGTACGACGGCTTCTCGAACAGCGCGCGGAAGGTTGCGGTAACCGGTTCCTGACTTTGCGCAGGGATCGCGAATTGCGGCAAATGCCTCGGCTCTGCGAGCAGGAATCGCGTCGTCAGGGCCAGCAGCAGGCCGGGCAGCCCGACGATGAAAAAGGCGGCGCGCCAGCCATAATGCTGGGCGATCCACCCCCCCGCGACGAGGCCGATCACATAGCCCGCCATCGAGCACATCATGTAGACACCAATCGCCTTGGAACGGCGATCGGGAGGGTAATAATCTGCAATCAGGCTTTGCGCGGGCGGGATGGCGCCCGCTTCGCCCATCCCGACGCCTACTCGGGCCAATGCAAGCTGCCAGAAATTCTGCGCCATCCCGCACAGCACCGTCATCAGGCTCCAGACCGTCAGCGAAATCGTGATGATGAAACGCCGGTCGCCGCGGTCCGCCCACCGCGCGACGGGAATGCCGAGCGTCGCATAGAACAAAGCGAAGGAAATGCCGGAAAGGAGCCCGAGCATTGTATCGGAAACGCCGAATTCCTGTTTGATCGGTTCGAGCAGCACGCCGATGATGTTGCGATCGACATAGTTGGAGGTGCCGACCAGAAACAGGACAAGAAGAAAGATGCCGCGCTGACGGCCGGAATACAGATCCCAGCTTTTGGCGGCACCGCCCGGGGAGAGGCCGTGGCGCTCGGCCTGTGCTACGTCGCTCATCCCGGTTCCTTGCAATCTCGTGTCTCTGAGAAAAGTTTCGGCTGTCTGGTCGCGAAAAACATTTGCAAGTCAACGGAAGGACGACTGCAACGGGCGGTATGGAACCTGTTTTGGCGGTGCTCGAAAGCCTTTTGGCGATGCTCGAAAGCCGGCTCGCCTATATCTTGAACGAGCATCTTGTCGTCCGAATGCCATGCCGGAAGGGGACGTAAGGATCATTTGGAGAGGGACGCATGGACAAGGATAATGCTTCGAGGGCTGCGCCGGCCCGCTCGCCTGTCGTTCGGGCAGGCAGCGAGCAGTGGGACATGATGTCCACCATCACGGGCCGCGGCTATCGTATCTATGTCTCCATGCCGGAGGACGTTCTCCCGCCGCCGCCGGAAGGCTACCCGGTGGTCTACGTCACCGACGCCGATTATATATTCCATACGGCTGCCGATACGCAGATGATGCTCAGTATCGGCATGCAGGCAAAGCCCGCGATCATTGTTGGTATCGGATATGGCACGGGCGTTATGGCGGCAACCGTGGCGCGCTTTACCGACCTGACCCCGACACCGCCCGGCGAGACCGTAGCGCCTTCGATCGAAGGCGCGCCGATGTTCGAGGGAGCCACGTTCGGAGGTGCGGAAGGCTTCTATCGCTTTCTTAGCGAAGAGTTGAAGCCCCAGGTCGACGCGCTCTACAACACCGACAAAAGCGATGCCACGCTCTGTGGTCATTCGCTGGGCGGCCTGTTTGCCCTTCACGTGTTGTTCAACCATCCGAAAGCCTACAGCGCCTATGTGATCGGCAGCCCCTCGATCGTCTGGAATGACGGCGAGATCCTCGAGGGCGAGACCAAGCTGGCTGCGTCGCTGGCGAGCGGAAACACCATGCCCCGAGTGCTGCTGACCGCCGGCGGGCTGGAGGAGACAGCGGACAATAATCCCGAGCTTCCGCCGGGGATGACGCGCGAGCAGCTGGAAGAGATGTTGAAGACGGCGGGCGTGATCAGAAATATCGAGGCGCTGGCCGAACGCCTCAGGGCGATGAATGGTCCCGCCGGTTGCGACGTGCAAACCTTTGTCTTCGAAGGCGAAACCCATATCAGCGTGATGGCGCCGCTGTTCAGCCGCGGTTTACGCTTCGCCTTGAACCCGTAAAAGCGTCAACGACGGCTTGCCCGCCGCGATTTTCGCGAAATGAAGAGAAACGTTGGCCACCTTGGCGCGCAGCGCAACTTCGCCCGTCATCATTCCAGGATGGTGTGTGTGTGCTTCATTTGTCGCGGACGCAAAGAAGCGCATACCGGCGCGAGCGGTTCTTCTGCGATCGATGCGTGCTGTGGCGCACCTATCGCGCCGAGCGGGCTTGCGAAGAGGTGCACACCTTTTGCCAGTCGTTTGAGGGGTGGCCCCGCTTTCGGAGTTCCGAAGGCGTGGCGCCGAAGTGACGCTGCACCGCCACCGAAAAGCTCGACGCGCGATTATAGCCGACGGCATAGGCGATCTGGGAAATCGGGACGTTGCGCTCGTTCAGCATCGCCAGGGCCTGTTGCATCCGCAGGTCCTGGATATAGTCGAAGACCGATTGGCCCAGAATCTGGCGGAAACCGGTGCATAATCCGCTGCGGCTCAGGCCCACTTCGTGCGCGAGATCCTCGAGCGAAGGCGGCGCCACGAAATTCTCGGTGAGCAGGCGCTGGGCTTTCAGGACGCCGCGGGCGGTCAGCCTTGTCGCATCGGGCGAGCCGAAACCTTCGCTATGTTCGAGAGCGTCAATCGCCTGGCACAGGATTTCCACAGCCTTCGCCTGAAGGAACAAGCGTCGCCGGAGCCCGCAAAGCGTGCTGGCATGCACATCCTCGAGGCATCGAAGCAGGGCGCTCCCCAGGGGAACCGCGCGTGCAACCGTCCTCTGCAGCGAGCCGTCAAGGAAGGATTGCAGTACTGCCGGCAGTTCATGCTCGCCTCCCGCGTACAGCGCCTTCAATGTTTCGCGGTGGATGTAAACACAGACGAACCGCGTGCACCCCACGAACCTGGCTTCGGTATCGGGCGCATTGGCCGGTTCGATCATGATAACCGTGTTTGGTGCGTCCAAGCTTAGCGCGTTGCCTTGCCATGGCATATATTCACCATCGCCATTGTTCGTGACATATATCCGCAAGACGTCGGGGAATGACATCTGCACCAACTGCGGCGTATCGACTTCCATCTCGCCGAACGTGACGACGAACCCCTCGGCCAAGTCGCAAAATTCGTAGCGTCTGCTTCCCAATATTTTGCTGCGCCAACAATAATGCTCGGGATCGCTCGGTGGCATGAGACCTTCCCACAGCTCGCGCGCTCCCTCCACAGGGTCAATGCCGCAACCTTGCAACGGATCGCCAACACCCATGCGTGCGGTCTCGCCACCAGAATATGGAAAGCATGTCACTGGGGCAGGGCTCGAGATAGCCGCGCCCGTCGCAGCCAGTCGCGCCGACCTGTCCCCCGACACGCCTCGCTTAATCCCGCCCTCGTCGCTGGCGGGGGATTGCGTATCCGGGACTGTCTTGAGTGGTCGGTGCATCCTGTTCCCTTCGTTCGATCTATTCGACCCGAAATGATGCTCAAGGTCAATAAATCGATGGCCGGGGTGCTGGTCGCGAAAGCCATTTGGCGGCGCTCGAAAGCCTTTTGGCCACGTTCGAAAGTGGTGCGGCCTATATCCTGAGCAGTCCGGTGTCACAAAGGCACAACGTCTCCGAGCCGGGCGCAAATGGGGAGCCGGGATATGCGCGACAAGGCTATGTTGATCGAGACAACTCTTCCGATGTCTGCGACAGGACCCGAGAAGATGGTTTGCCGCGTGCCGGCGCATCTGCTTGCAAAGCCTCTCGCGGCGATCGGGCATTGAGGCCCGCGCTGGAACAAGGAGGCAAGCCTCCGAGCTCTCCGGCGGGGCCGCTGGACGGGGAGGCGGCTGCCGCTCTTGCCGCGAGCGGCCGAAAATTCATCCACCTCGTTGCTCGAAACGATTAGCCGATGATCTTGCTGGAAAACGCGCGCATTTTTGACGGGCTGAATGGTGAATGTGCCGAAGGCATGTCGGTGTTGCTGGAGGATGGCCTCATTCGCGAGGTCTCCGATCGTCCGATCAGGGCCGATGACGCGCAGCGGCTCGACGTTGCGGGCAAGACGCTGATGCCGGGTCTGATCGACCTGCACATTCACGCCTATTTTTCCGACCTCAATGCCAAGGTCGTCGACGGCCGCGATGCCCCCTACCGGACGGCGCATGCGGTCAAGAAGCTCGGGCACGCGCTCGATTGCGGCTTCACCACCGTTCGCGACATCGGCGGCGGCGATTATCCGCTGGCCGCGGCACTTGCGGACGGACTGATCCGCGGGCCGCGGTTCTTCTACGCCGGCAAGGTCCTGTCGATGACCGGCGGACATGTCGACTATCGCACGCCCACCGAAATGCACCACACTCACGGCTATTGTTCGTGCGGATCGATGAACTGGGGCGGTGTCGTGGTCGACGGTGTCGACGAGTGCATCAAGGCCGCGCGCGAGGAGCTGCGCCGCGGTGCCCATTGCATCAAGATCACCGCGTCGGGCGGGGTGATGTCGCCGAGCGATCCGATGTGGATGAACCAGTTTCGCGAGGACGAGATTCGCGCGATCGTCGGTGAAGCCGCCGAACGCCGAACCTATGTCTCGGCGCATTGCCATCCGGTCAGTGCGATCCGCCGCTCGATCGAGTTCGGCGTACGCTGCATCGAACATGGGACGCTGATCGATGCCGACACGGCGCGGTTCGTCGCTGAACGGGGCCGCTATGTTGTGCCCACAATGGCAGTGATTTTCGTAACGATGGAGATCGGCGCGAAACTGGGCATGACGCCCGACAGCATGGCGAAGCTCAAGGTTGCGGCGGATTCGGCGATCGAAGGTCTCCAGCACATGCGCGATGCCGGGGTGAAGATGGGATTTGGTACCGATCTGCTAGGCGCGACCTATGACCAGCAGTGCCGCGAATTCGAGTTCCGGCGCGAGGTTTTTACACCGCTCGAGATGCTGCGCCAGGCCACCTCAATGGGCGCGGAGATTTTGATGCAGGAAGGCATGCTCGGCTGCGTCAGCCCCGGGGCCTATGCCGACCTGATCGTCGTCGATGGCGATCCGCTCAAGGATATCGGGCTGCTCGCCGCCGATGGCCGCAATCTCGACCTGATCATGCGCGGTGGCGAGATTGTGAAGAACCGACTGAACCGACTGAATTGAGATCCGGCACCGCGCCGGCATGGAGCAACAATAATGAATGCTGTCGGAGAGATTTCATCAGGCCCCGGCTTGTCGGCCGAAGTGCGTACAGTGCTCGATAGCCGGTTGGGCGAGCGCGTCAGCTATGGCGAGGCGGTTCGTTCGCAGCATGGTCATAGCGAAACCCACTTCGCGTCGTGCCTGCCCGACGCGGTCGTCTTCGTGGAAAATACCGAAGAGGTCGTTTTTGTTGTCCGCTTGTGCGCGGCGCATGACATCAAGCTTACGGCTTATGGCGCCGGCACCTCGATCGAGGGAAGCGCTCTTCCGATCGCCGGCGGCATCTCGCTCGACATGAGCCGGATGAACCGCGTCCTCGGCGTCAATGCCGAGGATTTCGACGTCACCGTCGAGGCCGGCGTGACGCGGATCGCACTGAACAATCACCTGCGTGATCAGGGGCTGTTCTTTCCCGTCGACCCGGGCGCCGATGCGACGATCGGCGGCATGGCCTCGACGCGTGCGTCGGGTACCAATGCCGTTCGCTATGGCACGATGCGCGAGGCAGTGCTCGGACTTCGTGTCGTCACTGCCGATGGCCGGGAAATCCGCACCGCGCGCCGCGCGCGCAAATCGGCGGCCGGTTACGACCTCACCCGCCTGTTCGTCGGCGCAGAGGGCACGCTCGGCATCATCACCGAGGTGACGCTGCGCCTCCACCCGATCCCCGAACTCATCACTTCGGCGGTCTGCAATTTCGAGACGCTTGAGGGGGCCGCGACCACGGTGATCCAGGCGATCCAGCTCGGGGTTCCGCTCGCTCGCGCCGAGATTCTCGACGATCTGCAGATGCGTGCGGTCAATCGCTGGGGAAAGCTCGACTATCCCGAGCAGACGACCCTGTTTTTCGAGTTCCACGGATCGCAGGCATCGGTCGACGAGCAGGTTGCAACCGTGCGCGAGCTCGCAACGGCGAATGGCGGCGGTGCGTTTGCGTGGTCCTCGCTGGCCGAGGAACGTTCGCGCCTCTGGAAGGCGCGTCACGAGGCTTATTACGCCACGGTCGGTCTGCGCCCCGGTGCGGTTGGCTGGGCGACCGACGTGTGTGTACCGATCGGGCGGCTGGCCGAGTGTATTTCCGAGACGAAACATGATCTCGCGACTGTTTCGGTGCCGGCAACGATTTGTGGCCATGTCGGTGACGGCAATTTCCATGTCATTTTTTCGCTCGACCCGGATGCCCCGCTCGAGTGGAAGGAAGTGGAGGCCTTTAACGCGCGCCTGGTTGCGCGGGCGCTGTCGATGGACGGCACCTGCACCGGTGAACATGGCATCGGTCTCGGCAAGCAGTGCGCCCTGATCGAAGAGCTTGGCGAGGCCGTCGATGTCATGCGCCTGATCAAACAGGCGCTCGATCCGCGCGGGATGTTCAATCCCGGCAAGATTTTCACGGCGAGCTGATGGCCACGCCGTTTCTAATCTCCGTGAACAATGACGCCGCGCGGGAGGCGGAGCGCTTTGTTCCGGCCGCAGCGGGAGCGGTCTGATCTGAACAGGCGTGGCGGGGAAATCGGCAAAAGCCGGCAAAGGGAAGATGGGAAGATGGAAATGCGAATGCACATGAACGCGATACTGTTGGCAGGAGTCATTTCCCTGCTGCCGCACCCGGCAATGGCCCAGGACGCCGCGCAAGCGGACCCTGTCGGTGACGCCGCCCCGGGAGACGATGGCGCAGCTTCTAACGGCGAGATCGTGGTGACGGCGCGGAAGCGGTCCGAGCGCCTGGTCGAGGTCCCGGCGACGATCGATGTTTTCTCGTCTGCCGATTTGGCGCCTTCCGGCAATTTCACCATCAACGATCTGTCGACCAAATTGCCGAACTTCTTCATCACATCGCCGCGTGCCACACGAATTTCGGTCACGATGCGCGGGCTTGGCGTGCCGGGAGTCGGTCTCTACATCGATGGCGTTTATCAGCCGTCGGACGTGGCCTTCGCCATTCCGCTGTTCGATCTTGAGCGCGTTGAAGTGCTCAAGGGTCCCCAGGGGACGCTTTACGGGCGCAACGCCTATTCGGGCGCGATCAGCTACGTCACGCGTGCGCCGACGAACGAGTTCGAAGGCGAGGTCAACGCCGAGGCGGGCAATGCCGGCACCGTGCGCGGTTCGGCGACCATTGCCGGTCCGATCGTCAAGGATTTGATCACGGCGCGGCTTTCAGGGGCGATCCAGCGGCGCTCGGGCTTCCGCAACTTCAGCGATGGCAGCAGCGCGGACCGGGACAATTATGAGGCCCTCAGCGGTCGCGTGATGATCGAGCCGGCAAGCAATCTGACGGTCGATCTCAAATATACCTATGTGAACAAGCTCGGACCGTCCTTCCTTTACCATCAGGTCGCCGACATCAACGACAAGCGTGGCCGCCTGCTGCTGACTCCGGTCTTCGGTCCCGCGACCGGCGTCCTCGCCGGCAGCCGTCCCCAAAGTCGACTGCGCAGTAACAGCTATTCGGGGAAGATCACTTTCTCGGCGGACACGTTCGACCTGATCAGCACCACGGCTTACAACAGGCTGCACTTCAGTGACACATACGACGTCGATCTGAACACGCCGGACAATTTCGTCGCGCGCGGGACGGGCGCGCTACGCGATTTCAGCGAAGAGGTGCGCATTCAATCGACCGGCAATGGTCCTTTCAAATGGCTGGTTGGCGGTTATTATAACCGCGGAGCCAACGGAGATTGCTCTGACTGCGGCGGTCTCTTTGGCGGCATTGCGCTCGGAAGCCGATCGATCGCTCAGGCGGTGCCGCCGGTCTTCTACCGCGCGTTGGCCGCCTTTACCGACCTTGAATACAAGATCGGCGATCACCTCGTGATCGGGGCCGGAGCGCGCTACGACGATCTCAAGCAGGAACTCCGGCCGGCGGTCGGGCCTTCTCTGAAGGGCCGCTTCCATGGCTTCCAGCCCAAGGTGACCGCTCGCTACCTCTTCAATCCGGATACCCAGATCTATGCCTCGATCACCAAGGGCTTTACCCAGGGCGGCTTCAACTCGTCGCTGGTCGGTACCGGCAGCCCGCTCGCGACCTATCCGAACCAGCGACTTTGGCAATATGAGACCGGCGTCAAGACCAATTTCGACGATCGCCGTGGCAGTCTTTCGGTCGCCCTGTTCTATATTGACGCACAGTCATTCAACGCGGCTGCGACCGTTCCGACGCCGATCGGGCCGCGCGTGGTCCAGGTCTCGGTCGGCAAACTCGAATCCTATGGCGTCGAAGTCGACGCCTCGTACCGCATCATACCCGAACTGGTGGTGGACTTGAGCGGCGGCTACAATCGCGTCCGTCCGACGGTGCTCTCGCCGACCATCGCGCCGGGTGTCGGCAATGTCGGCGAGCAGTTCCAGCGCGCGCCGAAATGGAGCTATCGTCTCGCGGCTACCTACACCCAGCCATTGTCGGACGACGTGTCGTTCGAGCTCAACGGGGCGGTCAATGGCGTGGGTTCGACGCGCTTCTGCGGCGAGGCGCAGGTGTTCGGACCATGTCCGGCGCGTAATGCCTATACGCTCGTCGACGCGAGCGCCTCGATTGTCTGGTCGCGCTACCGAATCTCGCTGTTTGCGAAAAACCTGCTCGACAAGACCTACGCGACAGACTTTCTGGCGGCGACGGCCTTGGCCCAGTTCGGAGCGCCGTCCGCGGGTTCGGTTTACGGCGATCCACGTTACTGGGGCATCCGGGCCAGTGCGAAGTTCTGATGGCATTCGGCGCTCTGGCAACGTGACGGCCGCGTTGGGATGGCGACACGTCGCGGAAGGCAGGACTTTGGGCGAAGTCTCCGAAGTCTTGTGGCTGCGAACCCGCGTTTTGGAGAATATGCTCCGCCATCGGCTCTTTTCCAAAACCAAGGGGACGAATTGTGATTGATCGGAGAAAATTCATGGAAAGCGGCCTGGGCGTCACGGCCATACTTGGCGCGACGCAGCTCGATGCCGGGGTGGCGCAGGCAGCGGAGGGTGAGCAAATCCAGTCGAAGGCTTCGCCCTGGCCGCTCAGGGACAGTCAGGCGTTCGAATTCCGATCGAAAGCGGTGGGCGACACGATGGCGGTTGGTGTCTGGTCGAGCGTCCGTCCGGGCCCTGCGGGGTCGGATGCCAGGCCGGTGCCGCTCGAGTTGGTGTATGTGCTCGACGGGTCGTTCGCCCTCGCGGTCGCCGCAGCAACTTGCAGGCTGCTCAGCGCCGATCTGGTCAATCCGGGATTTCTTCCCGTCTTGCTGGTCGGGCTCGACTATCCCGAAGACGGGCCGAACGCGCGCACCCGCGATTATACCATGAAGGATTCGGTTCCCGAATATATGGGCAAGTTGCTGGGGACGGGAACCCCGCAGACGACCCCGGGAGGCGCCGATCGCTTTCTTGCGTTTCTGGAGAGCGAGCTGGATCCGTTCATACGCTCCAAATATAATATTAAAGAGGGCCCCGCCGGGATAATCGGAGACTCGTTCGGCGGAACCTTCACCTTCTACGCGTTTCTTCGGCAGTCGAGGCTCTTCAATCGATATTGGCTGGGAAGCCCGGGCATCTTCGAGACCGCGACCGACTATGTCGCGCAGTTCGAGAAATGCCTGAAAGGCTCGCTTGTCCACCCGGCCAAGATGTTCCTTTCAAGCGGCACCAAGGAGATGGCTGGCGGAGTCAGCTTCTACGAAGAGCTCGGCCGAAGCTTCAACCGGATTGTCAGTGCCTTGCGGAGAAATCCGACCGACGACCTGACCTGGTCAGCCAAGACCTACGATGGCTACACGCATACCTCCGTTCTCATGCCGGCTTTGAACGATGCCTTGATCTATCTCTACGGCAAGAACTCGGCATAGAGCGGCGTCTGTCCGTTGCGTCGGCATCCGTTCAGCGCGGCCTCGGGCGAGGGCTCTTCGTTCCCGAAATCGTCCGCGTGATTCTCTGGAATTCGATGCGTCCGGGCGCGGCGAGAGCCTTATTGCCACTATATGCCGCCGCGGGGCCGTGCATGGCAACGCACGTGGTCAGGGCGCATCCCCTTCGCTGATAAGGCGCCGCCGCATGATCCGGAGTATCGCCCAGACGGCGAGGATGATGAAGGGCGCGGCCAGGCCAAGCAGAGACGTCGACGAGATGCCCTCCAAAAAATGCTCCGCCGCCTTGACCGGATAGGAAATCAATCCGAGCAGATAGTAGCTGATCGCGACCGCAGACAGCCCTTCCACAAGATGTTGAAGCCGCAGCTGCATCCGCGTGCTTCGTTCCATCGAGGCGAGGAGCCGCGCATTCTGGTTTTCGATGTGGGTGTCGATGCGCGTGCGCAACAGGCCGGTGAATTGCGAAGCCCGTCCGTTCAACAGCGCGAGGCGTCGCGACAGGGATGCACAGGTGCGTACCGCGGGGTTGAAGCGACGGCTCGTGAAGTCCGCCAGAGATTGAAAACCCTTGACCGGCCGGGGCCGCAGTTCCTGCAGCCGTTCCGCTGCGATCTCGGCGTAGGCGGCGGTAGCACTCATGCGAAAGTCGGTTTCGGCAGCAATCGAAAGCAGTTGTTCGCTGTGCGCGGTCAGCGCCGCCAGCAAATCATCGTCGCGCTGTCCGCCGCTCGACAGCGCCCGTCCGGTTTCGCCTAGCGCCACTTCGATTTCGTCCAGTCGGGACCACGCGGCCCGTGCTGCCGCCAGTCCGATCAGGGCAAGATTGCGATAATTTCCCAACTCCTGGAGACGCTGGACGCAGCTGATCAGCTCGTTTGCAGGCAAGGAGTTCGCCGCGATCACGATGCGGCCGTAGCCGTCCGCATGAATCTGGAAGTCACTCCAGATCCTTGCGCCCCCGGCGACATGACAGGAAACTAGGTGGGATTGCAGAAAGTGGGCGGCATCCACCGGGGATCGCGCGTCCGCGTCACTTTCCACGACGATGAGCCGGGTTGCGCGGATCACGGAACCGGGCATCTTTTCCGCCCACGCAAGCGCGGCGGCACCGTCGCGGGTCGCCGGGCGATCCCAGCCGGCGCCACGCGCAGCCGTTCCGACCATCGTGACCGTTACCGTACTCGCCTCGCTGTGCCGCTCCCACGATGCACCGACGTCAGGCGACCAGCGGCCTTCCCGATGCCGCTCGCTCATCGTGTCACACAGGCCGGGGAGGGCGGCTGTCGCCCGCTGCTCTTCGGCACTGTCACCGCGATCGACGATGCGCACGAGCTGAACGAGCTGCGCCGGCACCCCGAACTCGGGAAAACGACGAAGATGCATTTCGCCGACGACGTCCCGACGCTGCGGATGTTCAGCAAAACGCGGCGCGCTGGCCACCTCAGGCTGACGAGGCGCTTCGGTCGCGCGCCCCCCGAAGCGCCCACTTCCGCTGCTTTTTTGCGGCTATGAGCGTGTTGCGAAGGAGGCAGGCAACCGTCATCGGGCCGACGCCTCCGGGCACCGGGGTGATCGCGGCGGCATGGCTCAGTTCGGCGAACGCGGTGTCGCCGACGAGGCGGGAATCAAGGCCCGGTGGGCCGATCCGGTTGATGCCGACATCGATCACGACGGCGCCGGGTTTTACCCAGTCGCCGCGGACGAGGCCCGGGCTGCCGGCTGCGGCAACGACGATGTCCGCCGAGCGGACAATCTCGGCAAGACCGCGCGTCGCAATATGGGCGACGGTCACCGTACACTCTCGTTCGAGCAGCAGCATGGCCACGGGTTTGCCGACGATATTCGATTTGCCGATGACAACCGCTTTCAATCCGCGGAAGTCTTCGATGACGGAGTCAAGGAGCAGCATGCACCCAAGCGGCGTGCAGGGTACAAGCCCTTCGGTGCCGATCGAAAGCCGGCCGACGTTCACGGGGTGGAAGCCATCGACGTCTTTCAGCGGTTCGATCGCATCGAGAATGCGGTTCGCACGAATATGCGGCGGCAACGGGAGCTGGACGAGAATGCCGTGGACGAGCGGGTCGGCATTGAGCTGTGCGATCCGGGCGAGCAGGTCGGCCTCGCTTGTTTCGGCGGGCAGCCGGTGTTCGAACGAATGAAACCCGACCTTGCGGGTCTGCGCGAGCTTCCTGCCCACATAGATCAAGCTGGCAGGGTCTTCGCCTACCAGGACCACGGCCAGTCCGGGCAGGATGCCGCCGGCCGCCACCAGTTCGCTGACGCCGGAGGCGACTTCGGCGAGCATCGCCGCGGCCATCGCCTTCCCATCGATAATCGTCGCCACCGGTTCAGTCCGTGAACACGACGGTTTTCTCGCCGTTCAGCAGCACGCGGTCGGCGAGGTGGTGGCGGACGGCCCGGGCGAGTACGCGCCGCTCGATATCGCGGCCCTTGCGGACGAGCGCTTCGGGAGAATCGGCGTGACTGATCTGTTCGACATCCTGCGCGATGATCGGGCCTTCGTCGAGGTCGGCGGTCACATAATGCGCGGTTGCGCCGATCATCTTTACGCCGCGGGCATGCGCCTGGTGATAGGGCTTCGCGCCTTTGAAACCGGGCAGGAAACTATGATGGATGTTGATGCATCGCCCCGACAGGAATGCCGCGAGATCGTCCGACAAAATCTGCATATAGCGGGCGAGCACGATCAGCTCGGCGCCGCTGTCGGCGACCACCGCCTTGATGCGGGCCTCCTGCTGCGCCTTGGTATCGCGGGTAACCGGAAAATGATGGAAGGGCACGCCGCCGAGGTCGAGCCCTGCGAACGTCTCGCGCGGGTGGTTCGATACGATACCGACGACGTCCATCGGCATTTCGCCGATGCGCCAGCGATAGAGAAGGTCGGCGAGGCAGTGGTCAAACTTGGAAACGAGGATCAGGACTTTGCGGCGTGCCTCCAGCGGGCGAACCGACCAATTCATGTCGTCGCCTTCGGCAAGCTCTTGAAACCTTTCCGAAAGAATCGGAAGCTTGTTCTCGGCCAGCGTGAACAGCACGCGCATGAAGAAGTTGCCGGTTTCTTCATCCTCGAACTGGCCGGCCTCGCGGATGTTTGCCCCTGTTTCGAAGAGAAGCCCGGTCACCCGGCTGACGACCCCAGGGTGATCGGGACAGGACAAGGTCAGGATATAGAGGATGTCGCTCATAAAAGGCTCGCAATGTCTGGAATTTGGGAAAAGAGTGGCCGGCCGGCGGGTGGCTTCAGCCAAACTCGACAGCGGCGTCGGCAAACCACAGTTGGAGATAGTGGCGGATGCTGAAATCGAAGATCAGCCGGTATCCATCGAGGTCCGGCGGCCGATCGATGATCGCGTTGGTTTGCGCAAACAGCGTCATCGCCGACCGGTCCGCAGCGGGCAGCGTCCGGTGAAGGTCGAGGGAGGTCCCCTTGGCGATCAGATCGGCCGCCGCAGGACCGGAGACCTCGAATACGCAGCGGCCGTCGCCGACGCTGACGCACAGCGCCGCCGCCGCGTCCGTCGCGGCCTCCTCGATCGCGCTGGTCGGTGCCGTGTCGCCGACGATCAGCCATTCGTCAGGCCCCATCCAGATAACGCGCACCGCGCCGTCCGCTGTGCGGTTCGGCTCGGCAGGCAATGCGGTTCCGATCAGCGCGCCAATTCGCGCGAGGTCATCGCGCGAAGGGCGCCGCAAGCGCAGGATCGTGAGGCGGGGCGGCGGCACGATCTCGCGGACGGCAACCGGTTTGTACATCGTCTCAGTCATTGAACCGCGTTCCTTCGGGGTCGTAAAGCGTCGGTTTGACAATGATCGCGGAGAAGCGCCGCCGATCATGTTCGAGCACGACCGTCTCGCCGATCCGGTTCGACCCGCCATGGACCATCGCCATGGCGACGCCGCGGCCGAAGATCGGACTGAACGCGCTCGACGTCACGAACCCGTCGCTCATGCGACCGGTGCCGCTTCCGCGTACCAGATGTGCGCCGATCGGGAGCGCCTCAGGGCCTTCGGCCTGCAGTCCGACCAGTTGAAGCCGCTCGGGGCTTTGCTGATGTTTAAGCATCAGAGATCGCTTGCCCGCGAAGTCGCCTTTGCGCCGCAAGACATGATCCCACCCGACATTGAGCGGTGTGCTCGTCCCGTCGGTATCGGCTCCGGAATGGAGGAAGCCCTTTTCGAGGCGGAGCAAATCCCAGGCATCGATTCCGATCGGGGTCAGCTGGTGGCGCTCGCCGAGGCGCATGAGAATATCCCATAGCTCGCCCGTGCGGCGGGTCGGGACGTTGATCTCGTAAGAGGTCTCGCCCGAGTAGCTCACCCGCACGACCCGCGCCTCGATCCCGGCCACGGTGCCAAGCTGAAAGCTCATATGCGGAAATTCCTCGGTCCCGGTCGGAAAACTGGTGCCGGCTTCGGTGAGGAGCGCGCGGGCGCCGGGGCCTGTCAGCGTCAGCACCGACCAGCAGGTGGTGACGGGCGCGATCAGAACGTCCCAATCGACATATTCACACTGCAGCCATTCCTCGAGCCATGCGGCAATCCGGTCCGCGCCGGCGCTCGAGGCGCCGACGAGGAAATGGTCTTCGCCAAGCCGTGCGCAGACCCCGTCGTCGATGATGACGCCAAGCTCGTTGAGCATCAGCCCGTAGCGGACCTTTCCGACCTTCAGGGTCGACATGGCACTCGCATAGATGAAGTCGAGGAGCTTTCCGGCATCGGGGCCGCGTACCTCGATCTTGCCGAGCGTCGATCCGTCGAAGATGCCGACCCCGTTGCGAACGGCGAGTGCTTCACGTTGCTGGGCGTCGAAACGGCTCTCCTTGCCGCGCGGATAAGCCGACGAGCGGAGCCAGCCATAATCTTCCATGATCGCACCCAGGGCGACGTGCCGATCATGGATGGCGAGACGGCGGAGCGGCCGGAGAAGCTCGCCATGGGCACGGCCGGCAAAGGATCCGAGGGCGACCGGTACGAACGGAAAACGGAAGCGCGTCGTACCGGTCTCGGCTATGGTCTGGCCCGTCTGCTCGGCCATGAGGGCGAGCGCGTTGACGTTCGACGTCGTCCCCTGGTCCGATGCCATGCCGAGCGTCGTGTAACGCTTGAGATGCTCTACCGAGCGGAAGCTCTCGCGCGCCGCCAGTGCAATATCGGCCGCGCTGACGTCATGCTGCATATCGACAAAGGCCTTGCCCGGCGCATCGACCTGCCAGCAGGGGCTGATCGAGGATGGTGGATGCGCTTGCGTCGCCTTGGGACACCCATCGCCTCTATCTGCGTCAAGCCCGGCAGAATGCCCGCTATCGAGCGCTTCGCCGAGAGTCAGAAAACCCGCCGCGGCGCCTGCTGATCGTTCGTTCTGGACCGATCGCGCGGGGCGAAAGGCCGCCAGTTCTTCGTCGAACCGCAACTGTCCACCCGACTGCGAGAAGAGATTCACGTTGGGATTGCTTCCGCCCGACATGGCCAGCAAATCGCAGTCGAGCTTGCGGATGGTCCCGTCCGCGCCGCGGATCGTCACGCTGTGAAGGGCCTTCGTCCCTTTGGTAGCAACAATTGCACTGCCGCGTAGCAACGGAATGCCGAGTGTCTCGGTCGGTGCCGCGACTGCGGCGTCCACCTCCGTTCGCGTATCGACGATAGCTGCCACCACGCCGCCGGCGGCGGCGAAGGCGACCGCCGTCCGGTAAGCTTCATCATTGTTGGTGAAGATGACGGCGCGCTCCCCGGGCCGCACGCCGTAGCGAGCGATATAGTGGCGCACGGCGCTGGCCAGCATGACGCCGGGCCGGTCGTTGCCGGGGAAGACCAGCGGGCGCTCGATGGCTCCGGTGGCGAGGACGACCCGGCCTGCGCGGACATGCCATTGCCGGTAGCGCGGCAGATGCGCGGGTGCCGCAGGATTGTCGGCCGACACCGTCTCGATCATCGCGAGAGCATCATGATCGAAATAGCCGCAAACCGCGGTGCCGAGAAGGATGCGGACATTGGGCATGGCTTCCAGCGCCGCCATCTGTTGCTTCGCCCAGAGAACGGCCGGCAATCCGTCGATCGCGCCGCCTTCCCAGCATAGCGTGCCCCCGGGGACATGATCCTGTTCGGCGACGAGCACACGGCGGCCGTTCCTGGCGGCCGCGAGCGCCGCCGCGATACCGCCGGGGCCAGTGCCGACGACGAGGACATCGCAGTGCGCGAAACGACTTTCATACCGGTCGGGGTCGGCCTGCTTCGGCGCCTTGCCAAGGCCAGCGGCGCGTCGGATCAGGCCCTCGTATAGGTGCCAGCTCGGCCACATGAAGGTCTTGTAATAGAAACCGGCTACGAGAAAGCGCGAGAAGAGGTTGTTCACGCCGCCGACGTCGAAGCGGACGCTGGGCCAACAGTTGACCGCCTTGGCTTCGAGACCGTCGTGGAGGCGGATCTCGGTCGCGCGCAGGTTTGGCGCGGTGCGCGCGCCGACACCGAGTTGCATCAGCGCGTTGGACTCTTCGGGCCCGAAACCCAAGATGCCGCGCGGACGATGATATTTGAACGAGCGCCCGACCAGCCGGACTCCGTTGGCAAGAAGGGCGGAGGCCAGCGTATCGCCCTCAAAGCCCGAATAGGTACGGCCTTCGAACCGGAAGCTCAGCGGCCGGTTGCGGTCGACGAACCCGCCCGAACCCAGGCGGAAAGGCTGGTGCGCGTGGCTCATGGGGCGACATCGCCGAGCGAAACGGCAGGCGCCGCTTCGGTCATATGATAGGTCACCCGGATTCGGTGCGTCGCGGTGTCGCGGGCCGCGTTGAACCAGCGGCGGCATCCGGCGTGGTGCTGCCATCGTTCGAGGTGCTCGCCGCGCGGATTGATCTTCTCGCTCAGATATTTGCCCCAGGTGACGTCGTCGACCACCTCGGGCGGGCCCGGACGGATAATATGGCTCTGGCCACCACATCGAAACTCGACCTCGTCGCGGGGACCGCACCAGGGACAGGAAATTTGCAGCATGATCGATCCTCAGTGCGCGATGCCGGAGCCGGCCGCTTCGTCGATGAGAGCGCCGGTTGTGAAGCGTTCGAGGGAGAAGGGTTCGGCGAGCGGATGGGGGGCAAGGGTGGCGAGCTGGTGCGCCAGCATCGTGCCGCCGACCGGGATGGCCTTGAACCCGCCCGTCCCCCAGCCACAGTCGAGAAAGAGCCCCGGCACCGGAGAGGCGCCGATGATCGGGCTGCTGTCGGGAACCACATCGACGATACCCGCCCAATGACGGAGAAGCCGGACCCGTCCGAGCGATGGATATTGCGCCGCGATGGCGCCCAGCACGTTGCGCATCACTGGCATGTTTCCGCGCTGCGCATAGGATGGGTAAAGGTCGAGCCCTCCGCCGATGACGAGGCCGCCTTTGTCAGACTGGCTCATATAGACACCCGTCGCAGGTGAGAGAATGACCGTGTCGAGAACGGGTTTCAGCGGTTCCGATACAAAGGCCTGCAGCGCGTAGCTGGTGATCGGCAGGCGGAAACCGGCCATCTCGGCAAGGCGGCTCGAGTGGCCCGCCACAGCGACGCCGATCTTTCGCGACGCGATCGGCCCGCGCGACGTCTCGACCCCCGTCACAGCGCCATCGGCGCCCCGACGAAAACCCGTGACCTCGCAATTCTGGATAATGTCCACCCCAAGCGCGTCGGCCGCTCGGGCATAACCCCATACCACCGCGTCGTGGCGGGCCGTGCCCGCGCGTTTTTGGATCAGGCCGCCGAGGACGGGGAAGCGTGCATCCGGTGAAATGTCGAGAATGGGCACGCGGCGTCCGATCTCGGCGGGGGACAGCGTCTTGGCATCGACACCGTTCAGGCGCATCGCGTTCATCTGCCGGTTTACGAGCTCAAGATCATGGAGGCTGTGCGCGAGCGAAATCATCCCGCGCTGGCTGAACATCACATTGTAGTTCAGCTCTTTCGACAGGCCCTCGTAGAGCTTGAGTGAATGCTCGTACATCCGCGCGCTCGCGCGATAATAATAGTTCGAGCGGATCGCGGTCGTGTTGCGGCCGCTGTTCCCGCTGCCGATCCAGCCCTTTTCCAGGACTGCCACGCGGGTGATGCCGAACGATTTCGCGAGATAATAGGCGGTCGCGAGTCCGTGGCCACCGCCACCGATCACAATAACGTCATAGCTCTGTTTGGGATCGGGCGAGCGCCACGCGGGTTTCCATCCGCGTTGCCCCTTCAGTCCCTCCTTAAAAACGTTCCAGGCGGAATAGCGCATCTCATCTCTCACCAATCTCGTGCGACCTCCGGATCGGCTGGCACGCCGCGCACCCGAAGTCGGTTGCCGATTTGTTGTCCAAGGTCGCGCTGCGCCGCCACTGCCGCAGACGCTTTCTTGCCAGGTTTCAACGAATCTGGCGTTACCATACAGTACTGTATAATTGAGTCAACTCGCGGCCGTGGTTTCACCATTCCTGTGGTTAAGGGTGATTTCTCGCCGGCGTGAAATGTCTCTGGCGCGCCCCGGCGGTCTGGATGACCGGGGAGGGACTCGAAATGGGGCGGTCTCCGTCAGCGGACGAAGTACGAGATTGCATCACGCAGTGCTGTATCGCGCCAGCGGGAGATGCCCGGCGACGGCGCTGCGGTACACCCCGATCGATCGGGTATATGGTTTGCCGGGCAGGGGCGCGGCGCGTGCGGCGGATGAACGACGCTATGGTTTCGGTAGCGATGCGCCATGCCGACAAGTCCGTGCGGGTGCTCAGAAGAAGGTGTGGACAAGCGACGTCACCTCGAAGTCATCGTCAACGACGAGGAGCGTTCGCCATTTATCGAAGGTCGTGCACGGGTGAGAAATTCCAAATCCCACAAGATCGCCGACTTCGAGGTCGCTTGCTTCCGGGATCGCCAAAAAGAGATGCTGATCGTTGAGCGCACGCACGCTGACGCCGTCGCCGGCGGGCCGTGGCGCCGACTCGCCCGCGCGATAGGTGCAGAGAGCCTGAGGCAAATCGATATCATGGGACAGGTCGCGTTTGCCGAGGTTGACGATTGCGAGCGACGCCTCGGGGCGTGACTGCACGCAGCCCCATACTTCCAATTCGGCTTTCAACCCGTCACCTCCCCGGGGTGCGTCGTCGAGACCCAGACGCTCGTGGATCTGCCGATAGTGAATGCTGTCGTGGGTGAGATAGCAGCCGCTCCGCAAGATGATGCGAAAGCCGCTCTGGGCGAGCTGGCAATTGGCCTCGCGCGCCACGAGATCGAAATAGGCCGAGCCGCCCGCGCTGAAGATCGGCTCATCGATCCCGAACAGCCCTTCGGCACGTAATATCAGCGCAAGGCTCGCCATGCCCGAAACCATTCGCGAGGCGAGATCGTCATCATGGCTTTCACGCCTCGAATATATACCTTCGAAACACTCGATTCCTGCCAGGCACAGCAGAGGATCCTCTGTAACCTCACGGGCGATGGCAACCGCATCGTCGTGCTTTCTGACCCCCGTTCTTCCACCTTCGGCGCCAATTTCGAGCAACAGCTGCAAGGGTCCGCCTGTCGGAGTCCGTTGGAGACCCTCGCGCAGATGGGCGAGACCGCGGTGCGAGTCGACGAGGGTGTAAAAGTCCAGATCCGGGTCGGCCGCGAGCATTGTCAGGACCCCGTCGATATTCGACCGGCCGACCAACTGGTTTGCGTGCAGGATGCGGCGAATTGCGTGCGGAGCCATATTGTCTCCGATCAGCTGGCCGCGGCATCCTCCAGAATCATCGCGGATGCTTTCTCGGCGATCATGATGACCACGGCATTGGTGTTCCCCGACGTCAGCGCCGGCATGATCGACGCATCGACCACGCGAAGTCCGGCAATGCCCTTTACACGCAGCCGGGAATCGACCACGGCGGCAGGGTCTTCGCCCATGCGACAGGTGCCTGCGGGATGGTCGCCCCGGAACGCAGAGGCGCGCAGATACTCGATCCACTGGGCATCGGTTTCCGGGCGCGTGGCAGGTGCGATCATCTTCGTGAGCATCCGGTCAAGCGGGGCGGTCTCGAGGATGCGCATAGCCTCGCGGCATCCCTCCACCAGTTCGCGCACATCCTCATCGTCTCCGAGCAACCGGTGATCGATGACCGGCGGGGCGGCCGGGTCCGCCGATCGCAGCGAAATACGCCCGCGTTGCCGCGGATGCAGGACGCAGGTGGCAAGACTCATCGCCGGGCTGGGATGAAGGCGCAGCCCGTCCTGCAGGGTGTCCATCTGGTAGGCCAATGGCACGAGTATCATCTGGATGTTGGGAAGGGCGAGATGCGGCTTCGTCCGGAAAAACAGCTGCGCATGCCCCACCGGGCTGGTGATCGGCCCGCGGCGCGCGAGAAGGAAGCGCAGGGCATGGAAAGGTGCACGCCACCAGCGGGTTTCCGTATTCAGCGTCGGCACCCGGGAACCGCGCGTGATCATGATACACGGATGTTCCTGGAGGTTGCGGCCCACCTCGGCCAGGTCGCGAACGACGCGGATGCCCTGTTCCTGCAGATGGTCGGCAGGGCCGACGCCCGATAGAAGCAGGAGCTTGGGCGAGGCAATCGCCCCTGCGCTCAGGATGACCTCGCGGCGGGCAAAGGTCGCGCGATTTCGTCCTTCCCATATATATTCGACACCGGTCGCCCTGTCATCCTCGACCATGATGCGCGACACCGCCGCCCTCGTTCGAACCTCGAGGTTCGGGCGATTCAGCACCGGCTTCAGGAACGCGCTCGCGGCGCTGAAACGCAGGCCGTTCTTTTGCGAGGTCTGGCAGGGGCCGACGCCTTCCTGCACCTCCCCGTTCTGGTCGGGATTGAAGGGATGGCCGAGCTCCATGGCCGCCTTGATAAAGGGGTCGGTCAGCTTGTGGTGCAGCCGAAGAAAGGAGGCCGGCTGCGGGCCCTGGTCGCCGCGGGTCGCCGAAGCGCCGCCTTCGTTCGTTTCGGCGCTTTTGAAATAGGGCAGCACGCCCTCATAGGACCAGCCGCGACACCCCAGCTGCGCCCAGTGGTCATAGTCGCCAGGATTGCCGCGAACCCACATCATGCCGTTGATCGAGCTGCTGCCGCCGAGCACCTTGCCCGCCGACCAGACGTCGCGGAGGCCACCCCGCGACGGGTCGGGCTCGCCGGGATAGGCCCAGTTGAGCTCTTCGGCCGCGAAAAACTTGCCCAGGGCGGAGAACAGGATCGCTTCGCCCGCCGGGATGTGGATGAATGGCGAACGATCCCGGCCGCCGGCTTCGAGCAGCAGGACCGAAGCCCCATCGGCGCTCAGCCGGTTCGCCAGCACGCAGCCCGCAGATCCGGCGCCGATGATGATATAGTCGAAGGTCTCGGTCTGCGATGCCATGAGATATCCTGCAGGAACTTTCTGTTGTCGTCGTTTCTGACGTCGGTCGGCGCCATCCTGCTTTTGTTTGCACGATAAAATCGATTGCGCGCCGGTCTGTCGAGTCTGCTCTTCTGGCAGACCGGGCCACAAACAACTGGCTTGCCCCTGCAAATGTGGAAAGGTCGGTCTGCCGCTAGGCATAGCATATTTGCCGGATTGGGGGCTTCGATTGACAAAAGCGCAGGAGCTGAACTGGAGTTCGATGGTTTCGCTGGTCTGGCTGTGCAGCATGGCGCCGCTCGCCGCGGTCCTGATGCCTGTCCTCATTCCGGTCATCCAGGCGACGCACGACCTGAGTCCGGTGGAACTTGGACTGTTGGCATCGGCAGATCTGGCCGGTGCCTGCGTCGCCACGGTAACCGCGCCGCTCTGGCTTCACCGTCTCGGCGCGCGGGGCGGAACTTTGCTGGGTATCGCGACCTTGATCGCCGCCAATACGCTGGGCGCCTTAAGCCCGTCGGTGGCAGCACTGCTCGCAACGCGGCTGGTCGCGGGACTGGGGACGGGCCTGGTTCTGTCGAGCGCCATCCCGGTCGTCGCCAGAAGTCTGCAGCCCGCCCGACTGGTCAGTGCGATCCAGGTGATGCAGCTCCTGCTCGCGGCGGGCGCGCTGGCCGGCTCGGGATGGTTGCTGTCGCAGGGCGGATCCAGCCTCGTGCTGCTCGCCGTCGTAGGTGTCAGCCTCTTCTCGCTTCCTTTCGCATTCCTGCTGCCATCGCGTTCATCCGCTTCGGCAGCCGCGCTTCCGACGCTCGAACAGCTGCGTCCCGGTGCCGCCGTTCTGGTGGCCATCCTGGTTTATTTCGCGGCGGTGGGAATGCTGACCAATTACGGGGGCAAGCTGGGACTGCAAAATGGCCTGTCGATCGGCACGGTCAGTTCTGCGCTGGCGCTCGCCAACCTCGGGGCCCTGCCGGGATCGTTTGTCGCGATGTTCGCCGGTTCGGCCGGACGTCGCCGCCGCTTCCTGATCGCGGTCTGCATCATCCAGTGCCTCGCGATCGGCGCGGTGCTCCTGGTGTCCGGGGCGATGGCGTTCGGCCTCGGTTTCTTCGCGATCCAGATGTCGATCGCGATCGTCGCTCCGCTCCAGGTCGCCCTGCTGGTCGACCGCGATCCGAGCGGTCGCGCCATCGAGGGGCTCGCCGCGATGCAAAGCGTGGGCCAGGCAGCCGGGCCGCTGCTTGGCGCGCTATTCATCACCGCGGCGAATGTCGACGGGGCCTATGGGCTCGGTGCCGCTTGCGTGATCCTCAGCCTGCTGCTGATGTCGGGAGGGGCGACGATGCGCCCCGGTCGGGCACCGCCGGCCGGTTGACGCGTCAGGCCGGACCGCCGGCGAGCACCACGCCTTTCAGTGCCGTATAGCCGCGCAAGCTGTCGAGCCCGGTTTCGCAACCGAAGCCGGAGTCGCCCCGCGGCTCACCCGACAGGGCCAGCCCCGGACCTTCGTAGGCGTCGGCGGTCGCGTTGATCGTGACATGACCGGTCTTCAGCTTGCGAAACACCGCCTGCATCGTGGGATAATGCGCGGTCCATGCGGTCGCGGCCAGACCATAGGCGGTCGCGTTCGCAAGGGCGATCGCCTCGTCGGTGTTCTCGAAGGTCTGGACGGTGACGACGGGGCCGAATATCTCCTCGCGTACGACAGCCATGTCTTCGGTGACATCGGCGAAGATCGTGGGCGCGACGCCGCAATGGCGCCCGGCCTTGCCGCCCGCGATCATCCGGGCACCGGCTTCGACCGCACCGGCGATATAGGCGCTGACCCGTTCGAACTGCTTCAAACCCGCCAGCGGGCCGAAGCCGGTGGCAGGATCCAGCGGGTCGCCGACAATATAGCCAGCCGCCTCGCGCTCGAGCGCCGAGACAAGCTCATCATACCGTGAACGATGAACGATGATACGCGAGCGGGCGACACAGAGCTGTCCCTGGTTGGTGAGCACCTCGCCCAGGATCGCGGGCGCGATGAGCTCTGTCGGCGGAGCATCGGCGAAGACGATCTGCGGGGACTTGCCTCCGCATTCGAGCATCACGGGGCGGATCCGGTGCCGGGAAGCTGCGCTCATGATTGTTCGTCCGGCGGCGGTCGATCCCGTGAAGGTTACCATGTCTACATCGGGATGGCTCACGAGCCGCATGCCGGTAACCGCCCCGTCGCCGGGAACGATGTTGAACACGCCCGGCGGCACGCCGGCTTCCAGCGCCAGCTCGCCGAGCCGCAACGCCGTCGCGGGGCTCATCTCGGATGGCTTGAGAATGACGCAGTTGCCTGCGGCCAAGGCCGGGACGGCCTTGATGACGGCATTGGCGAGCGGATAGTTCCAGGGCGCGATTGCCGCGACCACACCGCGCGGCTCGCGCAGCGTGAAGCCCAGGCTGACGCTGTCGCTGCCGGCGACCTCGCCGTAAATCTTGTCCGCTGCCTCGGCATAATGGCGGCACAACGCGGGGGCGAATTCGCCGATTTCGCCGAGCGAAGCGCCGATCGGCTTGCCCATTTCCAGCGTGTCCCGAAGGGCGAGGTCTTCATGGTCGCGTGCGATCAGATCTGCCAGCCGCAATAATATGCGCCCGCGCGCGCGCGGACTCATATCGCTCCAACGCCCCTTTTCGAAAGCCGATCGCGCCGATTGCACGGCGCGATCGACGATCTGGCTCGCGCTCAGGACGGCGATGTAGAGAGTTTGTCCGTCGACCGGCGAGACGACATCCATCGTGGGATCGGCGTCCACGCGCGCGCCATCGATAAGCGGACGCCCGTCCCAGGTCAGCGTTCGGGCGCGGTGGTGCCAGTCCGGTTGCGGTTGCGGGTTGCCTGTCACGAATATTGTCCCCTGGATTTGCCGCTTGGTCTCGAAAACGGGAATCCGCTCCGAAACTCTCGCGCGATCGTTCGAGCATGCAACTGGCCCATGGCGGGGGCGGGAGGCTTTTGCGTCGCCGTCAGTCCCTTTTGCCTCGCATTCAACTTTTCAGCCCCGCGCGCTTTCGTGCGCCCGTGGCCAGCGACGGTGCATCCGGACGCACACGACGCTGCACCCCGTGCCCATTGCTCAGTAATTCAGGTTGAAATTGAACAGCCGAAAAGCGAGCCCGGTCCACCACAAGACCCCCAGCGAGGCCATTAGCGTCGCGATCCAGACGCTGCGTCGTCGGCCGGGATTCCGCCTCCACTGTGCGCCAGCGAGCAAAGTTGCGATAACGAGAGCACCCAGAGTGAGGGCTTCAAGCGTCAGGAGGACCGGGTCGCTCCGACCCGACAAGGTATCGGCGTCGCTGGACAGCGAGGCGATGAGCGCGGGATAAGCGAGCGCGAGCACCACGACCGCAAGGCAGGCCAGACGAAATGAACGACGCCAGGGCACCGGTGCGACGGTCACGTTAAATGCGCGGCGCGCGATCGCGCCAGCGGGCAGGCTGACGCCTTCCGCGAGCAGCATCAGCAGGGCGATGCCCAGCGCCGGCATCAGCCAGCCTGGTGACCGCCACCAGGGAATTGGCAAGAAGGCGGCCGGAGGAGCGGCGTCGAAACCGATCATCGCGGGTCTGCCGTCACGTAGCAGCACCTGCATCCTGTCACCCTTGTCGTCGGCCTTCCAGACGAACGGTGCGATTTCGCGCCAGCGTACCACGCCGCGGCCGGGGAATGGAAGGCTGAGGCTGCCGTCGGGATTGGCCGTGACCACTATGGGAGCAAGCAGGCTGCCCAGCGCGAACAGGTTGCCCGTCGACCGGCGCGAGGATTCCCAATATCCGGCGGTTGCTTCTCCATGTCGCCGGTCCGCGGCGAAGCGGGACTCCGCCGGGAGCGATGGCGAGGCAGGAAAATAACGATCCATGAACCCATCGAACAAGGCATTGTGGATGCCGGTGGCCGCCGCGTCGTCGCCCGAACTGTTGAGCGAGATGAAGATGCCGACGCCGTCGTCGACCAGCAGGTGCAGGTCGCTGTGGAAGAATTGCGTGCCACCATTATGGGCGATCGAGCGATGCCCGTTGCGGCTGGTTTCGTAGAAGCCGAACGCCATGGTGTTGAGCCCCGGAAAGATCCGGGCTTGCGGTGCGTGCAGGGCCTTTGCGGCCGAGTCCGAAAGAATGCGGGTTCCATCCAACGCACCCTTCTGGAGCTGGGCGATCATGAATCGGGCCATGTCGGGCGCGGTCGTGTTCAGTCCGCCCGCCGGATAGGGGGTGACAAACTCGTAATATCCCTTTGGCTGATCGCTGGTGTTGTATCCCTCGCTTAACAGAGCGCGCCGATTGGCAGGCAAGACCTGCGCGAAGGTGGATTGCCGCATGCCGAGCGGCTGCAGAATATGCCGTGCCGCATAGGCGTCGAACTTTTCGCCGGATACACGTTCGACGACATAGGCGGCGAGCGCCGAGGCGTAATTCGAATAGGCAGGCACCCGGCCCGGCGGATCGACGCGATCCGGGATGTGCGTCTTGAGATATGTCTCCAGGGACATCGAGGACTGCCGTCCCATGAGGTCCTTGAAGACTTCTTCGAAGCCTGTGGTGTGCGTGACGATATTGCGCATCGTGATCGGCTGACCGGCATAGGCGGGAATGTGAAAATCGAGATAGCGGTTCACGTCTGCGTCAAGATCGAGTCGCCCTCGTTCGACCTGCTGCATCACGGCGGTCCAGACAAAGAGCTTGGATATCGAGCCGGGTCGCATGATGGTGGTTTCAGGGTCGATCGGTCGCCGCCGGGCGACATCGGCATATCCATAGCCCTTCACTGTCAGGATCTGCCCGTCCTTGACAACCGTCACCACGCCGCCGGCGATCTTTCCGTTCCGGATGGCATAGGGCAGCAGTCCGTCGAGCCAGGCATCGAGATCTTCGCGCGTGAGTTTGGATGCGGTCGCTGCATTGCCATTTGCGGCGAGCGAGGCCGCGGGTAGCAGCAATATCGCCGACAAGAGCAAAATAATGTGCCCGATTACGCGAAGCAAGGCGCTCAATGGTCATCTCCCGGAACCCGCGACGAAGCGGTTGTTGTTTGATATTTGGCCAATCCGCTGGAGGCGGCGTCAATCGGCTTTTCCAGTTCAAGGCGTGGCCTGGCCGCCATGGATCAGCAACGCCCGACGCGGTCGAACGCCAGGCCGCGTGTGCGTGCCGAGTTGAGCAGGAAATGTCCCGACCACCCTCCTGGAAACCATAGCGAGGCGCCGAACTGTGCGGGGTCGAGGGCGCTGCGAATGTGCAACCAGCGTCCGCCGAGCGGCGCCAAATCAAATGTGCTGACACCCCGATGATCGCTGAACTGTACCGAGAAGCCGCGCTCACTCGTGCCAATTGCGGCGGTCAGGCCGCTCTCGGCGCTTTCATAGCGCCCGACGATAGCTGGATCGAACGGCGCGGGAGACAGTTTTTCCAGCCGTTCCTCGCTGCCTGCGAAACGAAGCCGTATCGAATCCCGCCCGGGGCGTATGCGGATCGTGCCCAAGCCGGTTGCGCCGGTGGCCAGCCAACCATCGGCCTCGGCGGCCAGCGGCCATGTTACCGGATATTTGGCTACCCGTAGATGCAGGTCGCCTGCTTTTTCCTCCAGGGCATAGACCATACCGGTCTCCTGCGAACCATAGTCGCCGAGCCAGCGCGCGAAGGCGTCCGCCGGCGGTGGCGCCGCGGCCGGATGAACAAGGGGCGCCAGCACGATGTCGACCACCTGGTCTGCGAGCAGCGAAGGCGAGACACCCGGGGCGCCGTTTGCGAGGATCACGACGTCAAGGGCTTCCTTCGGTGCGCAAACCATCTCGCACGAGCCCCCGATCACGGTGCCGGCATGACGGAAAGTCGAGATCCCGCGGTAGTTTTGCGCCATGAGGCCGAGGCCGTAATAGCCTTGAGACCCGTCGGCTTCGATCGGCAAGTCGAGCAGACGCGATCCCAGCCCGCCGCGAATATGGGCAGCCCAGGCCAGCATGTCGCCGATCGTCGACACGACACCGCCTTCGCCAAGCATCTCGAGCGAGGGGAACAGACCGCGTTCCCACCTGCCGTCCTGGCGCGCTTGATGCAGACTCGCGGCGCCCGGGATCATGACATGATCAGAGGGCTCGAGCGACGTTGCGGTCATGCTGAGCGGCCCGAAGAGCTTCCGGGCCAGCAGCGCGTCCAGCGGTGCGCCGCCGAGCCGGGCGAGGGCCAGCGAAACAAGGTGATAGCCGCCGTTGTTGTAACAGGTGGCCGAACCGGGCAAGAAATTGCGCCCCGTCTGGCGCACCAGCACCTCCCACGCGCTGCCTTCCGGCGGCGCCACCATCCCGTGACCGATGAAACCCAGGTCGATGTGGCAGCGCGTGCCGCCGCGATGCTGCAGCAGCTGGCGGATCGTTGGTTCGGCGTTGGGCGCGGACAGTTGCGGCAAATAGTCACCGATGGGCCGATCGAGATTGATCAGGCCTTCATCCTCAAACGTGAGGGCCAAGGCAGCGAGCATATGCTTGCTGGTCGATCCGATCCGCATGCGCGTGGACAGGGCGTTCGCAACGCCGGTTTCCAAACTCGCCATACCAAATGCGCGGCGATATTCGCCATATTCCCCATGGCGTACCCCGACGATCAGACCGGGCGCGTCGGCGCGGTTCCACTGCGCGAAAAGGGCGTCCAGCCGTGTTTTTGTGTCGAGAGCGAAATCGGAATCGGACATAAGTCCTTATGCATCAGTCAGCGGGGCGAAATTTTGCGCGAGCTGTTTCTCTCTTTGATCGGCTGACAAGCGCGCAAGCAAAATGATATTCGTCTCCGTCAAAAGTGCGGCCGGCCGGTTTGGGCCAGACGGACATGAGGGAGAAGCCTTATGTCCACACAGCGCCTGCTGTTGACCGATCTGCACATATTCGACGGGCACGCCTCGAACCTGACCGGCGCGCAGGACATCCTGATCGAAGCCGGGCGGATCAGGGAGATCGGAGCGAATTTGCGAGCCGAAGGCGCGCGGGTTCTCAAAGGCGCGGGGCGGTTCGCGATTCCGGGTCTGATCGACGCTCATTTCCATGCGAACGCGCCGCTGCTCGATATCGAGCTGGCCGACCGCATGCCGCATAGCCTCCTGGCCCAGCATGCCCGGCTCAGCCTGCAAGGCGCCTTGCAGCGTGGTTTCACCACCTTGCGCGACGCTGGCGGTGCGGATCGGGGGCTCGCCATGGCGCTCGAGGCTGGACTCATCTCCGGCCCGCGGTTGTTCTTCGCCGGCAGGGCGCTCAGCCAGACGGGCGGTCATGGCGATCTCGCTCCGCCGGGGGCTCCGGCATGCGCATGCGCCTATAGCGGAAGCTTGACCGAAGTGGTGGATGGTGTCGATGCCATGCGGCTTGCAGTTCGCAAGGCGCTTCGCGATGGCGCTTCCCAGATCAAGCTCATGGTCTCCGGCGGGGTGCTGAGCGAGAGCGACCCGATCTGGAGCAATCAATTCTCGGACGAGGAAATCGCAGCCGCCGTCGCCGAAACCGGCGCGCGGCGGGCGTATGTCATGGCGCACGCCCACGGAGCCGACGCGGCGGCGCGGTGCGCGAGGCTCGGGGTGAGAAGTGTCGAACACGGCACCCTGATCGATGCGCCGACGGCTGTGGAACTGGCTGCCGCAGGCACTTATGTGGTCCCGACGCTCGGGATCATCGACGCCTTGCGCAGCCTTCCAGTCGGCGCGGTGCAGAGCCGGGTGCTGGACAAGCTCGCGCTGGTCGCGGACCAAGCGCGCGCCGCAGTGGCGGCCTGCCGCGACGCCGGTGTCCGGCTAGGGCTGGGCACCGACCTGCTGGGCGAACTCCAGACCCGGCAGTCGCGTGAATTCTTGATGCGAGCCGGGATTCAGCCGGCGTTGGACGTGCTCAAGTCGGCAACCTCGATCAATGCCGAGATGATGATGATGGAAGGCGAGCTGGGCGAAGTCAGCGTGGGGGCGCTGGCCGACATCCTTGTCCTCAATCGCAATCCGCTGGAAAACATACGCGTGCTGGCCGATCCGGATGCGACGATCGATGTGATCATTTGCCGGGGCCAGATCGTGAAGGGCGATCAATAGGGGCATTGCGGCGTCAGCGATGCGCGGTCGATGATCTTCCTGTTTTTCATCATCAGACTGATTTTGCGCCGCGCGAATGTCCTTCGCCGGATCGCCTTCGACCAGCGGTGAGGGCGCGCCGCCGCAATCCTGTCGGTTACAATCTGACCGGATCAGAAGTCATCCGGGGCTTTGCTTTTTCTGCCCGCGCTTCAAAGACGAAACCGATGAAATTCAGCAAGGTCTGTGCTGCGAGTATCGAGGTGCTTCCGGTGGAATCATAATCGGGCGCGACTTCCACGAGGTCCATGCCGACAATATGGTGACGACGAGCAAGGTGCTGGAGCATCTCGAGCACTTCATAATATAGGAAGCCGCCGTGGCTCGGAGTTCCCGTGCCGGGCGCAATCGACGGGCAAAAGCCGTCGATATCCAACGTGACATAGACCCGCGCGCCTTCGGGAATGCGCGCGATCACGGCTTCGGGCCCTAACGCCCGCATCTGTCGTACTGAAATGATGTCCGAGCCCATTGCCCGGGCCTCATCATATCCATCCCGGGCGGTGGAGGAGACGTTGCGAATTCCCACCTGGGTCAGGCCCGTGACATAGGGCTTCTCGGCTGCCCGTCGCAACGGATTGCCATGCCCGAAGCGAACGCCGTGGCGCTCGTCCACGAAATCGAGATGAGCATCGATATGAAAAATGTGAAAGCTGTCGCGACCTTCATATGCGTCGATGCAGGGAATGTTGACCGAATGATCCCCACCGATCACGATCGGCAGGGCTCCCGCGTCCAGGATGGCCTCCACGCCCGTTCGAATGTTGGCGTGGCTTTGGATCGTGTCGGTGTGGATGATGTCGGCATCGCCGATATCCACGACGCGGACCTGCGAACCGAGATAGATGCGATCGTCTTCATGATCATAAGCGCCGTCATGCCCGAAGCTGAAAAGCGTTGACGCCTCGCGCACCGAACGCGGCCCAAAACGGGCGCCGGCGCGATATTGTGTCCCGGCGTCAAAGGGGGCACCCAGGACCGCCACATCGGCATCGATTTGCGACCAGTCACCGACATAAGGGCCCTTCCCGAAGGTGCAAATCCCGACGAACGGCAGGTTCAGCCTCCCTGCCTCATATGCGTGACGGCTCATCGATAGACTCCTGACAATGGGGTTCATGGTGCGGCCGACTTCACGCGGGAGCCGGGGACGATGTTTTCGCGGCCTGACCAATGCTCGCCAGCCCCGGTTCGACACCTCTTCCTAGAAGACGCGCAGAACATTGCCTTTGCGGGAATGCCGATCTTGTTTGAGCGACGACCAGATATCGCGCCGCGCGAAGCTGCGCCGCCTTCTCGGTCGATCATTTGCGTCAAAGGTCGGGCCGGCGCGCACGGCCCACTTTTGCGCAACGATCAGTCTGATTTGATTGGCGGAACAACAGCGCCGGGTGGCTTGCTCATCGCTGCGAGCTTCTTTTAGGCCTTTGCTCGGCCTGCAATGCAGCGCCGGACATTCCGGGAATCGTCGTCGCCATATGACAAATAATTTCGACATCATCATCGTGGGCGGGGGCATAGCGGGCTTCGGCATAGCCGCCTTCCTGGGTGACAATGTTCGCGCCCTGCTTCTGGAAAAGGAAGCGTTTCCCGGGGTTCACGCAACCGGCCGATCCGCCGCGCTGTTTTCCGAAACCTACGGCAGCGAGCCTATCCGCGCGCTTTCGCGGGCGGGGAAGGCCTTCCTTTCCGACCCGCCCGAGGCATTTCAGCTCGCGTCGCCGCTTCACCCGCGCGGCTGTCTCTACATCGCCACCCAAAAGCAGGAACAGAAACTCCTCGATACCGCTGCCGGTTCGCTGATGAAAGCCGCGGCGCAGGTCATCACCGGCGCGCAGGCAATCGAACGATGCCCGATGCTGCGGCCTGATTATACCACGAGAGCATTGTGGGAGCCCGGCGCGCAGGACGTCGATGTCGATTCCCTCTTGCAGGCTTTTGTCCGCAAGTTCCGTGTCTCGGGTGGAACAATCGCAACAAGCGCGGAAGTCACGGCGATCGTGCGAGGCGCTGATGGCTGGAGCATCTGTGCCGGTGAGGCTGAGTACAGGGCGCCGATCGTCGTCAATGCAGCCGGTGCCTGGGCCGATCGGATCGCGGGGCTCGCCGGTCTTGCGCCCCTGGGCATCCAGCCCTTCCAAAGGACCGCGGTTCTTGTCGATCCTCCTGAAGGGGCCGACATCGGCAGCTGGCCTGCCGTTATCGACATTGAGGAGAATTTCTATTTCAAGCCGGATGCCGGCAAGTTGCTGCTGTCGCCAGCTGACGAGCAGCCGGTGGGGCCCTGCGACGCTCAACCGGAAGAACTGGATGTCGCCATCGCGGTGGACCGCGTCGAGCAGGCCACAACGCTTCACGTGCGCCGCGTTGACCATAGCTGGGCGGGGCTGCGCAGCTTCGCGCCTGATCGCCTTCCGGCCGTCGGGTTCGACCCCAGGGTCCCGGGCTTCTTCTGGCTGGCGGGGCAGGGCGGTTACGGCGTTCAGACGGCACCCGCTCTGAGCAGGCTTGCCGCTGTCCTGGTTACAGGTGGAAGCGCTCCGGCGGATATCGCCGACGCAGGACTGGAGCCGGGCTTGCTCGCCCCGGCACGGCTTGTGGACCGCGCCGCGACTTATCCGAAAGTCGATATTTCCCGGTAGGACAAGGGTGCCTGATGCGCGTGTTCATTTCTCAGTTGTTGACCGAGTCCAACAGCTTTGCGCCAATCCCTTCAGGGCGCGGCGCCTTCGAAGAATTTGGCATCCATCGTGGTGACGCCAGCGCGCTCGCACCCGATGGCGTCTTCGCCACCCTGGCGCTTTGGCGACAACTCGCCGAAAATGCCGGGCACGAGGTGATCGAGGGACTTGCGGCGCAAGCGCAGCCGGGCGGCCGCACGCTGCGCAGCGTGTATGAAGGGTTCCGCGACGAAATACTCGACGCGATCCGGGCCTCCTTGCCGCTCGACGTCATCCTGCTCAATCTGCACGGAGCGATGTCGGCGGTGGGTTGCGACAATTGCGAAGGCGATTTGCTCGAAAGGATCCGTGCCTTGGCGGGTCCCGACGTCGTCATCGGGGTTGAACTCGACCTGCATTGCCATGCAACGGCATCGGTGCTGCGGTGCTCGGACATATTGATCGCCTATAAGGAATATCCGCACAGCGACATCGCCGACCGCGCGCGCGAGGTTTTCCAATTGTCGATCGCGACTGCAGAGAAGCGGATCAAGCCCGTTATCTCGGTTGTGGACTGTAAAATGGTCGGCTTGTGGCACACGACCCGCGAGCCGATGTCCGGCTTTGTCGAAACGATGCGGGCGCACGAAGCGGCGGGCCGTGCACTGAGCGTATCGCTGGGGCACGGGTTCCCCTGGGGTGATGTGGCGGAAGGCGGCGCGCGGCTCTGGGTCATAACCAACGATGCGCAGGAACGGGGCGACGAACTCGCCCTTGAGCTTGGTCAGCGCTTCTTCGACATCCGCAAAGAGACGGGGCAGCCTTTGATGGCGATCGACGACGCGCTGCAGCGCGCGATGGAAACTACGGTTTTGCCCATTGTCGCCGCGGATGGCGCCGACAATCCGGGCGGTGGCGCGCCTTCGGACAGCACATTCATCCTGGAAAGGATTCTTGCTAGGGACACCGACAATGCGCTGATCGCATTTCTGTACGATCCCGAGGCGGTCAAGATTCTCGTCGACACAGATATCGGGGCGAAACTCGAGCTTCGTATCGGCGGTAAATCCAGCCCCGTGTCGGGAAGCCCGATCGATATCGAGGTGGAACTCAAAGCCATCCTGCACGGCCACTCCCAGTCCGGGCTTGGACTGAACTGGCCGCTGGGAACGGCGGTATGGATACGCGCTGCGAACTGCCTCGATCTCGTTCTCACGTCGCTTCGCAGCCAGCCGTTCGATCCGGCCAGCATCGAGAAGCTGGGGATCGACCTGGCGAGCAAGCGGCTGATCGTGGTCAAATCCATTCAGCATTTCCACGCCGGCTTCGCGCCCGTCGCAAAGGGAGGGGTCATCTACATCGCTGCGCCGGGCGCTCTGACGCCCGACTTTGCGAACATCCCCTACACGAAGAAATCGCTCGACTACTGGCCGCGCAGCGAATTTGCGGCGCCGTGCCCCCTTACAGACTGGAAGAATGAAACATGACCAGCGTGCCGCACCTGTCTCCCGCGGTGGTTGCCGGAGACCAGATATTCCTCTCGGGGCAGCTCGCCTTTGGTCGCCGGGGAGAAATCGACGGTGATGTCGCGGTGCAGACCACACGGTGTCTCGAGCGGCTGGAAACCGTGCTGGCCGAACATGGTCTCGATCGCTCGGCTATCGTCAAGGTCTCGGTGTGGCTGACGGATCGCGCGTCTTTCGCGGCATTCAACCAGGCCTATGCCCTTTTCTTCGGCGAGCAGCGCCCGGCGCGATCGACCGTGATCTCGGACTTGGCCATAGAAGCTG
>Ga0247823_10000090_pt1 | contig 68402 bp, 49 predicted proteins | sample 13C_PalmiticAcid_2_FD_192426 | JGI IMG/M metagenome (GOLD analysis project Ga0247823, IMG submission 192426) | Soil microbial communities from agricultural site in Penn Yan, New York, United States - 13C_PalmiticAcid_Day30 | ecosystem: Environmental > Terrestrial > Soil > Agricultural land... | reverse complement strand
GCACCGATCTCAGCGGCTACAAGCTCGTCCTCTACAACGGCAGCAACACGCCCGAGTCCGCGCCGACCTATACCACCACCAACCTTACCGGGGTGATCGACGACGAAGGCAATGGCTTCGGCGCGGTCTCGTTCAGCTATCCGGTCAACGGCCTGCAGAACGGCGCGGCCGACGGCGTCGCGTTGATCGCCCCCGACGGCACGGTGATCCAGTTGCTGTCGTGGGAAGGCACCTTCACCGCCGCAGCAGGCACCCCCGCCGCCGGCGTGACCAGCACCGATATCGGCGTGAGCGAAGAACCCGCCCCCGGAATCGGCCTGTCGCTCCAGCTCGAGGGCAACGGCTCGAGCGCGGCCGACTTCAGCTGGGCGGCCGCTTCGGACGACAGCTTCGGCACGCTCAACAGCGGCCAGACCTTCCTCCCGGCCGACGGCCCCAGCCATATCCGCATCGGCGACGCCAAGGTCGTCGAAGGCGATAGCGGCACGTCCAGCCTGGTCTTCACCGTCAGCCGCGCCGGCGGCAGCGCCAACGCCGCCAGCGTGGAATATGCCATCAACCTCGACGGCACCGCCACTGCCGACGATCTCGCCCCCGGCGCGATCCTCGCCGGCACGGTCAGCTTCGCGCCTGGCGAGTTCTCGAAGCAGATCACTGTCGCAGTGAAGGGCGACCTGACCGGCGAGCCCAACGAGACGCTGTCGGTCAGCCTCGGCGCGACCACCGGCAATGTCGTGATCACCGACGGCGCCGCGATCGGCACGATCACCAACGACGATCCGATCGCGCTGACGATCAGCCAGATCCAGGGCGAGGGCCATGCCTCGGCCTATGTCGGCCAGACCGTGCTCACCACCGGCATCGTCACTGCCGTCGATACCAACGGCTTTTATCTCCAGTCGGCCACGGGTGACGGCAATGCCCGCACTTCGGACGCGGTGTTCGTCTTCACCAACAGCGCGCCGGGCGTCGCGGTGGGCGACGGCGTATCGGTGCGCGGCTCGGTCGCCGAGTTCGCCGGGAGCACCGCGAGCCTCAGCCTCACCGAGATCGTCGCGCCGACGGTCACCGTCGAGACCCATGGCAATGCGCTGCCGACCGCGGTGCTGATCGGAGCCGGCGGCGTGCTGCCGCCGGCCGAGGCGATCGATAATGACGGCCTCACCAGCTACGACCCCGCCACCGACGGCGTGGATTTCTGGGAATCGCTCGAAGGTATGCGCGTCACGATCGACACGCCGCAGGCAGTGTCGAATACCAACGAGTTCGGGGAAACCGATATCGTCGCCTCGCACGGCACCGGCGCGACCGGCGTCAACGATCGCGGCGGCATCACCATCTCGCCGGGCAGCGAGGGCGTGGCCGATTACAATCCCGAGAAGATCCAGATCGACGACGACAGCGGCATCTTCGCCGGCTTCACCCCTGGTTACACGATCGGCGACCAGCTCAGCAGTGTCACCGGCGTGGTCAATTACGCATTCGAAAATTACGAAGTCGTCGTCACCGAAGCAGTGACGGTCACGCACGATCAGACGCTGACTCGCGAGGAGACCACGCTCCACGGCGACGCCAACAACCTGTCGATCGCTACCTACAATCTCGAGAATCTCGACGCGTCGGACAACAAGTTCGACATCCTCGCCAACGACATCGTCTATAATCTCGGCGCGCCCGACATCATCGCCGCGCAGGAGATCCAGGACGCCGACGGCGCCGGCTCGGGCTCGAACCTGTCGGGCACGGTCACCGCGCAGGGCCTGATCGACGCGATCTTCGCCGAATCGGGCAAGCGCTATGCTTATGTCGAGATCGCGCCCACCACCCCCGGTTCAACCGGGGGCGAAGGCGGCGGCAACATCCGCAACGGCTATTTCTACAACATTGACCGCGTCGACTATGTCGAGGGCAGTGCCCAGCTGATCGAGGGTGCGGCGTATAACGGCACGCGCAAGCCGCTGGTCGCGCAATTCGCCTTTGCCGGCCAGACGATCACCACGATCAACGTCCACCTCACGTCGCGGCTCGGCAGCGATCCGCTCTGGGGTGACAACCAGCCGGCCATCGATGCCGGCGACGCGGCGCGCACCGCGCAGGCGGCGGGGGTCAAGGCGTGGGTGCAGGACCATCTCGCCGACGATCCGTCGCTCAACATCGCGGTGCTCGGCGACTGGAACGGCTTCTATTTCGAGCAGGCGCAGACCCAGCTCACCGATCCGGGCCAAGGTGGCGTGTTCACCAATCTCGCCACGCTCCTCCCCGAGGAAGAGCGCTACAGCTACATGTTCAACGGCAATGCTCAGCTGATCGACAACATCCTCGTCACCGGCGGGCTGGTGACCGGCGCGCAATATGATGCGGTCCACCTCAATGCCGAGTTCGGCGGCAGCCGTGCGACCGATCACGATGCGCAGGTCGCGTTGCTGCGCCTCGGTGCGGCGCCGAGGGACGTTGCGCTGAGCAACGCCAGCGTCGCCGAGAATCTGCCCGCGGGCACCGTGGTCGGCACCGTCTCGGCGGTCGATACTCCGGGCGACACGCTCAGCTATTCGCTGGTCGACAATGCCGGCGGGCTGTTCACGATCAATGCGGCCACCGGCGTGATCACCACCACCGCGCCGCTCAACCACGAGGCGATCGCCGCCTACATCGTGATTGCCAAGGTCACCGACAGCGGTGGGCTCAGCGCCCAGCAGAGCTTCTCGATCGCAGTAACCGACGTCAACGAGGCGCCGGTTGCGGGCGCTGACTCGGTCGCGGTCAACGAGGACGCCACGACGGCGAACCTCTGGTCGACCCTGCTCGGCAACGACAGCGATCCGGATGCAGGTCAGACGGTCACGATCAACGCGGTCGACACCAGCGGCACGCTCGGCAGCGTGATCTTCGATGCCGCCACCCACACGTTGAAATACGTCGCCGACAACGACGCCTTCGACGCGCTCGCGCCCGGAGCGACCCAGATCGATCACTTCAGCTACACCGTCACCGATGCCAACGGGCTGACCAGCACGGCGACCGTCAGCGTCACCGTCACCGGGGTGGCCGATGGCGTCACCCGCAACGGCACCTATGCCACCGAAACGATCAACGGCACCGCTGGCGAGGACCGTCTGTGGGGCGGCGGTCTCGGCAATGATACGATCAACGGCCTCGGCGGCCACGATCTGATCTCGGGCGGCCTCGCCAACGACAAGCTCGACGGCGGCGACGGCAACGACGTGCTGTTCGGCAACATGGGCGACGATACGCTCCGGGGCGGCAACGGCAGGGACGTGCTGGTCGGCGGCTACAGCAACGACAAGCTTTGGGGCGGTGCCGGCGCGGACAGTTTCCACTTCGGGGCCACTTTCGGTGACGACACGATCTACGACTTCAGCACTGTCGAGGATCTGATCATCCTCGACGACGGCGTCGCTGTCACCCGTACCAGGGTGCAGGACGTCAATGGCGACGGCGTCAAGGATCTCGTCCTTTCGCTCACCGTCGGCAGTGTCACGCTGCTCGGCATCAGCGACGCCAGCACGGTCAAATACGGTGCGCAGGACTATTATTCGACGCATCAGCCCGCCATCGACGGCAGCCTCGATGGGGTGCAGGACGCCTTCGGGGGCTCGGCCGGCGGTCTGGTCGGAGGCTTGTCGACTGAGGTGTATGCGGCACGCATGATAGATCTCGCCCACGGGTTCTGATCATTTGCCTAAGCTGAAGATCAAGGCCAAAGTCGTGCCCCGTGACCTTTCCGGTCGCGGGGCACTGCTTATCATGGATCACCTCGATGCGCGTTGAACGACCGATGGGCGCGCTGCGCGCGGCGCTCGCATTATGCCGGCGACATTTCGTCTCGGCTGCCTTTTTCAGTGCGCTGATCAATCTGCTCTACATCGTGCCGACCCTGTACATGCTGCAGGTCTATGATCGTGTGGTGCCGACCCAGGGCGTGCAGACGCTGGCCTTCCTGACGATGGTGCTGCTGTTCGCGCTGGCGACCTTGTCGCTGCTCGATCGCATCCGCACACGACTTCTGGTCCGCGCGGGCGTCCAGCTCGATGCCACGCTGGCGCCGTTGATCCTCGATGCCACCCTTGGCCGGCCCGATCTGCCGATTGCGCGTCAGGCGCTCCGCGAATTCGATACGATGCGCGGCACGCTGACCGGGCAGGGCATCCTTGCGCTGTTCGATGCGCCGTGGGTGCCGATCTATATCCTCGTCTGCTTCCTCGTGCATCCATGGATCGGGCTGATCGCGATCTTCGGCTGCGCGATCCTGCCGCTGATCGCATGGGCCAACGAACGCGCCACCCGCAGCCGGCTCGATCGCGCCCAGCAGATCGCCGGCACCTCTTATGCGAATCAGGACGCCTTGCTCGCCTCCAGCGACAGCATCCGCGCGCTCGGCATGCGTCGCGCCATGGTCGCCCGTCAGCTGCGCCAGCGCGAGGCGATGCTCGCCGCGCAGACCGAAGCGAGCTTCGCCGCGGGAAGCTATCTCACCGCGACCAAATTCACTCGGCTCGCGCTCCAGTCGCTCGCGCTAGGACTCGGCGCATTGCTCGCGGTCGACAATCTCATCTCGGGAGGCGCGATCTTCGCCGCCTCTTTCCTGATCGCGCGCGCGCTCGCGCCGATTGAGCAATTGATCGGTACGTGGAAGACGATCGTGCAGGCCCGGCAGAGCTATCGCAACCTCAACGACCTGCTCGAAGGGACCGTCGCCCAGTCTGAGCCGACCCGCCTGCCGGCGCCGCAGGGTGCCGTTGCGCTCGAGGGCGTAACCGTTCTCAACGAGGCGCGCGACGGGGCGATCCTGAATGCCGTGTCGTTGCGCATCGAGCCCGGCGAAGTGGTTGCGATCGTCGGACCCAGCGGCGCGGGCAAGTCGACGTTGGCGCGGACGATCGCCGGTGCGCTGCCGCCCGATCGCGGTACGATCCGGCTCGATGGCGCCGATACGCGCGATTGGGACCCCGAGCAGCTCGCCCGCCATGTCGGCTATCTGCCTCAGGATTCGGCGCTGTTCGCCGGCTCGGTCGCTGAAAACATCGCGCGCTTCGCCGGCGAACTCGGCGAGGATCGGACGACGGTCGACGCGGCGGTGGTCGCGGCGGCGGGCAAGGTCGGCGCCGATCCGCTGATCCGGCGGCTGCCGAACGGCTATGATCACCAGCTCAAGCTCGGCGGCCGCGGGGTTTCGGCAGGGCAGGCGCAGCGCATCGCGCTGGCGCGCGCAATCTATGGCGATCCGCGCATTCTGATCCTCGACGAACCCAATGCCCATCTCGATACCGAAGGCGATGCCGCGCTGGTCGCGGCGCTCGGCATGCTCAAAGCCGAAGGGCGCACGATCCTGATCGTCTCGCACAAGCTCGGCATCCTGCCGGTAGTCGATAAGATGCTGGTGCTCCGTGAAGGCCGTGCCGAGCTCTATGGCCCGCGCGACGAGGTTCTGCCCAAGATCGCTCCACCCAATCTCCGGCGCGTCACGCCACCCTCGGCAAAGGCAAGCGGATGACCGCTCCCATTCTCCTGTCGCCCGCCCCGGCGCCGACAGCGGCCGCGCCTCTGGCCGCCGATCCTCGCGGCGAGATCCGCACCGGCGCGATCATCGCGGCGTTGTTCTTCATCGTCTTCCTCGGTTGGGCGGCGTTCGCGCGGCTCGATGCCGCCGCTTATGCGCAGGGAACCCTCGTGGTGTCGGGCCAGCGCCAGTCGGTCCAGCACCGTGACGGCGGGGTAGTCGGCCGGATCTATGTGCGCGAAGGCCAGCGGGTCGAGCGCGGCCAGTTGCTGGTGCAGCTCGCTGCCGCCGAAGTCCAGGCGCAGGAGCGGGCGCTCGCTTCGCAGGCGATCCGGCTTCTCGCTCAGCGCGCGCGGCTCGAGGCCGAGCAGCTCGGACGCGGCCAGATCGTCCAGCCGCGCGAATTCGCCTCGCTCTCGCCCGAGGATCGCGGCGACGCCGCCACCGCGATGCGGCTCCAGCAGACCGAGCTGCAGGTGCGCGGCTCGGTGCTCGCGGCGCAGCGTGGCGCGCTCGGCCAGCGCGTCGCCCAGTCGGGCGAACAGGGCAAGGGCTATGCCGAGCAGACGGTTTCGGCGGCCGAGCAGCTCCGCCTGATCGAGGAGCAGATCGCGGCGCTCAAGCCGGTCGCCGACAAGGGCTTCGTTTCGGCGACCCGGATGCGCGAACTCGAGCGCGCCCGCGCCCAGCTGATCGGCCAGCGTGGTCAATACAGCGCCAGCGTTGCACAGACCCGCGGCGCCGCGCGCGAGAGCGAGATCCAGGGGCTGGAGGCCGAACGCAGCTTCCGCGAGCGCACCGCCGCCGATCTGCGCGACGTCGAGACCCGGCTCGGTGACGTATTGCCGCGCTGGACCGCGGCGCGCGATCAGCTCGAGCGCACCGCGATCCGCGCGCCGGCCACTGGCGCGGTGGTCGGGCTATCGGTGTTCACTCCCGGCGGGGTGGTCGCGCCCGGCCAGAAGCTGATGGATGTGGTGCCGGAGCGTACGCCGCTGCTCATCCAGGCGCGGATCGCGCCTGAGGATTCCGACGATCTCGCGGTCGGGCAGCGAACGCTCGTCAAATTCTCGGGGCTCCACGAGCGCAATCTGCCCAATCTCGAAGGCAAACTCACGCGCCTCTCCGCCGACAGCTTCGTCGATGAGAAGAGCGGGCTCAGCTATTTCACCGGCGAGATCACCGTGCCGCGCGACCAGCTAGGCCTGATCAAGGACGTGCGCGGCAGCGATTTCGCGTTGCGGGCGGGGATGCCGGTGCAGGTCCTGATTCCGCTGCGTAAGCGCACGGCGCTCGATTACGCGCTCGAGCCGCTGCTCGGCAGCTTCTGGTCCTCGTTCCGCGAGCACTGACCCCGGTTCAGGGCACTGCGCGCACGCGCCCGATCAGCGCGCGCCCGGTGCGCACTTCGCGGGCCACGACCCCGGCAGTGAAGCGCGCGATCACGCCGCGTGTCCGCCGCAGCGGCTCCGTGGCATCGCTCCGCGATCCGGCGATCACGCCGCTGCCCCAGCCATCGGCAAGCGCGCGCACGCGTGACGCCACCAGCGATCGCCTGTCGTCGCGCCCCAGCACGATCGAGGGGAAGGGGAGGCGAGTGCGCGGCGACGCGAAAGTATCGAGCAGGCTCTCGACGCTCTCGCCTTCGTCGGCAATCGGATCGAAGAACAATGCGCCGGCGACTCGCGAGACATAAGAAGCCGGCGATAGCCGCGCCCACCATGCCGCGGCGAAGCAACTCGCACCCTCCGCCACGAGCAGCACGCCCCCTTGGGCATGCGTCACCGCCGCGTCGAGCCGCGCGCCGAGCAGGTTCCGCTCGGAAGCCGTGCCCGCGCGATACGGCACATGCGCCTGTGCCGACCCTGCGAACAAGTCGCGCCATGGTGCCGAGGCAGCCGCCGATATTTCGACGAGCGAGAGATTTGCGGGAAGCGTCAGCGCAGTCGTCATGGCGCACTCCATCAGCTGGCGAGCGATGATACACTGCTCACGATCGGATTCCTATCGCTACGGTAGAGATTCGGCGCGAACCTCGCTCAGGCCAGCGTGTGGGTCAGGCTGATCTCGGCGTTGAGCAACTTCGAAACCGGGCAATTCGCCTTGGCGCCCGCCGCGAGCGCGTCGAATTCCTCGGGCGAGATGCCGGGCACCTCGGCCCTGAGCGTCAGATCCGAATGGGTGATCGCGAAGCCATCGCCCTGCTGCTCGAGCTTGACCGCCGCCACCGTTTCGAGGCTGCCTTCGCTGAACCCGGCCTTGGCCAGTGCGAAGCTCAACGCCATGGTGAAGCAGCCGGCATGCGCCGCCGCGATCAGCTCTTCGGGGTTGGTGCCCTTCTCGTCGCCGAAGCGCGTGTTGAAGCTGTAGGGTGTCGCGTCGAGCACGCCGGAGGGGCTGTCGAGCCGCCCCTTGCCGTCCTTGCCGAAGCCTTCGTAGCGGGCGGTCGCGGTACGCGTGGTCATGATTTCCCCCTCGGGTGAATGGGACGCGGCCGCAATAGGGACAGCCGCGTCCCGATATGTCAACGGCAGCGCACGTCCTTGCTCGAGCCGCGGTCGACGGCGGCACCCGCTGCCGCTCCGGCAACGGCGCCGAGCACCGTGCCCAACGTCTCCGAACCGCCCGGCGCGATGATGTTGCCGAGGACACCGCCGGCAACGCCGCCGACGATCAGCCCGGTCGTCCCGTCCGATCGACGGCAATAATAACGGCCGTCCTGGCCGCGATAGACTCGCTCGTCGCGCGACAGGCGGCGCTCGCGATAGCGGCGATCGTCGCGATAATAGCGGTCGGCATGATAGCCGCCATAGGACGGATCGGGTCGGTTCCAGTCATAGCTGCGATAGCCGTCATAGTTCGACGTCCCGTAGCCGGTGTCGGCGCAACCAGCGAGCGTGCCCGCGGCCAGCAATCCCAACAGGATGGCGCGCATATCTACTCTCCCGTGCATGTTTTGATATGCGAGGGAATGCTTGGGCGGCGGGAAAGTTGCGGCTGGTCAGGTCAGGAAGGCGCTGCGTCGAGCCGCTCGTTCTCGCGTGCCTGGCCCTTCACCAGCGTCGGTGCCGCCGCGCCCGCCAGTGCCGGGCGGAACGCATCGCGCTCGCCCTCGGGGATCGGCGCGGTGGGATCGGGCCGGAAGGCGGGGATCGCGCGATCCTCCGGTCCGGGATGGGCGTCGCCCATCAGGTCGGTCGGTACATGCTCGGCGCTACCTCTCGCCGCCTTGCTCCGCTTGAGCAGGGCGAAGCCGGCTGCGGCGACCGCCGCCACGACTGCGCCGATCGAAAGGGTGCCGAGCGCCCGGGCCTTCTTGTCGGGTTTCGCCGCGGTCTTGCGCTGCCGGGTCCGGCTGGTCTTCGTCTTGCCTGTGCTGCTTGCCATTGCAATTTCCCTTTGGTTCGTCGCTTCAACGGGCATGCGCGGGCGGTGTTCCTCAATCCTTCAGCGGATCATGGCCCCAATTCATCAGCGAATAGCGCCAGCGCGACCCCGGTATCCTGTGCTCCTGATGCGGTCCCTGCGCGAGGTGACGCCGCACGAAGCCGATCACCTTGCGCATATGCGCATAATCGCCGCCGTCGAGCTCGGCCTTGGGCGTCCGCAATATCTCCACGATCCGTCGTCCCGAGGCGTGACCTACGCTCTCGCCGCCGTCGCGCTTGAAACCCACCGCACGGCTGTCGTCGGTCTCGAGCCAGCGCTCGATCTCGGCCGGCGTCATGTTCACTGCTTCGTGAAAGCGTGCCCAGACCTGCGCGTGATCATCCTGTTTCGGCATCGCGCCCAAGCGCCGCAGCGCGCCAAACGTTCCGCCTCAGCTTGCGTATAATGCGGCTTCGGCAGCCCGCCTTCTGGTCAGCCCCGGCAGCACTTTCCCCGCCGCTTTGTTCCATCGCGCGAATTGCTGGGCCGCGCCGGCGAAATCCCCGGCCTTGTGCATCTTGAGCAGCGTGCTGCTCGATAGATTGCCGATTCCGACATTATAGGCGAAGCTCACCAGCGCATCGAACTGGTGCTGGCTCGTCGGTGCCGCTCCGAGCACCGCCGACACCCTCGCGGCGAAACCGGTGATGTCGGCGGTCAGCCGATCGTTGCATTGCTGCTGGGTCCAGACCGTTCCCTGCTTGATGTCCACGCCGGTACTGCCCCAGCCGATCGTCCACGGATCGCCGCCCGTTCCTGGATCGGGATAGGCAGTGAAGCTGCCATCGGCCTGTTCCTTCGCGCAACCTTCGAATTGCTGAATGAGCGCGATGCATGCTGGACCTGGCGTCATGATGAACTTCCCCCGAAGTTGAGCGGGACTTGTGCATCACTTGATCGGCGCTGGCCATCGTCTTCGTGCCGGAAGCAGTTGCAGCGCGGGCAGGGCCCCGACTAAAGCGACCGCATGGCCAAGCAACGCGCCGATCAGATGCTCGTCGACCGCGGGCTCGTTGAAAGCCGCACCCGCGCGCAGGCGCTGATCATGGCGGGGCTCGTCTTCGCCGGCGATCGCAAGGTCGACAAACCGGGACAGCAGCTCGCCGAAGACGCCGTGCTCGACGTAAAAGGCCGCGATCACCCCTGGGTATCGCGCGGCGGGATCAAGCTGGCGCATGCGCTCGATCATTTCGCCTGGGACGTCACCGATGCGGTCGCGATCGACGTCGGCTCGTCGACCGGCGGCTTTACCGATGTGCTGCTCAGCCGCGGCGCGGCGCGCGTCTATGCGGTCGACAGCGGCACCAACCAGCTTGCGTGGAAATTGCGTCAGGATCCTCGCGTCGTTGTCCACGAACAGACCAGCGCGCGCATCCTCACCGAAGCGCACATCCCCGAGTCCGTAGACCTGATCGTCTGTGACGCCAGCTTCATCGGCCTCGCCAAGGTGCTCGAAGTGCCGTTCCGCTTCGCCAGACCGGACGCCCGGCTGGCGGCTTTGATCAAGCCGCAATTCGAGGCGGGCCGCGGCGAAGTCGGCAAGGGCGGAGTGGTGCGCGATCCCGCGATCCACGACCGCGTCTGCCGCGAAGTCGCCGACTGGGTTGCCGCGCAGGGCTGGCGCGTGCTCGGCATCACGCAGAGCCCGATCACCGGCCCCGAAGGCAATTTGGAGTTCCTGATCGGCGCCACGCGGGACGGCTGACCGCCCACGTCACTGCGGTGAAGGTGGTGACGGCCCCTTCTCCCGTTTCGCTCCCTTGTCTGCCATCGCGGGCGGCAGCCCGAGATTGTCGCCGAGTTTCCCGATAAGTCCCGGGCCGGAGCCGAAAGTCCCGCAGTCGATATCCTTCTTCGAGCTGCCGAACCTGGGAAGTTTCGGAAGCTTCAATTTGCCGGACGTCTCGCCGGTGATCAGCAGATCGCTGAACTTGCCGCCAAAGTCGGTGGCGAGCGCATAGGCGTCCCCGACTTCCGAAACGCGCGCCGAACTCAGCATGGAATCGGCGCCCCGCGCCCAGATGAGCGCGGCGTCCTGCTCGCCCTTCGGGTCCAGAGCTTCCGCCTCGACGGTGAGACTGCCGAGGCCCACCGGTACTCTGGGATTGAGCAGCGGGATGCTGCTCAATGCAGAGGGGATGAAGCCGACGACCACCGATGCTCCGGCCGCTATTCTGCTGGTCGTTCCCATATGCGTGATCGTGGTGCGCACGCTCAGATCCGCATCCTTGCCGGAGTCGACGATGTCGAAGCGCTTGCTCAGCTTGCGGCAGAGCGTGCGATCGAGCGCATTGGCCACCAGATTTCGATTCTTCTCCGTAACGTCGGCGCCGACGCCCTCGGCGAAGCGCGCCGGCAATATCCGCACCGTCTTTGCGGCAAGGACGTCCGCTTTGCTGACCCGCACCTGCGAGCGCGTGGTGCGCCCCTTCGACGATGCCAGACCGTCATAGGACGAAAGCGTACCGCTTCTGGTCATCTGCGGAGTCGCGCAAGCGGCCAGCAAGGACAGTGCGAGGCATGCCGATCCGCGCGGCAGGAAAGATCTGTTGACGCTGCGGCAGATACTGATGGCGGCGCTGGCGACCCGATCGCCGGCGAGCGGATAAACTGACACGGACGAAGCTCCCAATTCTACTGCCCGAAAGCAGCGACGAACGCCCAGGAAGTGGTCGCACGTCGACGCTGCCCTTTCTTTCCCTGATATCCGCGAAAGCCTCGTGCTTCCGTCCTCTCTCAGACACCGGGGCAGTCGCGGACCCTCACCAAAAAAAGCATCTGCGGTTTCCGGATTTCGACCCTGGCGGCTGCCGGCTCGGGCGGCGGACGAGCGACGGCTGAAGATCGATCGGGGCACATGCGGCGATCGGCGGCGTCCGTCCACGAGCGGCGCCTGGCTGTTCGTGGTCCTGCGCTTATTCCTCGCGCCCGCCGGCGTCCCGGTCCCGGTCGTAATGCCGCGCAAGCGGGAAGGGCGGTAGCCAACCCTCGCGGCGAACGGTCCAGCTCTCATAGGTCGGTATCAACTGGTCGGGCGCATCCAGCGCGCCCAGATGCACTTCCACTTCATCCCCGAACCGCGCGAATACCGACGATCCGCAGCGCGGGCAGAAATGTCGCCCGGCATAATCGCGGGTCTCGCCCTGTATGGTCACTGCGTCCTGCGGGAAGATCGCCGCCGCGAAGAAGAGCGCACCGTGGTGCTTGCGGCAGTCGAGACAATGGCACAGCCCGACTCGATAAGGCTGCCCCATCGCCACGATTCTGACGTCGCCGCACAGGCAGCCACCGCTGATCTGATCCATGCCATTTCCTCCGATCCAACGTCCGAATTCGTGACAACGATCGATATCCAGTCGCGCGCCAACGTCTTTGCGACTGCGCAGACTTTGGATTAGGGGATCGTTCCGGGGGCGACGCGTGTTCAACGCGTCGACAAGGGAGAACCGGGTTGAGAGAGATCGCGTCCAAAGGTCAGTTGCGCCTCGCATATTTCCGCTGGGCAGTGGTGACGGTCCCACTCATGCTGCTGCTCGGCTTCGCTTCGGGCAAGCTCGCCCCGAGCGGCGAAGAAAATCCGTGGTTCGTCCAGCTGGTGAAGCCCGAGATCATGCCGCCCGGCTGGGCGTTCGGAGTCGCCTGGACGATCCTCTACGCGATGATGGGCCTCGCGCTCGCGCTGGTGATCAACGCCCGCGGCTCGCGCGGCCGCGCTCTGGCGCTGCTCGTCTTCGTGATTCAACTCGCGATCAATCTCGCCTGGACTCCCGTATTCTTCGGGCTGCACAAGGTCGATACCGCGCTGCTGATGATCGGCGCTTTGCTCGTCCTCGTGCTGCTGACCGTGCTGCTGTTCTGGCGCGTGCGGAAGGTCGCAGGGCTGTTGCTGGTGCCCTATCTCGCGTGGCTGGGCTTCGCGTTCGTGCTGCTCTACCAGATCGACGCACTCAATCCGAACGCCGAAACCCTTGTACCTTCGCGGACGGTTGACCAGATAGAGATCCGCTGAAGTTCGTTTTTAGGAAGCTGAGATGCAGACCGACAACCGCCTGTTCGACGATTTCGTCAAGTTCGTGAACGGCGCGGCAGGCACTGTCGCCGGCATGGCGCGCGAAGCCGAGGGCGCCACTCGTGAGCGTGCGCGCGAATGGATCGGCGGCCTCGATTTCGTGGCGCGCGACGAGTTCGAAGCGGTCAAGGCCATGGCCGTGGCCGCACGCGACGAGAATGATGCGCTCAAGGCGCGCCTCGACGCGCTCGAGGCCAGGCTCGCAGCCCAGCCCGCCAAGGCACCCAGGACGCCGAAGGCAGCGAATTGAACCCACCGGTTAACGACCGCTTGTCCACAGCTTTTCGACAGGGTTGCGAACCGCGCGCTTGTGCCTCCGGAACACGATTGGCAGGATTCCGTTCAGCCAATCCGGGCGCGTGGAGTTAGGAATGTTGGACGAGGCCGAATTCGACCGCGACGACGCCGCGCCGATCGACATGCTCGAGAATTACTTCGCGGCGCATGGCTGGTCCTATGAGCGCGAGGACGACGAGATCGTCGCCAAGTTCAAGGGCAGCTGGACCGAATATGAGCTGCGCGCGATCTGGCGCGAGGATGATGGCGTGCTCCAGTTCCTCGGCTTTCCGGACATCCGGGTCGCCGACGATCGCCGCGCCGCGGTCTATGAGACGATCGGGCTGGTCAACGAGCAGCTCTGGATCGGCCATTTCGAACTCTGGTCGGCGAGCGGCATCCTGCTGTTCCGCCACGCCGCGATGGTCGACGGTGCCGAAAAGACGTTGACGCTCGATCAGGCCGAATTGCTGGTCGAGAGCGCGATCGACGAGTGCGAGCGCTTCTACCCCGTCTTCCAGTTCGTATTATGGGGCGGCAAGACGCCGCAGGACGCGCTGGCGTCTGCGCTGATCGAGACGCAGGGCGAAGCGTGAGCGGCGCTGGGCCGCTGCGGCTCTGGCTGGTCGGTTGCGGCAACATGGCCGGGGCGATGCTCCGCCAATGGATCGTGAGCGGCGTAGTGGCGCCCGAGAACGTCTTCGTCGTCAATCGCCATGATCGTGAGCTGCCCGACGGCGTCCGGCAGGGCAGGGCCTTCCCCGACGCGCGCCCCCCCGATTTCGTCCAGCTCGGCATGAAGCCCCAGCAGCTCGACGATGTCGCGCCGCTGATCGCTTCCTTGCCATCCGCCGATGTGCCGCTGATCTCGATCCTCGCCGGGGCCGAAGTCGCGACGTTGGCTGCGCGCTTTCCCGGTCATCCGATCGTCCGCGCCATGCCCAACCTTCCGGTCGCGCTCGGCAAGGGCGTCGTCGGGCTCCACGGCGCGCGGGTTGCTGGTCTCGACACGCTGATGGCGCCCCTCGGCCTCGTCGAATGGATCGATGATGAAGGCCTGTTCGAGGCGGTCACCACGCTTTCGGGCTGCGGCCCGGCCTTTGTCTACCGTTTCATCGATGCGCTGGCGCAAGCTGGCACGGCGCTCGGCCTCGATTCCGGTCAGGCGCAGCGGCTGGCGGTCGCCACCGTGGAGGGCGCCGGCCTGCTGGCCGCCGATGCCGATGTCTCGCCCGCCGTCCTCGCCGATCGCGTCGCCAGTCCCGGCGGCTCGACCAGGCAGGGTCTCAACGTGCTCGACCGCGACGACTCGCTCAACGCGCTGCTTCGCGAAACCCTCGCGGCCTCGCAGCGCCGCAACGCCGAAATGGCCGCCGAGGCCCGCCGCTAAACCGCACGTCATCCCGGCGAAAGCCGGGATCTCAGGCCACGCGCCATTCGTGGTCCTTGGCCGGTGTCTGGCGTTCGCCGGATTAAGGAGCGGGAGGCAGTCCGATAAAGAATTTTCCTATACGACCAGTTTATGCCATATGAATGTTCGCTATTTGATCCGGTCGACATTCACACGACATACTCAAGCAACTTCATTGCTCGACCGCGCAATAAAATGACCGATCCGCCGTGCAAATCGTGAAATTGCGCGCCGCAAATCCTATACGGAACGCCCGCGGTGCCGATGGGTTGTTGTCCCGACTCAGGCATTGATGGAGGCGGAAATGACGACCACCACGGCGACACGCGACAAGCAGGGACGCTTCACGGGTTCGAAAGCATCGCGGGGCGGTGGCAATCTCGGCATGGTCGCGGGCGCAGTCGCCGGCGGCGCCGCGCTCGGCATCCTCGCGATGTTCGGCCGCAAGGCGGCGGTGCAGGCGCCGACCGCGCTCGCCGGCAATTGGGACGAGGCGCTCGTCGTCGAGCATCAGGCGACCCTCAAGGTATTCGACGCGATCGAAGCAACCGACGAGCACAATACCATCAAGCGCTCGATGCTGCTCTCGCACCTCAAACATGCGCTGCTCAAGCATGCCGTCGAGGAGGAGAATGTGATCTATCCGGCGCTGCGCGAAATCGGCCAGCGCGACGCCGCCGATGCGCTCACCAAAGAGCACGGCTATGTGAAGCAGTATCTCTACGAGCTGGAGAATACGCCCAACGCTTCGCCCGATTGGATCGCCAAGGTCCGCGAATTCCGCGCCGACATCGAAAAGCACATGCAGGAGGAGGAGATGCATCTCTTCCCGATGCTGCGCAATCAGCTTTCCGAAGAGCGCAACAAGGCGCTGACCGCGACGATGAACAAGGAAGGTTTCAAGGTAGCCTGACGTCTTGTGCTCCTGCGAAAGCAGGAGCCCCGGACCACAGGCGATCGCCCGGTAGTGCGGGCTCCTGCTTTCGCGGGAGCATTGAACGCTACCGCCCCGAAACGCTGTTCCGCTCGCTCTCGGGCATCAGCCCCTCGAGTACCGCCCAGAACCCGCCGACGGCACCTTGGCCCGCACTCGAATAGGCCATGGACATCTTCTCCCGCAGCGCCTCGAACAATTCGGCCTCGAGCGCGGCGCCTGCCGGTGTCAGCCGCAGCAGCCGCTGGCGCCGGTCGCGCTCGCCGGTCCGCGTCTCGACCATCCCGCGCTCGGCGAGTTCGCCCAGCACGCGACCGAGCGACTGCTTGGTGATCCCGAGGATCGCGAGCAACGCGCTCACCGTCAGGTCGGGCTGGCGCGCAATGAAATAGAGCGCCCGGTGGTGCGCGCGGCCCAGTCCCTGCTTGGCCAGTCCCGCGTCGATCGAGCGGGTGAGGTTGGCATAGCCGAAATAGAGCAGCTCGATGCCGCGGCGGATCTCGGGCTCGCGCAGGAACAAAGGCGAGGCAGGAATTGGGGCAGCCATGTTGACCATTCTAGCCTCGCGGCCTAGTCCTCCGCAACCCGGTCCGGTGCGCGGCCGGAAGAGTCGGGAAGGGTGCAATGCAAGACGCGACGATCCTGGATTTCGAGTTCGAGGCGCATGCGAGCCCGGTGGCCGAGGCCGACCGGGCCGCGCTCCTCGCCAATCCCGGCTTCGGCAAGATCTTCACCGATCACATGGCGGTGATCCGCTACACCGCCGGCAAGGGCTGGCACGACGCGCGGATCGAGCCGCGCCGCCCGATCCAGCTCGATCCGGCCTGCGCGGTGCTCCATTATGCGCAGGAGATTTTCGAGGGGCTCAAAGCCTATCGCATGCCCGATGGCGGCGCGACCCTGTTCCGCGCCGACGCCAATGCCCGCCGCTTCGCCGAGTCGGCGCGCCGGATGGCGATGCCCGAGCTGCCCGAGGCGATGTTCCTGTCGTCGATCCGCGAACTGGTCCGCACCGATCGCGACTGGATCCCCGAGGGCGATGGCGCCTCGCTCTATCTGCGCCCCTTCATGTTCGCGAGCGAGACCTTCCTCGGCGTGCGTCCGGCGCAGGAATATCTCTACATGGTGATCGCCTCGCCGGCGGGCGCCTATTTCAAGGGCGGTGCGCCATCGGTGACGCTCTGGGTCTCGGAGCATTATACCCGCGCCGCGCCCGGCGGCACCGGCGCCGCCAAATGCGGCGGGAATTACGCCGCCAGCCTCGTCGCCCAGGCCGAGGCGATCGGCCATGACTGCGATCAGGTCGTGTTCCTCGATGCCGCCGAGAATCGCTATGTCGAGGAACTGGGCGGGATGAATGTCTTCTTCGTCTTCGACGACGGTTCGATCCAGACTCCGCCGCTCACCGGCACGATCCTGCCCGGCATCACGCGCGAATCGCTGCTGGCCCTCGCCCGCGACACCGGCATCGCGGTGCGCGAGGAACGCTACAGCCTCGACGAATGGAAGGCCGATGCCGCCAGCGGCCGTCTGCGCGAAGCCTTTGCCTGCGGCACCGCCGCAGTGGTCACGCCGATCGGCCGGGTGCAGGGCCGCGGTTTCGACTTCACGATCGGAAACGGCGGTCCGGGCCTGCTGACCGAGCAATTGCGCGAGCGGCTCGTCTCGATCCAGCGCGGAACCGCGCCGGATCCGCACGGCTGGGTTGAAAGGCTCTTCTAAGGCCGTATAAGCCCGCTTCCCGTTGGGGCGTCGCCAAGTGGTAAGGCAGCGGCTTTTGATGCCGCCATTCGCAGGTTCGAATCCTGCCGCCCCAGCCAATTTTTCGCTTAACGCGCTGATTCCACGTGGAATCTGGATCGCATGGCAGCGGGTGTGTACTGCAGCTGTGCCAAGGCGGATGGACCGTTTGCAATGCGCGCCACCGCCAACATTTTTCGCGGCGGCGCGATCTATTATTTCCGGCGCCAGTTCGCTGGCCCGAGGGTACGACTGGCATTGCACGTGCCCATCAACTGATTATGCAACCGGTCCGGTCGTGGCGGGCAATCCAGTTGATATGGATCCATGATCCGGGACGCAGCGCTGCTCTCTCTTGTTCCATTCCGGTATCACTCTGAGACGGCGCTTCCCCCAATAGCTTAAATCCATGGAGATTCGAACAGGCGAGCCCTTTCGGGTAAATATTACTTGATCACCTCTTTGATCGGTGCCCGTATAACAATAGCCCCAACCATCCTTCTTCAGCTGTTCGGATATTTTATACACGGCATTATTGTCTCTTTCGTGCCAGAGTATCAATTGATCGAAACCACCTCTGCCGTCGCTGCCGACCAAATCAACGGCCGCTTCATAGGGACCTTGATTGTCCAGCATCACGCCGTGTCGTCGACAACGCATATGGATCGAGTCCATATTGAAGCAAATATCAAAGCCTGCGCGTTGGGCGTCGGCCAGATTGCCGCTTACTGGCAGGCCACCGAAGAAAAGAGATGGCGGTGGCGCGCGAACGGGCTCGCATCCGGTGCACAACATGGCTGCGGACAAAATTCCACCACGAAGCAACAGGTGAATTGCCCGTCCAGTGGATTGGTTACGCACACAAGCCCGGAAGGTGTCGCTCAGAAGTCGCCGTCGCATAGATCGCCTTGCTCGCTGGACTGCTCGTATCATGTCTCACGGCTTTGGGTCGCGCAACCTGCCCGCGAGCATGAATGACGGCCGGCTTGTGAACAATGATCATGGCAAATTGCGTTTCAAGGGCGGCAAGGGATTGCTTGGTGTCGCCCGGCAGGGAGGCATCCAGTCAATCCCGTAGAATTAGCACTCCAATCCGATGCTCGCAGCTTTGGCGCTGCTCGGCATCGGCGGGCGTATCCGGATCGGCAAATGCCGAATGGAACACGTTCCGAAACTTGCTCGGCGCGGGATCGTCTTTGCGGCACTCGAGCAGCTTGAAGGCGAGGACTTCATCCATTCCCATCCTTGGATAATAATACCAGCGCTGACCGGGATTGTAACGGAGAAGGACCTGATGGGCCGGGCGTCCCGAGGGAGCGAGCCCCGTAAAAGCGGTCGGCACCAGATCCGACATCTCGACACTTGTCGGATCGCAGAGCGCGAGCGGCATGTGCAGCAGCGGCCCCGTCATGGTGGTGGGCCGCCAGAAATCGATCATCATGAAAGCCTCGACTTCGTCGCGTTCATAGCTGCGTCGCCACCGATCCGCCATGTCGCGATCGTCATAGGCTTCGACGTTGACTTCATAGTCTTCCGCCGTGACGTCATAGTCGGAGTGAACAGCGTTTACATAGCCCGGCGTCGAGGTTCCGCGGCCGCGGAGAACGGGCCCCCACCATTGCAGCAGTTCAACCCGTCTGCCGGGAAGCAGTAGCCGCTGGACGAGCTGCTCAATCTCGGAATGATATAGCCGGCCCGCTTCGCTGGAATCCCAATGATCGGACGCCAGCTCCCAATCTTGCACTCCTGTCTTGTGAGTCAGGAGCACGAAGCCGTGTCCGTCGAAAAAGTGAGCCGTTGATTCAGCCTGCGCTTGCAGCGGACGCGCATTGGCAATGTCAAACGGCGCAGCGGGCTGCCAATCGATTCCGGCTGGCGCTTCTCCCAAGATGTCCCACTGGATCCGTTGCGTTGCCTCGAACTCTGGCGGAAACAGCCCGCTCAACTTCGCAGTGGTTGCCGTGGTGAAGGAGGTTTCAGTCATCTGTGCTCACCAACATTCTCCGCTGCCGCGTGGCAACAAATAGTTGATAGATACGATACGCTCCAGTCGACCGCATAGGCAAAATGATCTGTTCGTCTCAACCGGCGACGGATTTCGCTGGACGCAGGTGGCGGTCGTGGTGAGATTGATGAGGCTGGAAATAGGGGAGTAAGGCGATGGACCCTGCGTTGGCTGTGTTGGTAACCGGCGAAATCAGGATTGACCAAAGCTTGCTAGAAGAGCTGAAGCACCTCGACCGTTCCAGCGCGCTGCCGATAATTTCCGTTTGGGACAAGGTGGGCATGAAGCTCGACGGCTGGATTGGCCCGCACCAGATATGGCGTGTGCTGGGCGAGGCTGCCGGCGATTCGTTTCCGCAGCCGCTGATCGGCATGGACTCGCTTCAGCGTTTCATTCCCGAGTTCTTCGACGCACTTCGCGCCGACGTCAGCAAAAGAAACGTCGATCATCGCGTATTGGAAGCGCTGACGCCTTATGTCGACGTGGAGGATCAGCGTCTCTTTGTCGAGGTTCTTCCGGATGATGATAGATGCTGCAACGCCAGAGTCATCCATTACAAGATGGCGCGGGCATTTGCGCTAATGAAGATAGAGGAAGACGCGCGTGGTGAGAAATTTGACTATGTGATGCGCATACGACCTGACTTGGCTGACCTCCCCACATGGAATGGAAAAGTGTCAAGTGATGAGATATTTCTGGACTGGTTTAAATATGATAAAGTAACTGGTGCATGTATTGCCGGCGATAATGCCATACTGGCTCGTAGAGAGATGATCGCGGATTTGATGGAATATATGCGCTACTGTATATATGACCAACGCCGGGGAAACATACATGATATCATCGGCAGATTCATCGACAAAAATGGTTTGAAACCGCGTGTCCTGGCTACTCGATTTGCCGAGGATCCTTGGCCGTTGGATCTATTTTTAGACTGTGTTTCGCGAAAGGCTGTCACCGATCCGGTGGCGCGTGAGTTCCTTGCCTGCTTCCGTGCCTGGGGCTGTATGAAACAGGGCGATCTCGCTGCAGCGGCCACCGAACTCGATGAAATGGGTCCAGGTCGTTCGCCCGCGGTGATGCTGTGCCGAGGATCGCTCGCGGTAATGGCGGGGCGGCTCGACGAGGCGGATGCGACGCTGGCGGATCTCCGGGCGTGCGGCGACGCAGGAGACGCCCTCGAACTCGACTATTATATCCACAAGCTGGAGTGGCTGCGATCCCGGCATCTCGAGATGGAAGTAAGCGCGGTGGCTTCATAGAACCGTGAAGCGCCACCGGACGCAGCGCGCCGAAACAGTCACGTCTGTGCAGAGAGCGTATTCCAGATGTTGATGCCGGCACCGACTCGACCCGAAGGCGGCGTAGCCGGATGAACAAGTCCGCATGGCTCATCCTCTCTTCCGCCTATGTCGGCCAGGAATTGGCCGCGGAGTTCGGGCGACTGCCGCCGTGCTTCCTGCCCGTGGGCATGCGGCGCTTGCTCGAATATCAGCTCGAACGCCTGGACGCCTCCGACGAGGTCTGGCTGACGCTGCCGGAGAGTTTCGACCTTCCGCCGAGCGACGCTGCCATCCTTGCGGCCGCGGGAGTCCAGATACTGGCGGTTCCCGATGCGCTGAGCCTTGGCGAGGCTGTAGTCTATGCCTGCAATCTGATTGGCCGCGGAGACCATCGGCTCCACCTGCTCCACGGCGACACCTTGATCGACGGCTTGCCGGACGACGCGTTCGATCGAGTGGGTATCGCGGAGATCGACGACGGCTATTCCTGGGCAGAAGTCGAATGTGGCGAAGACCAGCAAGTGGTCTCGCTGCGCACCGTGGTGGCTGGCGAGCAGGGCGAGCGGGAGCGCCCGGTCGCTTGCGGCTATTTCACCTTTTCCAGTGCCGCGAACCTCGTGCGCTGCATCGTGCGGAGCCGGGGTGATTTCATCGCCGGCGTATCTCTCTATGCGCGCGACCACGGGTTGAAGACCGCGCCCGTGGGAAGCTGGTATGATTTCGGACACCTGCGGACCTTCTATCGCTCGCGGCGCTTGATCACCACCGCGCGCGCTTTCAATACGCTCCACATCGATGGTGCCACCGTACGCAAGCTCTCGCGCTCGGCGTGCGACAAGATCCGCGCCGAGGCAGCGTGGTACGCCGCCTTGCCCGCGCCGTTGCGCGTCTATACCGCCCGGATGATCGACGCCGGTACCACCGAGGACGGTGTCGCCTGCTACGATACCGAATATGAGTATCTACCGACGTTGGCCGAGTTGTTCGTGTTCGGAAGCCTCGATCGGCCGAGCTGGAACCATGTCCTCGCGTCCTGCTCGGAATTCCTCAACGCCTGCGCCGCGATCGGTATGGCGAATGCCCGCGGCGGAGACGCGCTGGCGGCGCTCGTCCGGCACAAAACGCTCGATCGGCTCGAGGAGTTCGCGCGGGACGGGCAAGGATCCATCGATGCCGATCTTCGCTATCAAGGACGGCCCCTGCCGTCGCTGGTGGGCATCGCGGAGGACCTGATTACCCGGATTGACCTTGCGAGCGACCACGCCGCGACCGTGATGCACGGCGACTTCTGCTTCAGCAACATTCTCTACAATTCGCGGGTTCGCCGGATCCGGGTGATCGATCCGCGCGGATTGGTGTTCAAGGGCCGGCACGAGGTCTATGGCGATCCGCGCTACGATCTGGCCAAGCTCGGCCATTCGATTGAGGGGCGATACGATCATATCATCGCCGGCCGCTATTCCGCCACGATCCATGACCACGATTACGAGATCAGCTTCGAGGACGCACCGCACCATAACTGGGTCGGGTCGGCATTCCGTGAACTGGCGATCGGTCCCTTCGCCGGACACAGCGACGAGATGCAAGCGATTGTCGTGAGCCTCTTCCTGTCGATGCTCCCGTTGCATGCGGATCGGCCGCCCCGGCAACGCGCGTTCATCGCGAACGCGCTCAGGCTCTACGCGCAAATGTCTTGAGGGCGGAGATGATCGTAATTCCGATGGCCGGGCTTTCCCGGCGTTTCACGCAGGCAGGGTATGACAAGCCCAAATATATGCTCTCGCTGGGGAGCGAGACCGTGTTCGACCACGCGATCGGCAGTTTCAACCGGTTCTTTCGGTCGGAGCCGTTTCTCATCATCGTGCGCGACGTCCATGGGACGCCCGACTTCGTGGAGGCGCGAAGCAAAGCGCTCGGGATCCGGCGTGCCCGCATCGTCGTTCTCGACGGAGAAACTGCGGGGCAGGCGGAGACGGTCGTCCTCGGTCTGGCAGGCGGCGATTGCCCGATCGATGCGCCGGCCACCATTTTCAATATCGATACGTTCCGGCCGGACTTCGCTTATCCCGGCGAGATGTGGTTCGCCCGATCGGACGGCTATCTGGAGGTGTTCGAGGGGGAGGGGCCTAACTGGTCCTATGTTCGTCCCGGACACGGAAGCGGTGTCGAGCCCGTGGTTTTGGAAACCGCTGAAAAGCGCCCGATCTCAAACCTTTGCTGCACCGGCCTGTACCATTTTGCCCGCGCCTCCGACATGCTGGACGCCTTTGCGCGAGAACGTGTCCGTCCAAGCGCGTCCGAGCTTTATCTGGCACCGCTCTACAATCATCTCATCGCCCGCGGCGCGCGCATCCATTATCGGCTTATCCCGCGCGACGCTGTGCAGTTCTGTGGCGTACCGGAAGAATATGAATCCCTGCTCGATTCCGGAGAGCGATGATCCGGGCGCCCGGAAGGGTGCCGCGCAGCTGCGCGATCACTCACGAACAGGAGGATTCGCCTTATCCCGATCGTTCGGGTGCGAAGCCGGGGTGCGGGTCTTCTCCTGGCGCTGTGCGCTTTGCCAAGCCCTGGAATACCAGATCCCGGGATTTTCGAACACCAGGCCAGTCGCCGCCAGATAGATTCCGCCATCCTGCGCGGCCAGATCCCGAACCCGCCGGGTGTCCTCTTCCAGCAGCAGACATCCACGCGTGCGCATGTGCTCGATCCAATATTGCGGTGGCTGGAGGTTTACGTGATGATAGCCCCCTTGACCCGGAACGGCATGCGTGAACACGATGATCTCGCCGCAAAGGAAGCTCTCGATGATATTGTCGACATAGGCCTCTTCGACGTGCTCGACGACTTCCTGGCAATGCACGAGGTCCACTTTTGTGCGAACCGGTCCTCTGGTGAGATCATGCAGCACCGACGGATACAGTGCCGTGTCGACATTCACCGCAAGCCCGTCGACGCAGATGACCTGCATCCCCTGTCGGTGAAAGAAGAGGCCGGCATGGGCGCGACCGCTGCCGATATCCATGACCGACGACACCCCGAATCGGTCGATCAGATAACGCCAGACCCGCGGCGTGAAAGTGTACGGGTCACCCGCCCGCATATTCCCTCCTACGTGGAACGCGACCTCGTCGCCTACCCCTGCCAGGCCGTTATAATTGGTCGGGCTCACATACGGGTCGCTGTCGGACATTTCGTTACCTCCAGTGCGGATGCGCTCACGTATCCCGCTCACGTCTATACATCGCGAGCTTCGATGCTCAACAGCGGCGCCCGCTGCTTCGTTTGACGAGATACCGGATTTGCCTGTTGCGGACGCCAAGGATTTCTGGAAATCAAAGAAGTCCGGCAATCAACGCGTAAGGCCTTCAACCCCAATTAGTCAGCCTGTGCCGGGACCGGAGCGCCGGGAGAGATTACAACTCGTATCGTACAATGTTGGATTTCTTGCACGATCGCCAACGCGGCTCAGGCTTTGCCGCAGGGTTTAGTAACGGGGAGGGCCGCCGCCATATCTTTCCAGGATCAGCCCTTCACTCTGGTCGCGGGTGGTGCGGGCTTTATCGGTTCGCATCTGTGCGCCGAATTGTTGGCAGGCGGCGCGCATGTCGTGTGCCTCGACAATCTCCAGACTGCGCGATCTTCGAATCTGCGGCTGCTCGAGAAGCATCCCAATTTCGAGTTCGTCGAAGCCGACATCGTCAACCCGTTGCCGCCCGAGATCCTTGGCCGGGTTTCGCGGTTCCGGCGCGTCTATAATCTCGCCTGCGCAGCCTCGCCACCGCAATACCAGGCCGATCCGGAGCATACGATGCTCACTTGCGTGGTCGGCACGAATCGCCTGCTCCGCCTTGCCGAGGCGGCGGGGGCTCGCTTCCTGCTCACCTCGACGAGCGAGGTCTACGGCGATCCGGATGTGCATCCCCAGCGCGAGGAGTATCGCGGCTGGGTCAGCTGCACCGGGCCGCGCGCCTGTTATGACGAGGGCAAGCGTGCCGCCGAGGCTATGGCGTTCGACTTCGTCCGCATGAAGCGCGCGGAGGTCCGCGTTGCGCGGTTGTTCAACACCTACGGCCCGCACATGCACCCCGACGATGGCCGCGTCGTCTCCAACCTGATCTGCCAGGCCTTGTCGGGCCGCGAAGTCACCATCTACGGCGATGGCAGCCAGACGCGCAGCTTCTGCTATGTTTCGGACGCAGTGGACGGGCTGATCCGGTTGATGGAGAGCGACATCGACGGACTCGAGCCGATCAATCTCGGCTATCCCGAAGAGTGCAGCGTGAACGAACTGCTCGAGGCGATTCTCGGCATCGTCGACCGCCCGGTCACGATCACCCGCCTGCCGCTACCTGTCGACGACCCGCGGCGCCGGCGTCCCGACATCTCGCGTGCCGAAGCACAGCTCGGCTGGCGTCCGCGGGTCCCCCTGATCCAGGGCCTCGCGCGCACCTGCGCGTGGCTCGCAGAGGAGCTCGGCGCGCGGTATTCGGTAGACGGGGCGCTGACCGCTTCGGTTGCGCCAAGCTGCGTGTCCGCCGGCGCCGAGGTCGCGCAGGCGATGGCGGACATCGTTCGGGATAACCGAAGCCATCAATGAAATCGCGACTCTGCGCTGTGCCGACGAATTGCGAAGAATCGCTGTGCCGAACCGTTGCGATAGATAAGGCGGCCTGTCGGTGGTCGCATATGATACGTTCGAATGTCGATGAGGCGATGTGTCACGAAGCGTGCAAGTGCATGAAGAATCCCGCAATTCATGTCTCTGGAAGTGACGAATAACACATTGTTTCGCGATATTTGCGACGAGTTGTTACGGGATTGCAGAATACAGCGATCCGGTTATTGTCCCGGGCAGCATCGGAAAGTCGAACCCGCTGGAATGCCGGGGCGCACGTCTTGCGACCATGGTTCATTCCGGCCGGCCTTTGAGGAGAGGGTGTTGACAGGGAGCATCTCTCAAGAAGAATCTGCGGTCACCGGGGCTGACGTCCGTGCGAAGACGCGCCGGGGTGTGTACTTCCTCGCGAATGATGCGATTCTCGATGTAACGATCGCGTTCCTGAAGAGCTTTCGGATCCACAATCCGGCTGTTCCGCTCTGTCTCATCCCTTTCGGGGACGATATCGAGCGACTGGCGGCGCTCGGTGAGATCTACGACTTCTCGATATATTCCGACCGCTGCATGCTCGAACGCTGCGATGAGATTTCGTTGAAATTTTTCGATTGGCGCTGTGGCCAATTCAGGAAGCTTTGCGCCTTCGAGGGCGAGTTCGACGAATTCATCTATGTTGATTGCGACACGATCGTTCTGAACGACGTATATTTCACGTTCCAGTTTCTTGATCGGGCGGACTTCATAACCTCTCATTCCGATGAGCCGCACCTCCGGCAATGGGTGTGGAAGGAAAGCATCTACGAAGCCGGCGTGCTGAGCGCGCAGCAAATCGCATTCTCGGCGAACACGGGTTACTTCTGCTCACGCAAGGGGCAGTTCACTATCTCCGGGCTCGAGCGGGATCTTCAGAAGTCTCTGGACGTGAAGCAGCATCTGGAGCTCGGTTGCGCCGAGCAGGCCTATTTGAATCACATCGTCGTCACTTCGGGTTGCCGATACGCCAGCCTCAAGAAGATGAAGCTCGACTCCGGACATTGGTCGATCCCGCTAGAGCGCTGGGCGGGAGACAAGGGGCGGCTGCGGTCTTGGCTCGGCGGGCTCCGAGCCAGCGCGCGCGCGAAGATACTGCTCATCCATTGGGCCGGTATGTGGTCTGCGCAGCCTTCCGATCGTGCCATCTATGCAGCGCTCGAGCGATTTGGCTTCCCCTCACGAACGCCGACGGTGCGGTTTTTCCTGCGCCACAAATGGCTGTGGAAATATTACCGCCACTATCCCTACCGACGCGCCATTGCAGGAGCGGTCCGCATTGACGCCGCACCAACCAGGACGCCTGAACGAAGTGTTGGAGAGGTGCTTCCGCACTTATCCGCGGCCATGATCGGTGAAATTCGGGAGAAGCGGATTTAATTTTTGTCCGCCAAGGTTGGCTCTTGTTTTTCTGCAAACTTTGTAAGTATCATGACGAATAATAAGTGTTTATTGTAGTAATATGGAGCGAAGTATGTCCGATATTCTACAGATGTCCGAGGTGGATATTCCCTTTCCCTCTCTCGAGCAACTGTCGGAAGAGCTTCGTTCTCTTGTGGGCCGTAGCGAAAGCGCCGAGCGATGCCTTAGTGCTTCCGTCGAAGGCGTCTTCGTTCATCCGGATGGGAGTCGCGATCCCTTGGGGAATTGCCGCGTGGCGCCGGTGGCTTTGGCGCTGATAGCGCATCTAAGCCGAAGCAACCCTACCGACATTTCGATCGACGTCGGTTTCGGGATGGGAAGCTCCGCCACGATGGCCATGGCTGCACGGCAGGATCTCGGGGACACATTCACGCACTACGCCTTCGATCCTTGGGGCCTTTCCGACGATGGCAAGGGCGAAGTGGTCGAGCGCTATGTGATAGCGGAGTTTGGCGATTCATATCGTCGTGTGCGAAAGCCTTCGGAGATTGGGCTCGGTCAGCTTCTCGACGAGCGCGGGGCTCAATGTGCCGGCTTCATATTCATCGACGGCAATCACACCTTCGAACAGGTGATCACTGATTTCATGCTCGCCGACGGGCTCTGCGCGGTGGGTGGGCACATCCTGTTCGACGACGCGGAGTTCCCGGCGATCGAGGCGGCGGTTGAATACATCCGCGCCAATCGCGACGACTATGCGGTCTGGCATCTTCCGGTGGCCAATACGTCGGTTATCCGGAAATTGTCGTCCGAAAAACCGCCATGGTACAGATTTCGTCCCTTCGCGGTTCCGCAGCGGGTGGATTGGACACCGGGCAAATCCACCTGGGACGGAAGTCTTCCCTTCGCGCCGCTGAAATGAACAGACAGGTGTTTCCAACGCTTCCGCCGATATCGCGCGAGGACGGGTGCGCCAGGCGACGCAGCTTGGCGAGGGCCGCCTCCGCGGCGGCGGGCAGGCAGATCCGCCCTGTCCGGCGGGCAGGCCGGATCGTGATCGATGTTGGCGATCGCGAAGCGAAGGCTCGGGCAGGACCGGAGGGTTGGGGCGGCTGGCCGATGTGACGAGATTATCGTGCTGGAGCATGCCGGGTGATCGACCACCGGGGTCGCGGACCTCCTCCAGCACAATGTCCGCATTTTGCCGGCAATCATCGAACGAGCAGGGGGGAGACGGGCAGGCTGCTTCGAGCAGCAACACGTCCTGGAACGTCATCAGCGGCCGCTCAGTCACGTCAGACTTCAGCCGCGCCGGGAAGGAATCGTCGGATGCAGGGTCTTGCGTTGCGCATGGATGAAGCTGCGGAATTGCCTCTGCTGCATGCGCACAGCGCGTTTTGCATCACTGTCTATAACGAGACCCTCGACTATCTGAAGCGGACGTTGGCTTCGATCCTCGTCAGTTTCGACAGGCGGCCTCGCGAGACGCTGGGCGGTGCGAGCGTCTGCCTGTGCGTGATGATTGACGGCGCCTCCGTCGCAGATCCCGGGTTGATGCGCTGGTTCCGCGACCAGGGTATGATCGACGACGACGGCGACGCCCTCGCGCGGCCTTATGGTCTTTACCTGAGCGCTATCGCTGCCGACGCGCTGTTCGATCTGGTGGGCGAGCCGGAGCAGGAGTGTCTTCGTCCTCAAGGCGAACTGATCCGGCTGATCGTCTGCGTAAAGCCCGAGAATCGCGGCAAGCTCCATTCGCATGCGGTTTTCTTTCGGGAGATTTGTCCGTGGCTTCGGCCCGACTTCTGCTTCCAGATCGATTCGGGCACCGTGATTCACGAAACCGCCTATCCCTCGCTGATCACGCGCATGGAAGAGGAGTGCAACGTCGGTGCCTTGGCGCCATGTGTCATGACGCCGCCGCCGTGCGACAGGTCGGTATTCCTCTCCACCTGGCAATTCATGGATTTCGTCCTCCAGAAATCATTCTATTGGCCGTTGGAGGATGCCGCGGGCCACTTGAGCGTCGTTCCTGGGCAGTTCTGCGTTTTTCGCTGGAGCGCGCTTCACACGCCGAAGAATGGGGACGGGCCGCTCGACGGATGCAATGAACACGATCCGGTCGATGCCTATCTCCGTGGCCTCCTGACGGAAAAGCCGCTCGAGAAGGTGATGTTCCTCGCCGAGGACCGCGTCATCGGCAATGAGATCGTATCGCGCGGCTCGAGATGCTGGAGGCTTACTTACTCGCCTGAGGCACAGGCCGTCACCGATGCGTGCCAAACGCTCGGCGAATTGATGCGCCAGCGCCGGCGCTGGAACAACAGCGCGCTCGCCTGCCGTCTGGCGCTCTTGATCCAGACGCCGGCTTTTCTCGCGCGGCCGGATCGGCGCCCATCGGAGAAGATCCGGTTCGTGCTCGCGATGTTCTGCCAGTTCGTGCTGATGCTGGTCGAGCTCGGCGCGTGCGCGTTGAGCGCCGCCGCGATGCTGGCATTCGCCAACCTCGCGGACCTGGCTGCGCCGGCGGACATGGCACTGGCGGTGGTGGCGGGCGCGGCCGCCGCGGGAATTCTGGCCACCGCGGTGCGGGGGCGGTGGCGAGATGGGTTGGGGGCGGAGCGAATTCTTTCGGTAATCCGGAATACCTTGAGCGTTGCCCTCACCGCTTCGGTTATTGGCCTGGCCGTGCGCAATCTTCCCGGGCCCGCGCTGTTCCTGATCGCCACGCCGGTTCTGCTCAGCATCGGAACCGTGGCGTTGACCAATGCGAAATGGCTCCCGAAAATCCTCGTGCTCAATAGTATCTACGCTTTGGCCTCCACGGCGCTGACGCCGCTATTGTCGACCTATTCAGTGCTGAACATGCACGATGTCAGCTGGGGTACCAAGGGGCTGACTTCCGCCCGCCTGGGGAAGACCCGGATGGTTGGCATGCGTCGACTGAGAGGCGCAGTCGTCGTCGCCTGGGCCAGCCTGAACATCAGCCTTATGGCTCTCGCCGTGTCGGTGCCGGGCGTGACGTCGAGCAAGCTGAACATCGTCTTCGAGGCGACGTGCGTGGTCGGCGGCCTTGGGCTTTCGATCGCGTTGGCGCATCTCGTGCTCGATCGTGTCCGCCGTCGCCGCGGTTTTCGTCCGGTGCCCGCCGGCGTGATGATCGAAGTCCCGCTGCCGCGATGACGAGCGCGGCGGCGCCGGCCCTGCGTGGCGTCTCATCGATGCGCAGATGGCTATATCCGGGCGTGAATGTCGATCCAGCCCAGGCCGACCCGGTTCAACTCCGCCTCGAAGGCATTCGGCGGCAGCCATTCGCCAATCAGGTCTTCGCCAAAGGGGCCGGAAGAAAAGGGCTCGAATGCGTAGATCCGCTGATCTCCGTTGCGGAGGCGGATCGCATGCGCACGGTACATCTCGGGCACCTTGTACCCCTCGGTCAGGGCGTAGCTTCCGTATCCCATTGCCTGCAGCGCGTCGAAGGTCTCGGTCGAATGGGCTTCGGCGGAGATGAGCTCCGGCCGGATTTGATGTGCCAGCAAGTCGCGCAGGACCAGGTGATCGAAATGCTCGACGTCGATCTTGGCAAAGTAGGGCACACCGTGCTCCAGCATGATGCTGGACAATGGAGTAATGGGTCGCGTGATCGATCGCCACTCGTGCCGCTGTTCCAGATTGGGCGCAAACGAGCTGATCTGGCTTTCCCGGTCGTTGATGAAGAATTCGGCCGAGCCAGGTTCGATTCCCACCCCGACGTTCAGGATGGTGAGATTGCCCTCGGCGATAGCGTCTGCGAAGCGATTCTCGCATGCGGCGCATAGTTCCGGGTTGGCGTCGATCCCGACCACGCGATAGCCTTTGGTCAGATAATAAGCCGTGTCATCGCCATTGTGCATGCCGACGTCGTAAATCAGGTCGTCTTGCATATTCTTCATGCCGGGCCTCGCAGTTGACTCGGGCATTGAGCCAGATACGGTGTGATTTGCAATCCATGATCAGATGTCGGGGCCAACACCCGGCGACGAAATATCCAACACATGGTCCGCCGACGCTCCTTCGGCTGGAGAAGGCATGAAGAGCATTGTTCTGATCGCGGATTATTTCGGATCCTGGCCCGAATGGTTCCCGGTATTCGTCGCCAGCTGCGCCGCTAATCCGACGATCCACTGGCTCATCCACACCGATTGTCCCGCACCGGACCGCTGCCCTCCTAATATGAATTTTCGGCCGGTATCTCGTTCGGACTATTGCAGGCGGGTCTCCGATGCGCTGGACATTAACTTCGCGCCGCAATCGATGTACAATATTTGCGGACTTCGCCCCTCTTTTGCCGACATCTACGCTAGTGAAGTTTCCGGATTCGACTATGTCGGCTGGTGCGATATCGATCTGGTGTTCGGCGATCTGCGGCATTTCCTCACCGACAGGGTGCTGGAGAAGGACGTCGTCACGACGAGCAGCGATATTTGCACCGGGCATCTGACCTTGTTGCGAAACACGCCCTCGCTGAGGGTGATGTACCGGGACATTCCAGACTGGCGCGCGCGTATGTCTGATCCGCGGATACCCGAATGGACCGAAAGCCTCGACGAGGCATGGCTCAGCAGGTTGTGCAGCCCGATAGAAGCCTTCCGCAATCAGGCGCAGGCGGGCGGGGTCGCGGCCGAAGCGCTGGATCGCTATCGATCCAACAATCATTTCAAAGAACAATGGGTCACGCCCTTCGTGCCGTTTCCATGGCTCGACGGTGATCGCCTGCATCCCGAGATCTGGTATTGGAGCGGCGGATCGCTGACCAATTGGCGCGACGGGGCGCGTGAATTTCCATACCTTCATCTAATGAACCTCAAAGCCCGGAGGTATGTCGATGCCGATCTGTACGCGTTGGCGCCGACCTGGTCCGACGGGGTGAGCATCCTCGCGCCAAATGCGCTTTCGGCGGAGGTGATCAGGATAGATCGTTGCGGCATGCGCGGAACAAGTTTCATCGAAGCAGCGGCCGAGCGTGAACAGTTGGGCGCTTTCTCCGGCCCGGCCCGGCTCGCTGCGCCGCGGGACGAAGCGGAAATGGATACGGTGCTCGGCGAAGCGGTCGCGCGGGGTGTCCAGTGGCTGGAGGGCGGTGCATTCCTCGACCCGGCCAGCGTGCTCTCCCCGCAATTGCGTGGCGCTCTGGCAGGCGTCCGCGGCGTCGCTGCCAATCGCGATAATGCGATCCCCGCCCCGGCCGGGGGAGAGTGACGCGGGCACTCAAGCGAATACGAGCCACCGGTGATAAAGAGCCGCATCCCGAATCGTCGTCAACTGGAGCAAGAAATGGTCACGTCGCCCGAGATCGAGTTCGTCCAGCTTTCCCCCGATTTCGGGTGCTATGGCATGGGTACGCAGGGCGCGCGGATGGAACTGGAAGCGATCCATCGCGAAACCTTTGTCGAGCGCACCTATCTCGAGAACGGCGTGACGGTGCCGGCAGGTGCCACCATTCTCGACGTGGGCGCAAATGTGGGGTTGTTCAGCCTCGCCATGAAAGTGCACTGCCCGACGGCGCGAATTCACGCATTCGAACCGGCCGTGCTTTCTCTGGAGGCATTGAGGGCGAACCTTCGGTTGCACGATGCCGAGGACGTCACGGTTCATCCCATCGCTCTCGGAGCGACCGACGACGCCACCGCAGCGTTCTCCTTCTATCCGAACATGCCCGGCAACTCGACCTGCTTTCCGGAATCCAAGACTTTCGATCGGGCGGTGATCGTCGCGGAATGGGGAACCGAACTCGGTGACACGCTCTACGGAGCGCGGATGTTCGAAGTGCCGGTCGCCCGGCTGTCTACCATCCTGCGCGGCCATCCGGAGATAGAGCGCATCGATCTCCTCAAGATCGACGTCGAGGGGGGTGAGCTCAACGTGCTCGACGGGATCGAGGAACAGGATTGGCCGAGGATACGGCAGATCGTCATGGAAGTGCAGGATGTCGACGGGGCGCTCGACACGGCGGTCGAACTGCTCCGCGTCCATGGCTTCGACACGACGGTGGAAACGCCGGAGAGCCTCGCTCACCTCCGCTATCGCATCGTCTATGCGCTCCGCGCATCGGCCTGAAGCGCAGCGGAGGTCGTCGCGACCATGAGCGGGGCGCGTGCGACAAGATCGTCGCGCGCGGCCTCGATCAGGAATAGGCGCGGGGGCCCAGCCGGCCGGTCGCGCGCAGCAGCGTGGCTTGCGCGACCAGCACGTCGGTGCGCGCCGCGGCCACCGCCAGTTGAGCGGCGCGGAAGCTCTGTTCGGCGACGAGAATGTCGATCGTCGAGCGCAGAGCGAAGCCGTATTCGGCGCGCACGCCCCGCAACGCCAGATCCGCGGCCGCGAGCCCTTCCACATTTGCCCGCAAGCGGGTCTGGGCGGCGACCAGTGAAGCCCAGGCTGAGTCCGTCGCGCGTATGGCTTCTCGCGCGGCGGCATCCGCCCCGAACCGTTCGGCGCGCAGCAATGCCTCGGCCTGCCGCACCCGCGACCGCACGAATCCGCCGTTCGACAGCGGCAGTCGGATCGTGATGCCGGCGGATGCCGCGGGTTCGAATCCGTGCACGTCGCCGCCCAGAAGTCGCGCGCCGCGTCCGTAAGCGCCGGTGGCGTCGAGTGAAGGCGCCCCTTCGGAGCGGGCCTGATCGACGCGTGCGGCCGCCGCTTTGACTGCGTAACTCTGGCCAAGAATCAATGGATTATTCTGCGCGGTCTGGTCGCGGGCCTCGGCCAGCGTCGCCGGCAGTCCAAGGGGTGGCGGGACCTCGGCGGACAGCATATTGGCGTCCCGCCCGACCACCGCCCGATAGGTCGCGGCGGCGGTTGCCAGCGCACCTTCGGCATCGGCGAGGCTGGCGACCACGCTGGCGCGCTGCGCTTCAAGCTGAGCGACATCGGTGCGGGTCGCCCGGCCCAGGTCGAAACGGGAGCGCGCCTCCGCCACTTGCCGGTCCAGCCGCTCGATCCCGACGCGAGCGATTTCCACGGCCTGCTGGCTGTACAACAGGCCCCCATAAGCGACAACGACGCTCTGCAGGATCGCGGCCTCCATATCGCGCAGGTCTTCCGCCCCTGCAGCGACATCGCCCCTGGCCGCCCGCACGGCCGATGGTACGCGCCCGCCGGTCCAGATCGGCAACCCCACCGCCACGCTCGCGGACGCCGTGCGGCCGAAACCGAGTTCGTCATAGCCGGCACCGGCGACCGCGGCGATCGTCGGGCGACCGGCCGCGCGTGCCTGTTCGGGTGCCTCGGTCAGCGCGTCTTGCTGCGCCTGCGCGGCGGCAAGTTGCGGATTGCTGGCATAGGCCATGGCGATCGCCTCGCCCAGCGTCTCTGCCGCCACTGGCTGGCAGAGCAGCACCGTCACCGCCACGATTGCGATCGCACGTCTAGTCATGCCGCAGCGCCCAGGCTGGCTCGGCGCGGCTGGCGCGCAGCGACTGGCCGAGGACCGTCAGTACCGCGATCGAAGCTGCCACCAGGCTTGCCGCGATGAAGTAGAGCGGCGACAGCGCGACGCGATCGCCGAATCCGGCCAGCCACCACCGCATCGCGAGGAAGGCGAGGGGCCAGGCGATGAGATTGGCGATGAGCACCGGGCGCAGGAACTGACCGACGAGGAGCTTCAGGATATCGGTGGACGACGCGCCGAGAGTCTTCCTGATCCCGATCTCCTTCACTCTCTGCGTCGTGCTGAACGAGGCGAGTCCCCAGAGGCCTACGCAGGCAATGAGAACCGCGAGGCCCGCACCGATACCGAACAGGCGGGCGGCCCGGTCGTCGGCCTCGTAGAATTGGGCGAGGCGTTTGTCCGCGGTCTCGACGACCGGAGGAACGTTTGGCGCAAGGCGCCGCCACGTCGTCCGAACGGCATCCATCGCAGCGCGAGGATCGCCGGTGAAGCGGATCACCCCCACCGGCGCCGGCGGCAGTTCGCGGAAATAGATGTAATAGGTGGCTTCATCGGGCAGGCGCGGCGAGAAGAAGCGCAATTCATCGATGACGCCGATGATCGTGCGCGGGCGCGCGCCACCCACGGTCTTGCCCACCGCCTCGGCAGGCGTGCGGAAGCCCAGGGTCGTCATCGCCTTGCGATTGATGATGATGTTGCGGCCCTGACTCGCTTTCTTCCAATCGGAGGAATCGTCGGCGCCGTGAGCGTTGTCGAACAGCCGCCCGGCCAGCAGGCGCGGCGCGTAGGTTTCGAAGAAACCGGGACCCGCGGTGATGATGCGCATCGTCGGGACCGGGCCCGGCTGGCCGGGCGTCTCCACTACGTCCACGGTGCTGTTGCCATCGCCTCCGGGGCCGGCATTGGCGACTCCGACGGATACTATCCCGGGTAGATCGCGAAAGGCCGTCAGAAGCGATCTGGCACGTCCCCAGTCGACCAGCTTGTCTCCGAGCGAAGGTACGACCAGCAGCCCGTCACGCTGAAAACCCAGGTCGGCGGTTCGGACATGGCGTGTTTGGGCGATGAGTACGATCGTGCCGAGAATGAAGGCGACCGCGAGGCCGAACTGGAGGATGACGAGCACCTCCCGCGTCCGCGCGCCGGCGCGTCCGCCGCCCGGCGCATGCGCCGAAGCGAGCACCGCGGCGGCAGGATAGCGCGACAGCAGCAGCGCCGGATAGAAGCCGGCAGCGACTCCGATCAGCACGACCATCACCGCCAGCGCTGGAACGACCGTTCCATAGGGAATGGTCAGCGACAGCCCGCCGGCCGCATTGACGAGCGGCAGCCCGATCTCGGCAAGGATGAGACCGATGAGCGCCGCCACCGCGACGGTGATCACCGCTTCCCCGAGAAACTGACGGATCAAGGTCCCGCGATCGGCGCCCAGCACCTTGCGCATCGCGACTTCGCGCGCGCGCAGCCCCGCGCGCGCCGTCGCGAGGTTCACATAATTCACCATGCCGATCAGCAGCGTCAGCAGCCCCACGATGCCGAGGGCGGTAATCGTCAGCGTGCGGCTGGCGCTTTCCGGTCCCGCCGGTTGCAGGTGCCATTTCGCGATCGGGAGCAGCGGCAGCGACAGAAACTTCGACGGGTTCGGCCCGAGCGTCTGCACTGCGCGCCGGTCGATAAAGGCCGGCAATTTCTCCTCGAATGCCCGCGCCTCGGCCGGCGTCGCGAAACGCAGCCAGGTGGATAGCGAGGCAGTGCCCCACTGATACCAATCCCATTGGCTGGCAGGAGGCGTCTTGGGTATCGGGATCAGGATCGAGAACTGGAGGTCTGTATTGGACGGCAGATCCTCGAAAACGCCAGCGACCTGATAGGTGGCGGGGGCGTCCACCGAGATCGTCATCGTCTTTCCGACGGGATCCGAGGCACCGAAATACTTGCGCGCGGCGGAGCGGCTGATGAGTGCCGCGCTCGGGTCCGCGAGTGCTTTCCTTCCATCGCCTTGCGCCATGGGCAGGTCAAAAACCTCGAAGAAGGAAGGGTCCACCTGGGCGACGTCTTCCGCAACGGCTTCGCCCTCGCGCACGACGCTGCCGCCCTTCTTCCCGCCTCGAATCCGGGTGCCTGTGACGCCGGGAAAGTCTTGGCGGATTTGTTCGAGCATCCCGGCCATCGTGGACGGGTACGCGCCATTGAAGGGGCTGCCCGGCAAATTCAGCGCGGTTTCGACCATGTAGATCTGATCGTGACGGGGAAGCCATCTTTCGTAGCTGGTCTCGAATCGTACATAAAGGCCGAGGACGAGAAACACGGCGATGCCCACCGCTAATCCACCAATGTTCAGTGCGGTGTAGATTTTGTGGCGGGTGAGCGAGCGGTAGAGCGACAGCAGCGCAAAGCGATTCATCGGTGCCTCCTCTCAAATCGAGCGGGCGGCGGAAGCGACTATGCGGCCGTCGAGCATGTCGATGCGGCGCTTCGCGACATCGGCGTGGCTTGGCGAGTGCGTTACCATCACGATGGTCGCGCCGTCCTCGTTCAGACCAGTCAGAATGTTCATCACCTGCTGGCCGTTTTCGGTGTCGAGGTTGCCGGTCGGTTCATCCGCGAGGATCAGTTTCGGGTCACCGACGATCGCGCGCGCGATGGCGGCGCGCTGCTGCTGACCACCGGAGAGCTGGTGGGGGTAGTGGCGCGCGCGATGCGCTATTCCAACCTTGTTCATGGCCTCCGACACGCGCCGACGCCGGTCGTCCCCATTGCCGCGATAGGCGAGGCCCAGAGCGATATTCTCCTCGATCGTCAGATCGTCGATCAAGTTGAAGCTCTGGAAGACGAAGCCCAGCGTTTCGCCGCGGAACCGCGCCAGCGCCTTCTCGTTGAGCGCCGTCAGGTCGCGATCGCCGAACAGGTATTTGCCGCCAGTCGGACGGTCGACGGTGCCCAACGTGTTGAGCAGGGTCGATTTGCCGCAACCCGAGGGGCCCATGACCGCGAGGAACTCGCCGGCCTCGACGGTGAGGTTGACGTCGGCGAGCGCGGTCGTCTCGACCTCGTCGGACACATAACGGCGCTGGATGTTCTCGAGACGGATCATGCGGCCTCTCGTCATTTCAGGTTGAGGATATCGCCCTTAACGGACGCGGTGTTCGAGGTGACGATGCGGTCGCCGGGGGCGAGGCCGGACAGGATTTGTACCTGCTCCGGATTGCGGCGCCCGGTCTTCACCGCGCGGCGGCGCGCATGTGCTCCGTCGGAATCGAGGACGAAGACGCTGTTGCCGCCGCCAGCGGCGAGCCAGCCGCCGACCGGCGCAACGAGCGCGCGCGAGGCCGCTCCAAGCGTGATCCGGACGTCGCTGGTCTGACCGCGGTTGAGACCGGCTGGCGGCTGGCCGTCGAAGGTTAGTTCCACCCGGAAGCGGCCTTCCTTCACCGCCGGCAGCACTTTCGCCACGGTGAGGCGCGAGTCGCCAGCCATCGCCTTTTGCCCGACGCGGACGCGACCGAGATAATATTCGTCGACATCGGCGGTGAGCTTCCACGAGCCTTCGCTGTCGATCTGTCCGGCGGGATCCCCGGGCTTGAGTGCCTGGCCGGGCTGGATGGTAAAATTGGTGAGGCGTCCGGCCATCGGCGCGCGGATCACGAGTGCGTCGAGGCTGGCGCGCACCGCCACCAGATTGCTCTCCAGCCGGCTGCGGGTGTCGTCGAGCCGCGCGCCTTGGGTCGCGGTGATGCGCGCTTCGTTCGCACCGCCCGACTGCAACTGCGTCACGCGTTTCTGCTGATAGGCGACTTCTTCGGCGTAGCTCCGCACGCCTGCGTCGGCGAGAAAGCCCTGGTCGTGGAGCTGCTGTCGGATTCCGAGCTCGCGTCGCGCCTTGATCAGGTCGTAATTGGCTTGCGCGATCTGGCCGGCCCGGTCGAGGCGATTGCGTTCGATGCCGAGATTCTCGCCGGCCAGCTGGCCAAGTTGGCTGGCGATCTGTGCCTCGCGCGTCAGCACCTCCAGCCGAAGCTCGGGATTGGAGAGCGTGGCCAAGGGCTGGCCGATCGCCACCCTTGCGCCGTCCTGAACGATCAGCTTCTCGACCTGTCCGCCGGACAGCACGCCAACCAAGGTCGTCACCGCCGGCTCGGCAGTCGCGCGCACGGACAAGTAATCGTCGAAGGCGGCGCGCTCCACCGTGCCCGTCTCGATATCGGCCGCGATGATGTCGGTCGATCCGCTCGCGGGCAGGAAGCGCCAGATCAGCATGACGCCGAGCACAAGGGCGAGAGCGACGAGAGCCGCCTGGCGCCACCATATCGGGATTCGCCGTCTTTCGAGACGGCGGTCCATGCCGGCCCCGGAGGTGGGATCTTGTGCGGGCCCTTCGGTCACCATTGCGGCAATGTCGCTGATAATGATCCTCAGGTCCAAGATTATGAAATTATATGATATTTTCCGATATCGTCGAAGGCGAGTGTCCGGCATCGGACGCACTGTCCATGATTGGACGGCGTGAAGGCCTGTCAAGCGGCATGTATTGATCGGCGTGTTCTTCAAGAAACCGAATAGCGCTTCAGCATATTCTCACCCGGCCTTTTTTGAGTTGACAATCCGCGTAATGAGAAAGAGGTTGTCATGAGATAGAGGGTGTGCGCGGCAATGCTTATCCGGTCGAGCAATCTCCGATGAACCTGAAAAGCGAAATCCTGGCGTACCAAGAAGGTAAGCTGCAAGCATCGGAGATCCTTAGCCGGATTCGATCTAATCAAGGAATTGGATCGAATGGCTTTGGGTTGTCTGATGGACAAATTGGACTATTGGCGCGCCAGAAGTTGCAGCCTGAGAGCGCCGTCTACAACGTTCCCTGGTGTTTCCGCATTCTGGAAAAGCTTGATCTTCAGGCGTTCGAGCATGCCTGCCGCGCGGTGTTCGAGCATCACCCGCTCTTCCGGGTCCATATCGCCGAACAAGGCGGAAGGCCCCGCCATTTGGTTCGCCCGGTCCCCGAGGTTCCGGTCGATCTTCGCGAAGTGTCGAATCTCGACGAGGCGGGCGTTCTTGCGGAGCTGTCGATACTCGCCCGACGGCCGTTCGCATTGGATCGGGAACTGCCGTTCCGGATCCATCTGCTGTCGCACGGTCCCGAGGAGCATTTTCTTCTATTCGTAACCCATCATATCGTCATCGATGGTAATTCGCTTCCGTTGCTTATGGCGAGCCTGTGGGAAGCTTATGATCTTGCGATCGGCGGAGAGGCTCCGTCGGTCCGTCCGCCAGACACCGGCTTCGAGGACTTCGTCGGCTGGCAACGCTGCTGGCTCGAGAGTGACGCGGCGCAGGCCGACCTGCAGTATTGGCGAGAGATTCTCGTGCCACGGTGGCCCGTACTCACGTTCGGAAACACGCCGGTGGTCGGAGGGGCCGTCGCGCAGCGCGTCGACGGGATCACGCTCCTGCCGGTGCCGGCAGGACTCGCGGAGGAGATACGAAAGCTTGCCCGGGAAGCGCGCGTTGCCGTCTCCGTCGTATTTCTGGCCGCCTACCGGGTGCTTCTGAGCCGCTTCTCGGGAGAGGCCGATATCGTGATCGGCACCGCCGCCATGACGCGCCCGCAGGAGCGGTTCGAGCGGTCCGTGGGACTCTTCGTCAACATGGTGGCACTGCGGTCGACGGTGTCGGACGAGCAGCGTGTCTCCGACTTGCTGCACACCGAGCAGAGGCTTCTCGCCGAGGCGATGGATCATGGCCTTTATCCGTTTTCCCGGCTCGCGCGCGAGTTGAAGATCATGAGGAGCGATATCGGCTCGTCTTTGTACCAGGCGGCGTTCAACTATGTGGGCTCGGGATTGATGGACTGGAACGCTGTCTCGTTCGAAGGCGTGGCGCGCCACCGGATCGAGGCCTGTCCGGATTTCACCCCGGCCGCCGATTGTGACTTCATGCTGGAGATCCAGCATACCGCATCGAGTTTCGAGGTCGTCGCGAAATATGACGGATCGTCTCTGGGAGACGGTTTGGTCGGCGAGATGTTGGCGGAATATAGCCGTGTCCTGACCGACATGGTTGCCGATCCGTCCGCGCAAGTCGCAAGTCTGGGCGGGGCGAAGGCGCCGGCGACGCGCGGCGTGCCGGAACCCGGGCGCGCTTCGGCGGCGCGCGTCGCGGCGCCGAGCGTCCATCGCGTCTTCGAGCGTTTCGCCAGTCAGGATCCGGACGCGGTTGCCTTGCATCATCGAGGCGAGCGACTCACGTACGGGGAGCTCAATGCGCGCGCCAACCAGCTCGCACGCTACCTGGGCGACCGCGGGATCGGCGCCGGCTCACGGGTCGGGCTATATGGTCGGAACAGTCCCTTGTTCGTTCTCGGCGTGCTCGCGATTCTGAAGGCGGGCGCCGCATATCTGCCGCTCGATCCAGCCTATCCGCAACAACGTATCCTCGCCGCGGTCAGCGATAGCGATCCGGCGGCGTTGCTGCTCTATGGTGCCGACAAGGACGGCATGCAGGCGTTGCTGCCGGCCATACCCGTCATCGATCTCGATTCGGCAGTCTCTCCCTGGGCTGGTTACGACACGGGTGATCTGGATCAGATATCCCATCCCGGCGACCTGGCCTATGTGATGTACACGTCGGGTTCGACCGGCCAACCCAAGGCCGTGATGGTTGAGCACGGCAACCTCGTCTATGCGATGGAGGCGTGCCGACCCTGTTATGCGATGACGCCGGCGGACCGGATGCTCCAGATGGCGTCCACCTCTTTCGACGTATCGGTGCTGGAGATTTTCTCCGCGCTGACGTCCGGCGCGTCACTGGTGATTGCCGAGGAAAGCTGGCTGGAATCGCCACGACGGTTTCGCAAGCTGTGCGCGGAAAACGGCGTGACGCTCGTCATCTTCGCGGCCAGCCTCTGGCACCACCTCCTCGTCGAGGATGGAGCACCGGCACCGGCCAGCGTGCGTTTGGTCGCCATCGGAGGGGAACAAGCCCCTCTCGACTGGATTCGGAAATGGTATGCGCAGAGCGCCAGCGCGCCTCGTCTCCTCAACCATTACGGCCCGACCGAAGCGACCATCATCACGACTGTGGCCGATCTGACCCCGCACGACGACAGGGTATTGATCGGACGGCCGCTCGAGGGGGTTCAGCTCCATATCCTCGACGAACAGGGCGAGCGCGTAGCGGAGGGATCGACCGGCGAACTGTACATCGGCGGTGATGGCGTGGCGCGAGGGTATCTGAACCAGCCCGAACTGACGGCTGCGCGCTTTGTCCCGGATATCTTTTCAGACCAGCCCGAAGCGCGCCTCTATCGAACCGGCGATTTGGTACGCCAGCACCCGTCGGGCGATTTGGAGTTTTGCGGCCGTGTCGACAGGCAAGTGAAGCTTCGCGGCTTCAGGATCGAACTGGAGGAGATCGAGGCGCAACTCATCCTGCATCCGGCAATAAACGAGGCCGCCGTAATCGTTTCTGGTGAAGATCACGGAGCGCGGCGACTGGTCGCCTTTGTCAAGGCAAATGAAGCAGGCGCGCCTTCGCCGAACGAAATAAGGGCATTTCTCGGCCAGATCTTGCCTGATCATATGATCCCGGCGAACTACATGGAACTGGATGCATTCCCTCTTGGGCCGAATGGCAAACGGGACTTCGAAACGCTTGCCCGGCTATATGGGCAGCCCGCCGTGGCGACCTTCGTCGCCCCCCGTACGCCCTTGGAGGAAGCGCTTGCGACCATATTCGGGCAGGTCTTGAAGCGCGACCAGGTCGGCGTTCACGATAATTTCTTCGAGATTGGCGGGGACTCCTTCAGTGCAACCCAGGTGATCGCCCGGATCTGGGATTTGCTGGAGGTCGAGATATCTCCGCCGCTTCTGTTCGAGCTTCAGAACGTTGCTGATCTTGCCGAGGAAATTATGGCAATGTCGGAAGATGGCGGCGCGCTGCAGCACGGATGACACGGGCCATGACTTGATCAGGGGCTTCCCATCCGCGGAAAGCTGGATCGCTGCCATTCGATCGCGGCTGTCTCGCGTCCGATGAACCGGATGAGCGCTCACCATTGATCGTAGGGACGCTTTACGATGCTGGGTATCACGCACGGCTTCTGCATCAACCTGGATCGCAGGCCCGATCGACTTGAGGCTTTTCGGGAGCGTCTCCCCGCCTCGATGCGCGACATGGTGGAGCGCTTTCCGGCGGTCGATGGCCGCGAGCTCTCGATGACTCCTCTCATCCGTACGCTCTTCGAAAAGAACGACTTCTCTTTCCGGCGCAATATCATCGGCTGCAGCTTCAGCCACTATCGGCTTTGGCAACGCATCGCGAGCGATGACTATCCTTATGATCGCACGGTCATCTTCGAGGACGATGTGTGGTTCTCGCGAAGGTTTCTGGACATCTGGAACGGGCAAATGGCCGCCGAACTGCCGGCGGATTTCGATCTGGTCTATTTGGGCGGACTGCTTGGGCCGGCGAAGGTGAAGGACATGGTCGCCCTGATGGAGGCGCATGACGGGCATCTCGAGGCACCGGCGAGCGTCTACATGGCGACGCGCGAGAACGCCTGCTTCGTCAAACCGAAGCAAATGCAGTTCTGCACCTACTCCTACGTCATCAGCAGGAACGGTGCCCGCAAGCTCTGCTCTCTCGTCGAGCGGGACAAGTTCGAGCGGTCGATCGACTGGTTCATGATCGATCGCTGGCCCGAAATGAACGTGTACGCGACCACGCCGCTTTTATGCTGGGCGGTGTTCGAAGAAGGGTCTGACATCCTCCTGGAATTCGACACGCTCGAGGACGATCTGGAGACCAGTCATGCTTGACCGCAGCGAACTCGAGTTGTTCCAGCGAGACGGCTATGTCGGGCCTTTCGATTTGCCCGAGTCCGTCATAACGCCTTTCTATTCGGGCACATTCCTGAAGAGCGTCGTCGATCATCTCGTCGCCGAGACCTCGGCGGGCGGGAATGCCTTCTCGGATCGCCTGCGCAATCAGCACCTGTTCTCCCGGAGCCTGTGCGACCTCGCGAGCGAAGAGGGGCTGCTCGCAAGGCTGGCCTCGCTACTCGGGCCCGACATATTGCTGTGGGTCGGCCATGTCGCGCCGCGCTGGCCGGATGAACAGGGTCATCAATGGCATATCGATGCCGACAACAAGTTCATCCGTGGCATCCACGTCTCGATCGCCCTCGCCGACAACAACGAGGAGAATGGCTGTCTCCAGCTCATTCCCGGCTCGCACCATTATCGTGCCAGCCTGACCGCCGCCGAGCGCATCGGCCTGATCGATCGCAGACAGACATCGAGCGTGCTGGCCTATGCCGATAGCGTCGCTCCGCACCATGCGTCGCACCGGGTCGTTCCCATGACCCTCCGGCGTGGCCAGTATTTCCTCATGGCGGAGGGGATGTGGCATTTCGTCGACAGGAATGCCACGCAGGATTGGCGCACCAACGTCATCGCCCGCTACGCCCGCACCGATATTGCGTGCAGGGACTATGGGTACGACGAATCCGTCATCGAACCGGGTGACCCGCTGTCGTGCATCCTCGTGCGCGGCAGGGACGCTTTCAATCTCAATCGTCTCGTTCCCCGGCCGACCGGCGATCTGTTCCAGCTGTGAGGGGACCTCGCGGCATATTGGCGGCACGAATGCAGGGGAGGAGCGGCCCGCCATGAGAATCGCCTTCGTCACCCATGAGTGCGTACCCTTTCACGCACGCACCCTCGAGGAGCGGCCGCTTGGCGGCAGCGAGACCGCGGTCATTCGGTTGGCCGAGGCCCTCCACCTCCGCGGCCACCCGGTGACGGTCTTTACGCCGCATGGCGATCCGCCGCCATCGTCGGGCCCGCAATATGTGACATTCACGAACCTGAATGTGAGCAGGATGCAGGAATGCGACGTCCTCGTCGCCGTGCGAGACTGGAAGACGCTGATGTTGCCCGTGCGTGCGGATCTCCGGCTATTCTGGACGGGAGATTCCTACGACGTGCCGGCCACCTTCGGCATCGGGGATCCCCGTGTCGAGCCGAACATCGACGGTTTCTTGCTCAATAGCGAATGGCACGCGCACGAGTTGTGCCGACGCGCCGGCGTCCCGCTCGAAAAGGCGTGGTTGATCGGTTGCGGTGTCCACATGCCCCATTTCCACGGCGCGGAAACGCGGACCCGCAAGCGACTGATCTACAGTTCTGCGCCGGTGAGAGGACTTGGACTGCTGCCCCGGCTCTACGAGCGTGTGAGGGCGCGCCACCCCGACGCTGAACTGCACGTCTTTGCGGGCTTCGAAACCTACAAGGACGGCCCCGGGGGCGACCTCGAGAGTTGGCACGCCGATTGGCGCGCGCTCGCATCGGTGCTCGAAGCGTTGCCGGGATGTACCGTGCACGGCAATGTTCTTCAGGAACAGCTCGCGCGGGAGTTCATGAAGTCCTCCGTTCTCGCCTATCCGAACACATTCAACGAAACCTTCTGCGTGACCGCCGCCGAGGCGCAAGCGGCGGGCTGCGCGATCGTGACCTCCGGTCGCGCGGCCCTGTCGGAAACAGTGGGAGAAGCCGGGGTGCTGATCGCCGGCCTGCCCGGATCCAGGCGCTATGAGGAGGATTTCGTCGATGCCATCGACCGGTTGTTGGCCGACGACGATTTCTTCGGGCGCCTGTCGAGCAAGGGCATTGCCCGCGCGAGCGCGCATTTCGACTGGAATGTGATTGCCCGGCGCTTCGAGCAGTATCTCGTCGATGCAGTGGAGCGGAAGCGAGCCATCGGGCGCACCTCCCGGTCCATGCGAGAGAACAGGGTTCGATCTCACGAGACAGCGACCGCGCCGTTCGAGAGAGGCGCCGGGTGAGCATCGATGTCTCATCGCGCGGAGGCGGCACGTTCTGGCCGATGGTCTCGACCTCGGTCGAATCCGCGAAGCATGTTTTTCTTCTGCCGGTGCGGATTAGATGACGAGCAACCTGCCTTCGCCCTCCGCGCCGGAGACCGGCGAGGAAGAAGCTCTGGTGGAGCAATTGCGCATCGGGGCGGAGCCCGGCGTGGTGCTGGCCGCGACCCTGCATCTGCCGCTCGGCCGCGGACGCGCGCCGTTTCCGGTCATGCTCGCCATTCCGGGCGGGGGGCCGGGCGGGCGCCATTGCTACGATTTCCTGAAGCGAAGGTTTCTCGACGACGGCATAGCGATGCTGGAGTATGACAAGCGCGGCGTGTGGGAGTCGACCGGCGAACATACGGATGCGCTGTCGGTGCAGGTGAGCGACGCCACCGTCATGATCGACTTTCTGCGGAGTCGTCCGGACATCGATGGCGATCGGATCGCGCTGATCGGGCTTTGTCATGGCGGCGTCGTCGCTCCGCAGCTGGCGGTGCGCGATTCCGGTATCGCCGCCGTCGTGCTGCTGTCCGGGCCCGTGGGACCGGGGCCGGTTCTCTTCCTGCGGCAGATGAAGGCGGCCCTTCTCGACGACGGAATGCGCCAACCACTTGCCGACCGGCTGACCGACGATACCCGCCGGTTGTTCGAGGCGCGTAGTCGGGGTGCGGCCGCGTCGACGATCGCGGATCTGCAGGACGTCCTCGTCGAAAGCTTCGTCGTCGCGGGCTTCAGGCCGTCAGACGCCAGGGGGGCGATGTTCTTGATCGACACCGCCGAATCGCTTTCGATGTGGAATGCGGAACCTGACCAGGCGCTGGCGAACGTACGCGCCCCGGTACTCGCCCTCTACGGATCGATCGACACGTTCGTGTCGCCCTCGACCAACGTTCCGGCGGCGCGAGCCGCGCTGGCCGCCAATCCCGATGCGACAGTGATCGAGCTACCCGGCATGAACCACCTTTTCCAGCACAGCAAAACCGGAAGCCGGCAGGAGATGCGGGACCTGGGCGCGCCCAATTCGGCGCCCGAGATGATACACCTTGTCGGAGACTGGGTTTCCGAACGGCTGAACCCGCCATCCCGCACGCGGGTGGAAGAGAAATCGACCTCATCGATGGGCGTCGGCAGCGACGTGCGCTTATCCTGAGTCCAGCGCCAGTCCCCCTGAGCAGGATGCGCGAGCGATGACACGCAAGTTGGCGTTGCTGGGAGGCGAGCGGGTATTCGCGACTCCCCTGATCTGGTCCGACTTCTGGCCGCCGTGCGATGCAGCTACGGAAGCGCGGCTGATCGCGCTTTATCGGTCGCGGCGCTGGACCGCTTTTGACGCCGAGGAGGGGCGGTTCGCCGCCGCGTTCGCCGCGCATCACGATGCAGATCACGGCATCTTCATGATGAACGGCACGGTTACGCTGCAATGCGCGCTGGCGGCCTATGGCATCGGGCCCGGCGACGAAGTGATCGTGCCGGCGCTGACATGGTACGCCACCGCTATGGCGGCCTATTATCTTGGGGCAACGCCGGTGTTCGTCGACGTGGAACCCGATACGCTCTGCATCGACCCCGCCCGGATCAAAGCCGCAATCACCGAGCGGACCAAGGCGATCATCCCTGTCCATCTCTATGGCTCCATGGCCGATATGGACGCTATCCTCGAGCTGGCGCGGGAACATCGGCTTTACGTGATCGAGGATTGTGCGCACGCCCATGGCGGGCGCTGGGACGGCCGGAGCCTCGGCAGCCTCGGGCACGTAGGCTCTTTCAGTTTCCAGCAATCCAAGACGATGGCAAGCGCCGAAGGCGGGATATGCGTCACCAGCGACGCCGAGGCGGCCGACCGCATCTTTCGACTGAAGCATATCGGCTACGGGCCGAGTCAGGTTCAGAGCTATGTGACCGACAAGCCTCCGGCGGATCTGATCTGCCATCCCTTCCGGGCCACAGCCTTTCAGGCGGTGATACTCGACGAACAACTCAAGCATCTGGACGAACGGCTGACGCGCTACGCAGCGGGCGCCCGATATCTCGAGAATCGGCTCGGAAAGCGCACGCGCGTCCGGTTCCAGGCGCGAGGGAGGAGGGCGACCCGGCAGAGCTATTACGGTCTGGTGATGATCTTCGACGATCCTGTTTATGCCGCCGTTCCGCTCGACCGCATCCGCGATGCCATCGCAGCCGAAGGCGTCTATCTGATGTCGTCCTGGGGCGCGGTGTACGATTACACGCTGTTCAACTTGTCGCCGTCCGCCTTTCGGATTGCCGCGCCGTGCCCCGTAGCGGAAAGCGCCGGGCAGAACGTCCTGTGGCTGCACCATGCATATCTCGGACTCGACGTTGGCATGCTCGCGCGTCTGGCCGAAGCCGTCGAGAAAGTGTTGGGAGAGATCCATGTGTTGCACGATGCGTGAGTTGCGACAATCGACCGCGTCGATCGACCTGCTCACGCCTTGGCGTGCCGCCAGCGTCGCGCCTGCGGTTGCGGTAGGCGCGGCGATCCGGGCCGCCTTCGGGGGCGATGCTCGCTGATGACACAGAACAGGGAAGCCGCGGCCACCGCGACCGGCGCTAGCGCCGTTCCGGGGCTTTTCCGGGGCACGTGTCGCTATACGCGTTCCGATCGTCTCGCACTGCTCTTCTCGCACTTCCTCGCCGCTTCGACCAGCGCCCTCGGGGTTACCTTCCCCCTGATCATCGGCATGCTGATGAACGAGATCCAGCGCAACGGCGTGGCCGACCTTCACGCTCTCTTCCCCGCGCTTCTGATGCTTGCCGGACTGCTGACCTTCATCTGGACGGTGCGGGTTCCCCTCAAGCTGCTGCAGTTCGGCATTGCCCGGCGCGCGCAGAACGCAATGATCGCCGATCTCAACCAGCGGCTCTTCTCCGCGCCGCTGTCATGGCACGAGCACCGCCATTCGGGCGACACGGCGTCGCGGGTGCAGCAGAGTTCCGCCGCTCTGTTCAACTTCTCCTTCGGCAGTTACGCGGTCATCGAGTTCATCATCCAGATCGTCGGGCCGATCATCGCGCTCGCGCTGCTGTCACCCCCGGTCCTTGTCGGCGCGGTGATCGGCTTCGTGATCCTCGGCGCGATTTCGGTGGGCGCGGACAAGTTCCACATGCCGTTTTGGGTCCGGGAGATCGACGTCAATCGCCGATTCAATACGGTGCTCGTAGACGGGTACCGCAACGTCATGACGATGTACGCCACACGGCGGCGGCACGCCTTTGCGGGGTTCATCGGAGAGCGGTTGGGCGAGATATACGCGATTGCCCGCAAGAGCGTCACGATCTCGGAATCGAAACGTGCCGCGATCGAAGTGATCTCCACCGTCTTCAATCTGAGCCTCGTTGTCCTCTATATCTATCTCGAGATCTCCGGGGACGGGGGTTCGGCAAACCATGTCGCGCTCGGCAACATCTACATGGTGCAGGCCTATGTCATGTCGGGCACGGCCGCTATGCTCGGGCTGGTGGCGAAGGTGTCGGAAATCATGCAGCAGAGAGCGGATTTCAGTACGTCGGCACCCATCTACGAGGCCGAGCCCGAACCGGAGAGCGACGCGCGTATCCCCGACGACTGGTCGACGCTCGACGTTCGGAAACTGATGCTGACCTATCGCGGCAAGGATCACGCCACGCCGGCGCTCAAGTCCGTGGATCTCACGCTGCAGCGCGGCCGCCACTACGCTCTCGTCGGCGCGAATGGCAGCGGGAAGAGCACGCTGCTCAAACTGCTCGCCGGCTTGCTCGGGCCCGACGACGGCGAGTTGCTGGTGGACGGAACCGCCCTGGATTTCGGCGCACTGCGCCACTCGGCGACTCTGATTCCACAACATCCCGAGCTTCTCGAGGGGACGCTCGAACACAATCTGTTGATCGGAGCCTCCGACGGAACGGTCGCGGACGCGATCGCCCAAAGCAACGTGGTGAGCAGCCTGCTCGATCGCCTCGGCGTGCGGCTCGAATACCATGTCCAGGAAGCCGGTGTGAATTGGTCGGGCGGGCAACGCCAGCGCATCGCACTGGCGCGCGGCATTCTCTCCGCAATCGGCTCTTCGATCGTCCTGGTGGACGAGCCGACCAGCAGCATCGACCCCGCCGACGAACGATCCATCATCGACGAGCTGCGTGTCGAGTTCGAGGCGGCGTGCGTTGTGATCTCGGTGCACAACCTGGAGCTCGTCCGCAACTTCGACGCCGTCATCGTACTCGACAATGGCGTCGTGCAGGATGCCGGTTCGCCCGAAGCGGTTTGGCAGCGCTGCTCCTATTTCGAGGCGAGCGACAGCGATTGTGGCGAATTGCACGGTTCGGATGCCTGAACGCGAAAAGCCGGCAAGGCTCGAGTTTCATTGAGCATACGGCCTGAACTCATCGAGCAGGGCTTCGAAGATCGATGCCTTCCTTCGGCGCGAACGTGCAAACCAACCGGGAAAATCGGGCCGCAATTCGAATTGACTGGAGACAAGTTTGGTATCCATCCAGTCTTGATCGTCAAGATTAGACAAGATATGCGATATTAGATCAATCGTAATCGACTTCATGTTCACCAATACGCCGCATCTGCAATGGCGTACTTTTCGCGAGGAACGAAGATGTTGGTGCTGGGTTGGCACGGGAGCCTCAAATCTTCCCAGCTGGGAGACGGCGCGCGTTTCGATGGCCATGATGCCGCGGCCGTCCTTCTGAAAGACGGCAAAATCGTCGCAGCAATCGAAGAGGAGCGCCTCAATCGCCTCAAGCATTCCAACGCATTTCCATCGAATGCAATACGGCATTGCCTATCGGAAGCAGGCGTGGAGATTTCCGATCTGGACGCGATCGTTACCGATCACATGGAAGAAACGATTCTGGATTTCGCGCGGCGTCAATTTTTCTATAATCCGAACGAGAAGAATCTGAACGCGACGCAATGGATCGCGAGACTTTTTGAAAAAGAATTCGATACCGACGTTTCCTGTAAAATAAAATTCTGCCCGCATCATTTGGCGCATATGTATGCGGCATGGTACACTTCAGGATTTACCGAAGCATTAGGCGTTTGCCTGGACGGCGGCGGCGACGGCCGGTCTGGTTTGATCGCGAAATGCGAAGGAGGCAAAATAGAAGTTCTTCGCCATTTGTCCCAGACTCATTCGCTTGGGATTTTCTATATTTGCGCGATTGGGTATCTCGGATATCATTTGTTCGACGAATACAAGGTGATGGGGCTGGCACCTTACGGAAACCCGGCCGTATACGCGCACTTGTTCGACAAGATGTACGAGCTGAGGCCCGACGGGCACGTCGAGATAGCCCCCGTATTCGACTTATATAAGACATTCGACGATGCCGGCTTCGTGGAAAAAGCGCGAAGAAAGGAAGATAATTTCACCCAGGACCACAAGGATTATGCCGCTGCGTTGCAAAAAGCTCTGGAGCGCATGTCTGGGCACATCATCGATTTCTTCGCGGATGCTACGGACGCACGAAACCTTTGCCTTACCGGAGGCGTGGCGCAAAACTGCTCCATGAACGGAGAGATCTTGAAGTCGCGGCGCTTTGACAGGGTTTATGTACAACCGGCATCGCATGATGCCGGCAACGCCTTGGGGGCGGCCATCTCCTTTTTGCAGGAGAGTGGCTATAAAATTCGCGGGAAGCTGCTCCCAAATCTATATCTTGGAAAGAATATCGGTGCTTCTGCGGAAATCCGGGATCGGCTTTTTGCCTGGAGAGGTTGCCTAAATTATCGAAGGTCGACAAATATCCATCGCGACGCTGCGAATTTCATAGCCGAAGGGAATGTCATCGGCTGGGTTCAGGGGCGGGCCGAATTCGGCCCTCGCGCGCTGGGGAATCGATCTATACTCGCGGACCCTCGGCCGGCTGAGAATAAGACGATAATCAACGCCATGATAAAAAAGCGCGAGGGCTATAGGCCGTTCGCTCCTTCCGTTCTGGAAGAAGATTTGCATGAATTTTTCGAAATGCCGGACCGGAATGATACGGCTCCCTTCATGGTCGTGACTCTTCCGGTGAAAAATCAATTTAGAGAAATGCTGGGCGCTGTGACGCATGTCGACGGGTCGGCGCGAGTTCAAAGTGTGTCCCGGAGCGACAATTCGGATTTTCATAAGCTCATATCCGAATTCAGAGATGTTACCGGACTTCCCATTCTTCTGAACACGTCTTTCAACAACAATTTCGAACCGATCGTGGACAGCGTGGATGATGCTATAACTTGTTTTCTCACTACGGATCTCGATAAATTGATCATTTCCGATTGGATAATCGATAAAATTTCAGATCCTCCTCTATTGGAGTTGACTGCCCGCCTGTCGCCCGGGTGGAAAATATCCTGCAACTACGCAGTGGTGAAAGAGGATCGTTTTACGGTAGAGCCGACAGCCGCTGTGTTATCGGGCAGTCCTTCCGTTACGATCTCACGATATGTCTTCGACATTTTGACCAGCGATTGCGATCGTGACATTATTTCTCATTGTGCCGCTGCCGGCATGGCTGTTTCTTCACAACTGGAACAGGTTTCTTCGGAAATATTCAATCTATGGCAGCGGAGAATGATCGTCTTGTCACCCAAAAACGACGGGCACCCGAAATCTTCGCAACAGGATCTTGCGGCCGTCTAGCCTCGATCTCTACTTCATCGAATCGAATATCGAGCAGGACCTCTCCACGCTCGGTCGCCGCCGTGTAATGCCGCCGAGCGATCCGTCGCTGCAACTCGCGCCCCGTCGGGCCGCCGCACGACGCTCCACGCGCCCCGTCGGGCCGCTGCACGACGCTCCGCGAATGCGCCAACTCTCCCGGGAACACAGCTACGCTTCAGGGTGACCGAAAACGCGTCAGGATCGCAGTGGCGAGCTAGCGGTTCGGCAGAAGCAGACGGAAGGTCGTCTCTCGGGCCGGCTCAAGGACCAGATCGCCGCCATGGGCGCAGGCGATCTGTCGCGCCAGACTGAGGCCGATGCCGGTGCCCTCCGGCTTGGTGGTGTGGAAAGGGCGAAAAATGCGCACCGCCGCGTCCGTCGGCACTCCGCGGCCATTGTCGCGCACTTCGATCACCAGCCCGGTTCCAGCCGATCGCATATCGAGCACGACGGTTGCCGCGCCTTGCTGCCCGTCCAGCGCGGCTTCGGCGGCGTTCTGGAGAAGGGCCCAAAGCGCCTGGCTCATCTGATCGCGGTCGAGTGGCCACTGCGCCTCGTCGGGGACATCGACCATCAACCTCACCTTCGGCCACCGCACGGCGAACAATCGTGCGAGATCGTCGGCCAGTTTCCGGAGCCGTACCGGCCGAAGCATCGGCTCCGGCAAGCGTGCCAGCTCCCGATACGCCAGCGTGAAACGCTGCAGTCCGTCGGCGCGCCGTGCCAGCGTCCCGAGGATTTCGGCGAGCAGCGCCGGGTCGGGATCGCGCGCGTGAACTGCCGTCAGGCCGCTTTCGGCGAGGGACACGATCGGGGCGAGGCCGTTCAGCAATTCGTGACCGAGAACATGGATCAGTTCGGCCGCCGCGCGCGCCTCGGCCGCGCGTTCCTCCTGCTGGATGTCGACCAGAGCGGCGACTAGATAGCCTGTCCGCGCGCCCGTTACTTCCACGCGGTGGATGCGCCAGCTTCGGCCCTCGAGGCGCAGATAGGTCGCGTCCGGATTCTCCAGCTCGGCGGGAAGGGGCAGGATCCGGTCGTCGGTGGAGAACAGCCTGCGCGCCGCCCGGTTCAGGGCGCGGGCGCCGCTGCGCTCGATGGCCATCAGCGGCGTCGGCGCGGCATCGAGCAAGGCCCGCATGACCACCGCATCGCCTATGCTCGATGTCGCTTCGGCCTGCGGCAATGGCGGTGGTGCAGGGCGGGCGGCAGTCCACCACGGCATCACGCCGATCCAGGCGGCCATGAGGACGATACCGGTCAGCAGCCCCCAGAGCCCGTACCGCCAGGCGATCTCGCCCGCCACGCCGCAGAGCAGGAGGCCGAAAATGGTGAAAGCCGCGGTCAGGCCGCGCCTAGAATCCATAGCGTGCCATGCGGCGGTACAGCGCGCCCCGGCTCAGCCCCAGCGCGGACGCGGCATGGGTGACGTTGTAGCGGTGCTCGCGCAATGCGGCCTCGATCACCGCCTTTTCCGCATTGCTGAGGTCGAAATCGTCCGGCGCCGGTGCGACCGCGATGGGACGCGGGAGCGGAGGCGCCAACGCGGCGGCATCGATTATTCCATCGTTCGCCAGCAACACGGCGCGCTCGATCGCCAATGCCAGCCCTCGCACTTCGTCGGGCCAGATGGTCGCGACTATCGCCGCCTCCGCCGCGTTCGTCAGGCGCGCCGGGGGGCGGGCAAACCGCTCGGCCGCGACGTCCGCGAAATGCCGGGCCAGCAGCACCGCGTCCTGGCCGCGCTCCGCGAGCGGAGGAACCCTGACTTCCACGGTTGCGATCCGCCGGCGCAGTGCGGCGGAAAGCGACGTAACGCTGTCGGTGATCGCGATGTAGCGAGTGTCGGGCCGCAGCCGGTCCAGCAGCCGCGTTTGCGCCACTTCATCGAGACGATCGGGATAATGGAGGATTACGGTGCCAGACAAATCTTCCAGAAGCGCCCATGCGGAATCGTCACGCAGATCGATTCGCGCCGCGGGCGTGGCGGCGTCGCGCGACGCCGCGTGGATGGCCATCGCGGTCAGCGTGCGTCCTGCGCCGGATGGGCCCGTCACGGCTATACTGGCGGATGTCGGCGCAATTCTGCACACCAGATCGCGAACCCGTCGAATAGCCGCGCTGTCGCCCAGCAAGCGCGGCGAGCCGTCGATCATCGGTGCGGCGGTCGATTGCGCGGCGACGATTCTCGTCGAGGAGCGCGCAGCCGCCGTCTTCACCTTGGCGACAAGCTCGGCGTTACGCCAGGGCTTCATCACGAAATCACGGGCCCCCGCCTGCATCGCGGCGACTGCGATGCGAATACCGCTGTGCGCGGTGATCACTACCACGCGCGCCGATGGATCGTCGGTCATGATGCGCGCCAGACAGGCGAGTCCTTCTTCGCCATCCGACTGACCGGGGCTGAAGTTCATATCGAGAAGGATCGCATCGTAGCGGCGCCGAGCGAGGTACGAAAACGCCTGTTCCGGTCCAGCGGCGGTGTCGATCCGATGGGCGATCAACCGAAATGCGATCTCGATCGCCCGGCACACCGCGGGATTGTCGTCGATCAGCAATATCGCGAGGCTTGGCGATGCCGGCGCATCTTCGGCGGCGGACGGCGCGTCCATCGCTAATTGGTCGCCTGTCGGTTCGGCATCGGAGTTTTTATCCGTCATGACATTTCGGGTCTTTGGGCGGGGCAATACACGGACAGCATGATGACCAACTCCGCCGCACACGCAACCAGCTTTGCGGGAATCGGCCTCGATCGGCGGCTTCGATATCGCGCCCGCAGGAGCGATGCGGTCGGCATCGGCCCGGGCCTTGATCCGCGGAGCACCAACATCGCACAGTCTGGCCATTTGGGCGCTTCCGGATATCAGGTATGCCAAACTGCACCTCGGCCGGATGCCGGCCTTGCGCAAAGCGGCGATGAGTATGGAGAGAGAAATGGCGGATCGAGAATTTGACATCATCGTCTATGGCGCCACCGGCTTCACCGGCCGCCTCGTCGCCGAGTATCTCGCCGGCCATTATGCCGACGGCAGTGTGAAATGGGCGATGGCCGGCCGTTCGCTCACCAAGCTGGAGCAGGTGCGCGGCGAGATCGGCGCACCTGCCGACACGCCGCTGCTGACTGCCAATGCCGATGATCCCGCCGCGCTCGAGGTGCTGGCCGCGCGCGCCCGCGTGGTGATCACCACCGTCGGTCCCTACCAGCTTCATGGCGAGCCGCTGCTCGCCGCCTGCGCCGGGGCCGGCACCGCTTATGTCGATCTGTGCGGTGAACCTGCGTGGATGCGCCAGATGATCGACAAATACGAAGCCGCCGCCAAGGCGAGCGGCGCGCGCATCGTCTTCTCCTGCGGCTTCGACTCAATCCCTTTCGATCTCGGCGTTTGGGTCGTGCAGGAGGAGGCGAAGCGGCGTTTCGGCAAACCTGCGCCGCGCGTGAAGGGCCGGATCCTGGCGAGCAAGGGCACCTTCTCGGGTGGTACTTTCGCGAGCGCCAGGGCAACCATGGCCGCGGCGGCGAGGGACCCGTCGATCCTCAAGCTGATGATCGATCCCTTCGCGCTGACTCCCGGCTTCAACGGACCGCACCAGCCCAACGGCATGGTCCCGCATTATGACGAGGCAGTCGCGGCCTGGGTCGCGCCGTTCATGATGGCGGTAATCAACACCAAGAACGTCCACCGCACCAATTTCCTCGTCGGCCATCCTTATGGCCGGGACTTCCAATATGACGAGATGATGGTCGCGCCGGGCCTGGGCGACGTGGGCAAGGCTGCGGCCGAGGCGATCGCCAAAATGAACCCGATGAACTCGGACAAGGGCCCCGCGCCCGGCGAGGGACCTGGCAAGGAAGAGCGCGAGACCGGCTTTTACGACATCGCCTTCGTCGCCGAGATGCCGGAGGGGCAGCGCCTGACGGCAGTGGTCAAGGGTGACAAGGATCCCGGCTATGGCTCGACGAGCAAGATGATCGTCGAGAGTGCGCTCTGCCTGCTTCGCGATGTTCGGGGCGAAGGCGGTATCTGGACCGCCGGCGCGCTGATGCCTGCGCCGCTCCTGACGCGGCTGAAGGCGCATGCCGGGCTCAGCTTTGCGATCGAGTGAGGCGGCGCGCCGGTCAGTGCAGGGAAGAATACGGCGCCCGGCAGGTCAATGCTCAAGCCCGCTGCGCGATAGCCGCGCCGAGCCTGGAAATGCCCCTAGGCAATCGGATCGCCAACCCGGGCGTGCTCGCTGACGTCCCGCGCGCCGAAGCTGGTGCGCGGCTCGAAGGCGAGGCCCGAGCCGGCCGTCGCGATTGCGAGTGACACTTCGGTCACGTGAACCAGCATCGCCGCCGTGCCGGAATGGGTTCCGGATGCAATAGCGCGTGCCTGCGTCGCCGGGCCGCGTGCAAAGTCCATTTGCGACGGCCAAGGTCCGAAGGTGGACGAGTCCTCGACCTGGAGCTCCCGCAGCGGATGGCCGCGCTTGTCTCGCACGATCACGCGGGAGCGATAATTCCAGGCATCCTCGACGAGAATACTGCCGCGCTCGCCAAATATCTGAAGCGAAAGATCCAGCGGTGCCAACAACCCGCAAGTCAGTCGCGCGACGATTCCGTCAGCGAATTCAAGGCAGGCGCAGGAGAAATCGGGCGCGAGCTCGGTGCCCGTCTGCCCGGTTCCCTTGTCCTCGATTTGTAGCGAAGACCAGGCGCTGGCGCGGCGAACCGGCCCGAAGATATGGCAGAGCCATGTCAGATAATAAGCGGCGTGTTCCAGCGTGCAGCCAACCGAGAACTCGTCCTCGGCGGGCCAGGTCGCACCGGAGAGGCTGCGCCAATCACGATACCCCTCGAGATGCACCGGGCCGGCCTCGAGGTTCGCATAGATCAGTCTCGGCCTGCCGATCGCGTCCTCGCGAAGCAGCTGGACGAGGTTTTGCGCGGCGCCTCCGAGCATGCTCGACGGCGCACACCACAAGGTGAGTCCCTTGTCCGAGGCAAGTTCGGCCAGCCTTTCGGCATCGTCGAGCCGCAGCGTCAGCGGCTTTTCGGAATAGACGTGCTTTCCCGCGAGCAACGCGCGCTCGCTGACTTCGAAATGGCTGCCGGGATTCGTCAGGTTGAGAATCAGCAGGATCTCGTCGTCCGCCAGCATTTCTTCGAACGAGCAATAGCTGCGAAGACCGTGATGGCCGCAGAACGCCGCCAGCCTGCCGGAGTCGCGATCATACGCACCCGCGATCTCGAATGCATCGTGATTACATGCGGTTGCCATGTAAAAGTCCGCGACATAGCCGCAGCCGACGATTGCAGCTTTCAAGGTCATTATTTCCTCCGCAAGTGATTCGGGCGTCGAAAAAAAGCCGGGCCGATCATCGATACGAATCGAAGATGACGCGCCTTGATTCTGGCCGGAGACAGAACAGCTGACGAAGAGTCCCACGGCGGTGCGCCGTGTCGCTGCGGAATTTACAGCATCAACGGTGCAGCGTGTCCAGCATGTTGACCCGGCCCGCGGGCGCACGCAGCGCTTGTCACCAGGGCGCGTCATCGACTTGTCCCGATTACAGAGCTTTGTGTCGCAAGCTCTTGCTGTGCGGTTTCTTTCTGTTCGGGCCGACGGGCTTCCAAAACCACTATTTCAATTGACGATCGCGACAGCCTGTAGTCTCTTTCGCCAAGGTATCGGGATCGATGGCGTGAACGATTCGAGATCGCAAGCAGAGTCTAGTAGAGTTGATAGTTCTCTGCGCGACGATGACGCCGCCGTCATCGGGATAGGATGTCGATTCCCCGGCGCTGATACGCCTCAGATGTTCTGGGAACTTTTGCTGGAGGGAAGGAGCGCGATTTCCTCATTTCCTGCCGAACGTGCGCAAATGATGCCGGCGGAATGGGAATGCGCAGATGCGCCCGGTCGCGAGTCTTGCGCCGGCGCGTACCTCGCTGACATCGACAAGTTCGACGCGATCTTCTTTGGATGTTCGCCCAGAGAGGCCGGATTGATGGATCCGCAACAGCGCAAGCTGCTTGAGACCATCTGGCACGCGCTGGAGGATGCTCGCGTCAAGCCCTCCAGCCTCGCCGGTACCAGGACCGGTGTCTATGTCGGCGTCTGCAATACCGATTACGCCGAAGTCCTCGATCGAGCCGCGTCTCCGGAGGACTTGTACGTAACGACCGGTACCTTCGCTTCGATGCTCGCCAACAGGATCTCGTATTTTTTCGATTTTTGCGGACCCAGTATCAGCGTCGATACTTCCTGTTCCAGTTCGCTGGTTGCTGCACACATGGCGGCCCGGGCGTTGCGCGCACGCGAATGCGACGTCGCGCTGGTCTCGGGCGTCAATCTCTGCCTGACGCCGAAACGCTTCCAGTCCTTCGGTAGCGGCGGGATGCTGTCTGCCGACGGGCGGTGCAAGACGTTCGATGCCGCCGCCAACGGCTATGTACGCGGTGAAGGCATCGCCACGGTCGTGCTCAAACGCCTTGCGGTGGCGCGGGCGGACGGGGATCGAATCTACGGTGTCATCCGCGGCACCGCGGTCAATCATGGCGGCAGGACGCGCGGACTGACGGTCACCAGCCCGACGCAGCAATCGCGCTTGATCGTCGATGCCTGTGCCGATGCCGACGTCTCACCGCACAGTCTCGGCTATGTCGAAGTCCATGGCACCGGGACCGCGCTCGGCGACCCGATAGAGTTTCTGGGCCTGAAGCTCGCCTTCGAAGAACGCGCGCATCGGCGCGACGGGCTCGCCACGGGGAACAATTTCTGCGCGCTCGGCTCCGTCAAGACCAATATCGGGCATCTCGAGGCGGCCGCCGGAATCGCCGGCCTGGTCAAGGCGCTGCTCTCGTTGCGGCACGCCAGGATCCCGGCGTCGCTCAATCTCGACCGTTTGAACCCGCTGATCAAGCTGGACGACACGCCCTTTCATATCCCGACCGAGGCGAGCGACTGGCTGCCGATGCCCGGAACCGAGGGGCCCCTGCCGCGCAGGGCCGGCGTGAGTTCCTTCGGATTCGGCGGTGCCTACGCCCACGTCGTCGTCGAAGAATGGATCGAAGGCCCGCGGGAGGAAGCCGGTGCCGCGCTTCCGGTGTTTTTCCTCAGCGCGAAGGACGAAGGCGGCTTGCGTCGACAGGCTGCGGCACTGGCGTATTTTCTCGATCGCGAATGCCCCGCCGAGATCCCGGTGCTCGCTTTGGCGCATGCGCTGCAAACCACGCGGGAGGCGATGGAATGGCGTCTGGCCTTTCCTGCCCGCTCGCGAGAAGAGGCGGTGGCGCTGCTGTCGGCTTTCACGCGCGGCGCCGGGGATCGGGACGATGCCGAGCGGTTCCATGTCGGAAAAGCCGCGACGCGGCAGGGTGCGACGAACGCCTATGTGGACGATCTGGCGCTGTGCAGCAGCGTCGCCCGCTGGTTGCAGCGCGACGGACAAGCGGCGCTGGCAGCGGCCTGGTTCGAGAGCGGCGAGCCCGACTGGCAGTCGCTATATCACGGCAACAGGCCCGCGCCGGTCGATTTGCCCCTCTACGCCTTCGCCAGGCAGTCCCATTGGGTTTCGGCGCGCCGCCCGGAAGACGCGGCGGAGGCCGCGCCGTGTGCCGACGGTCGTAAATCCGCTGTCCCGATACGTGCCATGGCGCCGATATGGGAAATCGTCGCGCTTCCGGACGTATCCGGGCTCGATGCAGCTTCGGACCGGCATTACCTGATAATCGGCGCGGATGGCGTCGGTGGCGATGCCCTCGCACGCGCGTTTCCGAATTCGAGCATCCTCGGCCGCGACGGATCCGATATCGCCGACCTTGCCGGTGCGATCGCCCGGACACGCGATTTCGAAGGAATTGTCTGGCTGGGGCCGCAGGCGGAGCCGCCCACCGGGGCCGGCGATCTGCTCGCGAGCCGGCGAAACGGCAGTTCCCGCCTCCTCGATCTTGCGAAGGTGCTGCTGGATGCCGGCGCCGGCGAACGCGATCTCGATTTCCTCGTCTTCACCAGTGCGTCGCTGCGCGTCGGTGGGGACATCTGGCACGATCCGGCGCAGGGGGACATCCATGACCTGACGAGGGCGCTTGCCCGCAAGTGCCCGCGCTGGCGGATCCGCGCCTTTGACGCACCCGGGACAGGCCAGATTCCGTGGGACGAGGCCCGCGCCCTTGCCGGCCAGCGCAGCGAAAGCCTGTGGGCCTGGCGCGCCGGCGAATGGTTTCGGCCCGAGTTGGTGCCGTGCACGTTCGAAGACGAGGCGGTCCCGCGCTTTCGCCAGCGTGGCACCTATCTGATCGTCGGCGATCTCGACGATGTGGGCGAAAACCTGTGCGATTATCTGGCGCGTGTATACGACGCACAGACGATCTGGATCGCACCGCGATTGCCGGACGATCGCGACCAGGCGAGGCTCGCCCGCCTGGCCGAGACCGGGCGGCCTCCCATCCCTGTGCCACTCGACCCCTCGGACGGCCGCGGACCGGACGAAGTCTATGTCGCGCTTCGGGAGCGCTTCGGCCCGGTCCACGGCGTCATCCACCTCGTCGCGAACGATTTCGACGCCTCCTTGACCACCATGGATGCGGATGCACGCGCCGGATCGCGCCGCGAATGGCTGAATCACCATTTCCGCCTGAACGAGGTTTTCGGACCCGGGGGTCTCGATTTCGTATTGCTGGTCTCGGCGACCCCGACCTCGGACGGGATCGCCGCCGCGGACGTGGCCGCGATGGGGGCTGCGGTCCATCACCTGTCGGATAGCTGGTCGTGTCCGGTCAGGGCGGTGCGCTGGGCGCCCGAAACCGGGGACAGTCAATCCACGAATGCGCGGATGGCATTCGTGGCGCAGTTGCTCGACGGGCCGGTGCGCCAGCTCGTATTGACGAACGCGCCGCATTGCGAGGCGAGCGCGCCGTCGCCCGCATCGGCGGGCATCACGCTTCTGTCCGAAGACTTGCCTGTGCCGGATACCCGAATGTTTTCCGGCAGCGTTACCGTCGCCTTGCCACCGGCGCTGCACGGCCCCGAGCTGCGGCACCACAAGCAGCTGCTGGAGCAGGATATCGCCGCGTTGCTGTTCGTGCGGCTCGAGGCCCTTGGCGTGTTCGATGCGCCGGGGCTGAGAAGTGAGGGGCTCGAGGCCTGGATCGGGCGGGCGGGACTCCCCGATGCCAATGCGCGCTGGCTGCGGCGCAGCGTCGAGCTTCTCGCGAGCCGCGGCCTTCTCGCGGCTTCGGCGCGGATTCCCGCCGATCAAGCGTGGCACCAATGGCGCGAGCACCGCGCACAATGGCGCGATCTGGGGCTGTTCGCACCCGAGGTAACGGTGCTGGACGCCGTTCTCGAAGATCTTCCGGCAATAATAATGGGGAAAAAACCCCTGACCGACGTGCTTTTTCCCGGCTCCTCGGTGGCGATGATGGAGGGGTACTACAAAAACAATGCAAAGGCCGACTATTTCAACGACGTGATCAGCGACGTGTTTGCCGCTCATCTTTCGCAGAGGCTGGCCCGTGATCCGGCCGCGCGCCTGCGCATTCTCGAGATCGGCGCCGGCACAGGCGGCACTACTGCCCGCATATTACCGCGACTGCGATCCTTCCGTCATGCGATAGCGGAATATTGCTACACCGATGTCTCTCGATCCTTTCTCGCGCATGGCGCGGAGCGATATGGTGATCTGGCGCCCTTCATGCGCTTCGCCTTGTTCGACGCCGAGAAGGCGCCGGCGCAGCTCTTGGCTGATTCCGGACGATTCGACGTCGTCATTGCCAACAACGTGCTGCACGCGACCCGCAACATTCGCAGGACGATGCGGAACACCAAGGCGGCATTGAAGCGTAACGGTTTGCTGTTGCTCAACGAGATCAACGAATTCGATCTCTTCCTCCACGTCGCATTCGGTCTGTTCGAAGGCTGGTGGTTGTTCGAAGACCCGGCGACCCGCATTGCCGGCACACCGGCGCTTTCCGGCGATAGCTGGCGGCGGATCCTCGGGGAGGAGGGTTTTCATTCCCTTGCCTTTCCGGCCGCGCCGGCCGCTTTTCTAGGTCAGGATATCATCGTCGCCGCGAGTGACGGCATCCTCCGTGCCGCGGGCGGGCAGGATGCGGACGATGCCCACACGGTCGCCATTCCCCCCGCCGCTGCCGCTGCCGCATCCGTGTCGAACGCGCTCTCCGAAGAAACTGTCGCGCTGCAGGTGCGTGACGCGCTCGTCGATGCGGTCGCCCGGTCCTTGCGGCTGGATGGTGCGGAAATCGACCTTGGCAAAGCCTTTTCCGATTACGGCATGGATTCGATCGTCGGCGTTCAGGCGGTCAAGGCTCTCAACGCACGACTGAAGACCGATCTCTCGACCATTTGCCTTTTCGAATATCCGACACCACGCGCGCTGATATCGCATATTGTCGCGAAATACTGGCGCACGCTCTCGACGCAGCCGCAGGGTGATACCGGGCACGTGGCATCCAGTGCGGCGGATTGCTCCGCTGCGTCTGCGCTGGAATCGCTCCCGAACGCGATCCGCCAGGTCGCGCCGCATGCTTTGGACAATGCCGTACCCCGTCGGGAACCGATCGCGATCATCGGCATGAGCGGCCGCTATCCGGGTTCCTCCTCGCTCGCCCGTCTGTGGGAACACCTCGCTGAAGGCCGCGACCTGGTCGAGGAAACGCGGCGTTGGGATTTGACCGACCGATTTGACGAGGAACTTCCGCAGAACGGCCGTTACTGTCGCCGCGGCGCCTTTCTCGACGACATCGCCGGCTTTGATGCGATGTTCTTCAATATTTCGGGCGCCGAGGCGGCCTGTATGGACCCGCAACAGCGCGTTTTCCTCGAGGAGGCGTGGCACGCGCTCGAGGACGCGGGCTATGCCGGCGATGCCATCGAGGGAACGCGGTGCGGCGTCTATGTCGGCTATATCGGCGGGGACTATGAGCAATTGTTCCCGCGGATCGCCCCGCCTCAGACGATGTGGGGAAACGCCGGATCGATGTTGGCCGCGCGCATTTCCTATTTCCTGAACCTGCGCGGTCCGGCAATCACGGTCGACACTGCCTGTTCGAGTTCCCTGGTGGCGTTGCATCTCGCCTGTCAGGGGCTCTGGAATCGCGAAACCGACACCGCTCTCGCCGGCGGGGTATTCCTTCAGAGCACGCCTTCCTTCCTCGTTTCCGCCAACCGGGCGGCGATGCTCTCGCCCGACGGAGTCTGCTACGCGTTTGACGATCGGGCGAACGGGTTCGTGCCGGGGGAGGGCGCCGGCGTCGTCATCCTCAAGCGGTTGGAAGACGCCCTGGCCGCCGGCGATCAGATCTACGGCGTGATCCGGGGAAGCGGCATCAATCAGGATGGCGCCAGCAATGGCATCACCGCGCCCAGCGCGATGGCGCAGGAGGAACTCCAGCGCGAGATCTACCAGACGTTCGAGATCGATCCTTCCCATATATCGCTGGTCGAGGCGCACGGCACCGGGACGAAGCTGGGCGACCCGATCGAGGTCCGTGCACTGACCAACAGCTTTCGCACCTTCACTTCGGGGATCGGCTTCTGCGCGATCGGGTCGATCAAATCCAATATCGGTCATACCGCCGCCGCGGCGGGGATAACCGGCCTGATCAAGGTCGTTCTCGCGCTCAAGAACCGGCAAATTCCGCCATCTTCGAATTATCGAACCGGAAACGCGGAGATCCGCTTCGAGGACAGCCCTTTCCGCATCAATACCCGACTGACGGATTGGGCGCCGGGCAGGGGGGGCAAACGCCTCGCCGCCGTGAGTTCCTATGGGCTGAGCGGCACCAACGCCCATGTCGTAATCGAGGAATCGCCGCCGATCCCGCGCGCGCACCGATCGCAGCCCGGCCATCTCCTCGTGCTGTCGGCGCGTTCCGGCCCGGAACGCGAGCGCCAGGCCGCGCAACTGCTGGACTATTGGAGAGCGCATCCCGAGCTGGATTGCGGCGACGTCTGCCACACGCTTCTGTTGGGCCGTCGTCACTTCTCTCATCGTCTCGCCATCGTCGTCCGTGACCGCGACGATTTGATCGGGAAGCTCGACCGCTGGCTCGCGGGTGCGCACGACCCGGCCGTCCATACCGGAGTCGTTCGCAGCAAGATCGCCGAGGAAGGGGGCGCTCGGCAGCGTGCGGGCAACGCACTTGTCGCACAATGCGCGCAGGGCCCGCGCGACGCCCTGCTGGGGAATCTGGCCTCGATCGCCGAGCTTTATGTCCTCGGATATCGGCTGAACTACGAAGAATTGTTCACCCGCGGCGAATACCGCCGCGTGAGCCTGCCGACCTATCCATTCACGCGCGAACGTTACTGGGTCGCCGATGGCACGCAGGCCACACGCGGCGCGGCGCTGGCAAATGCGGCGCCATTCTCGGTCAGCACCGCCTCCCCGCCGCCCCGACATCCGAAAGCGATCCGCTATCGCTTTTCGGGCGATGAAGCCTTTCTCGCCGACCATCGTATTCGCGGGGAGCGGGTCCTGCCAGGGGTTTGCTATCTCGAGATGGCATGGTCTGCGCTCGGAGGGGCGCTCGCCGGCGACGCGGGCCAGTCGGAGCTTTCGCAGGGCCTCGTGCTTGAAAATGTGGTCTGGAGCCGGCCCGTGGTGGTGGAAGCGCCAGCGAGCCTCGATGTGCTCGTCGCCGACGATGGCGACGACTGGACGTTCCGCATCGTGACGCGCCTCGACGACGAGGATTCCGGACATTCTCACGCATTCGGCCGCGCTCGCCTCGAAGTGGCGAAGCGTCCTCGCCATGATCTGGCGGCTCTGCGCTTGCGTTCGACACGGAAGGTCACGTCCGCGGAGCTGTACGATCATTTCGTGCGGCTGGGCGTCGATTACGGCCCTTCGTTCCGCGCCGTTGAACAGGTCGATGTCGGCGGAACGTTCGATTCTGCGCCTTTCGTTCTCGCAGCGATCGCGCTTGATCACCACGCGCGACCGGATGGCTGGGAGATGCTTCCGGGCATGCTCGACGGTGCGCTGCAGGCGACCTTTGCCGGCCTTGTCGGCAATCCTTCCGATCCGGGCGCAAATCCGCGCCTTCTTTTCTCGATCGACCGCGTCAAGTTCTGGGCGCCGGTTGCGCGCCGGGCATCGGTCTATGCGTGGCGCGTGCCGGGTGCATCCTCGTCCGAAGCCTCCGAAAGCTGGCATGTCGATATCTGCGACGATGACGGCCTGGTCTGCGTTGCGCTGAACGGGGTCGCCTTCGTCGAGCAAAGAGATCGAAGCCCGAGCGCGGGGATCGCGGCGCCAGTCGAGAGTTGCTACACCCTCGCACTGAGCCAATGGACCCCGACCCCGCAGGAAGCCGGGTCGCGCGGATACGACGCCCGATGGCCTGCAGAACATGCGGTCGTCCTGATGGGGCATTCGCCGGCCTTCCACGACGCGTTGCGGCTTGGCCTTCCGAAGACCACGGTTGATGTGTTCAGCCCGGACGAGGCGCGGCCGCTCGCCGAGCAGGTCGAGCTTCTGGGAACGGCGCTGCTGGGCGCCGCGCAGTCGGCGATCCGGAACCGGGGCAGCGGCAGAAGCGCACTTCAGATCGTCGTGCCCGACGTCGCCGTCGCCGATCCCGCATATCCGCTTTATCGTTGTCTCTCCGGCCTCGTCCGTACCGCCCGACTGGAGCATCCGGACGTGCACATGCAGATGGTCGCGGTTCCCGCGGACTGTACGCCGGCCCAGCTGCGCGAATTGCTGCTGGAGGATGTCGCCCGTGAGGGGGATTGCGAGGTCGCCTGGCGCGGCGGCGAACGGCACGTCCTGCGCTATGTCGAGGCGAGCCGCGCGCCGCCGGATGTGCGCGTCTGGAAGGACGGCGGCGTATATCTCATAACCGGCGGGGCAGGCGGACTGGGACAGATTTTCGCCCGCGAGATTCTGTCGCGCGCACGGCGGGCGACGATCATTCTGGCGGGGCGTCGAAGCTCTCCTCCTCTCGCCGCGGCCGTTCCTGGCGATGGCTGTGTCGCGTATCGAATGCTCGATCTGCGCGACGAAGGCGCGGTGCGGACCTGCATCGACGACATTGTCTCTTCGTACGGGCGATTGGACGGGATCCTGCATGCCGCGGGCGTGCTGGGCGACGAACTGCTCTTCCAGAAATCGCCGGCGTCTTTCGCGGCGACGCTCGCGCCCAAGACGTTCGGCGCCGTCAATCTCGACAAGGCGACGCGTGACCTTCCGCTGGACTTCTTCGTCCTGTTCTCGTCGATCGCGGCGGTGTCGGGCAATGTGGGGCAAGGCGATTATGCGATGGCAAACGCCTTCCTCGATGCCTTTGCCGAGCATCGCAACGTCCTGCTATCCCGGTCGGAGCGGTCGGGCCGGACCGTTTCCATCAATTGGCCGTGGTGGCACGATGGCGGCATGCAGGTGGCCCCGCAGCTGCATGCGGGCATGGAAGATCGCGGGTTGCGGCCGCTGGCGTCCGATGCCGCGCTTAATGCCTTTTATGATGCGCTTGGCCACGCCGGTCAGGTGGTGGTGTTCGCCGGAGACGGCGACATCGCATCGCGGGTCCTCCACCACGCCAATGGCGGCGTGTCGACGGGAAGCGAACGGAGTCCGGCGGGAGCGGGGCCCGCGCGGACCAGAGTGACCGCGCGGGAGACACTGCCGTTCGTCCGCGGGGTTTTGGCCGCCACGCTCAATTTCCCCGTCGACCGGATCGGGGTGGAAACGTCATTCGACGAATTCGGGGTGGATTCCATTCTTGCGCTTCAAGTGGTGGGCGAGCTCGAAAAGACGTTTGGCCCCTTGCCCAAGACATTGTTGTTCGAATGCCGGTCGGCAGTCGAGCTTTCCCACTATCTCGATCGTAAATATCCCGACCGGTCAACAGTGCCGGAAGGCTCCGGCGGCCTGGCCCGCGGCGATGGTGACTCGTCCGCGCCTCGCGCCGAGCCTCGGCCGGAAGCGCGCGGGCAGGATCGGTCGGCGGAGCGGGCCCCGCCCATGGCGGACACGCGCGCGACCCCGGACATCGCCATCGTCGGGCTCGCCGGCCGCTATCCCGGCGCCGGGACGCTGGCGCAGTTCTGGGACAATCTGAAGGCCGGTCGCGACAGCGTCGGGGAGGTGCCCGAGGAGCGCTGGGATCACAGCCGGTATTTCGATCGGGAGAAGCGCAAGCCCGGAAAGGCCTACACCAAATGGGGCGGGTTCCTCGACGATGTCGACAAGTTCGATGCCGGCTTCTTCAACATCTCTCCGCGCGAGGCGGAAACGATGGATCCGCAAGAGAGGCTCTTCCTCGAATGCGCGTATCACGCATTGGAGGATGCGGGCTACAGCCGTGTCCGCATGGGCCGGGATGTCGGCGTCTTCGTCGGCGTCATGCATACGGACTATCCGCTGTTCGCCGCGGAAGCCCAGGCCCGGGGCGAGGCGCTTGCCTATCTCAACCATCCCGCTTCGACCGCCAATCGCGTTTCCTATCATTTCGATTTCACCGGACCGAGCCTTGCGGTCGACACGATGTGTTCGTCGTCGCTCACCGCCATCCACCTCGCCTGCCAGAGCGTTCTGGCCGGCGATTGTGCTGCCGCCATAGCGGGCGGCGTCAATCTTTCGCTTCACCCCAACAAATATCTTGCCCTTTCGCGCGGGCTCTTCGCGTCGAGCAGCGGCAGGTGCGCGAGCTTCGGGGAGAGCGGCGACGGCTATGTGCCATCGGAAGCCGTCGGCGCGATCGTGCTGAAGACGCTGGCGCAGGCGGAAGCCGATGGCGACCGTATCTATGGCATCGTCCGGGGAAGCGCGATCAACCATGGCGGCAAGACCAATGGCTTTTCCGTGCCGAGCCCGCTCGCCCAAAGCGCGGTGATCGGCAAGGCGATGGCCCGCGCAGGGGTCTCGGCACGTTCGGTGAGCTATGTGGAAGCGCATGGCACGGGCACCGTGCTCGGCGATCCCATCGAGATCGCCGGGCTGAGCGGCGCCTTCGATGGACAGGTTGGCGAAGCCGATTTCTGTGCGATCGGTTCGGTCAAGTCGAACATCGGGCATTGCGAGGCGGCGGCGGGAATCGCCGGACTGACCAAGGTCCTGCTGCAGATGAAGCACGGTCTTCTGGTGCCGTCGATCCACGCCACGCAACCCAATGCGAACATCGATTTCGCAGCGACGCCTTTCCGGCTGCAGCGCGATCTGGCGGAATGGCAGCGGCCGGAAGTGGAAATTGACGGTTGCCGCCGCACGGTTCCGCGCCTCGCCGGGATTTCCTCATTCGGTGCCGGCGGCGCGAACGCGCATCTGCTCGTCGAGGAATATTGCGATCCGCGGGAGGGGGCATCGCAGGATCGTCGGTCGCCGGCGGAGCCGGCGGTGATCCTGCTTTCGGCTCGCAGCGAAGACGCGCTCCGAAGGCTCGCCATCGACTATGTCGCGGCGGTGCGATCGGGCGCGTTGGCCGAGGCAGACCTTCATGATCTGGCGTTCACGCTGCAAGTCGGGCGTGACGCCTTCGAACATCGCCTCGCCATGTGCGTCTCGTCGCTGGCCGAATTCGGCGCGAAGCTCTCCAATTGGCTTGCCGGCGCGGAAGAACAGGAACGACTGTTCGCCGGAAAGGTCCCGCAACAGAACGACATGCTGTATCAGTTGCAGGCAGACGACGACATCCACGCCGCCGTCACGAACTGGCTCGCCAGGCGGAAATACGAGAAGCTCTGCAGCTTCTGGGTGAAAGGCTGGCCGATCGACTGGACGGCGCGCTACTTCGAGACGTCGAGCGTCCGACCGAGAGTGCTTTCGCT